>JAABUQ010003761.1_pt1 | contig 27014 bp, 24 predicted proteins | sample 5560001 | NCBI WGS metagenome assembly JAABUQ01 (sample SAMN10711888, study PRJNA513371) | rock metagenome | isolation source: Antarctica rocks | place: Antarctica: Victoria Land, Finger Mt nord | collected 2015-12-18 | reverse complement strand
AGCAAAGATCTAAGCCTTGAGACGTGATACGTCTACATTTACGTAAATATCCAGCAGACATTTGTAATTCTTGTGGACCGATCATGTCCTCATGCCATCATATGCCGTTCAAGTAGGTGTCTGTTCAGGACACCGCTCGACGCAATGCGTGGGATCTTCTGCCGGTCATTGCAATTCCCGATGCGCGATGAGCAAGAGTCTTACGAGGTGGCGGGGCGCTAAAGTTGGCTGTCACCGTGGGCTGATCCAACTGGGTGAATCCGATTGGCCGTTGGAGGTCCGTCTGGAAGCGACTCTTGGTTACCGCCGGCCCGCCGTCTTGAGCAGAGAAGCTGGCATGTATAATGCAACTCGGGGGACGATTGTTTGTTAAGGACGGACGATTGGACTTACCTCAAGTGAAGAAATTGGCCGTATCGTCAAGGCGACGCGAGACCTTGGCCGTCCATGGTGGCTTCGACTCGGATCCCACGACGCGGGCCGTGGCCGTGCCGATCTATCAAACCGTCGCCTACGCGTTCGACAGCGCCGAGCATGGGGCAGCCCTGTTCGATCTGGAAGCCGACGGCTACCGCTACAGCCGCATCAGCAACCCAACGACCGAAGTGCTGGAACAACGCATCGCAGCCCTCGAAGGCGGAGTTGCGGCGCTATGCGTAAGTTCCGGCCAGGCCGCCTTGCACTATGCCATGCTCAACGTGACGGAAGCTGGCCGCAACATCGTGTCGGTGCCACAGCTTTATGGCACCACTTACACCCTGTTCGCGCATCTGCTGCCGAAGATGGGCATCACGGTGCGTTTTGCCGCCAGTGACCGCCCCGAAGCCATCGAGCGTTTGATCGACGAGAACACCAGTGCGGTGTTTTGCGAGAGCGTTGGCAACCCTGCGGGCAACATCTGCGACATCGAAGCGCTCGCGGAGTTGGCGCACCGACATGGCTTGCCGTTGATTGTGGACAACACGGTTGCCACTCCGGTGTTGTTGCGACCCATCGAACATGGGGCCGACATCGTGGTGCATTCGCTGACGAAGTTCCTGGGTGGACATGGAACAACGCTCGGCGGCGCTATCGTCGACAGCGGCAAGTTTCCCTGGGCGCGGCATCCCCGGCGGTTTCCGATGTTCAACGTGCCCGACGATTCCTATCACGGGCTCGTCTACGTGGATCATTTCGGGGCGGCGGCCTACATCGCCCGATGCCGAAGTGTCTATCTTCGCACCACCGGCGCGGTGCTCCCGGCACTTAGCTCGTTCCTGCTGCTGCTTGGTGTAGAGACCGTCGTCTTGCGCGTGGAGCGCCATGTCGAGAACGCTAGGCGGGTGGCGGAGTTTTTGCGTGACGATCCAAGGGTGGAGTGGGTCAGCTTCGCCGGCTTTCCCGACCATCCGTCGCACCTGCTTGCGCAGAAGTACTTTGGCGGGCGAGCCTGTTCGTTGATGACGGTTGGGATTTGCGGCGGACTTGATAGCGGTGTCGCGTTCTACGACGCGTTGCAACTAATAAAGCGGCTGGTCAATTTGGGCGACGCCAAATCGTTGGCGTGTCATCCCGCCTCCACCACGCACCGACAGATGTCGGCGGCGGAGCAACTGAAAGCTGGCGTCACGCCGCAGACGATCCGGCTCAGCATCGGGATCGAGCATGTGGACGACATCATCGCCGATCTCGATCAGGCACTGGATGCCGCAGCGTTGGTCGTGGCTCCGGTGGAAGTGGTTCACAAGTGAGCTACGTTCGCCAAATCACCGCTTTGGCGAACGTTTCATGCTAAACCATGAGTTCCGTCGTGCCTGGGATCCCGAGCCGCTGGTCATCGGTCTTGTCAACAACATGCCAAGCGCGGAGTTCAGCACAACCGAGGGTCAGTTTCGCAGGCTGTTGTCGGCCGCCTCGCCGCACGGTGTCGAGGTTCGCCTGCGCTTTTTCGCCCTATCGGACGTGCCGCGCCGTGAAGCGTCCCGTCAGGATCTGTTGGAACGCTACGAGGATGTAAGCAGGCTGGAGGACGGCCAACTCGACGGCATGATCGTGTCGGGAACCGAGCCGCGTGCCGCCAGCTTGCGCGACGAACCGTATTGGCCGGCGCTGACAAGGCTGGTGGAATGGGCTGAGGATCACACGAAATCGACAATCTGGTCGTGCCTGGCTGGGCACGCTGCCGTGCTGCACCTGGACGGAATTAAGCGGCAGCCATTTGCCCGCAAGCTGTCCGGCGTCTTCGATAGCGTCACAACGACAAGCCATCCGATTCTGACTGGCGTGCCGCGGCTCTGCCCGGCGCCGCACTCGCGATACAACGGGTTGCCTGAGGCTGAGCTTGTCGCGCATGGATACGAGATCCTGACAAGTTCGCCCGCGACTGGTCCCGACATGGTCGCGAGGCAAGGCCGTAGCCTGTTCCTGTTCATGCAAGGGCATCCGGAATACGATGCCGGCGCATTGCTCCGCGAGTATCGCCGCGATGTCGGCAGGTTTGTCGGCGGCAGGACCGACCGGTATCCCGAAATCCCACAAGGCTACCTCAACCCGCTGACCGCAGATTTGCTCGCATCGTTCCGCGAACGGGCAACCGAGCGCCGCGACCCCCGGCTGCTCGATAGCTTTCCGGCTGTGTTGGATAGCGAAATGGCGCATCGTTGGCGCGAGCCTGCGGTGGAGATCTATCGCGGCTGGCTGGAGTACCTGCTGCTGCAAAAGGACTTCACAGCGAGGGCGTTCCGGGATCAGCCATTGCATCGATGTCCAGCATGAACGCGTCGGCTCCTGAAACCGTCAGACAGTGTCCGACGATCTAGCAATCCCGCCCGCGCCGACGCAGGCTATCGCAAAAGGTCAAGCCGGCTTGGCGTCCAAAGCATGGCTGCGGGCGCTCGAACTGACGGCTCCTATCTCGCGCGACAGGGCGTTGATCTTTCCGCGCGTCATAGACGCTCTTGCGGAGCGGTTTGGCGAGGCGCCGGCGTTGCTCGATGACGGGCAGTGCCTGAGCTACCGGGGCTTGGCACAGCAGGCCAGTCGCTATGCGCGTTGGGCACAAGGCGAGGGACTCGGCCGCGGCGACGTGGTTTGCCTGTTGCTGCAGAACTGTCCGGACTACGTGGCGATCTGGCTGGGTGTTACCCGCGTCGGCGCAATCGTCGCTCTCATGAACACGACGCTTACAGGCGCGTCGCTTGCCCACGCGGTCACCATAGTCGCGCCCAAGCACATCATCATCGGCGCAACGTTCGCTGCTTCCTTGCCGACGATTGCGGCCAATGTCCGGTGCTGGGCGCATGGCGGAGAGGTGCAGGGTTTTGCGCGCATAGATCATGCGGCGCGGACTTATCGTGGAGAAACGCTAAGCCTTGCCGAATGTCCAGCGCCAACCCTGATGGACAGGGCGCTGCTCATTTACACCTCCGGCACGACGGGCCTGCCGAAAGCCGCGAACGTGAGTCACTTTCGGATCATGCAGTGGAGCCACTGGTTCGCCGGCATGATGAACACGCAGCCGAGCGACCGGATGTACAACTGCCTGCCGATGTATCACAGTATCGGCGGTATCGTGGCTGTTGGTGCGACGCTGGTTGGTGGTGGGTCCGTGGTGATCCGTCAGCGCTTCTCGGCGCGCCGGTTCTGGGACGACATCGCGGCGTGGCAATGCACCCTGTTCCAGTATATCGGCGAGCTGTGCCGATATCTCGTGGAGAGTCCGCCGCATCCGCTCGAATGTACCCACCGGCTCAGGCTGTGCTGCGGCAACGGACTGCGCCAGGAGGTTTGGCCGACGTTCAAGCAGCGGTTCCAAATTCCGCACATCCTGGAATACTACGCGGCGACTGAGGGCAGCTTTTCCCTCTATAACTGCGAGGGCGAGCCGGGTTCGATTGGCAGGGTGCCGGTGTTCCTGCGCCATCGTTCGCCAGTGGCGTTGGTGCGGTTCGATGTTGCGAACGAAGCGCCATACCGCGGCGGCGATGGTTTCTGCGTGCCGTGCGACGCCGACGAAGCCGGCGAGGCGCTTGGCCGGATCGACGGCGACGGCGTCGAGGCGCCCGGCCGGTTCGAGGGCTACGTTGACGCCGAAGCCTCCCGGCAGAAAATTTTGCGCGACGTGTTCGGCAAAGGCGACAGATGGTTCCGCACCGGCGACCTGATGCGCAAGGACCGGCGCGGTTACTTCTACTTCGTGGATCGGGTCGGCGACACCTTTCGCTGGAAAGGCGAGAACGTGTCGTCCCAGGCGGTGGCCGAGACGATCGCCGCCTGTCCCGGCGTCACGGAGGCGGTGGTCTATGGGGTCAATGTTCCGGGCACCGAGGGACGCGCCGGGATGGCGGCCCTCGTTCCCGGCGAAGGCTTTGACGTGGCGCTGCTACGGCAGCACCTCGCCGGGCATCTCCCGGATTACGCCCGTCCATTGTTTGTCCGACTTTGCACCGAAATCGAAATGACCGCGACGTTTAGGCCGCGCAAACAGGAGTTCGCGCGGCAGGGTTACGATCCAGGCGCCACGGCCGACCCCATCCTGTTCAGCGATCGTGCCAGCGATAGTTATGTTCGGGTGGACGAAGCACTGTACCGGCGTCTGCAAACCAACCAGCTGCGACTCTGATGGCAAACTAGGCCGTGCTGCCGGCATCCACTGTCAGCACGGTCCCGGTCACGTTGCGCGCGCCGTCGCTGAACAGGAATCCGACGGCGTTGGCGACGTCCTCCACCTCGGCCAGGCGGCGTAGCGCGCTGCGCCGCACCAGCTGTTCGCGCTGCGCGGGCGTGAGGCCGTGGGTGAGGTCGGTGTCGACGAAGCCCGGCGCCACCGCGTTGACGTTGATGCCCAGTGGCCCGACTTCGCGGGCAAGCGAGCGAGTGAACCCTATGATCGCCGCCTTGGTCGCGGCGTATGCGGCGAGGCCGCTGTATCCGGTGAAGCCCACGACGGAGGCGATGTTCACGATCCGGCCGCCACCGTCGGACATCATGGAACGCACGACATATTTGGTCAGCGTGATCGGCGACAGGACGTTGAGCCGTATCACGCGCTCGATCTCGCCGTCCTGCATGTTGGCGAGCAGGCCGCTGGGTCCGATTCCGGCGTTGTTGACCAGCCCTTGAACCTTTCCGAACTCCTGTCGCAACGCCCTGGCCAGTCCCGGCAACGCCGCGATATCGGCGAGGTCCGCAGCCTTGAAGTAGATGCGTCCATCGCCTTGTTGGGCCTCCATGGCGTCGCCGAGTTGATCGCTCCGCTGCCGCGCCAGCGCGATGACCTGGTAGCCGCTCGCCGCGAGGCTACGTACGACGGCAAGTCCGATGCCTCGGCTGCCGCCGGTGACGACCACACTAGGCAACGGGCCGCGCCAGTTTGCCGGACGCGGCGACATCCAGCGAGGCTACCAGGGAGATCGCAGCAGGGACTTTGTGTCTGGCCAAGGCGCTTCGGCAGGCCGCGATAATCTCGCCTTTAAGGAGTTCGCCGTCCAACGCCGCTTGGCCCGACTGCAGCCGGACCAGCACTTCGGCCACGACGATCGCGCCGGTGATCGGGCTGCGGCGGGCCTTGACGAGCGACATCTGCACTTGGGGGTGAGCATTGATGACCGCTTCGACCTCTTCGGGATGAACCTTCATGCCGCCGACATTGATGATGCCGCCTCGGCGCCCGACGAAAACATAGCGGTCGCGACGCCGCTCAACCATGTCGCCGGTGTCGACAAAGCCATGGTTGTCCGCAAGGTTGTCTTGGTCGCCCAGGTATCGAAGCGCGGTTCGCGGCGACCGGATGCGCAGCGAGCCGTCCTCGACCTTCATCTCCACCAGGCCTTCCCGCCCGACGAAAGCTGCGGGAAATCCCTCGCGGCCGTCATCGACCTCGAACGCGACACCTGCCTCGGTCGATGCGAAGGCGTGGGCCACGGCGGCATCGCCGAAGCAGGTTTGCAGCGCATCCAGGATTGCCTGATCCGCGATCTCACCCGACAGCCGAACATAGCGCGGGGCAATCCGGTGGATGGCGGGGCTCATCAGCGCGCGACGCCAATGCGACGGGGTGCCGGACATGTGGGTCACGCCGCAACGCCCCGCCCGCGCCAGAAAGTCACCCAATGCCTCACCCATGCTGGACAGCACGAGGGAGCCGCCAGCGACGAGGGCACGCAACACAATCTGCAGCCCACCGTAACGGCGCACATCGTAGAACGTGCTCCAGACCAGCGGACGGTCGTCGTTGCCGCCCGGCTTCATCGCCCCTGCCAGCGTGGATAAGGTGTGCACGACTATTTTTGGAACGCCGCTGGTGCCCGAGGTAAGCAGCAGCCACTCGGTCTCGCGATCCCGCCTTGGCTGCACGTCGAGGTCGACGAGGTCGGTGCCGCAGGAGATGAAACGCTCGGGCGCCACGCCCAACTTCACTGCCGTCAGGTCGGAGATGACCAAATCCACGGCGGCTACCCTGCTGATTGCGGCAACGTGGTCGGCAGGCAGGCCTGGTGGGCAGAGAACCAGACGGCTGGCCAAACCGTCGAGCTGAACCAGCGCCAGAACTGCGGCAAGTTGATTTTCAGTGGCGAGAAGCACCGACCGGCCACGGAGTCGTTCAAGCGGGACGCCCAGGCTGGACCGTTCGAGGAGGTCGCCAAGGGCGACGCTGGCGAAGGCATCCGAAACGCGGCGCTCGGATTGTCGAGTGCCGGCGTGGATGATGTCGTGAAGCGGTCGCCTCACTTAGCGGCGTCCTCATACATTCGGATGAAGTCTCCCAGTGTCCTCGGAAACACCAGTTCGTCTTCTGTGTTGAACGGATCGATGCCCAAGCTGTCTTCCAACCGGGCGACAATGATGGCGAAGCACAAGGAGTCCAAACCGGAGTCGAGCAGCACCACGCTGTCCGACCGTGCCGGGTCCGATAGCGCCGGGCCCGACAACGCCGGCGCGACTTTGTGCTGCTCCTTGGCCACTTGGATGAATTGCTCGATCACCGTGGCTCTGACGGACATCACTTTACTCTGAATGCTTGAATGAATTTCACATCGAGGAAGCAAGCGTGCGGCTGGACTTCGCTCCGCCTAGCACGGTGGACGCTTTGCGACAAACACCCCCCTCCGCTTCCAGGGCGGCCAGCCGCGTAGCAGGGACAATCCACGACAGTTTTCAAAACAACGTCATCAAGCTGCTGTTTCGGCTAGAATGATGGTTAAGCCAGGATAGTTATTGAACTCTGGGCATGACACGGGCAACCTTGAGTTGCGCGCACCACGGGAAATCACCATGAGCCTTGCCACCCTGGCTTCTTACGATCGAGTGATCGACGAGATATGCGGCTTGAGGTGGAACGAGTTGACCGCCGAAGAACTCACAGACGTGGCGTGGGCCTACTACTACTTCTCAATTCAGTTCCGTGAGCACCTAAAAATCGCCCGCGCGATTTACCCGTTCGACCAGAAGTTGCAGCAGCTCGAAAAAGAAGAGTGCAACACCGACAACCTCTCGCCTTGGCCCGGTGTCGCGTCGGCGCACGAACAGATGGATCACGATGAGTTCATGAGGCGGCTACTGACGTTGTCTCCGATCGACAAGGCAAGACGCTCCCGCCTCGCCGAAATCGGTGAAGCCTACTTGGTCGAAACCCGCGGTGTGGACCGGCAAACCAGGGCCGCGAGCATCGCCAGCTACGAAGACGGCGGGCTTGAGCGGGTGTTTCGGGCGATCCTGACATCGCCGGACTGGGATGGCCCGTTGCTCGGCGCATTCAGCCACTTCCTGTCCGAGCACATCCGGTTCGACAGCGACCCAGAGCAAGGCCACGGCGCGCTCAGCCGTCACATCATGGTGGACGACAGAGTGTCAGTCGTGTGGACGGAGTTCAAACACCTGCTAACCCGGTCCGTGCCGAAATTGGCGTTGCCGGCAGCCTAAACACTACCGCCCATCCCGCGCCGTTCGGCCGCGCCCACCGCGAGGGTGGTGGCCAGGGCAAAGCTGCCGGCCAGCGAACGGAATGCGGCATGGTCGGCCTCGACCACCTCCAGCCACACGGTGGCGGTCGGCACCAGCGGCGAGAACGGGCCATCGGTCAGCGCGACCACTGCGATGCCGGCGGCAAACGCCGTGGCCGCCAGCGCCAACGTGACTGGCGCATAGGGTGAGAAACTGACTGCCAGCACCACGTCGCTGGGCCGGATCATCGCCATCTGCTCCGGTGCGAGGCCGCCGATCTGGTCCACCAGCTCGGTTCGCAGCCCAAGCTTGCGCAAGGCATAGGCGAGATAGGTGGCAACCGGAAACGAGCGGCGGCTGCCCAGCAGGTAGATCGTCTCGGCCGCCGCCAGCAGGTCTATGGCGCGCTGCAGCGCATCCGGCCGCAACGTTTCGCGCAACCGAGCCAGCGACATGGCCGAGGCGTTGACGAAGCCCTGCAACAACGCCATCGCATCGCCGGCCGGGGCGCCGGTCGGCTGGTCGTGCAGCGCCTCCAGGCGCTCGCGGTAGTCGGGCCAGCGGTTGCGCGCATGGGCGCGGAACACCGACTGCATCTCGCTGAATCCGACATAGCCCAGCGACTGTGCGAAGCGCACCAGCGTAGAGGTCTGCACCCCGGCCTTGACAGCGATTTGCGCCAACGTGCCGAAGGCGATCTCGTCAGGGTTGCGGATGGTGAACTCCGCAACCTGGGCCAGCCGTTTCGGCAACGACGCGGCGCGCGCCTCGATCAGCTCGCGCAGCGCCGCCACGTCGCGCGGCGGCGACGCTGCCCCGTCCGGCATCAATCGCCCGCTTGCATCAGGCTCCCTTGCATCAGGCCAGCGTTGGCATCACGAAATCCGCGCCGGCGCGGATGCCGGTCGGCCAACGTGAGGTCACCGTCTTGAGCTTGGTGAAGAACCGCACGCCCTCGCGTCCGTGCATCGCGTGGTCGCCGAAGATCGAGCGCTTCCAGCCGCCGAAGCTGTGGAACGCCATCGGCACCGGAATCGGCACGTTGATCCCGACCATGCCGACCTGCACGCCATGCGCGAACGCCCGCGCCGCGTCGCCGTCACGAGTGAAGATCGCGGTGCCGTTGCCGTATTCGTGGCTGTTGACCAGTTCGAGCGCGTCCTTGAACGCCGGGACCCGCACCACCGCCAGCACCGGCCCGAAGATCTCCTCTTTGTAGATCGTCATGTCCGGGGTCACTTCGTCGAACAGGCTGCCGCCGATGAAGAAGCCCTCCTCGTAGCCCTGCAACTTGAGATCGCGGCCATCCACCACCAGCTTCGCACCCGCCGCTTCGCCGGCGTCGATGTAGCCGCGCACCTTGTTCAGATGCGCCTTGGTAACCAGCGGTCCCATCTCGGCGTCCGGATCGGTGCCCGGCCCGACCTTCAGCGCCCGCACCCGCGGCGCCAATGCCTCGATCAGCTTGTCGGCGACGTTGCCCACCGCGACGGCGACCGAGATCGCCATGCAGCGCTCCCCGGCCGAACCGAACGCCGCTCCCATCAGCGCGTCGGCGGTCTGGCCGAGGTCGGCGTCGGGCATGACGACCATGTGGTTCTTGGCCCCGCCCAGCGCCTGCACCCGCTTGCCGTGCAGGGTGCCGGTGCGGTGGATGTACTCGGCGACCGGCGTGCTGCCGACGAAGCTGATGGCATCGATGCCGGGATGCTCCAGCAGCGCGTCGACCGCTTCCTTGTCGCCCTGCACGACGTTGAACACGCCATCCGGCAACCCGGCCCGCTGCAGCAGTTCGGCGATGAACAGCGATGCCGAGGGATCGCGCTCGCTGGGCTTCAGGATGAAGCAGTTGCCGGTCGCGATCGCCACCGGCAGCATCCACAGCGGCACCATGGCAGGGAAGTTGAACGGCGTGATGCCGGCGCACACGCCAAGCGGCTGACGCACGGAGTAGCTGTCGACGCCGCGCCCGACCTGCTCGGTGAAGTCGCCTTTCAAAAGGTCGGGAACGCCGCAGGCGAACTCGGCCACCTCCATGCCGCGCGTCACCTCGCCGATGGCATCGGACAGCACCTTGCCGTGCTCGGCGGTAATGATCGCCGCCATCTCCTTGGCGTGGTGGTCCAGCAGGTCGCGGAAGCGGAACAGGACGCGCGCGCGGGTCAGCGGCGTGGTCGCCGCCCATTTCGGGAATGCGGCGCGCGCCGATCTCACCGCAGCATCGACGTCGGCGCGGCTGGCCAGCACCACCTGACGCGCAACCTGCCCGGTCGACGGGTCGAACACGTCGGCCCACCGGGTGCCGCTGCCAAGGTTGCGGTTGTTGTCGATGAAATGCCCAACCAGCGGGGCGAGGTCGTTGTTCATTCTTCTTGTCCTTGCTTCCAGCCGAGGAACTCGTGATCGGGCGACATGGTGAACTTCCACGCCCGCACCGGCCCGGCCATGACGTTGAGATACCAGAGGTCGAAGCCGTGCGGCGCGCCAACCGGATGATAGCCGCGCGGCACCAGCACCACGTCGCGGTCGGAAACCGCCATCGTCGCGTCGAGCGAGCGGTCGTCGGTGTAGACACGCTGCAACGCGAATCCATTGCCGCGCGCGAGGCGGTGATAGTAAGACTCTTCGAGGTAGGTTTCGCGCGGGAAATCGTCGGTGTCGTGCTTGTGCGGTGGATAGCTGGACCAGTGCCCGCCCGGCGTTATCACCTCGACCACCAGCAGGCTCTCGGCCACTCCGGTATCGGGCAGGATGTTGCGGACGTGACGCGTGTTGGTGCCGGCGCCGCGAGTTTCCTCTGTTACCTGCTCCGGCGGGATGACCCTAGCCGGCAGCTTGCCCTCGGCCGGGGCGGCGCAGACCGCCAACTCGCACGCATTGAGCGCGGTGACGCTCCAGTCGGAGCGGGCGGGCACATACAGCGACCACGGGCTGCCCTCGAACGGGCTGGCGCGGCCGCCCAGCGTGCCGAAATCCTCGCCGCCCGCCTGCATCGTTGCCCGTCCCGATACCAGCACGAGGCAGATCTCGGTGCCGCCGGTGGGCCGTTGCAGCATCTGGCCGGGCTTCAGGTCATACACCTCGAAGCCGACATACGACCAGCCGGCACTCTCCGGGGTGATGCGATGCACCATGCCGTCCGCATCCGGGGCCTGCGGCCTGACCAACAGATCGGCCATGGCGCTATTGCAGCCCGGCTTCGGCGAGGAAGCGCTTCAGGTTGGCGAACCCCATGCGCGCGTAGTGCAGCGGGTTGGCCTTAGCCGGATCCTGCTCGGCCTCGATCACCACCCAACCGGAGTAGCCGCGCAGCGCCGCGAACACCGCGGGATAATCGACCATGCCGTCGCCCGGCACCGTGTAGACGCCCTCGACGACGGCGCGCAGGAAGCTCCAGTCCTCGGCGTTCGCCCGCCGCATCGTCGCCGCGCGCACGTCCTTGACGTGAACATGGCTGATGCGGTCACGGTAGCGCACCGCCAACGCCGCCGGGTCGGCGCCGCCCCAGGTCGCATGTCCGGTGTCGAGCAGCAGGTGAACCGATGGCCCCGTCGCCGCCATCAGCGCGTCGATGTCGGCCTCGCTCTGCACCACGGTACCCATGTGGTGATGGTAGACCAATCGCACGCCCTCGCGCAGCGTCGCGTCGGCAACCGCCGTCATACGGCGGCCGAACTCGCTCCATTGCTCGGACGCCAGCACCGGACGCCGCGACAGCGGCGTGTCCAACTGGCCGTGGGTGGCGTTGGAGGTTTCGGCGAACACGAGAACCTTGCAGCCCATCGCCTTCATCAGGTTGAGGTGCGGGCGGATGGCGGCGATCTCGGCCGCCGCGTCACGTTGCAGCAGCTCGGCCGAGTACCAGCCGGACACGAAGTCAAGCCCGAACGGCTGCAGCGCCGCCCGCAACCCCACCGCCTCCGAGGGAAACTTGTGCCCCATTTCCATGCCCTCGAAACCAACCTCGGCGGCTTGCGCGAGGCAGGTTTCCAGCGGCGTCTCACCGCCGAGTTCGCGCAGGTCGTCGTTGGACCAGCCGATCGGGTTGGCGCCGATCCGGATCATTGTGCCGTCTCCCTCAAGGCGATTGCAGTCTCGTACAGCTCGCGCGCGGCCCGTACCTCGGAACGCACCGAGACCTCCGGCACCGGGACATCCCACCACGCGCCGCCAGCATCGGTGCTGGGCGTGGGGTCGGTGTCGATCACCACGACCGAGGTGCGGGTGTTGGCCCTCGCCTTCGCCAGCGCCGCGTGCAACGCGCCAAGGCTCGCCACCTTCTCGCTCAACGCACCCAGGCTGCGGGCGTGCGCCGCGAAGTCGATGTCGGGGAGCGTCTCGTGCCTGGCATCACGCAGCAGGTTGTTGAAGCCGGCCCCGCCGGTCGCGCGCTGCAGCCGGTCGATGCAGGCATAGCCCCGGTTGTCGAGCACCAGGATGGTCAACTTCTGGCCAAGCATCACCGACGTCGCGATTTCGGAGTTCATCATCAGGTACGAGCCGTCACCCACCAGCACGAACACCTCGCGCTGCGGTTCCGCCAGCTTGACGCCCAACGCGCCGGCGATCTCGTAGCCCATGGTGGAGAACCCGTATTCCACATGGTAGCCGCCCGGCTGCCCGGCCCGCCAGAGCTTGTGCAGTTCCCCCGGCAATCCGCCGGCGGCGCACACCACGATGTCGGAGGGCTGGCTCGCCCGCTGCACCACGCCCAGCACCTGCGCGTCGCTCGGCAACTCGTCGCCGGCGGCCGCCTCGGTGTAGCGCGCGGCAACCTGTTGCCAGTCCCGCCGTCTGGCGATTGCCCGCGCGGTCCAGCCGGACGGCGCGCGCCAGCCGCCCAGCGCCTCGCCCAACGCCGCCAGGCCCACCCCCGCGTCGGCCACCAACGGCTGCGCGCGATGTTTCCCGGCATCGAACGGCTGCATGTTGAGGCCGACGATGCGCTGGCCCTCGCCACGGAACAGGCCCCACGAGCCAGTGGTGAAATCGGCCAACCGGGTGCCGACCGCCAGCACCACATCGGCCTCGCGCGCCAGGGCGTTGGAGGCCTCGGTGCCGGTGACGCCGATGGCGCCCATGCTTAGTGGGTCGTCGTCCGAAATCGCCGACTTGCCGGCCTGCGTCTCTGCGACCGGCAATCCATGCGCGGCGCAGAACTCGCGCAGCGCCTGCTCGGCCTCGCCGTACAGCACGCCGCCGCCGCACACCACCAACGGGCGCTCGGCTCGGCGCAGCATCGCAACCGCCTTGTGCAACTCGACCGCATCGGGCGGCTGCCGGCGCGGCGTCCAGACCCGGCGCTCGAACAGATGGGCGGGGTAGTCGTACGCCTCCGCCTGCACGTCCTGGCACAGCGCCAGCGTCACCGGGCCACACTCGGCGGGATCGGTCAGCACCGCCATGGCGCGGGCGAACGCCGGGATCAGCTGCTCCGGACGGGTCAGGCGGTCGAAGTAGCGGCTTACCGGGCGGAAACAGTCGTTGGCGCTGACCGTGCCGTCGCCGAAGCCTTCCACCTGCTGCAGGACCGGGTCGGGCGCACGCCCGGCGAACACGTCGCCCGGCAGCAGCAGCACCGGCAGCCGGTTGACATGCGCCAGCGCCGCCGCCGTCACCAGGTTCAGCGCCCCCGGCCCGATCGAAGTACTGACCGCCATCATCCGCCGCCGCCGCGAGGCCTTCGCGAACGCCACGGCGGCGTGCGCCATCGCCTGCTCGTTGTGCCCGCGCAAGGTCAGCAACGTGTCACGGGTGTGGTACAGCGCCTCACCCATGCCAGCGACGTTGCCATGGCCGAAGATCGCCCACACGCCGGCGAACAGCGACACCTCATGGCCATCGATCTCGGTGTATTGCGCGGCCATGGCGCGGACCAGCGCCTGTGCCATGGTCAGACGGATTTTGCTCATGCCGAACCTTTCTCGCGCGCCGCCTGCCATGCCGCGACCAATGCCGCGAAGCGCTCCGCCATCGCCGCCGTCGCCTGCGCGTCACTGGTCTGCCCGGCCAGCCATTGTTCCGCCGGCTGCATGAATATCGTGCGGCCAACCGCGAACCCGCGCACCAGCCGCTCGTCGGCGGCAAGCCGGAAGCCGCGCGCGAGGTCGGCGACGGGCGCCTCCAGCCCCAGCATCACGATGCCGCGGCAGAACGGATCGCCCGCCCGCACCGCGTCGCCGATCGCGGCCCACGCGGCGGCGGAGCCCTGCGGTTCCAGCTTCCACCAATCCGGCTTGATGCCCAACTTGTACAACCGCGTCAGCACCCGCGCCACGGTGCGCTCGTCCATTGCGCCATGCTTGCCGGCGATGATTTCGATCAGCAGTTCGCGCCCGACCGTCCGCGTCGCGTCGAACAGCCGCTTCAGCTCGCGCTCCTGGCGCAGCCGCAGATCCTCGGGATCGTCCGGATGATAGAAACACAGGCACTTGGCGACATGCGTCACCGGCCATTCGACCAGATGCGCGCCCAGGCTGTCGGCCGCGTCGAAGTCGAGCGGACGGCTGCCGGGCTTCTCCACCGGACGGGCAATCCACAAATCCTGCGCGCTCGCCTGGAACAGCGCCTCACGGCCATAGGCGCCGTCAAGCAGCATCCCAAAGCCGGGCCGCCCCGCCGCCACCTGCACCGCCGCCGCGACCGCCAGCACCTTGAACGCGGCGACCCGCTCCGGCGCCGCGCCTATCTCCGCGAACTGCGCGCGATGGTCGATCGCCAGCGCCATGATGGTCGCCGGGCCAGGGCGGCGCGTGGTTGCCCAATGCACATGGTTCAGCGCGACATCGCGGCGCAGCGCCCGCTCGCGGCTGCCGTGCTCCAGGAAGTATTGCAGCTCGGTCCAGGTCGGGCTTTCCGGCGAGCACAGCAGGCGCGACACCGCGAACGCGCCGCACGCATTGGCCCATTTGGCGCAGGCCTCCAGCGGCTCGCGTCGCAGCCAGCCGCGCAGGAAGCCCGACATGAAGGCGTCGCCCGCGCCCAGCACGTTGTAGACCTCGACCGGGAAGCCGGGGCCGCGGATACCCTCGTCCAGCGTGTCGGGAATGTCGCCGGGGAACACCACGCAGCCCATCGGACCGCGCTTGCAGACGATGGTGGCCGCCGACGCCGCACGCACCGCGCGGATGGCGGCGATGGTGTCCTCGGACCCGCCGGCGATGTGCAGCTCTTCCTCGGTGCCGACGATCAGGTCGCACAGCGGCAACACCGGCGCCAGCAACTGAGTGACGGACTCGGCGCGGACATAGCGGCTCTCGCCGGCGCCATGCCCGGCAAGGCCCCACAGGTTCGGCCGGTAATCGACGTCGAACACCACGCGGGCGCCGTTCCGCTTGGCCAGCGCGATGGCCCGGTGCTGGGCGGCGTTGGCCTGCGGACGCGCAAAATGCGTCCCGGTGACCAGCACAGCATCGGCGCGGGCGATGAACGCGGGGTCGATGTCGCTCTCGTCCAGCGCCGCGTCCGCGCAGTTGTCGCGGTAGAAGATCAGCGGGAAGCTGTGTTCGTCGCGCACCCCAAGCAGCACCAGCGCGGTCAGCCGCGACGCGTCGGTATGCACCCCCTCGACGGCGACCCCCTCACGCGCCAGTTGCTCGCGGATGAAGCGGCCCATGTGCTCGTCGCCGACGCGGGTTATGACGCCCGAACGCAGGCCCAGCCGCGCGGTGCCGATGGCGATGTTGGTGGGGCACCCGCCGACCGCCTTGGAGAAGCTGCCCATGTCCTCCAGTCGGCCGCCGACCTGCTGACCATAGAGATCCACCGACGACCGCCCGATGGAAATCACGTCAAGACGGTCCCCTGCCATGGACATCCCTTGTAACCGCTTGATGGAGCAGTGTAGACCACGCGCTCCATCAAGCCGTCAAATGGAATATTTTATCCACCAGCGGGCGCGGTGAAGCCTCCGGTCATCAGCCGCTCCAGTCGCCGGGCAAAGCCGGCCGGGTCCTTCGGTGGCTCGCCGTCCTGCACCCTTGCCAGGTCAAACAGCAGCCCTGCCGGCTCGGTCATGTCGGCGCCTGCCGCCACCTGCGCCAACAACGCTGCGATCAGGGCGTGCCGCGGGTTGATTTCCAGCATCGGCGCCGCCTCGTGGCCGCCACGGCCGGACCGCTTCAGCAGGCGCTGCATCTGCAGGTCGGGACCGCCAAGCCCGGCCGCCAACACCACCGCGCTGTCCACCAAGCGATCGGTGGTCCGCACGTCAGACACCGCCTCGCCCAACGCCGCCCGCAACGCCGCAACCAAATCGGCCACGTCGGGCGCCTCGCCCTCCGGCGCGTTCTCGGCGGCGAGCTTGGACAGGTCCTCGGCGCCCTGGGTGATGCTGCGCAGCTTCTTGCCCTCGAACGCATCCAGCCGCTCCGGCCAGAACGAGTCGATCGAGTCTTCCAGCAGCAGCACCTCGACGCCGCGCGCCCGGAAGCCTTCGAGCTGCGCCGAGCGGGCCAGCGCGTCGGCGCTCTCGCCGGCCAGGAAGTAGATCGCCTCCTGCCCCTCCTTCATCCGCGCCAAATATTCAGGTAGCGAGGCCAGCCCCTCCACGGCGGACGAGCGCATCCGCAGCAGCGACGCCAACTCGGCGCGATGCTCGCTGTCCTCCCACACGCCTTCCTTCAGGATCGGCCCGAACGCGGTCCAGAACACCTTGTAGCGGTCGGCGTCCTTAGCGGCGTTCTTCAGCTCGGTCAGCACCCGGTTGGTCACCGCCTTGCGGATGCGCGCCAGCACCGGCGTGGTCTGCAGCATCTCGCGGCTGACGTTGAGCGGCAGGTCCTCGGTGTCGACCACGCCCTGCACAAAGCGCAGGTACGGCGGCAGCAGATTGGCGTCGTCGGTGATGAACATGCGCCGCACATGCAGCCGCACCTTCGAGACGCGCTCCTCCTCCACCGGCATCCACGGCTTGCTGTCGGGGATGAACAGCAGGGCCGAGAACTCCATCGCGCCCTCCGCCCGCCAGTGCAGCGTCGCCCAGGGCTTGCCGAAGTAGTTGCCGAGGTGGCGGTAGAAAGCCTCGTAATCCTCCTCGCCGACTTCGCTCCTGTTCTTGCGCCACAACGCCGTGCCCTCGTTGGCGGGCTCGTCCTTGCCGTCACGGGCGATGGTGATGGGCAGCGTGATGTGGTCGGCCCATTTGCGCACGACCGCCTCGATCCGCGTCGGGTCCAGGTACTCGCCGGCATCCGCCTTCATGTGCAGCACGATGCTGGCGCCGGCGGCCTCGCGCGTCGCCGGCGCCATGGTGAACTCGCCGCGGCCCTCGCTGGCCCAGGTCCACGCCTCCTCGGTCCCGGCCTTGCGCGAGGTGACCTCGACCCGGTCGGCGACCATGAAGGCGGCGTAGAAGCCGACGCCGAACTGGCCGATCAGGTTCGGCCGGTCCTCCGGCTTGGCGGCGTCGAGGCTCTGGCCGAACGCGCGGGTGCCGGAGCGGGCGATGGTGCCGAGGTTGGTAATCAGCTCCTCGCGGCTCATGCCGATGCCGTCGTCGCTGATGGTCAGGGTCTGGGCCGAGGCGTCGGGCAGGATGCGCACCTTCGCCTCGGGCGGCAGCGCCAACTCCGGCACGGTCAGGCTCTCGAAACGGCGCCGGTCGGTGGCGTCGGCGGCATTGGCCACCAGCTCGCGCAGGAAGATCTCGCGCTCCGAGTAGAGCGAGTGGACCACGAGATCGAGCAGACGCCCCACCTCGGCGCCAAAGCCGTGCGTCTCGACCTGCGGCTGCGTCGTCTCCGACATGCGATCTCCTGTCATCTGCTGCGGCGCGGATATGCGCCGGCCGCGCGTACGTTTCAATGACGGCGCATCCCGACTCGCCGCAGCCCTTGCGCTCGCGCCGGCAAGGCACAAACATCATATCATGACGGAGTTCGCCCCCCGCGTCCGGGCCTTGCTTGGCCCGACCAACACGGGAAAGACGCATCTGGCGATGGAGCGCATGTTGGCGCACTCGTCGGGCGTGATCGGCTTCCCGCTGCGCCTGCTGGCGCGTGAGAACTACGACCGCATGGTGCTGCGCAAGGGCGTGAAGAACGTCGCCCTCATCACCGGCGAGGAGAAGATCGTGCCGCCCGAGGCGCGCTGGTTCTCCTGCACCGTGGAGGCGATGCCGCTCGACCGGCGGACCGAGTTCGTGGCGGTGGACGAGATCCAGCTATGCGCCGACCCGGACCGCGGCCACGTCTTCACCGACCGCCTGCTGCACGCCCGCGGCATGGTCGAGACCATGTTCCTGGGCGCCGAGACGATCCGCCCGCTGCTGCACCTGCTGGTGCCGCAGGCGCACATCGAGACCCGGCCGCGCCTCAGCCAGCTCACCTATGCCGGCCCCTCCAAGCTAACCCGCTTGCCGCCGCGCAGCGCAGTCGTCGCGTTCAGCGCCGGCGAGGTCTACGCCATCGCGGAGTTGATCCGCCGGCGGCGCGGCGGTTGCGCGGTGGTCATGGGCCGGCTGTCGCCGCGTACCCGCAACGCCCAGGTGGCGCTGTACCAGGAGAAGGAGGTCGATTTCCTGGTGGCGACAGACGCCATCGGCATGGGCCTCAACATGGACGTGGACCACGTCGCGTTCGCCCGCATGTTCAAGTTCGACGGCCACCGCCCGCGCCCGCTGAACGCGCCCGAAGTGGCCCAGATCGCCGGGCGGGCCGGGCGCGGGATGCGCGACGGCACCTTCGGCACCACCGGCGAGTGCCCGCCGCTCGACGACGACCTGGTGTATGCCGTCGAGAACCATCACTTCGAGCCGCTGGTGCAGCTCGCGTGGCGCAACTCGCAGCTTGATTTCGGCCATATCGACCTGCTGCTTGGCTCGCTGACCAGGCCGCCGCCGCGTTCGGGCCTGGCGCGCGGCAACGACGCCACCGACCTGGAGACGCTGGCCGCCCTGGCGCGCGAAGGCGACATCCGCGACATGGCGGTGGGGCGGGGCCGGGTGCGGCTGCTGTGGGAGGCCTGCCAAATCCCCGACTTCCGCAAGCTGGCGGACGACAGCCACGTGCGGCTTTGCGCGCGGGTGTTCACCCATGTGGTGCGCGACGGCGGGCTGCCGGCGGACTGGATCGCCGGCCAGATCAACAGCCTAGCGCGCGCCGACGGCGACATCGACACGCTGATGCAGCGGCTGTCGGGGATGCGCACCTGGAGCTACATCGCCGCCCGCGCCGACTGGCTGCGCGACGCGCTGCACTGGCAGGCCCGCGCCCGCGCCGTCGAGGATCTGCTGTCGGATGCGCTGCACGAGCGGCTGACCACCCGCTTCGTCGACCGCCGCGCCGCGCATCTGCTGCGCCGGCTGGAGGCGGGCGACGCCGAGGAGCTGTTCAGCGCCGTCACCCGCCGCGGCGAGGTGGTGGTCGAAGGCCATCCGGTCGGCCACATCGAAGGCTTCGGCTTCGTGCCCGATCCGCTGTCGGTGGGCGACGAGCGGCGCATGGTGCTGCGCGCCGCGCGCCGGGCGTTGCGCGAGGAGATGCCGCGCCGGGTCGACGCGGTCGAGGCGGCGCCCGACACGTCGCTGGCCTGGCTGCCCAGCCAGCGCATCGCCTGGGAAGGCGCGGTCATCGCCCGCCTGCGCGCCGGGACCAGCGCGCTGCGGCCGATGGTGGAGGTGCTCGACAGTGAGTTCCTCGACGGCCGCGCGCGCGAACGGGTGCGGGCAAGGCTGCAGGGCTTCGTCGACGCGCACATCCGCGAAGTGCTGGCGCCGCTGTTCGCCGCCGTCGTCGCCGCCGGCCACGACAGCGCGTTGCGCGGCCGGCTGCACATGCTGGAAGAAGGCCTCGGCGTGGTGCCGCTGCGCGACGAGGACCGCGTGCCCGCCGCCGACCGTGGCCGCCTCAAGCCGATGGGCGTGCGCGCCGGCCGGCGCGCGATGTTCCTGCCGACGCTGCTGAAGCCGCGTGCGGCGCGGCTGCGGGCGATGCTGTGGGCGTTGTTCCACGCTGCGCCGGTGCCGGAGCTCCCCGCGCCTGGCCAGGTCTCGCTGCCGCCGCCGCCGGACTGGCCGGACGGGTTCGCCGCGTCGATGGGCTGGGTAGCGGCGGGTCCGGTGCTGCTGCGCCTCGATGTCGCCGAGCGGGTTGCGGCGGAGTTGGCCTGGGCCAGCCGCGGCCACAAGGCGCCGGCGCCCATCCCGCTGCCGCTCGACCTCGCCTCGCGCCTTTCGGTCAAGGCCGAGGCGTTGCCGGCGGTGCTGCACGGACTCGGCGTGCGGCTGCTGCCGGCCGAGACGCTCGATCCGGTGCAGTTCGGGCCGCCGGCGCCGCCGATGGTAGCCGCAATGCGCCCGCGCCGCCCGGCCGCCGCCACGCCGCCCCCCGCGCGGCCGACGCCGCGCCGCGACAGCCCATTCGCCGCACTGGCCGGACTGCGCCTTTGAGCGGCGTCGAGGACCGGGAGTGGCAGCGGCTCGATAAATGGCTGTGGCACGCGCGCTTCCTGCGCCATCGCGCCGACTGCACCCGGCTGGTGCAGGACGGCTCGATCCGCATCAACCGGCAGCCGACCGAGAAGCCGCACGCGCGGCTGCGGCTGGGCGACGTGGTGACGCTGCCGCTGCGCAATCAGGTGCGGGTCATCGAGGTGCTGGCGCTGGCGACGCGGCGCGGTCCGGCTAGCGAGGCGGCGACATTGTTTCGCGAGATCGCCGCCGCGGTTTCCGACATCAACCCACAGGACTTGCAGACTCCGGCATTCGTCGGCATATCGCAGACCCCTGATACCCGCGACGATTAGGAGTGCCTGATGACCTACGTGGTCAACGAAAGCTGCATCCGCTGCAAGTACATGGACTGCGTCGAGGTGTGTCCGGTGGACTGCTTCTATGTCGGCGAGAACATGCTGGTCATCCATCCCGACGAGTGCATCGACTGCGGCGTCTGCGAGCCGGAATGCCCGGCCGAAGCTATCCTGCCCGACAGCGACGACCGCGCCGCCGCTTGGGCGGAGCGCAACCGCAGCTTCTCCATGTCCTGGCCCAACATCACCCGCAAGGGCGAGGCTCCGGCTGACGCCGACGAGTGGAAAGGCAAACCCGACAAGGAAAAGCTGTTCTCGCCCGAGCCGGGAACTCCGTAACGCCGCTGCGTGGCTGCCATGCATGGTCCCGCGATTGTTGCGAGCTTGCATGGGCGTGCAGGCTGGTGACGGTTGCCCTGTTTTGTGTTACACATAGGCCTTAGTCGGAACACCGTCGCTCCTGCGATCGGTCTCCGTTCATGACGCTTTTGGACCACTGATGGATGTCGATGGCCAAGGCATGTTGCCGCATCGCGCTATCATGGTCCGATTGCATAGATGACGAGGTTCGCAATGACGATGCAAGCGGATACGATGAAAGTCGCCGAAGCTGCCGCAGACCAGGACGCCGCTCCGCAGCCGTCCGAGCACGCTATCGAAACGTCACCCGAGGAGCCGGTCGAGACGCAGGCTGAAGTCGTGCCGCCGCTTCCGGATGACGCCGCTGACGCTGCGGAAGCCGAGGTCGAGGTCGAGGATGAGCCGCAGGCTCGGCAGCGTCACGAGCCGCGTTCGTCGATGCAGCACGGCATGAATGGGCGTCCGCCGCAGATTTCGCGCGCCAGCAACAAGGATGAGACTTTTGCCGAGGGCGACCATGTCGTCTATCCAACCCATGGCGTCGGCCGGGTGGAGAAGATCGCGGTCGAGGACATCGCCGGCCATCGGCTCGAACTGATCCATATCACATTCGAGGAAAACCGGATGACGCTGCGCGTCCCGGTCGCCAAGGCCCGCTCGGCCGGCCTGCGCCGCCTCGCCACCCGCAAGCTGTTTGACGAGGCGTTGGCGCTGCTCAAGGGTCGCGCGCGCATCAAGCGCACGATGTGGTCGCGCCGCGCCCAGGAATACGAGGCGAAGATCAACTCCGGTGACCCGCTGGCCATCGCCGAGGTGGTGCGCGACCTGCACCGCAATGCCGGCCAGCCGGACCAGAGCTTCTCGGAGCGGCAGATCTACGAGGCGGCGATGGACCGCTTGGCCGCGGAACTCGCCGCCATCGACGAGACAGACAAGAGCACCGCGGTCGCCAAGCTCGCCAACTTTCTGAAGACGATTACTTAGCCCTGTTCGTCGGGTGGCGGATAGGCGCTTGCGTGATCCGCCGCCATCCGCCCCGGTGTAGCGGTCAGGCCGCGCGCATCGCCCGGTACTCGCGGCGTACGATCTCCATAAGCTCCGCCACCGAGGTCGAAGCGGCCGGGCTCTCATAGGTGACCCGTCCCCGCTGCATCAGCATGATGCGGTCGGCGATCTCCAGCGTCTGCGCGTAGTTGTGCATAATCATGATGATCGACATGTCGCTGCGCGCCTTGAGCCGCAGGATCAGGTCGATGATAAGTCCAGCCTCGCGTGCGCCCATCGCCGCCAGCGGTTCGTCCAGCAGCAATACTCTGGCATTCGAGTTGACCGCCCGCGCCACCGCAATCGCCTGCCGCTGACCACCCGAAAGCCGCTCCACTGGCAGGTCCACCGACGGGATGTTGATCCCGATCTCCTCCAGCAGCTCTCTGGCGCGACGGCGCATGGCGCGGTTGTTCAGCAGCTTGATTGGGCCGGGGTAGACGATCTCCCGGTTCAGGAACAGGTTGTGGTAGATGCTGAGCGAGTTCGCGAGCGCCAGGTCCTGGTACACGCACTCGATGCCCAGCGAGCGGGCATGGTCGACGCTGCGCAGTGCCACCTCCTGCCCCTTGACCATCAGCGTGCCGCTGGTTTGCGGCTGGAACCCGGTGAGGATTTTCATCAGCGTCGATTTGCCGGCGCCGTTGTCGCCCAGGATGCCGAGGATCTCGCCGCGCTTGAGACTGAGCGAGACGCCATCCAATGCGGTGACCGCGCCGAAGCGCTTCACGATGTCGGTGGCCCGCAGCACCTCGTCGGATTGCACGACGCCGCTCATTTCGCGCCTCCGGTGCGCCGCAGCCGCGTCACATGGATGTTGAACAGCATCGCCAGCAGGATGGCGGCGCCCAAGATGGTCGGGAACACGAACGCATTGGTGCCAATTAGCGTCAGCCCGTCCTGCAGCAGGCCCAGCACGACCGCGCCAATTAGCCCGCCCAGGATGGTGCCGGACCCGCCCGCCAGCGGCGTGCCGCCGATGACGCCGGCAGCGACCGCGAGGAACATCAGGTTGGGTCCGCCCGCCTGCGGATCGACCGAGGAGATGCGGTAGCCTTCGAGGATGCCGGTCAACCCTGCTAGCAGGCCCACCAGCACGAAGTTGCCGATCTTGAGCCGCGCTACGTTGATCCCGGCCTCGCTGGCGCCCAACGGGTTGGCGCCCGCCGCGATGGTGTGCAGGCCCCAGCGGGTGTAGCGCAGCAGGACGTGCATGATCGCCACCACCACCAGCGCCCAGATGATCTCGCTGTAACCCCAGTTGCCGAAGAAGGCGGCGAAACCTTCGCTGCCCGGCGGCGACACCGGCGTGCCGCGCGACATGGTGAGGGTGATGCCGTTGAGCAGGAACAGGGTGCCGAGCGTGGTCACGAACGACGGCACCTTCAGCAGCACGGTAATCACGCCGTTGACCAAGCCGACCAGGCTAGCCGCGACGAGCGCCAGCAGCAGCGCCGGGAACGGCGGGATGCCGAAGCCCACGGCGAAGTGCATGATGAACGGCGTGAAGGCGAAGGTCATGCCGGCGGAAAGGTCGATCTCTCCGCCGATCATCAGCATGATCTCGCCGCAGGCGATGATGGTCCATGGCGCGATGAACTGGGACAGGTTCTCGAGGCTGGCGTTGGTGGTCAGGAAGTCGCTGTTCCGGTACTCGAAATAGCAACTCAGGATGACCGCCACGACCAGGATGCTGGCTTCCCTGAAGCGGAAGAACACGTCCAGCAACCCTGGCCGCTGCACCGCGCCGGCTGGCCCGCTCGCCGCGCTCATGGTTAGATCGCGCCGCTGCGCGGAACGATCTGCGCCGTCTCGGACTTGCCCTCATAGCGCGTCGAGGTCGCCAGGTACGGCCCGACACTCTCCCGCGTCACGAACTTCAGGCCGGTGTTGGTGTCGGCGGGGCCGCTCAGGCCACCCGAAGCCAGGAAGGTGAACATCTGGATGGCGGTGTAGAAGCCCTGCAGATACGGCTGCTGGTCGATGGTGAAGTCGAGATGGCCTTCCTTGATCAAGTCCAGGGTGCGCGGCAGCAGGTCGAAGCCGCCGCCGTGGACGCCCTTTTTCGCCAGGCCATATTGCTTCATCGTCTCGGCGATGCCCTGCGTGCTGCCGCCGTCGACTGCGAACATGCCCTTGAGGTTCTGGTGGCCAAGGTAGAACGCCTTAATCTTGGACAGCTCCTCATTGATCGTCGCCCCGGTGGCGATCACCTGAATATCGATCTTCTTGCCCGACTTCTTGATGACGTCCGACGCGCCATCGAGGCGCGGCTGGATGTTGAGCTGGCCCGGAGTGGCGATGAACATGGCGATCGTGCCGCTGTCGACGAGGCTCAGGATGCGCTCGCCCATGGCGACGCCTGACTTGTAGAGATCCTGTCCGATGTAGGCGAGGCGCTTGTTGGCTCCGCCGGCAGGCGCGTCGGCGTTGTACGAGAACACCGGGATGCCGGCCGCGAGCGCCTTGGCGACCGGCTGGTCGAAGGCGTGCGGGTCGACGATGCAAGTGGCAATGGCGCTGGCTTTGGAGGCGATGGCGGCGTTCATGGCGTTGACCATCTCGCCGACGTCGGCGTTGGCCGAGCCGGACCACTGGTAGTCGCAGCTGAGCAGGCCGCAGACGTCCTGGACGCCGTACTGGGTCGGCAGGAAGAACGGGTTGGTGGTGACGTGGTTGACGAACACGAACTTCCAGCGCGGGTGCGCCGGGAACGGGGTCGCGTCGGCGGCGCGCGCGAAGCCTGGGCGCAGGGCGGCGGCAGCGGCCAGCATTGGGGTCAGAGCGGCCGCGCCAAGCATTGCGCGGCGGGCGAACGACGAGCCGCCGGCGTCCTCGACAGGAATCTTGGTCATACGATTCTCCCCTTCGGCCAGCCGCCTGTGCGGCCGGTTCCGACTGCCGCACCCTTGCCGATTTTAATTGTCAGACGCAAGGGTCGCTTGCGCGGCAACCGGCAGAGCCGCCTCGCGGATCTTGCGCGCCATGGCCGCCACGCCGTTGCCGCGGTTGGTCGACAACGCCTGCACCAACCCAAGATCGGTCAGGAACCGCGGCTCGGTCGCGAGGATTTCCGCCGGCGGCCGCCCCGAGTACACCCGCAGCAGCATGGCGACGAGGCCGGAAACGATGGCCGCATCCGATGCGCCGGCAAGGAACATGCGGCCATCGCGCATCCGCGTCTCCATCCACACCCGGCTTTGGCAGCCTGGCACGCGGTGCGCGTCGTCGGCCCACTCGTCGGGATAATGCGGCAGCTTGCGGCCCAGCTCGATGATGTACTGGTAGCGCTCCATCCAGTCGTCGAACACGTCGAGTTCCTCGCCGATGGCGGCGATGGCCTCGGCGGCGGTCGCCTCCTCGGGCACGGCAAAGGCATCACTCACGCTCGTTGGCATTGGCTCGAACCCAGTCAATGAAAGCCTCGCTTGAAATCTGTCCAGCCGCCAATCCGAGCATCGTCAACACGGCTTCGCTGTCCGGCGGCTCGAACCTCATCCCGTTGAAGTCGAGGAACGCGACCATGGCCATGAATGCGGCACGCTTGTTGCCATCCACAAACGGATGGTTGCCGGTAATACTGAGTGCATAGGTCGCGCCGAGTTCCGCTATGTCGGGATCACCGTAGCCCGCAAGGTTGAGCGGACGCGCCAGCGCGCTCTCCAGAAGCCCCATGTCGCGCACGCCGGTTGCTCCCCCGTGCTCCGCCAGCTGTTCATCATGGATAGCCAGGACAATCTTCAGCGAAATCCATACCGTCATTTCGCGAGTTCGTGCAGCACACCGCGCCACCGCTTCATCAGCTTCCGGGCAGCCGCCATCTGCGCATCGAAATCCGGGTCCGTGGTGGTCAGCCGCAAGCCTTCGGGCGTGTGCACCGCGTAGAGCGAATCGCCCTTGTCCACGCCCAACTTGACCAGCACTTCCTTCGGCAAGACGACGCCAATCGAGTTACCGATCGCTCGCAGCTTCAGCTCGGTGATTTAAGCCTCCTGTGGCTACGGATGTGGTAACATAGGCAATGTCGATGGCCAAGAAGAAACGCTGTTTGCTAAAGGATGAACCGGCTGAGATCGCCCTGCATCGCCAGCGGCGCCACCCGGTCGCGCACATAGGCGGCGTCCACCGTCACCGAGGCGCCGTTGCTGTCGCTGGCGGTGAAGCTGATCTCCTCCAGCAGCTTCTCCAGCACCGTCGACAGCCGCCGCGCGCCGATATTCTCCACCCGGTCGTTGATGTCGGCGGCCAGCTGCGCCAAGCTGTCGATGGCGTCCTCGGCAAACGACAGCGTCACCCCCTCGGTGCCGAGCAGCGCCTCGTACTGCTTCAGCAGCGAGTGTTCCGGCTCCACCATGATGCGGCGCAGGTCGTCGCGGCTGAGCGGCGCGAGTTCGACGCGGATCGGCAGGCGGCCCTGCAGCTCGGGCAGCAGATCGGCCGGCTTGGCGAGGTGGAACGCGCCGGAGGCGATGAACAGGATGTGGTCGGTCTTGACCGGCCCGTACTTGGTGACGACGGTGGTGCCCTCGATCAGCGGCAGCAGGTCGCGCTGCACGCCCTCGCGGCTCACGTCGCCGCCGCGGAAGCCGCCCTCGCTGCTGCGGGCGCACACCTTGTCGATCTCGTCGATGAAGACGATGCCGTTCTCCTCGGCGTGGCGCACCGCGTCGCGGGCGATCTGGTCGGTGTCGAGCAGCTTGTCCGCCTCCTCGCGCTCCAGCGCCGCGCGCGCCGCCGCGACGCTGAGCTTGCGCTGCTGCTGCGGCCCGCGCCCGAACATGCCCTTCATCATCTCGCCGAGGTTGATGACCTGGCCGGGCGGCATCCCCGGCATGTCCATCTGGCCCATCGGGTTGGGCAACGCGCTTTCCAGCGCCAGCTCGATCTCACGCTCGTCCAGCTCGCCGCTGCGCAACATGCGGCGGAACTTGCTGCGGGTGTCG
>JAABUQ010003760.1_pt1 | contig 27024 bp, 28 predicted proteins | sample 5560001 | NCBI WGS metagenome assembly JAABUQ01 (sample SAMN10711888, study PRJNA513371) | rock metagenome | isolation source: Antarctica rocks | place: Antarctica: Victoria Land, Finger Mt nord | collected 2015-12-18 | reverse complement strand
ACCTGCTGCGCCCCAGGGACCGCCGCTGCCTGATCCTGTGCGACGACCTGTCGTTCGAGCGGGAGGACGCCGACTACAAGGCGCTGAAGTCCGTGCTGGACGGCGGCATCGAGGGCCGCCCGGCCAACGTTCTGTTCTACGCCACCAGCAACCGCCGCCACCTGATGCCGCGCGACATGATCGAGAACGAGCGCGCGACGGCCATCAACCCCTCCGAGGCGACGGAGGAGAAGGTGTCGCTGTCCGACCGCTTCGGCCTGTGGATCGGCTTCCACAACTGCGACCAGGCAGCCTTCCGCGCCATGGTGGAGGGCTACGCCGACGCGCTGGCCCTGCCGATCAGCCGGGAGGACCTGCACCTGCAAGCCAACGAGTGGTCGATGACGCGCGGCGCGCGGTCTGGCCGGGTGGCATGGCAATTCATCCAGGACCTGGCGGGACGGCTGGACGAAGCGAGGGCAGCATGACAGGAAATCCGCGGGCCATCCGGCGCCAGTTGGGCAATACGACGGTGACAGCACTCTGCGACGGCTACCTCGAGCCGCCGTTCGGCGCGCTGCTGGGGATCGAGGAAGCGGACGCCACCGCGCTGCTGCGGCAGGCCTTCCGCCGGCCGGCGCCGCGGTCGAACATCAATGCCTTCCTGGTGCAGTCGCCGGGCCGGACGGTGCTGATCGATACCGGCGCCGGGTCCCACATGGGAACCACCATGGGCCGGCTGCCGGACGCGCTGGCCGAGGCCGGAGTGACGCCCAGCGATATCGGCGCGGTGCTGATGACCCACCTGCACATCGACCACTGGGGCGGCCTGGCCACGCCAGGGAGCCAGGCGGCGTTCCCGAATGCCGAGCTGGTGCTGCCTGCGGCGGAGGCTGCGTACTGGCTCGACAGCGCCCGGGTGGCCGAGGCGCCCGACAATGCCGCGAAGGCCCGTTTCACCGGCGCACAGGCGGCGGTCGCGCCCTACCGGGACCGGCTGCGGACATTCACCGGCACGGACGTGCTGCCCGGCATCCAGGCCATGCCGCTGCCGGGCCATACCCCGGGCCACACCGGCTACTTGGTCGAGGGTGACGAGCCGCTGCTGATCTGGGGCGACGTGCTGCATGTGCAGGACGTGCAGGCGCCGCGTCCCGAGGTCGGCATGCGCTTCGACAGCGACCCGGAGACCGCCATCGCCTCCCGCCGGCGCGTGCTGGACATGGCGGTGGCGGACCGGCTGCTGGTGGCCGGGATGCACCTGCACTTCCCGGCGTTCTCGCATGTGGCGCAGGCGGCGGAGGGCTACGCGCTGGTGCCGGAACTCTGGGCGGCGGAGTAGGCCGCGCGCCTGCTCCCTCTTTCTTCGGGAGAGGGAGCGGAAAGCACCCTCATCCCATTCATGTAGGGCGCCAGCACACCTGGCACGGCGATGCTGCCGTCCGCCTGCTGGTATGTCTCCATCACCGCGATCAACGCCCGCCCCAACGCCACGCCGGACCCGTTCAGCGTATGCACCGGCCCGGCCGCCTTGCCATCGGCCCCGCGCAGCCGGGCGTTCATCCGCCGGGCCTGGAACGCGCGGGTATTGCTGCAACTGCTGACCTCCCGCCACGCTCCCTGCCCCGGCAGCCACACCTCCAAGTCATAGGTCTTCGCCGCGCCGAACCCCGTGTCCCCCGAGCACAGCAGCACCCGGCGGAACGACAGCTCCAACCCGCGCAGCACGGCCTCGGCGCACGCCGTCATCCGCTCATGCTCGTCGGCGCTGGCGTCGGGGTGGGTGATGCTGACCAGCTCGACCTTGCGGAACTGGTGCTGCCGCAGCATCCCGCGCGTGTCCCGCCCGGCAGCGCCGGCCTCGCTGCGGAAGCACTCGGACAGGGCGGTGACGCGCATCGGCAGGTGCTCCGCCGGCACGATCTCGTCCATGACCAGGCTGGTCAGCGGCACCTCCGCGGTCGGGATCAGCCAGCGGCCGTCGGTGGTGCGGAACAGGTCGTCGGCGAACTTCGGCAGCTTGTCCGTGCCATAAGCGGCGGCATCGTTGACCAGCAGTGGCACCTGCACCTCGGTGTAGCCGTGCTCCCCGGTGTGCAGGTCCAGCATGAACTGTCCCAGCGCCCGCTCCATCCGGGCCAGCCCGCCGCGCAGCAGCGTGAAGCGGCTGCCGGACATGCGGGCGGCGCGCTCGAAGTCCATGCCGCCCAGCGCCTCGCCAAGCTGGAAATGCTCCAGGGCTGGGAAGTTCGGCGCCCGGGCCTCGCCATGCTGGTGGATGACGACGTTCCCGCCCTCATCCGCACCGTCCGGCACGTCGGCATCGAGCACGTTGGGCAGCACCGCCAACTCGGTTGGGATGGCTGCGTCCAGCTCCGCGGCACGGGCCTCGAATGCCGCCATCTCGTCCCGCAACACCGTCGCCTCGGCCTCCAGCGCGGACGTGTCGGCCCCGGTGCGGCGCCCCTGCCCGACCTGCTTGGCGAGCGCGTTGCGGCGCGATTGCCGGTCCTGCACCGCCGTCAGCGCCGCCCGGCGTTCGGCGTCCACGGCCAGAAGACGCTCGGCCACCGGCGGCAGGCCGCGCCGCGCCATGGCGGCGTCGAACCCGGCCGGGTCCGAACGGATCGCGCGGATGTCGTGCATCAGACCTCGACGGGCTTCGGCTCGACCATCCCGGCCGTGAATATGGAGATCTCGTACAGCAGGATCAGCGGCACCGCGAGGCCGGTCTGCGTGATCACGTCCGGTGGCGTGATGATCGCCGCGATGACGAACATGCCGACATAGGCATAGCGCCGGTACTTCTTCAGCCCGCGCGAGGTGATGATGCCCACCTTGGCCAGCAGGGTCAGCAGCACCGGCAACTGGAACGCCAGCCCGAAGGCGAAGATCAGCCGCATGACCAGGCCCAGGTACTCGCTGACCTTAGCCTCCAACTGCACCGGCAGGCCGCCCGCACCGTCCGAGGTCTCGAAGCTCAGGAAGAACGTCCAGGCGGCGGGGAACACGAAGTAGTAGGCCAGCGCCGCCCCGGCCACGAACAGCACCGGCGTCGCCAGCAGGAACGGCAGGAAGGCCCGCTTCTCGCTGCGGTACAGCCCCGGCGCGACGAACATGTAGATCTGCGTGGCCACCACGGGGAACGACAGGAACGCCGCCCCGAAGAACCCGACCTTGAGGTAGGTGAAGAACGCCTCGTACAGCGCGGTGTAGATCAGCCGCCGGTTGCCGCCGCGGGTGATCAGGATGTTGGCCAGCGGCTGCGCCAGGAACGAGTAGATCGCCGTGCTGAAGTGGTAGCAGATGAAGAAGCACAGCAGGAACGCGCCCATCGACCACAACAGCCGCGTCCGCAACTCGATAAGGTGGTCGAGCAACGGCATCGGCTTGTCGTTGATCGGGTCGTCCACGGCCGGGCCGTCAGGGGGAGCCAAGGTCTCGGGCACTCTTGGTTAGTCGTGTAGCGACGGCTGATGCGCGTCCGCGGGAACGGTCATGGCCGGGGCAGTGGAAGCTGGGGCAGCAGAGGCCGGAGCAGCGGGTGCCAGGGCGGCGAGGGTCGCAGGCGCGGCCGGAACAGCATCGTGCGGAACCGCCTCGGGCGCAGCGATGACATGCTCGGCGGCGGCAGGCACCGTCGTCTCGGTCAGCGGCGGCGGTGTGGTCAGCGTCGTCGGCGTCGTCACCGGTGGCCGGGTCTCGAACGGGGTTTCCGACATCGTCTTGCGGATCGTCCCGTCGCCATCGACGGCGCCGAGGATCTTGCCCTTGATGTCCATGCGGCGGATGTCGTTGATCTGGTCCCGCACCTCATGCAGGTTGGCCTCGCGGACCATCTCGTCCACGTGGACCTGGAACTCGCCGGCCATGCGCCGGGCCTTCTTGACCGCCTCGGCGACGGCCTTGATGGCGACGGGCATGTCCTTGGGGCCGATGGCGATCAGGGCGACCACACCGATCAGCGCAATCTCGGACCAAGCAAAATCGAACATGGCAGTCTTCGTCCCTCCATGGGTGTCGTAGCACGGGTATGGGGGCTGGGGAACCGCGGTGCTAGGGCGGCCCGTTGCCGACGTCAGGGCCGGCGCCGGTATCGGAACCAACGGCGTCGCGGACCAAGTCCTCACGGCGCGGCAGGTCGCGCAGGCTTTGCAGGCCGAACTGGGTCAGGAAGGCCGGCGTGGTGCCCCAGAGCGTCGGGCGGCCCGGCACCTCCTTGCGCCCGCGCGGCTCGATCAGGCCGCTTTCCAGCAACGCGTCCATCGTCGCCTGGCCCAGACTGGCGCCGCGCACGGCCTCGATGTCGGTGCGGGTGGCGGGCTGGTGATAGGCGATCACCGCCAGGCACTCCATGGCGGCGCGCGGCAGGCGGCGGGGCTGCGGTACCACGCGGGTCAGGCGGGGCGCCAGGTCGGGCGCGGTGCGGAACTGCCAGGCTCCGGCGACTTCCACCAGCTCGATGCCGCCGCCGGCGTGGCGGGCCTGGACGGCGGCCAGCACGGCATCCGCATCCAGGGACGGCGGCAGCAGGCGCGCGACCTGGCTGGCGAGGACGGGTTCGGCGCTGGCGAACAGCAGCGCCTCGGTCAGCCTCACGGCGTCGGCCATATCGGTTCCGGCTGCATCCGTCATGTACGGCCCCGCAGCAGGATGGAGCTGAACGGCTGGTCCTGCCGCAGCTCCGCCGCCCCGCCCCGGGCCATCTCCAGCCCGGCCAGCAGGGTGCTTGCAAGCGCCGCGCGCCGGGCCAGCGGGTCCGTGAGCGGTCGCTCCATGAGCAGCGGGGGCAGGAAACGGTCGAGCGCGATCCAGCCCACCTGCTGCCCCAGCATCGCCGCCAGCCGGTCCATGGCGTCCTGCACGCTCCACAGCACGGTGCGTCCGGGCCGATAGGTCCGCTGCCGCGCCAGGCGGCGAACCGCGCCCAAGTAGCCGCGCAGCAGCCCCGGCAGGTCCGCCGCCAGCCGGGACCGGTCCGCCGCCACCAGCCGCTCCGGCGCGCCGCGTGCGAACACGTCCCGGCCCAACTGCGGCCGGTCCGCCAGCCACGCAGCAGCGGCGCGGATGGCTTCCAGCTCCTGCAGGCGGGAGGCCAAGGTTTCAGCGGCAAGCTCCGCCTCGCCGTCATCCTCGGCGGGCGGCAGCAGCAGGCGGGACTTCAGCCAGGTCAGCCAGGCCGCCATCACCAGCCAATCCGCCGCAAGCTCCAGCCGCACCCGCTCCGCGCCCTCGATGACGGCCAGGAACTGCTCGACCAGCGACAGGATGGAGATGGGGCCGAGGTCCAGCTTCTGCCGCCGGGCCAGGTCGAGCAGCAGGTCCATCGGCCCCTCGAACCCGTCGAGCTGGACGACGGGGGCGCCGGGCGTGGCGCTGTCAGGCCCGGAGTCAGGCCCAGAAGCAGGCCCGGAGTCAGGCATTGTTGAAGCTGAGCCAGCGCACCGCGTCGAACGCCCAGGAGATGCCGGCGTCCAGCGCCTCGGTCACCGGGGTGAACGGCACGCCAAACGCCGCCAGCATCCGCGGCAGGACGAAGATGCCGAAGATGACGACCAGGATGCCGGCCCGCTCCATCCGCGCCCAGGCCATGGCCGCGCGCTGCGGCAGCAGGCCCACCAGGATGCGCCCGCCATCCAGCGGCAGGATCGGCAGCAGGTTGAACAGGCCCAGCAGCAGGTTGGCGAGGACGAGGAACTCCACCGCCGTGCCCGCAACCTCCACCCAGGCACGCGGCAGCAGCGGCAGGCCGTGCAGCAGCATCGCAGCCGCCCAGGCGAGCACGAAGTTGGCAGCCGGGCCGGCGGCGGCCACCAGCATCATGCCCCGCCGCGGGTTGGGGAAGCGCCAGGCCGCCACAGGCACCGGCTTCGCCCAGCCGAACAGGGCCACCACCCGGCCCACCAGCAGCAGTTGCACCAGCAGCAGCACGCCGGGCACCAGCACGGTGCCGATCCGGTCCACGTGGCGCAGGGGGTTCAGCGACACCCGGCCCTGCCGCTTGGCCGTATCGTCGCCCAGCAGCAGCGCGGCATAGCCGTGCGCGGCCTCGTGCCAGGTGATCGCCATGACCACGCACGCCACCGCCAGGGCGATCTGCGGCAGGTCGTCCGTCATCCCCGCAGCCCCGTCACGCCAACAGCCCGGCGCGCTCCGCCGCGAGCGCCGGCAGGTCCAGGGCTTGGCGGGCGCTCTCGGCCTGGCGACGGGCTGCCGCCAGCCGCGCCAAGGTTGCAACCGGGGCAGCGGGAGCGCCACGCAGGACAGCCTCGGTATCCGCCAGCACCCCGGTGCAGTACAGCGCCAGGTCGCACCCCGCCGCCACCGCCTGCGCCGCAAGCAGCCCGGGTGCGCCGCACAGCGCGCGCATGGCAAGGTCGTCGGACACGAGCACCCCCTGGAAGCCGATCCGGCTCCGGATCACCTGCCCGATCACCACCGGCGACAGCGTTGCCGGCCAATCCGGGTCAAGCCCAGGATATAGGAGGTGCGCCGTCATCATCCATGGCAGGTCCGCATTGGCCTGGAAGGGCCGGATGTCGGCGGACAGGTCCTGCTCGGCAGGCACCACCGGCAGCGCGTGATGGCTGTCCACGGCGGCCCTGCCATGACCCGGCGCGTGCTTCGCCACCGGCTGCACCCCGGCGGCCAGCAGCCCCAGCGCCGCAGCACGGCCCAACCGGGCTACATCGTCAGGATCTGCGGCGTAGGCACGGTCCCCGACGACATCGTGCGCGCCGGCCACACGCAAATCCAGCACGGGCGCGCAGACCAGGTCGATGCCGGCCGCCGCGCACTCACTGCCGATCAGGGCACCCGTCAGCCAGGCGGCCCGCAGCCCGGCGGCGGCGTCAGCCTCGAACAGCTCGCCGACACGGCCCGCCGACGGATGCGCCATCCAGCCCGGCGGACGCAGCCGGGCCACGCGGCCGCCCTCCTGGTCCACCGCGACCAGCGCGCCCGCAGGCAGGACGGCCCGCAACGCATCCGTCAGGCCGCGAAGCTGCTTCGGGTCCTGCACGTTGCGGGCGAACAGGATGACCCCGGCCGGCGGCAGGCTGCGGATCAGCACCACCTCGGCCGGATCGAGCGCCAGGCCGGCGATGCCGACGATCGCGGCCTGCATGCGGCGGCTAGAAGCTGGCGATGGTGCAGGCCCCGCCCTTGGCGCGTATGCGGGCGCAAAACCCGGTGGCGTCGGCGACATCGGCGAAACCGCCGGTCCGCACGCGCCAGACTGCGTGGCCGCCACGCTCGGCCCGCTGCATCACCAGGCGCTTGCCGCCCAGCACGTCGGGCATCCGCTTGGCCAGGCGCTGCCATTCCGCCTGCGCCGCCGGCTTGTTGTCGACGGCGGCAAGCTGCACCATAGGCCCGGCAGCGGCGGGCGCCGCTGCCGGGGGCGCTGCCGCAGCAGGCAAAGGTGCAACGGATGCCGAGGCGGCCGGCGCCGGGGGCCGTGCGGCCGGACGTGGGCCACGCGGCGAATCAGGCACCGCGATGGCGGCCGGCGCAGGCGCAGCCGGGATGGACGGCGCAGGCCCAGGGGCGACCAACCCAGGAGCGGCTGGCGCAGCAGCAACTGGCGCAGGGGCGGCCGGCGCAGGCGGCTGCAACTGGGCGCGCAACGCCTGCGGCGCCGGCGCCTCCGCCACGGGGGCCATGGTCTGCGCCCGACCGACCTGGTCGCCCATCGCCGGCTCGTCCGCCCCGGCCACCTGCATCCCCCCGGCGTTGTCCGGCTTGACGCGAACCGGGCGCGTGTCGGCCTCGATCACCGGCACGACCGTGTTGCGGTGGCCCAGCAGCGCCCAGCCACCGGTGCCGACCAGCAGCATGCCGCCCAGCGCCACCGCCGCCAGCAACAACCGGCGCGTGCCGCTGTCCAGGCCCGGCGGCTGCGCGCGATAGCTGCTGTGGACCGCATAGCCATCTTGGGGAGGCGGGATTTGCAGGTTGTCAGACACGGTTCGGGTCCTCACGCATCAGCGCATCTCCTCGACGGGCACGACCCCCAACACCGCCAGGCCGGAGCGGATGACAGTCGCCGTCGCCTCCACCAGCGCCAACCGGGCCAAGGTCTCGGCCGGCCGGTCGGCTTGCAGGAACCGCAGCGTCGCTTCGTCCCGCCCGCGGTTCCACAGCATATGAAAGTCGCCCGCCAAGTCATAGAGGTAAAACGCAATCCGGTGCGGCTCATATGCCAGCGCCGCTGCCTCAACCGTGCGCGGCCAGGAGGCCAGGCGGCGGATCAGCGCCATCTCCGCCTCCGCTCCCAGGCTATCCAGTGCAACCGTGGCCAGCGCGGCCGGCGCCGTCGCCTCCAACCCGAACGACTCGGCGGCCGCACGCAGCACGGAGCGGCAGCGGGCATGGGCGTACTGCACGTAGAACACCGGGTTCTCCCGCGTCTGCGCCAGCACGGCATCGAGATCGAAATCCATCTGCGCATCGGACTTGCGGGTCAGCATGGTGAAGCGCACGGCATCGCGCCCGACCTCCTCCAGCAGGTCGGCCAACGTGACGTAGGTGCCGGCGCGCTTGGACATCCGCACCAGCTCGCCGCCGCGGATCACCCGGACGATCTGGCACAGCACGACCTCCAGCCGCACGGGATCGTTGCCGGATAGCGCCTTCACCGCCGCCTTCATGCGCGACACGTAGCCGCCATGGTCCGCGCCGAGCACGTCGATCATCAGCTTGGCGCCGCGGTCCATCTTGTCGGCGTGGTAGGCGATGTCGTTGGCGAAGTAGGTGTTCGTGCCATCCGACTTCCGCAGCGGGCGGTCCACGTCGTCGCCGAATTGCGTGGCGCGGAACAGGGTTTGCTCACGCGGCTCCCAGTCCTCCGGCAGCTTGCCCTTCGGCGGCTCCAGCACGCCCTCATAAATAAGGCCCTGCGCGGCCAGGCGGTCGATGGTGCGGTCAGGCGCGCCGGAGCCGACCAGCGCGCGCTCGCTGCTGAACACGTCGGGCACGACGCCGAGCGCAGCCAGGTCCTCGCGGATCGAGGCCATCATGGCGGCCACCGTGAACTCGCGCACCGTGTCGAACCAGCCCGCCGGGTCCGCGATGCCGCCACCCGGCCCGGCCAACGCGGCGCCATGCCCGGCCAGCAGCGCCTGGCCGACCGGCACCAGGTAATCGCCCCGGTACTGCAGCCCGCCCGGCACGGCGGCGGCGAACTCGTCCTCCGTCAGCGAGGTGCCGACCGCCTGCAGGTAACGCCAGTACGCCGCCCAAGCGAGCGCCGCCACCTGCGCCCCGGCGTCGTTGATGTAGTACTCCTTGGTCACCGCGAACCCGGCCTTCAGCAGCAGGTTCGCCAGCGCATCCCCCACCACCGCCCCCCGGCAGTGCCCGATATGCATGGGACCCGTGGGGTTGGCCGACACGTACTCGATGTTCACCGGCAGCCCGCCCCCGGCCGTGCTGTCGCCATAGTGCCCCCCCGCCCGCAGCACCGCCGGCAAGGTCGCCCGCAACGCCTCCGGCCGGAGCAGGATATTGACGAAACCCGGCCCCGCCGGCTCGGCGCGCAGCACGTCCGGCGCCTCCGCCAGCGCCGCCGCCAGCGCCTGGGCGATGCGGGCCGGGGCCTGCCGAGCCGCCTTGGCGCTGACCATGGCGGCGTTGGTCGCCATGTCGCCGTGCGAGGCCTCCCGCGCCGGCGTCACCTCCACACGGGCGGCGACCTCGTCCGGCAGGTCCGGCACGACGCCGCGCAGCGCCGCAACCACGGTGTCCCGCATGGCGGCAAACAGGTTCTCAGTCATCAGGGTCAGCCTATGGTGAAGGGGTCGGTCAGGCGCCGGTGCTCGTCCAGCGCGAAGCGGTCGGTCATGCCGGCGATGTAGTCCGCCACGGTCAACGCCGCCCGCGGCTCATCGCCCGACCCGGCGCGGGCGCGCCAGCCGTCGGGCAGCATGCTGGTGTCGCCGTGCAGCAGGCCGAACAGGTCCTGCGTGACGCGCCGCGCCTTGTTGGTCATGCGGTTCACCTTCCAGTGCCGGTACATGCGGGCGAACAGGAACTCCTTCACCGCCCGGTTGGCCTCCGCCATGGCCGGGCTGAACGCCACCACCGGATGCTTGGCCCGGCGGATCGCGTCGCTGTCGGCCGGGTCGAGGGCAGCGATGCGGCGGCGGCTCTCCTCCGTCAGGTCGGTGGCGAAGGCGTTGATGACCCGCCGGATCGTCTCGTGCCGCAGCCGTTCCGGCGGAACATCCAGGCTGCTGACGCGCGCCTGCGCCAGGGCAGCGCCGACCACCGGCAGGTGCGCGATGTCGTCGGGGCCGAACAGCCCGGCCCGCATCCCGTCATCCAGGTCATGGCTGTGATAGGCCACATCGTCCGCCATCGCCGCCACCTGCGCCTCCCCCGAGGCATGGGTGTGCAGGTCCAGCGAGTGCAGCGCGTCATACTCGGCGATGTAGGGCGGCGGCCGGTGCAGGGGTCCGTTATGCTTCGCCAGGCCCTCTAGCGCCTCCCACGTCAGGTTCAGCCCGTCGAAGGCGGCGTAGCGGCTCTCCAGCCGGGTCACGACCTTGAGGCTCTGCGCGTTGTGGTCGAAGCCGCCATAGGGCTTCATGCCCGCGTTCAGCCCCTCCTCCCCGGCGTGGCCGAACGGCGGGTGGCCCAGGTCGTGCGCCAGCGCCAGCGCCTCCGTCAGGTCCTCGTCCAGCCGCAGCTCGCGTGCGACGGAGCGGGCAATCTGCGCCACCTCCAGGCTGTGCGTCAGGCGCGTGCGGAAGTAATCGCCCTCGTGGTTCACGAACACCTGGGTCTTGTATTGCAGCTTGCGGAAGGCGGAGCTGTGGATCACCCGGTCGCGGTCGCGCTGCCACGGGCTGCGGCCAGGGCTTTCGGCCTCGGGGTGGAAGCGTCCGCGCATCGTCTCCGGGCGGACGGCGTAGGGGGCGTGGGGCATGGACCTGATCGAGATGGTGGGCCGGGCTTACCACATGCCAGGCCACTTCGAGAGAGGGGCCACTTCGAGGAACACCGCATCTTCAATATGGGGTCGGAAAGGGCTATGTCTCCTGCCATGGACAGCATCATCGCCTCCGCGTTCTCCGTCTCCGACCGTGCCGCCGAGCGCGTGGCGGAGATCACCGCCGCCCAAGGCAAGCCCGCCGCCCTGCGCGTGGCCGTGCTCGCCGGCGGGTGCAGCGGCTTCCAGTACAAGTTCGAGCTGGATGACGCGCCGCAGCCGGACGACCTGGTGGTGGAGCGCGGCGGCGCCCGCATCCTGGTCGATGCCGCCAGCCTGGACCTGCTGGGCGGATCGCAGCTCGACTACACCGACGAGCTGATGGGCAGCCACTTCACCGTCCGCAACCCGAATGCCACGTCCGCCTGCGGCTGCGGCACCAGCTTCGCCGTCGATTAGCCGCGTCGGCGCGGCGTGAAGATCGCCACCTGGAACGTCAACTCGGTCCGGATGCGCGAAGGGCTGGTGACGGACTGGCTCGCCCGGGTGCAGCCGGAACTGCTGCTGCTGCAGGAGATCAAGTGCGAGGCCGGCAGCTTCCCCGCTGCCGCCTTTGCCGAGATCGGTTATACCGCCGAGGTCGTCGGGCAGAAATCGTATAACGGCGTCGCCATCCTGTCCCGCATCCCGGTCGAGGTCGCGCACCGGTCCCTGCCCGGGCTGCCCGCCGACGACGCGCAGGCGCGCTACCTCGAAGTCCTGGCCGGCGGGATCACGGTCGGCAACCTCTACTTGCCGAACGGCAACTCCGGCGGCGAGCCAGGTTACGCCTACAAGCTGGCCTGGATGGAGGCGTTGGCCGCCCGTGCGCGCGACCTGCTCGACGCCGACCAGCCGGTGCTGTTCGCCGGCGACTACAACGTGTGCCCGGCCGATGAGGACTTCGCCCCCGGCACCCTGTCCGCCACCGACGCGCTGGTGCGGCCGCAGACGCGGGCGCGCTTCCGGGCCATGCTTTGGCTGGGCCTGACCGACGCGATCCGGGCGGTGCAGCCGACCGGACCCGCCTACACGTTCTGGGACTACCAGGCCGGCGCTTGGCCGCGCGACCTTGGCCTGCGGATCGACCACGCGCTGCTGTCGCCGGACCTCGCCCAACGCCTCGTCTCAGCCATGCCGGACCGTATGGAGCGCGACCGGCCGCAGCCGTCCGACCATGTGCCCGTCGTAGTGGAGCTGGCCGACTAACCAAAACTGCGCGGCCTATGGCGCAGATGGCCTGCGATCGTATCGGGCCGCGCAAGCCTGCTTAGCTTTTCATCCCTGAGCAAACCTGGAGGGGTTTGCTCAGGACACCGCACTAGAACGTAAGCGTCGCCACGACCCGGCTATGCGGCACATCGCGGTCCACGCGGATGGCCATCGAAGGATCGCCCTTCGCCAGGGCGAGCACCAGCCGCATGCCCAACCCCTTCCTGCTTGCCGGGTCGAAGCTGGCGGGGAAGCCGGGACCACCATCCTCCACCATAACCTCCAGCCCGGCCGGCAGGCGGTTCATGGTGACCGTGATCCCGCCAGCGCCATACTTGATGGCGTTCGTCACCAGTTCGGACACCACCAGCCCGAGCGGCGTCACCTGGTCAGCGGCGAGCAGGATCTTGTCGGATTTCAGGGTGATGCTGCGTTCGTTCGCCGGGTCCATGAGCATGACCCGCATGTCGTTGAGCAGCGCATCGACGTAGGTGGCGGCATCGGTCTCCACGACGGAGTCGCCTTCATACAACCGCTGGTGCACGGCGCTGATCGTGAGGATGCGCCCAGCCGCCTGCTCAAGCTGCTCCCGCGTCTCCGGGCTGGCGGTGCGCGATTGCAGGTGCAGCAGGGTGCGGACCAGTTGCAGCGAGTTCTTCACCCGGTGGTGCACCTCCTGCATCAGCAGGTCCTTGTCGCGCAGCAGGGCGTCCTTGGCCTGCTCGGCCTCCCGGGCGGCGGTCACGTTACGGGAGACCGACACCAGCCGGGTCGGCTGCCCCGCTGCGTCCAGCACCGGGGCGACCAGCACGTCCCACCACTCCGTCCCGCCCTTGGGAGACAGTGCGGCGGCGGTGAAACGTCCGACCTTGCCGCCCACCGCCGTGCGGACTGCCTCATGGGCCAGCGGCTTGCCCTCGGCCGGCCACCACTCCTGCCACAGCATGCCGATTCGGGCCTGCAGGTCGGGGATGCCCAGGGCGACGGCCCCGTTCACGTTCATCGCAAGCAGACGGCCCTGGAGGTCCAGCACCTTCACGCAGTCCGGGCTGCTCTCGAATACCTGCCGCGCCAGCGCCTCCTGCCGTTCGGCGACCTGGTCCATGCCGTCACGGACGATGGCGGCAGCCAGGACGTTGCCGAGCGACTGCAGGAATGCTGTGTCGGCGGCGGTAAACCCGTGCCGGCTGGTGCTGTCCACCTCAAGCACGCCGAACGGCTCCGCAGCGGCAATGCCGATCGGGACGTTGAGGGCGCTTCGAACGCCGTGCTCGGCGAGCAGGACCGGCACACGGAAGCGGCCCTCGCCGTTCAGGTCGTTCGACAGGACCGGCGCCTTGGTGTGCAGGGCATAGCCGGCGGAGCTGTCGAGCTGCGCGCCAAGGGTCGCATGGCCAACGACGCCGGGCCGCCAGCCGACGCCCGCGACGACAAGCAGGTCGTCCTGCGCTGGCCGGGGCCGCAGCACCTTCGCAAACGCGGTGCCCAACCCCAGCGCCGCCACCCGGCAGGCTTCGGCCAGCAACCCATCCAGCGGCGGGGCGCCCAGTGCATATAGCCCCAGCCAGGCCACCAACTCCTGCTGGCCCAAGCGCAGCGCAAGCTCATCGAGTGGAACGTCGCGTGCCAGTGCTAACATCCTGCTGACCTCGCACATCGCTAACGAGAACGTGAAACTTCAGCAGGCTTTTAGCACCGCTGCCTGCAAGGTGATACCGCGATCTACCCGTGCAACCCTTCTGGTCCCGAAGGCAGCCTTGCAGACCGGACGGCGTGTCGGCATGACAATGGAATGCAGCGCACAATACGGACGTAGCGGATGGCGGACAACCCAATGGGTGTCCCATTGGACAGCGTCGCGCACGTCATCCAGGTCGCGCTGACCCCGGTGTTCCTGCTGTCGGGCGTCGGCACCCTGCTCAATGTGTTCACCAGCCGGCTGGCGCGGGTGACGGACCACATGGAGCACCTGACCGACCTGTTGCGGGCGGACCCGTTGGGGGACAGGGCCGACGAGCAGCGCATGCACCTCCACCGACTGCGGCACCGCACCATCGCGCTCGACTCGGCCGTCGGGCTGGGCGCCACTGCCGGCGCGGCGACCGCCCTGGCGACGCTGACGCTGTTCGTCGGCGCGTTGCGGGACTCGGCGGCTGCCTCGGCGTTGTTCCTGCTGTTCGGGCTGGCCGTACTGTGCACCGTCCTGGCGCTGGCGGCGTTCTTGGCGGAGACCGTGCTGTCCTGGATCGGCATACGGGACGAGGGCGCGCTGCCGCCCCCGGCAACGCGCCTCCCGTGAGTCCAGCGGCGCGCTTACTCCTGCCAGAACAAGGCTAGTCGCATCCCATGACGGATGCTGGTCCGGATGGGACCGCACCGCATGCCCGCGATCGCCAGACGCCCGCGCCTTCACGATATCGGAAGGTGGCGCAACGCAATTCCTGCGACGGCCTTGGTCCCCCCTGGCGCTCCGCCTAAGATACTAGGGCGCCACGTAAACCTCGACCCGGCGGTTGCGCTCCCGCCCTTCCGGCGTCGTGTTGTCGGCCACGGGCAGCTCCGCCCCGAACGTTGCGGTCTTCCCGGGCACGATGCCGAACCGGCCCAGCGCCGCCACGATCGCCTCGGCCCGCCGCTGGGCCACGGCCTGGTTCGCAGCCGCGGGGCCGTTGTTGTCAGCGAACCCGGCCAGGATGACACGGCCCGGATCGACCCGCTGCGACCGCAGGTAGGCAACGACGAGGTCAAGGTCACGCAGGCCCCGGCCGTCCAGCTCCACCGAGCCAGGCTGGAAGTGGAAGTTGACCGACAGCCGCGAAGCGCCGGCCACAAGCTGCTTGAAGCGCCCGGAGGCCGCATCCGGCGCGATCGCCTGCTCCACCCTGATGGTCAGCGGCACCAGCCCTTCCGCTGCCACCGCGGTCTGCCCCGCTGCGGAGAACACATACGCGACGAAACGCTTCACGAACTGGTTGGGCAGCGCCGGGCTGGTATAGACATACAGGCGGCGCGACAACGGATAGGTCTCGGTCGAGATCGACAGATCGGTTGGCACGATGGGGCTGGCGCCATCTTCAGCAACGGCCAGCACCTTGGCGCTTCCGGTGTTGCCGAACCGGGCGAAGCCGATGTTGGCGCTGTCGGTTGCAACGACGGCGGCAAGGGTTTGCTCACTGGGAACCCGGTAGGCTGCGCCCGTGACGTCATCCTGGCCCGCAAGGATGTCCTGCGGAGCGCTGGCCGCGCCGTCTTGGTCCATCACGACAACATGGATCGGGCCAGCAACGCCGCCGACTTGCGACCAGTCCGTGAAGCGGCCGGTCAGGATGCCGCGAAGCTGGGAGACCGTCAGGGAGGACAGCCTGTTGGCCGGGCTTACGATGGCTGCGACGCCTTGTATGCCGATGACGGCCTCGTTCGCCGGGCCGGTCATGTCACCCAGCGAGGAGAGCCGATCCGCTTCGCTTGGCAGGATGCGCCTGGGCGACATCGCCATGTCGGCAGTGCCGCGCAGGAGTGCGGCGAAACCACCGGCCGGCGAGACGGAGGCAACCTGGATCGTCTCGGATTGGCCGCTTTGCAGGCCCGTCACCTCGGCCGCGCGGTCGGCCCCACCCTGCACCAGCGAGATCTCGCTGTCGCCGATCGAGGCGAGGTAGCCGAACGTCAGCCGCCGCGCGAGCTTGCCGCCAAGCGCATCCGACCCCGCAAGCCGCATGAGCAAGGTGTTGGGCACCTGGGCCGCCGCTGCCGCCTTGAGCACGGCCGGCATGGGCTGCGGTGCAGCAGCCTGTGGTGCAACCTCCAAGGGGACTGCGGCCACTTGTTGCGGCACGGGAACTGCGGCGGGAGGCAGCACGGCTGCAGCCTGCTGCGGGGCTGCAGGCGGCGTCAGCAACTTGCCTTGCGCCTGACTCTGCGAGGCGGGGTCCGCCGGCGTGAGAATTGTCAGGTAGCTGCCGAGCGGGACCGCTTTCGCAGGCGGCGGTTCCGGCGCCGGCGTGGAGACGGGAAGCGCAGCGGCCAGCGCCGTAACGGAAGGGTTACTGGCGCTCAACGCCCTGAAGCCCAGCGTGCCAGCGCCGAGGACGACAAGGCCAAAAGGCAGGAGCAATCCCATCCGGTTGAGGCTGCGCGACCGTGCAGCATCCGTCGCCTGCAATGGCTCGCCGCACTTCGGGCAGAGGAAGTTTGAACCTGCCGGGAGAGCGACAACACGCTGCGAAACCGCGACGGAGCAAAACTCCGTATTCGTGCAGCGCCCACGTAGATCAGCCATCATGCACACCATTCAGCCACGGGCATAAACCCTGGCGCGGGAGGTAGAAACAATGGGAACGTAAACCCGGCGCTTTCCAGCCTGGGCCGGATGCCGCGCACCGCCGGGGCCGATCAGGCATTCACGCTGCGCGCCGACGCTGGCTGCCAAACCGGTATTTCGATATCGGGAGCAGACTTGGCCGTCGCGGCCCGCCAGATGAAGAGGCCGTAGAACGCTTTTGCAGTGATGTCGGCAACGGCATAGCCGACCTGGATGCCGACGAACACCGTCGAGCCCTTGAGGCCAATGAGCGGGAGGACATAGACGATGGCGTAGATGGGCCAGGACAACAGGAGGCCAAGCCTGGCCAGCTTGATCGCCGCCCGCGCGCCCGCTGGTTCGGCTTCGATCGCTTTGCCGAGGTTGCTGTAGAGCTGGACCATTATGATGATGAATGGGATCATGCCAACGCCGAACCAGACCCAGCGCGTTTCGATATTCGTTGCGACCTGGCCGAAATATCCAAGGGCGATCATTTCCGCCCCCAGAAGGGCGAGCACCGTGCTGCGCAGCCGTATCAGGCGGGCTGGAAGGTCCAGAACGCTGACAAAGGCGACGAGCAGCAAGGGCACGGTGGTCAGCCAATCGGCATACCGGAACGTATCGTTGTAGGGCACGCCCGTGCTGGTGATGACGCCATTCAGGACGACGAACGACTCATGCCAGCTGGAGTAGAGCCTGACATAGTTATAGGTTGCGATGACGCTCACCAGGCACAGCAGCGTCATCGAGGTCCGGTATCGGGGCAGGACCTCCGAGCGTTGGAGGAAGAAGAAAAGGCCTGCGATTCCCATGACGCCTATGGCTAACGAGAAGACTGTCCCAATCAGATCGAACTGGTCAGAACTTAGCCCGAGTATCCAAATCAATTTGTTCAGGTCGAGTGCCAAGTCCAGCCTCCTGGGTACCGCTATTGCAGCAGTCACGTTGCGTTTGCACATCGGGCCACGACGCCTGCCCCGCCCAGACCGGACGAAAGCCGTTGCCAACCTGTGCTTGAGCCTTACCTGCTCCGCAGCGGAGACATTGTCTAGTTAATGTTTGTCATGCTCTCATAAATCAAGCATGAGACGCAGAAAACAACCGTGCCCCAACCCTGCCCGCATCGGGTGGAAAGTCAGGCCGAATGCGGCGGCACAGCTCGATGTCAGGTTTTCAACGTGCCCCGGTTCGACAGCGACACGGAACCATCCTGCCGACGTCGAGCAGCCACCAGCTTTTCCGCCTGCGAATTGACATGAGGGCCTGCCTGCAAACTGCAAGCGGCTTGGGTCCTCTTAGACGCCCTTGGCATAGGGCTGGCGACGCACGGCAGGCTGACATCAGGTCCGTGGTGGTCGGCACCGCGAGGCGATCACCGGCCCGGCGCTCGGGCTGCAGCGCCAGGTGCCGGAACCAACATTCCTGCCAGACAGTGCGTCGCCCCGGTCTCAGGGACGCTTCAAGGTTCCCGCTGCGCCGCAGCAAGCACGCGGTTGAAGTCGCCGCTGGCCCGCTCCTGCATCAGCCAGCCATCGACCAGCGCCGCGAGTTCCGCGTCGCGTGGCAGCAGGTAGGCCTTCTCCAGCCGGGTGAACGGCGCGGCGACATGCGCCGGGCACAGTTCCGGGTGCAGGAAGCTCTGGTGGTCGGCCTCGATCCCGTCGGTGACCATGACATCGGCGCGGCCGGCCAGGATTTCGTCGAACACGGTTGCGTTGTCCGAGTGGACCGTGAGGGTGGCGCGGTGGAAGTTGGCGCGGGCGAACTCCTCGTTGGCGGCGCCCGGATTGACCACCACGCGAACGCCGGGCTGGTCGATGGCGGCGACGCTGGTGAAGCGGTCCTGGTCGGCGCAGCGGGCCACCGGGCGCTTGCCGTCCACGAAGGTCACGGCCGAGAAAGCGCCAACGGCGGCGCGGGCCGCGTTGACCGAGATGCCGCCCATGGCGACGTCGAACCGGTGCTCTGTGAAGTCGGGCAGCAGCGACGCCCAGACCGTGGGCACGATCTCCAGCCTGACGTTCAGGGCGCCGGCCAGGTGCCGGGCCATGACGATGTCCGCGCCGGTGTAGCTGCCGTCCGGCTGGCGGAAGGTGAAGGGCTTGTAGTCCCCCGTCGTGCCGACCCGCAGCACGCCGCTGGCGCGGATGGCATCGAGAGCCTCCCCGGCCTGGGCGGGAACGGCCGTGAGAAGCAAGAGGGCAGCGAGCCAGCGGATCATGGATGCCATCCAGGACGGGAGGGGTGGCGCGCCCTGAGGGATTCGAACCCCCGACATGCGGATTAGAAGGCCGCCGCTCTATCCAACTGAGCTAAGGGCGCATGCTCGTCAGCACGCTGCTGACCGGCATCATGCTGACCGGCAGTATATCGTTGCCGGGAAGCGTACGTCTAATGCGTCCAGTTCTCACTCCGGCCGTAGCGGAAATTATCGGCATACGCCTTCGGCTTGATCGGGCGCTGGGCTGGCGGCACCTCCAGGTCGTAGGTGATGCCGTGCTTGTCGGCGTAGGCGACCGCGTCCTCGGGTTTGTCGAAACGCAGGCTGACGGAGCCGAGCGTGTCGCCGCTGCCCCACCACCCCATCAGGGGATCGTTCAGCTCGCGCTCGGACGGCTGGTATTGCAGCACCCAGTTGCCGACACCGGTCTGGCCGGACGAGTTTGCATTCTTCTGCTGCTGGAAGATGCGGGCGCGCATCGGCGGATTCCTTCTGAAGCTGGCCAAAATAGGCTGGTCGGGGCGGCCGGACTCGAACCGGCGGCCTCGTGTACCCAAAACACGCGCGCTACCAGGCTGCGCCACGCCCCGGACCTGGGGCCAACCTAGGTTCCATCCCCTTGGGGCGCAAGGACGCATAAGCCCACGCAGGTCAGGCCTGGTTCTTGACAGCCCCCCGGGCCACCAGTAGCAAGCGCGCGCCGTCCCGACACGGTTCCCCTATGGGCCGGGGCTGCGAGGGATGCACATGAGCAATGAAGATGGCGGCTCGTTCGAGGAGCGGCTGCGGGCAGCCCGGTCCAAGCAGGGGCTGGACGCCGCACCTCCCGCGGCAAGCTCGGCCGGCACCGCAAGCCCCATGGGCATCGGCGTCCGCGTCGGGGTCGAGTTGGTGTCGGCGTTGGCGGTGTCGGTGGCGATCGGCTGGGGGCTGGACCACTGGCTGCACACGACGCCGCTGTTCATCGGCCTGTTCGTCCTGCTGGGCGGCGCGGCCGGGGTGGCGAACGTCTGGCGTCTGATGATGCCGAAGAAGGGTGCGGCGGGGCCGCAGTAGATAGGGCGGCCGTGGCCGCGATAAGCAGCGGCAGCGGAAGCTGCGGGTTGGGAAGGGCAGGAAGTTGGCGGCGGACTCCAAGATCGACGCACTCGGCCAGTTCGAGCTGCACACCTCGTTGGGCGGCCTCGGGCGCTCGGTGAACTTCACCAACTCCAACCTGATGATGGTGCTTGGCGGGGCGATCATCCTGGGCACCCTCTATATTGGCATGAAGCCGAGGGCCGTCGTGCCCGGTCGGCTGCAATCCTTGGCCGAGATCGCCTACTCCGGCCTGTTGAGCATGACGGAGGGAAGCATCGGGCCGGAGGGCAAGCGGTTCTTCCCGTTCATCTTCACGCTGTTCTTCTTCGTGCTGATGGGCAACCTGCTGGGGCTGCTGCCCTACAGCTTCACCTACACCAGCCACATCGCCGTCACCTTCGGGCTGGCGCTGCTGGTGATCCTCATCGTCACCGCGGTCTCCCTGCACATCCACGGGCTGCACTTCTTCAGCTACTTCTTCCCGGAAGGCGCGCCGAAGCTGCTGGCGCCGCTGATCATCCCGATCGAGATCATCTCCTACCTGTCGCGGCCGGTGTCGCTCAGCATCCGCTTGTTCGCCAACATGGTCGCCGGGCACGTGATGTTCGAGGTGTTCGCGACGTTCATCGTGCTGCTCGCCGGGGCCAGCACCCTGGGCGTCCTGGCCAGCGTCCTGCCGCTGGCGCTCAACGTCGTGCTGGTCGGGTTCGAACTGCTGGTTGCCGCCCTGCAGGCCTACGTGTTCGCCATCCTGACCTGCATCTACCTGCACGACGCCGTTCACCTGCACTAGCAGGGCCCGGCGCCCGCGTGGACCGCCCCACCCCCAACCCCCTTATCAACAAAGGACTGATTTTCATGGACGTTCTCGCTGCAAAGGCCCTCGGGGCCGGCCTGGCCGTGATCGCGCTTGCGGGCGTGGGCATCGGCATCGGCAACATCTTCGCCGCCATGGTGACGTCCGTCGCCCGCAACCCCTCGGCGCGCGACGCCGTGTTCCCGATCGGCATCCTGGGCTTCGCGCTGACGGAAGCCGTGGCGCTGTTCGCCCTGCTGATCGCCTTTCTGATCCTGTTCACCTAAGACGGCCTGCCGGGACCGGCCACGCCGCCGGTCCCACGCCGCCTACAGGCCATCAGGAAGCACCCCCATGCCGCAGCTCGACTTCTCCAACCCGCTCACCGTGTCGCAAGTCGTCTGGATGGCGATCATCTTCGGGCTGCTGTACTACGTGCTCGCCCGCTACGCCCTGCCGCAGGTGGCGAGCGTCGTGGAGGGCCGGGCGCACCGGATCGCCGGCGACCTCGACAGCGCACGCGCCGCCAAGTCGCAGTCCGACGCCGCAGTGGCCGAGATCGCCGAGGCCAGCCGCAAGGCAGCCGCGGACGGCCAAGCCGCCATCAGCCAAGCCGTCGCCCAGGCCAAGGCCGAAGCCGCCGAGCAGTCCCGCGCCGCCGAGGAGCGGCTGAACGCCCAGCTCGTCGTGGCCGAGCAGCGCATCGGCGAGGCCCGCGCCTCCGCGATGGGCGCGTTGCGGCAGATGGCGACGGAGACCGCCAGCATGGTCGTCACCCGGCTGACCGGGGAGCCAGCCGACGCTGGCTCGGTGGACGCCGCCGTCAGCCACGTCATGTCAGCCCGCGGCTAGGACTTCAAAATGCACGAGCACGGCAGCCTGCTGGCCGACCCCCGCCTTTGGGTCGGCGTCGCCTTCACCATCTTCTTCCTGATCTTCGGCGGGCGGGCATGGAACGCCACCACCAAGATGCTCGACGGACGCGCCGCCGGCATCCGCAATGAGTTGGAGGAGGCCTCCCGCCTGCGCCGCGACGCCGAGGCCATGCTCGCCGAGGCCACCGCCCGGCGTGAGGCCGCCCTGCAGGACGCCCAGGCCATGCTGACCCAGGCCCGGGCCGAGGCGCAACGCGTCGCCGAGGCCGCCCGAGCCGACGCCGCCACCGCCGCGACCCGGCGCGAGCAGCTCGCCATGGACCGCATCGCCGCCGCCGAGAAGGCCGCCGTAACCGACGTGCGCCTGGCCGCCGCCGACATCGCCGCCCGTGCCGCCGAGCAGGTGATCCGCACGGGCCTGTCGGCCGAGACGGACGCCCACCTGATCGACCGCGCCATCCAGGGCCTGCCCGCAGCCCTACGCGCCGCTTAAGGCCTCTTGACGCCTGCCGGTGCGGAGCAGGGCGGTCCTCGGGCCGCCCTTTCCGTTTGCGGCGTTTCGCGCCCTATGCCTATCGTTCCCCGTCACATGCCAGGGGACCTCATGCTCAGACACCGCATTGCACCAGCTGCCCTTCTTGCCGCCAAGCTGATGACGCCGGGGCTGATGACGCCGGGGCTGTTTACAACGGGGCTGCTGGCGACGGGGCTGCTGGCGACGCCGTTGCAGGCCGCCACCTTCCGCTGGGCCAATGACGGCGATGCGAACAGCATGGACCCCTATGTCCGCAACGAGTCGTTCCTGCTCACCTTCACGCAGAACATCTACGACCCGTTGGTGCGCCGCGACCGCACCCTGAAGGTGGAGCCGGCGCTGGCGGAAAGCTGGGAGCAGCCGGACGCCACCACCTGGCGCTTCCACCTGCGGCACGGCGTCAAGTTCCAAGGCGGCGAGCCGTTCACCGCCGACGACGTGCTGTTCAGCTATCAGCGGGTGATCGGCCCCAACAGCCAGCTCAACTCCAACATGGCCACCGTGCAGGAGGTGAAGAAGGTCGATGACTTCACCGTTGATTTCATCACCAAGGTGCCCGACCCGATCCTCGTGCAGAACTTCACCACCTGGGGCATCATGTCCAAAGGCTGGTGCGAGGCGCACAACGCCACCCAGCCGGCGAACCTGAGCAACCTCAAGGAGGAGAACTACGCCACCCGCAATGCCAATGGCACCGGCCCCTTCATCCTGGAGACGCGCGAGCCGGACCGCCGGACCACGCTGAAGAACAACCCGGACTGGTGGGACAAGGCGCCCGGCAACGTCACCGACGTGCAGTTCAACGTCATCAGCAACGCCAGCACCCGCGTGGCGGCCCTGCTGTCGGGCGACGTGGACATGATCTACAGCGTGCCGCCGCAGGACATCGACCGGCTGCAGCACACCGAGGGGATCAAGGTGCTGGTCGGGCCGGAGCTGCGGACCATCTTCCTGAGCTTCGACACCCTGCGGCCGGAACTGCTGAAATCCGACGTGAAGGGCAAGAACCCGTTCCAGGACGTGCGGGTGCGCCGGGCGTTCTATGAGGCCATCGACGCGAAGGCGATCCAGTCCCGCGTAATGCGCGGCCAGTCGCGGCCGACCGGGCTGATGTATGGGCCGGGGATCAACGGCTTCACCGAGGCGTCCGACACCCGCCTGCCCTATGATCCCGCGGCGGCGAAGAAGCTGCTGGCCGAGGCGGGCTATCCCGAAGGCTTCGGCGTGACGATGGACTGCCCGAACGACCGCTATGTGAATGACGAGGCGATCTGCCAGGCCGTGACCGCCATGCTGGCGCGGGTGGGCGTGAAGGTGACGCTGAACGCGCAGACCCGGCTGAAGTACTTCTCGGAGATCAACAACCCCAACTACCACCCCAGCTTCTACCTGCTGGGCTGGACGCCCAACACGTATGACGCGCACAACGCCTTCTTCAACTTGCTGGGCACCCGCAACGGCGTGCGTGGCGTGATCAACGACGGCGGCTGGTCCAATCCCGACTTCGATGCGCTACTCGATAAGATGGCTGTCGAAACAAATCCGGAAAAGCGGCAGGCGATGATCGAGCAGGCATCAGCGATGGTGCGCGACCAGGTGCCGGCGATCCCCCTGCACCAGCAGACGGTGGTGTGGGCGACGCGGAGCAACATCGAGCTGCAGCAACTTGCAGACAACACGTTCCCGCTGCGGTTCGTAACGGTGAAGTAGGTCTGCGCTGCCTGCTTCTTTTCCCGCGGGAGAAGAAGCAGGCAGGTTACCGGATCACGCCGAATGAGGGGGCGCCCAGGCCGGGGCAACTGCATTGGGCGCCCAGCGGACCCGGCGGCACCTGGCAGACATAGACGCCAGCCGCGCAGGTCGCCCCGGCATACTCCCCATCCCGCGGCGGCGCATAAACCGTGCCGGCCGGCGCACCGAACGGCGCGATGGCCCCCGGCGCCACATAGCACCCGCCAAGCAACAGCAGCGTCCCCAGGAAGGCCAGGCGTCGGATAGGCTTCACATCGGGCATGGCGGCCTCCAAGGGGTCCACCATGCCCAACGTTCTGCCCTCGGCCTAGTTCTTCGCTCGGTCCACCAGCCGGTTCTGCGCGATCCAAGGCATCATCGCGCGCAGGCGCTCGCCGACGTGCTCGATGGGGTGCTCGCTCATGCGCCGCCGCGTGGCCTTGAAGCTGGCCTGGTTGGTGCGGTTCTCCAGCATCCAGTCGCGGGCGAAGCGGCCAGACTGGATGTCCTCCAGCACGCGCTTCATCTCCGCCTTGGTCTCGGCGGTGACGATGCGCGGACCCGTGACGTACTCACCATACTCGGCGGTGTTGCTGATCGAGTAGTTCATGTTGGCGATGCCGCCCTCATAGATCAGGTCCACGATCAGCTTCACCTCATGCAGGCACTCGAAGTACGCCATCTCCGGCGCATACCCGGCCTCCACCAGGGTCTCGTAGCCAGCCTTGATCAGCTCCACCAGGCCACCGCACAGCACCACTTGCTCGCCGAACAGGTCGGTCTCGCACTCCTCCTTGAACGTGGTCTCGATGATGCCCGCCCGCCCGCCGCCGATCGCGCTGGCGTAGCTCAGCGCGATCTCCAGCGCGTTGCCGCTGCTGTCCTGCGCCACGGCCACCAGGCAGGGCACGCCGCCGCCGCGCTGGTACTCGCTGCGGACCGTGTGGCCCGGCCCCTTGGGCGCGATCATGAACACGTCGATGTCCGGCCGCGGGTCCAGCAGGTTGAAATGCACGTTCAGGCCGTGCGCGAAGGCCAGCGCGGCGCCGGGCTTCATGTTGGGGGCGAGCTTCTCGCGGTACAGGTCGCCCTGGCCCTCGTCGGGGGTCAGCACCATGACCACGTCGGCCCACTTGGCGCACTCGGCGGGGTCCATGACCTGCAGCCCGGCGTTCTCTGCCTTGGCGACGCCGGCCGACCCGGGGCGCAGGCCGACCGCCAGCTCCGTGCAGCCGCTGTCCTTCAGGTTGAGCGCATGGGCATGGCCCTGGCTGCCGAAGCCGATGATGGCGACCCGCTTGCCCTTGATCAGGTTCACGTCGGCATCGCGGTCGTAATAGACGCGCATGGGTAACTCTCTCTCGCTGTGTGGAATGGACGGGGTTCTAGCGGCTGCTCGGCGCGTGGCTAGTGCCGGCTAGAGCATCCGTGTCCCGCGCGCCATGGCGGCGATGCCGGTGCGGGACACCTCGGCCAGGCCCATCGGGGCCATGAGCGCGATGAAGCTCTCTACCTTGTCGCTCGCGCCGGTCAGCTCGAACACGAAGCTGCCCACGGTCGCGTCGATCACCCGGGCGCGGAACGCCTCGGCGATGCGCAGCGCCTCCGACCGCTCCGCGCCGCTGCTGACGACCTTCACCAGCGCCAGCTCCCGCGCCAGGTGCGGCCCCTCCCGCGTCAGGTCGGCCACGCGGTGCACCGGCACCAGGCGGTCGAGCTGCGCCTTGATCTGCTCGATCACCATCGGCGTCCCGGAGGTGACGACGTTGATGCGGCTGCGGGCGCCCTCGGCATCCACCGGGGCGACGGTCAGGCTGTCGATGTTGTAGCCGCGCCCGGCGAACAGGCCGATCACCCGCGCCAGCACGCCGGACTCGTTCTCGACCAGCACGCTGATCGTCGCCGACTGCTGCCCGGCCTCCAAGACCCCCGCCTTTGGCACCGTCGTCATACCAGCATCATGCCTTCGTTGGTGATGCTGGCGGTGCGCGCCTGCTGGCCCGGCCCAAGGATCATCTCGTTGTGCGCGGCCCCGGACGGGATCATCGGGAAGCAGCTTTCCTTCTGCTCGACGCAGATGTCGGCGATCACCGGCCGGTCGCTGGCGAGCATCTCGCGGATCACCCGGTCCAGGTCATCGACGCCGGTCGCCCGCATCCCGACGCCATGGAACGCCTCGGCCAGCTTCACGAAGTCCGGCAGCGACTCCGAGTAGCTCTCGGAATACCGGCCGCCATGCAGCAGTTCCTGCCACTGGCGGACCATGCCCATGTACTGGTTGTTCAGGATGAACACCTTCACCGGCAGGCGGTACTGCGCCAGCGTGGCCATCTCCTGAATGTTCATCAGTATGCTGGCCTCCCCCGCGATATCGATCACCAGGGCATCCGGGTGGGCGATCTGCGTCCCCATGGCGGCGGGCAGGCCGTAGCCCATCGTGCCCAGCCCCCCCGAGGTCATCCAGCGGTTTGGCTTGTCGAAGTGGAAATACTGCGCGGCCCACATCTGGTGCTGGCCGACCTCGGTGCTGATGAAGGTGTCGCGGCCGGTTTCCCGCGTCAGCTCATACAGCCGCTGGATGGCGTACTGCGGCTTGATGATGCTGCCCGGCGTCATGTCCTGCTTGAAACCCAGGCTATCCACCTCGCGCCACCCGTCGATCTGCCGCCACCACCCCGCCAACGCGGCGCGGTCCTGCGTCTGGTCATCGGCATGCCAGGCGGCCAGCAGCGCCTCCAGGATACGCGCGGCGTCGCCCACGACGGGCACATCGACGGCGACGTTCTTGTTGATGCTGCTGGGGTCGATGTCGCAGTGGATCTTCTTGCTGCCGGGGCTGAAGGCGTTGAGCCGGCCCGTCACCCGGTCATCGAAGCGGGCGCCGATGTTCAGCATCACGTCGCAGCCGTGCATGGCCAGGTTGGCTTCATACGTCCCATGCATCCCAAGCATGCCCAGGAACTGCGGATCAGGGCTGGGATAGGCGCCCAGGCCCATCAAGGTGCTGGTGCAGGGCATCCCCGTCGCGCGCACGAAGGCCCGCAGCGCCGCAGTCGCCGTATCCCCGGCGTTGATGACCCCACCGCCGGAGTAAACGATGGGACGCTTGGCCCCCTTCAGCAGGCGCACGGCGGCCGCAATCTGCGCCGGGTCAGGCTCGGTGACCGGCCGGTAGCTGCGGTGCGGCTCCGTACTGGCGGGCGCATAGGGCGCGCGGGCAATCAGGATATCCTTGGGCAAGTCGATCAGCACCGGGCCGGGCCGCCCGCTGCGGGCGACATAGAACGCCTCGTGCACCACGCGCGCCAAGTCCTCGCTGT
>JAABUQ010003759.1_pt1 | contig 27026 bp, 22 predicted proteins | sample 5560001 | NCBI WGS metagenome assembly JAABUQ01 (sample SAMN10711888, study PRJNA513371) | rock metagenome | isolation source: Antarctica rocks | place: Antarctica: Victoria Land, Finger Mt nord | collected 2015-12-18 | reverse complement strand
GCGGCGAACCGGCGCCTCGTCGGCTCCTCTCAGCCGGCGGCGGTGCGCGCGACGGGCGCGTCGCCGCGCAGCGAGGCCACGAAGCCGTCGAGCTGGTCGCCCGAAAAGCGGCGCTGGCCACCCGGGGTGCGGTAACACTGCAGATGCCCCGCGTCGGCCCAGCGGCGGATCGTGGCCAGGGAGACGCCGACGTAGCGCGCCGCCTGCGAGCTGGTGAACACCAGCTGGCGGTCCAGCGGCTGGGGCAGGGGGGTCACGGGGTCCAAGGGGTACCTCGGCTCAGGGTTCGGGTGGCTGATCGGGTGGTGTGCGCTACTCGATCAGTGTCGGACACGCGGGCGCCCGAGTTGAGCGGCGGACACCTTTGTGGACCTTTGCCCGAGAAAAGCGAGCAAAAGCTGCGCTGCCCCGCGTGAAACTTCTCGCCCAGGCGGTTTGACATAACGCCAGGCCGAGCGCGGCCACCCCCGCTTGTGTCGCCATAACACTGCCGAATCGGGGGTTATGACGACCTGGAGTCCCTCCCGACACCGCCAGGGAGCCGAACGCACATCCAGCCTTCCACGGCTTAGTTGTCATTCCTGCGTAGAGGTATAGAGTCCTCGCAAAACCTACGCAAAGGTGTCGGCGGTCAGGTAGCGAGACGTCGGCCCGAGAAGTCTGACTGGGGAGAGCACATGTCCTGGCGCTGCTAAGTAGTGGAACGCCGTACGGTCGTGAGGCATGAGGCGCTGCTGTAGGCAGCGCCTCACGCGTTTAAGTCGTAGCGGGTCTCGCAGCGCACCTCAGCTCGGCTGGGCCAGGGCGCGCGCGCGCCGCTCGAAGTCGAGTTCCGCCTCGAAGTCCGCGGCGTCGTCGGTGACACCCACCGGCCCCTTACGCTCGAGCATGGATATGAAAGCGGTGACCACGTCGGGGTCCAGCTGACGGCCCGCCGACTCGCGCAGCTCGACCGTGGCTTCTTGTGGCGAGTGCGACGGTCGGTAGGAGTCCGGCGCGGTGAGCACGTCGTAGACGTTGCACACCGCAATGACGCGGGAGAGCAGGGGGATCTCGTTGGCGATCAGACCAGCGGGGTAGCCCTGGCCATCGAAGCGCTCGTGGTGGTAGAGGATGATGTCGGAGACCGGTCCGTAGCCATCGAGCCGTCCCACCAGCGTGGCTCCCTCCTGCGGGTGGCGGCGCACGAGTGACCAATCCTCATCGCTCAGCGCGTCGGCCCTGAGGATCCGGTCGGGCAGGGCGAACTTGCCGATGTCGTGCAGCAGGCCCGCGCTGTGCACCAGGTCCTGCTCGCGCTCGCTGCGCTCCATCTCCCGGGCCAGAGCTCGAGCGAAGCGGGCGACGGATGCCGCGTGGCGGGCGGTGCTCGGGTCGCGCAGCTGGAGCGTCTCCACCAGGGTGACGAGCACCCCAAGCTGCAGCGTCGCCAGCCTGCCCGAGTGTGCTGCGAGTTGCTCGGCCCGGTCTTCGGAGCGGAGCAGCGCAACGGCCAGGTACTGGAAAATGAGGATCACCACCACGACCCCCAGCAGCACGGGATAGCCGAGGTTGGCGTAGGCGGCGGCGAGCACGGCGGTCAGGAGCGCGGCCGCGAACTGTCCGGGAAGCATGGGCAGCAGCAGCGTGCGCGCCTGGGCGCCGAGACCGCGGTCGTGAAGCACCTTCTTGTTGATGGCGATGAGCAGGAAGTTGAGGAGGTTGGTGACCAGAAAGACGGCGAACACGACGAGGACGAAGCTCACGCTGCGGGTGGTGTGGCCGGTGTGGACATCGCCGACGATCAGCCGCGCGAGCAGCGCCCCGCTCATGAGATACGTCACATACGTGGCCAGATTGGTCAGCACCTGGATCCGGGGCGGTCGTCGCAGCCCGGAGTCGACCAGTACCGCCAGCCCTCCGATCAGCGCGGCGGGCGCCGGTCCCAGCAGGGTCATGGCGAGCACGAGCGCGATAAAGGAGGCCGACAGGCTCTGATTTCCCACCGTCACCGCGAGCCGCTCGCCCACGACGCCGAGGACGAGCAGCAGGAAGAGCAGCTGCAGAGGCCGCCAGTCGACGGCGCGCGAACTCAGGGCCGCTGCGGTGAGCGCGGCGGCCAGCAGCACCCATTGGCTGGCGATGTACAGGTTTCGTCGGTTGAGGCCCATGGATGCGTTTTCGAAACGACGCCTTGTCGTCCTTAACGACCGTTTGGGCGTCGTCCTTAACGTCGCGTCAGCAAGGGTTTCGCCTCTGCCGCCTGCGATCCGGGCGCACCGACGATGCACAGCTTCGCCAAAGTCAGGCAGCGCAAAGCCAGCGTCCCAGCACGGTTCGCGTGGTTTGGCTCGCGCCGTCGCCCGCACCCGCCGCCAGGTTCGTCGCAGCGCCGGGTTGCCGAGGGGCTAACCGAAGTCGGCGCAAAGCTGTGCTGCCGGTGGCCGCAGGGTCACCACCTCTCCGAGCGGCGGCTGCGACTCGGCCTCGAGCTCGGGTGTCCGCTTGCCCGCCGGCGCCAGCACTCTGAGCTCGGGATGGCGGTGGCCGAGCAGGCGCTCGAGCTCGTCGGCCGGTGCCTCGGGAAGATCTCCGGCAAGGATCACCAGGTGGCTGGACGGAGCCTGGGCCAGCACGTCCCAGAGGTCGCTCGTCTCGCGTACGCTCGCGTCACCCAGGGTGGCCTGCACGTGCTCGCGGACGCTGCGCCGACGAGCCGCTTCTCCGCCGACCACGATCACCCGTGGCCTGCCGTCGACCACTCGCAGATGTCCGCGAGCCAGGTGGTGGCCGGTCGTCGCGAGGGGGCCGCATCCGCCCACCCCACCGACCGAGCGCAGGGGTTCTCCGGCCGGTGCGGTGGTGCTCATCGCACGGCCTCCAGCTGTCTGCGGGCAGACGCCGTCGCCGCGTCGGGAGTGCGGCGAACGAAGCGACCGCCCGTCGCCGTCGCAGCTGCGCGCGGAGCTCTGAAGGTCACCGGTCGCTTGATGGCGTCGCCATGGGCGGCAGCACGGCACAGGGCGAACGCCATGAGCACCAGAAACGACCAGGTGCCCAGGCAGGCCAGGACCATGATCAGGATCCACCCTCTGGAGCCGTGACTGAGGCGCTGGCGGGCTTGGTCGGGTCGCTGGGCATTGTCGTGGGGTGTGCCGGACCTACCGGCACCGCCGGGGCTGCCATGATCGTCCAGCTTCCGTCGTTTGTCTGTCCCGCGGACGGGGACCAATTTGGTCGTCCCAAGCGGGCAGGACACGCACGCGAGGCCAAGAACCGGGACCCGCTGGGTCGGCGTTGTCCCCCGCGAAGGCGGCGCGCACCCGCCGTATCGGCCGCCTGGGAAGTCGCTACGGTTGAGCTCGTGGCCCCAACGGAGATCGACCGAGACGTGGACATCGAGGAGACACGGCCCTTCTCGGTGGTGATCGCCGATGATCACGCGATCGTGCGCGACGGCGTGCGCACACTGTTGGAGAGCTCTGACGGCGAGTTTCGCGTGCTGGCCGAGGCCGCGGACGTACCCGAGGCCCTGCGCATGGTGCGTGAGCACCAACCGGACCTGCTGATCCTCGATCTGTCCATGCCCGGGGGCCCGAGCCTGGGCGCCGTGCCCGCTTGCCTACAAGCACGCCCGGATCTGGCCGTGGCGGTCCTCACCATGCACGAGGATCCGGCCTATGCGCGTGAGGCGATGCGAGTCGGCGCACGCAGCTACGTGGTCAAGGAGGCCGAGCCGGCCGAGCTGCTGCAGGCCTTTCGCAGCGCTGTGCACGGCGGACGCTACGTGCACCCGCGCCTGGGTGCGCTGCTCGCTGACGAGGGCTCTGAGGAGATGCGCGCGATCACCCTCAGCGAGCGTGAACGTGAGGTCGTGCGCCTCGTCGCGCTGGGGCACACCAACCCCCAGATCGCCGACCTCATGCACGTGGCCGAGCGGACGGTCAAGACCTACCGAGCGCGCGCGGTCGAGAAGCTGGGCTTCTCCTCGCGGGCCGAGCTCACGGCCTATGCCCGGCGCGCCGGACTCACCGACTGACATTCGCAGGAGATCAACGGTTGGGCGGGCTCGCCCGCCCCTCGAGGGGAACCCTGAGCGTCACCGTCGTCCCGCCTCCTGCTCGCCCGCGCAGTTGAAGCTCGGTGCCCAGCAGCTCGGCGCGCTCACGCATCCCCGCCACTCCAAAGCCCCCGGAGCGCAGCTGAGGGGGGAGCCCGCGGCCGTCATCGCTGATCTCGACGTTCACCGAGCCGGGTGCCCGCACGACGGCCACGGTGGCCGCGGACGCATCAGCGTGGCGGCTGACGTTGGTCAGGGCCTCCTGCACCACGCGGTAGATCGTGCTTTCGGTCTCGCTGTCCAGGCGTTCGTGCGTACCGTCTCCAAGCTCGATGCGCGTGGTCACGTCAAGCCCGTCGATCGCCTGCGCCCGGCGTGCGAGTGCGTGCAGGGCGGGGGCGAGCCCGAGGTCGTCCAGGGCAGCCGGACGCAGCTCCGTGATCAGGTGGCGCAGACCGTCGATTTCGGCGCCCAGGCCTTCGAGCACGGCGTCCACCGCCTGTCGAGTGTGCTCCTCATCGCCGCGGTCACGTGCATTGGCCAGCATCAGGCGCAGGGCGCCGAGCCCCTGAACCGTCTCGTCGTGCAGCTCGCGAGCCCACCGCTTGCGCTCCCGCTCGCGCGCCTCCAAACCGTGGCGTAGCCGCTCGATCTCCACCGAGCGCTCGGCCACCAGGCGCTGGGCGACGCTGCCGGCAAAGGCGTGCAGGGCGTCTCGGTCGGGGTCCCGGAAGCGGCCGCGCTCCCGCAGCGCGATGATCATGCCGCTGCCGCTTGCGCCCATGCTCAGCGGCTCCACCAAGATGGCGCGCGCGGTGATGCCGAGCTCGTGCAGCCAGGCTGCCTCGGCCCCACGCGGATTGTCCAGCGCCAGCGAACGGCCGTCGCGGTGGACGATCCCCAGCGCGCTGCCCTCGACGGGCAGGATGCGCACCCGCACCTCGGTCTCCCCAGCGCTCGCCGCCACCTGCAGCTCGCCCCGCTGCTCCATGATCACCAACAGGCCCGAGGCGTCCAGCAGGGCCACGCCCCGGTCGGCCATGAGGCGCAGGAGCCACAGCTCAGAACCGGAAAGCATCCCCGCGGCAAGCTACCGCAGCCTCAGGCGCTACGCCGGGGCGCCGTCCAGCGATCCTGGGGGCGCGACCGGGCGCGCGCCGCGCAGCACCGATCGGGCTGCGCGCACCAGCTGAACGCCGTCGGCCGGCGAGCGTCGCTCGGCCAGCCCGATGGCCACGCGCATGGGGTGTCGCGCGCCCCCGCTCTCGAGCTTGACCGCGTTCAGGCGGCTCAGCAGCCGGCGGGCCGTCAGCTCGGCGCCGGTGGCGCCGGTGCCGGAGAGCAGGATCACGAACTCTCCCTCGTTGAGGGACCCGATACGGTCAAGACGGCGCAGCTCGGCCCGCAGGGTGGCTCCCACGTGGCGCAGCGTCTGTGCGCGCAGGGAAGCGCCGTACCGCTCGGAGATCAGCGCCAGGTCGTCGAGGGTCACCACCAGGCACGTGAGGCTCGCTCCCTGGCGCTCGCCCCGCGTTATCTCCTCCTCGAGCGCCGCCCACAGCCCGCCGGGATCAAGGCAATCCGTGCGCGGGTCCCGCGGCGATCGGGAACGTTCCTGCAGGGCAGACAGAGCCACGCCGGCCACGCCCCCCAGGGTCGCCGCCATCGCCGCCAGATCAGCTCCAGGCGGTGCCGGGTGCGCCAGGACGAGCACCGCGATGACGGGATCGGTCCGCGCCGCGCCGCCGACGAGGAGCAGCGGACGATCTGAAGGCAGACGCGCGGCCATCTCCGGCGGTAGCCCCTCCCGCCGGCCGTTCAGCGCACGACCCTGCGCGAGAAGCGGATCGCCCAAGAGCATCTCGCGTGCACCGGCGGCCAGCAGGTAGGCACCCGCCGGTCGGCACGGTCGCCGGTAGGCACGCGCGGTGGCGGGCTCGTGCTCGGAGGCCGGACCCACCAGGTGAATCTCGCTGACGCCGGGCAGGGCCAGCAGCTCGCGGGCCAGGGCGTCCCAGGCGTCCACGGGTCCGCGGGCCTCGGCCAGCTGGGCCGTGAGTCGCGCAACGGCCGCCAGACCACTCGGCTCCGTTGGCTCGATCGGGGGCGTGCGCGCCCGACGAGCGGTGGCGGTGGTATCGGCGATCGGCCTCATGCCCGTGAAGAAGAGATGCCACCCGGCCGCCGCCCGGGCCTGCGCGCGCGGGCGCCGGCGCAGCCACCCTAGCCGAGCGCGGCCGCGAACGCCATCCCCGCACCCGACGCGCGCGCGATCCGTCGGTGGGCGCTGATACACCTGCCCGCATGCTGAGCGAGTTGCGCGTCGAGAATCTGCTGCTCATCGAGCGGGCCGAGCTCGCTCTGGCGCCGGGGTTGAACGTCCTCACCGGTGAGACCGGAGCGGGAAAGACTGTCCTGGCGCACGCTCTCGATCTCCTGTTGGGAGGGCGGGCGCGCGCCTCCGTGGTACGTCCCGGCGCCGCCGAAGCGTACGTGGAAGGGACCTTCGAGCTGGGCGAGGGCCTGGGCGCAGAGATCGGCGAGCGGCTCCCAGCCGGCGCCGAGGAGGTGGTGCTCGCGCGTCGCGTCGCTCCTGACGGGCGCACGCGAGCCTATGTCAACGGGCGCACCGCCAGCGTGGGCGATCTGCGTGAGCTGGCCGAGGGACTGCTGACCTTCTACGGCCAGCACGAGCACCGCAAGCTCACGCTGGCCGCGGCTCAGATGAACGTGCTCGACGCCTTCTGTGGCCCGGGTCAGGCGCGTCTGCGCCGGGCCTGTGTGAGGGCATACCGCCAGGTGCAGGTGCTACAGGGCCGCCTCGAGGAGCTCACGCAACAGGTGGGGGTCCGCGATCGCGAGGTGGACCTGCTGGATTTCGAGCTCGCCGAGATCGAGCAGGCCTCCCCTGAGGAGGCGGAGCACCGGAGCCTGCTTGCGCGGCGCGAGCGTCTTCGCAGCCTGGAGGCGCTGCGCAGCGCCACCGGCGCCGCAGCCGCCCGGCTGGCCGGCGAGCAGCCCGACGGTCCAGGCGCCGTCGAGCAGCTGGCCGGCGCCGCGCGCGCGCTTGACTCGCCGGCCGGAGTGGACGTCGAGCTCGACGCCCTGGCCCATCGGCTGCAGGCGCTGGTGCTCGAGGCCGGCGACGTGGCCAGCGAGATCAACCGCTACGGCGAGCGCCTGGAGGAGGAGCCGGAGGGTCTGGAGTCGGTGGAGGAGCGCCTTGCCGTGCTGGAACGTCTGATGCGCAAGCACGGCGGCACGATCGCAGCGGTCCTCGAGCACGCGGACCGCTGCCGGACCCGTCGGGAGGAGCTGCTCGGCGTCCGGGTCGCCCTCGAGGAGACGCGCGCGGGGCTCCAGGAGTCTCGCGCACAGCTGTCTGAGCGAGCAGGGGACCTGCGCGGAGCGCGTTCGCGGGCGGCTCCCCGACTGGCCCAGGCCGTGCGCGAGCGCCTGGCGGACCTGGCCATGGCCGACGCCACCTTCGAGGTCGTGCTGGATGAGCGCCCGCCCGGCCCGACGGGCTCTGACAGCGCGGAGTTCACCATCGCCCCGAACCCCGGGGTTCCGGCCGGCCCCCTGCGCGAGATCGCCTCCGGCGGTGAGCTCTCGCGGGTCATGCTCGCCCTCACCGGGGTGGCCAGCGCCGGCTCGGACACCACCCTGGTATTCGACGAGGTCGATGCCGGCATCGGCGGCCACACGGCGCGCGCGGTGGGAGAACAGCTGCGCCGCCTCGCCGACCGGCGCCAGGTGCTGTGCATCACCCACCTGCCCCAGATCGCCTCATTGGCCACACGCCACTTCTCCGTGGTCAAGGACACCTCGGCCGAGCCGACGCGTACGGCCGTGGTGACCCTGGGCAGCGCGGAGGTGGTCAGCGAGCTGGTGCGCATGCTCGGGGCCGGCGAGGACGACGTGGGGGCGCGCCGTCACGCCCGCGAGCTGCTGCGCGCCGCCTGATCGCCCTCGCGCACCCGGACTATCTAATCTCGCGCGATGGCCGTTACCCCGCGCCGCCCGCAGCCCGAACCGCGGCGCGGCCTCGTCGGGCTGCTGCGCGCCACGGCGACCCTTTACCGGTCACAGCTGCCGGTAGTGCTCAGCGTGAGCGCGGCGATCGTCGTCAGCGTGGATCTGATCATGGGCCTGGGCCTGCACCAGATCGCCGGGCGCTATCAGGCGCGTGCGAGTCAGGGCGCCGGCCTGGTCGGACTCGCCGTATCGGTGCTGGTGCTCACCCCGCTGATCACCGGCGCGATGGCCCACCTGCTGGTCGAGGTGTACGCCGAGCGCCGACCGCGCGCGCCGCAGGTGCTGCAGCGGGCGCTGGATCTGTTCGCCCCCATGCTGGTGGTGGTCGCGCTCTACGCTGCCGCCGTGGCCGCCGGCCTCTCGCTGCTGGTCCTGCCCGGCGTGTACCTGTTCGTGCTGTGGTACTTCGCCTCTCTGTGTGCGGCCATCGAGGGGCGCCGCGCGTTCGGGGCCCTGCAACGAAGCGCCGAGCTGGTGTCCGGTCGCTGGCTGCGGACGCTCGGCTCGGTGTTCGTCCTCAACGTGGCCGGCGCGGTGCCCCCCCTGGCGCTGGGCATCGCCGTCGACGCGGCCGCGCGGGCGGTCGACCTACGTGCGGTGTCCCTGGTCGGGACCATGGCCGTGCAGATCCTGTCGCTTTCCTTCGTGGCCCTGGGGGGTGGATTGCTGTTCTTCGACCTGCGCGCCGGGCGTCCGGTGCGCGCGGGGTGAAGGCCGCTTGACGGACTCCAGGCGCGGGCGCGAACATCTGGGGCAGGGGTCTGGTGGCGCCCGGGTCGCGCGCCGACCGCCGGATGACTTTTTCATACAAATAGAGGAGAGGGTCTTGTACGACTACGTGATCGTGGGAGCCGGTTCGGCCGGCTGCGTGCTCGCCGCACGCCTGACCGAGGATCCCGACGTGCGCGTGCTGCTGCTGGAGGCCGGGCCGCCGGACAGCGCGGAGAACATCCACGTGCCCATCGCCTATCCGCAGCTCTTTCGCACGCAGGTCGACTGGGACTACTCCACCGCGTACGAGCCTCACGCTGATCGACGTCGCGTCTACCTGCCCCGCGGACGCACGCTGGGCGGCTCCTCGTCGATCAACGCCATGATCTACATACGCGGCAATCGCGCCGACTACGACGAGTGGCGCGACCAGGGCTGCGAGGGCTGGGGCTTTGATGACCTGCTGCCCTACTTCAAGCGCGCCGAGGACAACGAGCGGGGGCCGTCGGAGCTGCACGGCGTTGGTGGTCCGCTCACCGTCTCCGAAGGGCGCTCGGTCAACCCGATCATGGATGCCTTTCTCGAGGGTGTGCAGGAGGCCGGATTCCCGCCCAACGACGACTTCAACGGCCCCCACCAGGACGGCTTCGGGCGCTACCAGCTCACCCAGCGCGACGGCCGTCGCTGCAGCGCGTCGGTGGCCTACCTGCATCCCGTGCTGGGGCGTGAGAACCTGGAGGTGCGCACCCACACGCTGGTCCACCGGGTGCTGCTGGAGGGCGACCGGGCCGTCGGGGTCCTGGTCGAGCGCGCCGGCGACGTGCAGGAGCTGCGGGCCGAGCGCGAGGTGATCCTCTGCGGGGGTGCCTACAACTCGCCTCAGCTGCTCATGCTCTCGGGCATCGGCCCCGCCGAGACACTGACCATGTTGCAGATCCCGGTGTTGTGCGACCGGCCCCAGGTCGGTCAGAACCTCCAGGACCATCCTGCCGCCGGCCTGGCCTACGTGCACGACGACGAGCGCTCGCTGCTCAGCGCCATGAGCGAGCAGAACGTGGTCGAGTTCGCCACGCGGGGCAGGGGGCCCCTGACTTCGAACGTGGCCGAGGCCGGGGGCTTCATGCGCACCCAGACAGAGCTGGCCGCACCCGACATCCAGTTTCATGCCGCTCCCGCGTTGTATGTCGATGAGGGACTCTCGCCGGTGTTCGAGCACGGCTTCGGCGTCGCTCCGTGCATGGTCAAGCCGGCATCACGTGGGGTGGTCGCCCTGATGAGCGCCGACCCGACGGCCAAGCCCTACATCCTGCACAACTACTACGCCGAGGACTCAGACATGCAGGCGATGCTCGCCGGCATGCGCGCCGCGGCCGAGATGTGTGCCACGCGCGCGCTGGCGCCGTTCTGTCGCCGTCCGTACTACGTGCCGGTCTCCGACTCCGAGCGCGACCTGCGCGCACACATCCGACAGCAGACGTTTACGCTCTATCACCCCGTGGGCACCTGTCGCATGGGCGCCGACGAGGACGCTGTGGTCGACAACGAGCTGTGCGTGCGGGGCGTGCAGGGGCTGCGGGTGATCGACGCTTCGGTGATGCCCTCGGTCACGCGCGGTAACACCAACGCCCCCACCATCGCCATCGCCGAGCGCGCGGCGGACCTGCTGCGCCATGGGACGGCGCGGATCGATGGCGCCGCCACCGTCCCGGGGCCGCGGACCGCGGGGGTCGCCCCGGGAGCCCCGATGGGGTCGCCTCTGGGCGCGGGGTAGGCGAGCCCGCCGGGGGGGCCTTGTGAAGACCGGGCGCCGGCGGGCCGAGCGGGGTCAGACGTGCCCGTTGGGGTCAGCCGCGCAGCAGGGTGTTGCGCGTGGTGGTCTGGGTGACCCCACCGACCACCGTGGTGACGGTCACCCGCACGGCGAGCGTGTGCTGGCGGTGGATGAGCGCGCGCGCGGGGCGCGTCATGGCCATGTGCGCGTAGCCGCTGTGGCCCCGCGAGGCCACGTAACGCGAGCTGCCCAGCGTGACCGTGGGAGAGCGGCGGCTGGTCATCGGGCGGCAGCCGCGCCCGCAGCGTGCGGCGTGGGCGCGCCCGCGGGCCTTGCGGCCGTGGGCGCGAGGCTTGGGCTTGGGTATGAGCGTCAGGCTCACCGTGCCGCGACAACCCGTGAGCGCGCTGGCCGGGCAGGTGATCTGGATCGACACCGTCCCGTCGCGGGCAACGGTCAGCGGGGCGGAGGAGATGTAGACCACCGGAGCACGCGGGCGCGCGGGATGAGAGACGGGCGCTGGGCTCGGCTTCACCGGCGAGACGGGGCCTGGTGCGGGTGCGGGTGCGGGTGCGGGAGGGGGTGCGGACGCGGGCGCGGGCGTCGGCGCAGGCGGCGCGGGCGGAGGGGGCGGCGGAGGTGCGGGAGCGGTGGTGAAGGCCTGGTCTGACCCGTAGGTCGTCCCCGTGGCGTTGTGGGACACCGCGCGGTAGTGGTAGGTGGTGGACGGGCTGAGGTTCGACAGGTCGGCGGACAGCGGCTGATCGGTCGCCGACGGCGCGGGCGTCTGGTCGGGCGTGGAGCTGCCGTAGAGGGTGTCGGTGCCCCACTGGAAGTGGGCGTCGGTGGTCTGGCTGCGCGCGTTGATGGTGCCGGCCAGGGTCGCCGCCGTGGGCCCCACGGCGCTGGCGCCGCCCGTGAGCGCCGCGGGCGGGGTGGTGATGCGACCGATCGCGTTGCCCGCAGCCTCGGTGAACCACATGTTGCCGTCCGGGCCCGCGACGATGTCCGTCGGCGCGGACGAGCCCGTGGGGACGGGTACCTCGAGGAGGCTTCCGTCGGGGGCCAGGCGCCCGATCGAGTTCGTGCCCGTCTCGCAGAACCACACGGCGCCGTCGGGGCCGACCGCGATGCCCTCCGGCTGGGCCGAGGTCGAGCCGAGGGAGACTTCGCTCACCGTGCCCGAGGGCGCGATGTGCCCCAGCTTGCCCACGCCCTCGGTGAACCACACGCTGCCGTCGGCGGTGAGAGCCAGGTCGGTGGGGAAGCTGTTGGCGGTGGGAATGGAGGTCCTCTGGTTCACGCCCGTGGGTGACATGTGCACGACATCCCCCGCTGCCTGCTCGGTGATCCACGCGCTGCCGTCGGAAGCCACCACGATGCCGTTGGGGCCGCCGTTGCTCGTGGGCAGAGGTTTGTCGGTGATCAGTCCGGCCGGGGTGACGTGGCCGACGCGCCCGGCGCTCTGCTCGGTGAAGTACAGGCTCCCGTCAGGGGCGACCGCGATGGCCAGGGGGGCGCTGTTGGCGGTCGGCACCGGATACTCGGTGACGGTCCCGGTGGGTCCCACCCGGCCGATCTTGTTGGCGCTCTGCTCGGTGAACCACAGGCTGCCGTCGGGGGTCGCCGCGATGTCCAGCGGGCTGTTACCGCTGGGCACGGGGTGCGCGGAGAACACCCCGGCGGGGGTCAACCCTCCGATGCGGTTGCCGGCCGCCTCGGCGGACCACAGCGCGCCGTCTGCTCCGGCGGTGATGCCGATGGGCTGGCTGGAGGGATTGGGCAGCGGGTGCTCGCTGACCGTGGGGGTGATCGCGGCCAGCGCGTCGGCGGGGGACACGGCGCCCGCCGCGAGCGCGAGTGCCGCCGCCAGGACGCCGAGCGGGCGCCGCGCGCTCATGAGCCCAGCTCGCTGGCGACCGGTTGGTTGGCGTGCTGGCTCTCCGCCAGCACCGCACAGAAGGCGTCGACCACAGTCGGGTCAAACTGAGTGCCGGCGTTGCGGCGCAGCTCGCGCATGGCCTCGGGCACGGCACCGCCGCGCCGGTAGGGACGGTCGGTGGTGATCGCGTGGAAGGCGTCACACACCGCGATGATGCGCGCCCCCATGGGGATGTCCTGTCCTCCGCGCCGCTCCGGATAGCCCGCACCGTCGAAGCGCTCGTGCACCGAGCGCACCACCTCGGCGACCGGACGCATCGGCGCGGCCGCGGCCAGGATGCGGGCTCCGGCCTCCGAGTGGCGCTCGACGATCGCCCGCTCGGCCGGGTCAAGGCCGGACTCCTTGTGCAGGATCGACTCAGGCACGGCCACCTTGCCCAGGTCGTGCAGCTCGGCGGCCCGGATGACCACGTCGAGGTCCTCGCCGCTCAAGCACAGGTGCCGTCCGACGGCGCGGCAGAGCACGGCCACCTCGTTGAGGTGCCGGTAGAGGTCAGGCTCGATCTCGCGCATCACCTGCATGAGCACGTCGCGAAGCTCGTCGGGCGCTCCCGGGCGCCGGTGTGCGCGCTTGTCCTCATAGAGGCGCTCGTCGGCCCGTTGCAGGGCCTCGGTCGACTCGGTGGCCTCCAGGGGCAGCACCACGCTGCCGCGGGAGGTGCTGATGTCAAAGCCCTTGCCGCGTTCGGCCAGGGCGCCGCTCGTGGCGGCCTGGAGCTGCTCGAGCTCGATCCCGCCGACCGGGGCCAGTACGCAGAACTCGTCGCCACCCAGGCGGTAGGCGCTGCCGCCGGCGCTGACCGTCTCGCCGAGGCGACCACCGAGGCGGGCGAGCAGGGCATCGCCCAGGGGGTGACCGAAGGCGTCGTTGTAGCGTTTGAAGCCGTTGAGGTCGAAGAGGAGCAGCGCCCAGGGCGCGCGCGGGTCGGCCGACTGGAGCACGCTGTCCAGGTCGAGGAGCAGACGCCGCCGGTTGCCCAGGCACGTCAGGGCGTCGGTCAGGGCCTCATGCCGGCTGCGGCTGACCAGGGAGAGGTTCTCCGAGAACGTCAGGCCCAGGCGGGCCACCACCCCGATCATGGTGAGCACCGCGCAGACGTATGCGGTGGTCACCAGGGGGTGCATCGACTGCTCGACAAGCAGCACCAGTGCGCCCAGCGCGAAGCACATCGGGAAGATCAGCAGGCGCCGTCCCTGGACGGTCATGGTGGGGGTGGGGCGCGGCGGCTGCCACGCGGCCCATCCCAGGACCACGGCAGAGGCCGGCCACAGGGAGTCAAACGCGCTGGAGCCGCTGTGGCCGGTCGCGTTCCACACCAGCGAGAGCAGGTCGGCAGTGGCTCCGAGCAGGACGCCCGCGGCCACGAAGGCCAGCGCTCGTCCCGGACGCCAGCCCGTGAGGGCAAGCACCGCCATCACGAAGGCGACGAGCAGCAGGTCACCGAGCGGGTAGATCAGATCGGCGACGGCGCTCGAGGTTGAGCTGCCGGTGCCCTTGACCAGAGGGCCGAGCAAGAATTGACAGGCCAGCGCGGCGACGGCCAGCGATCCCACCAAGCCGTCCAGCCACAGGCTGGCGTGAGCGTGGCGTACGCGCGCACGCACGAGCAGGCCCAGGGCCACGAAGGTGGCCGGAAAGAAGCCCAGCCACAGCAGGTCGGTGGTGGCCGGAAAGGAGCCCGCGAGCAGTCCGGGATCGACGGTGTTGAGGATCTCACCCGCCGTCCAGCTGGCTAGGCCGATGCCCATGGCCGCCCAGGCGGCGCGCTCGCGTTCGGCCGTGACGGCCCGCAGGAGGCAGAGCAGAGCGCCGACGCCGAGCAGCGCGTTGTAGACCACGTCCTCGAACAGCGGGCCGAGCGGGCGACCGCCCAGCCCGACCAGCGAGTGCAGGACGTAAACGCTCAGCGCGACCACGGAGGCGCCGCGCAGCAGCCTCGCCGTCGCGTGGACGGTGCGCTGAACCGAACGTGGGCGTCCGGCGACTCGCAGGGGAGCGGTGATACTGGTGGTGGACATCGCTTGCAAGGCCAATCGGCGCGCAAGAGATCGTGCTTAGCTAATTGGACAGGGACTGGACACTTGTCCGAAGCCGGGTCTAGCTTGCGCAGGCGTGCACGCTCTCAGACCCGAAGCGCAGACCGTGCGCCCTAGACTCGGGAGGAAGACCTGATGCCCGGCGGCGGGCCGAAGGGCCCACCGAGGTCCGCGCCGGCGGTGCCCGGCGACGAGGTCCCTGGGTCCCGCTCGCAAACCCCCAAGGAGGGTCAGCCTTGACCGCAGACCGACGCGCCGACGCGCCGACCAAGACCCGCTTCATCTTCGTCACCGGCGGCGTGGTGTCCTCGCTCGGCAAGGGAATCGCCGCCTCCTCGATTGGTCGCCTGCTGGTCGCGCGCGGGCTCACCGTCGGGCTGCAGAAGTTCGATCCGTACATAAATGTCGACCCCGGCACCATGTCCCCCTATCAGCACGGGGAGGTCTTCGTCACCGAGGACGGCGCCGAGACCGACCTCGATCTGGGTCACTACGAGCGGTTCACCGACTCCAACACCAGCCGCGCTTCCAACGTGACCGCGGGCGGGATCTACAACACGGTGATCCGGCGGGAGCGTCGCGGTGACTACCTGGGCGGGACCGTCCAGGTAGTGCCTCACATCACGGACGAGATCAAGCAGCGTATTTTGCTGATCGCCGAGTCCAGTGACGTGGACTTCGTCATCACCGAGATCGGGGGGACGGTGGGCGACATCGAGTCGCTGCCCTTCCTGGAGGCCATCCGTCAGTTCCCGGTCGACGTCGGGCGCCGGCGGTGCATGTTCATCCACCTGACGCTCGTGCCCTACATCGGCCATGCCGGCGAGCTGAAGACCAAGCCCACACAGCACTCGGTCAACGAGCTGCGACGCATCGGCATCGCCCCGGACATGGTCATGTGCCGGTCGGAGGGGGAGCTCTCGTCGGACATCCGCAAGAAGATCGCCCTGTTTGCCAGCCTGCCGTTCGCCGCCGTCGTCTCCGCCCGCGATGTCGACAACATCTACAAGGTCCCGCTCGGATTCAGCGAGGAGGGTGTGGACGACTTCATCCTCGATCATTTCGCCGCGGAGGCCCCCGCCCCCGACCTGGGCGGGTGGCGCGAGCTGATGGCCCGGGCCGACGCCGCCCAGCGGACCGTAAGGGTCGCCCTGGTGGGCAAGTACGTGCAACTCGAGGATGCCTATCTGTCGGTGTCCGAGGCTCTGCGCCACGCCGCTTTCCTCCAGGACAGCCGCGTGGAGATCGATTGGATCGATTCTGAACGCATCGACGCCCACGGGGAGGATCGTGAGGTCCCCGACGCGGAGGATCGCGACGTCCTGGACGCTACTGACGTTTCCTCGATGCGTGAGCGCCTGCTCGCGGCCGACGCCATCCTGATCCCCGGCGGCTTCGGGGGGCGGGGTATCGAGGGCAAGATCGCCGCCGCGGGCATCGCCCGCGAGGGCCGCATCCCGTTCCTGGGGATCTGCCTGGGCATGCAGATCGCCGTGTCGGAGTTCGCCCGTCACGTGGCGGGCATGGACGGAGCCAACTCGACCGAGTTCGACCTGGAGACGCCCCATCCGGTGATCGATCTGCTCCCGGAGCAGAAGGAGGTGGCCGACCTCGGCGGCACCATGCGACTCGGCGCCGATCCCATCAAGCTGCACGGGGGCTCACGCGCCCGCGACGTCTACGGCGAGGCGGTCATCTACGAACGCCACCGCCACCGCTATGAGGTCAACAACCTGCTGCGCAAACGCCTGGAGGCCGCCGGCCTGCGCATCTCGGGAACGTCGCCCGACGAGCGCCTGGTCGAGGTGATCGAGATCGATGATCACCCCTTTTTCGTGGCCTCCCAGTTTCACCCGGAGTTCAAGTCACGGCCCGAGCGCCCGGCGCCCCTGTTCCGCGAGTTCGTGGCCGCGGCCCTGCGCCACGGCGTCCACGATGACGGCGCTGGCAGCGCTCACGGCGCCACCAGCGCTGGGGGCGCCGAGCAGGGCGGGCCGGTCGAGCGCGCCGGCCGGCGGTGAGGGTGGCCGCCGGCGAGTCCGAGCGCCACCAGCTACACGAGACGTTTGCCGCGCTCTGTGCCACCGAGAGTCCCTCTGGGCACGAGCGTGCGTGCGCCGACCTGGTCGCGGCGCAGCTGAGCGAAGTGGGCGTCGCGGTCGTCGAGGATGACGCCGGCGCGATCGTGGGTGGAGATTGCGGCAACCTGTTCGCGCGCGTGCCCGCGCGGGGACAGGCCGGCGCGCCGAGCGTGCTCCTGTGCGCTCATCTTGACACCGTCCCCCCGGGGGCGACGCTGCGACCGGTGGTGCGCGACGGCGCGTGGCAGAACGACGAGCCTGGCGTGCTCGGAGCCGACAACAAGGCTGCGGTGGCCGTCATCCTGCAGGTGGCGCGCCGGGCCGCCGAGCACGGGCTCCCCATCGAGCTCGAGCTGCTGTTCACGGTGGGGGAGGAGCGGGCGCTGGCGGGGGCGCGCGCGCTCGAGCCCGCGGCACTGCAGAGCAGGATCGGCTTCGTCTTTGACCACGCCACCCCGATCGGCGACGTGATCGTCGCCTCGCCGTCGCTCTATCGCCTGGAGGCAACCTTTCACGGTGCCGCGGCTCACTCGGGCATCAGGCCCGAGCAGGGCCGAAGTGCGATCGTCGCCGCCGCGCGAGCGGTGGCGTCCATGCGCCTCGGGCGCCTGGACGAGCGGACCACGGCCAACGTGGGCACCGTGCACGGCGGCAGCGCTATCAATGTCGTGCCCGAGCGCTGCACCCTGTTGGCCGAGGCGCGCAGCCTCGACGAAGCGCGGGCCGAGGAGGTGGTGGGCGAGATGGTGGACCGCATCCACGACGCCGCCAACGAGCCCGACTGTGACGTGGACGTGGACGTGGATGTGCAGCGCCTGTTCGCCGGCTATCGCCTGGGCAGCGGCGTGCGACCCGTCGCGGTGGCGGGGCGAGCTCTGCGTCGCTGCGGATACGAGCCGCGGCTGATCTCCTCCGGCGGCGCCTCGGACGCCAACGAGCTCCAGCGCCACGGGCTGCAGGTGGTCAACCTGGCCGACGGCAGCGAGCGCAACCACGAGCCCGGCGAGCGCATCGGCGTCGGCGCCCTGGACGGGCTGCTCGACGTGGCCCTGACGCTCACCGACGAGCTCGCCCCCTCGCAGTCAGACCAGGAGGATCGGCCATGAGCTCGCCCCGTGAGTTCGAAGCGCTGGGCGGGGAGACCGTCTACCGCGGGCAGCTCGTCGAAGTGCGCGCCGAGCACTTCCGTCACGGCGACGGCGAGGAGGTGACGTGTGAGATCGTGCGCCACCGCGGCGCGGTGGGCATCGTGGCCAAAGACTCGCGCAGCGTGTGGCTGGTGCGTCAGCCGCGCGAAGCCGTGGGCCAGCCCGACCTGCTGGAGATACCGGCCGGACGCCTCGACGTGGACGGGGAGCAGCCCCTGGCCACCGCCCAACGTGAGCTGGCCGAGGAGATCGGCCGCGGAGCTTCCGGCTGGGAGCCCATGCTGAGCTACTACACCAGCGCCGGCTTCACCGACGAACAGGTGCATCTCTTCCTGGCCACCGATCTGCACGACGCCAGCGCGGAGAGCGGGGAGAACGAGCGCATCGAGGTGGTGGAGTGGCCTTTGGAGCGCCTTGATGAGGCCATCGACGGCTGCGCGGACGCCAAGACCCTAATCGGCCTCATGTGGCTGCGCCATCGACTGCGGGCCGGATGATCGGAGGCCTCGTCGTCCCCGAGCGGTGACGGCGAGGCTTGGGCGAGGCCGCGACCTCCCCTGAACGTCGCGTTGCACCGTCAAGGAGCGGCGGTGGGCGACGCGAACCTACGGGAGGGTGTCCTCGCTCGCCCCCTCTTCCTCCGCAGCGCTCGCCTCCGCCTCCGGGCTAAAGGACGAACCGCGCCTGGGCGGCGGGCAGCCACGGGAAGCGAGACCTGAGGGCGAGTCCCTCGAGCGCCTGGCGCTGGACTTCCTGGCCTACCTGGAGCTCGAGCGAGGGTTGTCGCGCAACACGCTCGAGGCGTACCGCTCAGACCTCCTGCAGCTGGGGGGCTACCTGGCACGCCACCACACCCACGCCCTGGATGCCGCGCACGGGGACCTGGCGGGGTTCCTGGCCGAGCTGGCCGGCGGCACCGAGACGCGGCCCCCGGTGGCGGCCGCCACCCTGCAGCGCAAGGCAGCCTGCCTGCGCTCCTTCTACCGCCACCTGCGCCGCGAGGGGCTGATCGAGCACGATCCCACCGCTGACCTGCGCGGACCGCGCAAGAGCCAGCGCCTGCCCCACGTGCTGTCACGCGAAGAGGTGGCCCAGCTCATGGATTCCCCGTCGGGCACAGCCCCTCGCGCCCTGCGCGATCGTGCCCTGCTCGAGCTCATGTACGCCTGCGGTCTGCGCGCCTCGGAGGCCATCGGCCTGATGGTTGGCGATGTGGACCGGGCCGAGGCGGTTCTGCGCGCGCGCGGCAAGGGCTCCAAGGAGCGCCTGGTGCCCGTGGGACGTCAGGCCCTGCGCGCGCTCGAGGTCTACCTCGAGCGCGGTCGTCCCCGGCTGGTGGACCATCGGCGAGAGGGTCATCTGTTCGTCAACCAGCGGGGCGCCGGGCTCACCCGTCAGGGCCTGTACAAGATCGTTCAGGGGCATGCGCGCGCGGTGGGGCTGGATGGGCGCATGAGCCCTCACACCCTGCGCCACACGTTCGCCACCCACCTGCTGGCCGGGGGGTGTGATCTGCGTTCCCTACAGGAGATGCTCGGTCACGCCGACCTGGCCACGACGCAGATGTACACGCACCTGTCGGCCGAGCGCCTGAAGGACGCATACTTCAGCGCCCATCCGCGCGCCACGCGCTGAGCGTCTATCTCCGGGGGCATCCGGCGCACTAGGATCGCCGCTCGCATGCCCGAGCTGCCTGAGGTAGAGACGATCCGCCGACAGCTGGCACCGATCGTGCAGGGCCGGGTGCTCGAGCGGGTGCAGGTGCTCGACCCTCGCTGGTCGGCTCCCCTCACCCCCGCCGAGCTCGAGGGCGCCCTGGCGGGCAGGCGCGTGGAGCGCCTGAAGCGACGCGGCAAGTATCTGCTCTGGCAACTGCAGGACGGGGTCCATCTCGCCCAGCACCTGCGCATGACCGGCGGTGTTCTGTGTGATCCGCCCGTGGTCCCCGCGCACGCTCGGGTGCACCTGCAGCTCTCGGATGGGGCGCAGGCACCCCACCACCTGGTCGTGGTCGATCCTCGCCGCTTTGGCACCGGTCAGCTGCTCCTCGGGGAGGAGGCGGCAACCGAGTTCTTCGCGGCCCGACTGGGCCTCGAGCCCCTGGACGAGGGGTTCACCGCCGAGCACCTGCGTGCGCTGGCGCGCGGGCGCCGCGCGCCGATCAAGGCCTTCCTGCTCGACCAGCGACACGTCGCCGGCGTGGGCAACATCTACGCTGACGAGGCGCTCTTCGCCGCGGGAATTCACCCTCTGCGCCCGGCCGGACGACTCACCCTCGACCAGCACCGGCGCCTGTGTGAGGCGGTGGTGGGGGCGTTGCGCGCCGGGATCGACGCGCGCGGTGCCACCATCGACGACTTCCGCCACGTCGATGGCGTGCAGGGCTCCTTTCAGAACCAGTTCCGCGTACACCTGCGGGCGGGCCACCCGTGTGCGACTTGTGGGACGGCGATCATCAAGATGGTCGCCGCCGGACGCGGGACCTACGTGTGCGAGACCTGTCAGCCCAGACCCCGCCGCCCTCGCGTCTCGGCGCGAGGCTAGGCGGCCAGCAGTTCCTGCAGGCGACCGCTCTCCGCCGCGGCGGCGGTCTCGGTGTATCCGCCCACGAGTTCCTCGCCCACCAGAACCTGGGGGAAGGTCATCATCCCGGTGCGCTGCACGAGCTCTCCGCGTCCATCGGGATCGCGCGACAGGTTGATCTCGTTGTACTGGAGCCCGCGCTGCTTGAGCAGGCCCTTTACGCGGGCGCAGTATCCGCAGAAATCCGTGGTGTAAACCGTTATCTCGCTCACTTCATAAAGTATAGCCGCCTCTGGGGATTGGCCGGGGCTCGCCGTCGGCGGGTCAGGGCAGGGCGTGATGGGGCGCCGGCGGAACTCGGCGGGGCGCCGGCGCAGGTCGTGCGGGTGCCGGCGGAGCTTGGCGGGGCGCCGGCGGAGGTCGTGCGGGCGCCGGACATGAATCTAGACTCGTTTCGTGGGCGCAACGCTGAAGACCGAGGGCGTGGTCCTGCGCTCGATGCGCTACGGCGAAGCCGATCGCATCCTGAACGTGTACACGCCGCACCGGGGTCGCATCGGGGCCATCGCCAAGGGCGTGCGACGCTCTCGCAGCCGCTTCGGCGGCCGTCTGGAGCCGTTCTTCCGTCTGCGGCTCATGCTCCACGAGGGACGCGGGGAGCTGCTGACGGTGACCGGGGCCGACACGATCAGCGCTCACGCACGCCTGCGTGGGGACGCTGGCGCCCTGGATGCGGCGGCGCGCGCGTGCGACGCGGTCGGTCGCGTTTTTGAGACGTCAGAGCCCCACCCCGGCGTGTACAACCTGCTCTGCCACGAGCTGGCCCTGCTGGACTCAGAGCCCGGACACGCGGGCCACGCCAACGCCCTGGCCTTTCGCATGAAGCTGTTGTTGGCCGCCGGGTTGGCTCCGCAGCTGGGTGCCTGTGCGTCGTGCGGTGACTCCGAACGACTGGTCGCCTTCTCGGGAGCGGCCGGGGGAGTGGTCTGCGAGGCGTGCGCGGTGGCCTGCTTCACCCTCTCTGAGGAAGCGCATTCCTTCATGACGGACGCTCTGGGCCGCGTGCTCGTCGAGGCGCCGCAGGCGGCCCCGGTCGCCCTGCGCCAGGTCGACCGGGCGATCTCTGAGACGCTCGAGCATCACGCCCACCTGCGGCTCATGGCGGCGTCGGGCGGGGCGTAAGGGCGGGCCCGGCGGCAGCGGCGTGCCCGTCCCCCTGCAGAACAGCGTCGTGCCGTCGTGCCGTCGGCGGGAGGCTCCTACTGCCGTGCGCCCGCCGGCAGGGCGCTTGGCGGTAGGAGCAGCGATATGCGCAGCGCAGTGTCGGGGAAGCCCACGCCGGTGAACGACAGTGCGCGGTAGTCCACGCCGCGGTAGGTGACCCGACCGAGCGCCGGTACGCGTCTAGGTCCGGCGTGAAGGCTCGCGTCGACGGTATGGGCTCCCTGGCGGATGAGCACCTCGGCGCCCAGCAGCGCGTGCATGAGGATCACGTAGCCGTGCGCGGTGAGCACCGACAGCGTGTAGCGGCCGGCGACCGCTCCGCTGCGGCTGAGGATGGCACCCCTTGACGGCGCCAAGAGCCTTCCTCCGAACTGCGCCAGGACGCGACCGTTGCGGGTGACGCTGACGCCGTCGACGTGGCGCTGGGCGATCAGCGCGTCGATTGCCCGCCGCACCGCCGCGCCGTCGCCGGCGGCGGTGGCTCGCGCCAGCGCGGTGGATCCCTGCACGCTGCTCTGAGCCAAACGCGCGTTGGGGCCGGTGGCCGACTCGCCGTATACCCTGCGCGCGACGGCCCCCGCCGTCTGTAGCGCCACGTCCTGGCAGCTGAGCGAGCGCATCTGCGGCGCGGGAGCGCCCACGAGCACCGTGATCCGCAGGGCTCCGGCCGGGAAGGCCACGGCCGAGAAGGAGCGCGCCATGTAGGTCCGCCCCCCGAGGGCGACCGGACCGCGCGTGGGCAGGCGCTTCGGTCCCGGGTCGGCGCTTCCGCGGACCTGCTCGGCCGGCGTGCGCACGAAGACGGGCACGCCCAGCAGGCGCCGCGCGAGCAGGAAGTAGCCCAGGTCGTCCTGCACGGAGAGCACGAAGCTCCCCACCGTTCTCCGTCCCAGGTGCAGGGGGCCGCCGATCGGAGCGAGGATCTGCGGACCGCCGACGTCGGCGAGGACCCGCCCTCGTCGCAACGCGCGGACGCGCACGATGTGCTCGTGATTTGACAGCAGCGCGACGATCGCCCTGCGCGCGCCCGCCCGGTCAGCGTGTGCCACCGCGGACGCCAGCGCACGGGAGGACTGTGTGCTCGCCACGGCCTGCCTCACCTGACCGCCGAAGCGCTCCTCACCGTAGATGTGCGACGCGGCACGGCCCATCTCATCGGCCACCGTGGCCCAGGTACGGGCGCCACAGCGGTGGGCTCCACGCGCCTGTGCCGCCACCGGAGTGGCCCCCGCGTCCGCCGCGACAGGCGCCGGCGCCCGGTGGCGAGCATGGGCCCCACACGCCGCCACCGACGTGACGCACAGCAGCGCGAGCAGCGGTGCGCTCGCGCGTTCAGCAAAGCTCGGTCTAGAACGGCAAGCGCCTGCCATCAGCTCACTACTAGCGTGCTCACGTAAGGCACCCCTCAAACTTCTCGCTGAGCTGAGGGTAGTCTGCGGTCCACGTGAGCGCAGTGGCGGAAACCCAGTGGGTCTATGACTTCACCGAGGGCGCGCGAGAGATGCGCGAGCTGCTGGGCGGCAAGGGCGCCAACGTGGCCGAGATGACTCGCGTGCTGGGCGCCGAGCGCGTTCCGGCCGGGTTCACGGTCACCACCGAGGCCTGCGTCGCCTACATGGCGGCCGAGCGCCACGTGCCCGACGGCCTGGAGGCGCAGATCGCGCAGGCCCTGAGGCGCCTGGAGGACCAGGCGGGCAAGCGGCTGGGCGATCCCGACGATCCCCTGCTGGTGTCGGTGCGCTCGGGCGCGCGAGAGTCGATGCCGGGCATGCTGGACACGGTCTTGAACCTCGGCCTGAACGACCGCTCGGTGCAAGGCCTGGCGGCCCGCACGGGCAACGAGCGCTTCGCGTGGGACTCATACCGGCGCTTTGTGCAGATGTTCGCCGGCGTGGTGCGTGGCGTCGCCGGTGAGCGGCTCGAGCGCGAGATCGAGCAGGCCAAGCAGCGGCGCGGCGTGCGCCTGGATACCGAGCTCGACGCGGAGGACCTGCGCCGGCTGGTCGAGAGCTTCAAAGAGCTCGTGCGCCAGGACAGCGACGAGCCCTTCCCGCAGGAGCCGAGAGCCCAGCTCGACGCCGCGGTGCGTGCCGTGTTCGACTCCTGGCTGGGGGAACGAGCGGTCTCATACCGGCGCATCAACCGGATACCGGACGCGTGGGGTACCGCGGTGAACGTCCAGCAGATGGTGTTCGGCAACCGGGGCGACACGTCGGGCTCGGGTGTCGCCTTCAGTCGCAACGAGATCACGGGCGAGCCGCGGCCGTCCGGCGACTTCCTGCCCAATGCTCAGGGTGAGGACGTCGTGTCCGGCGTACGCAACACACGCGACATCGCCGAGCTGGCCGAGCTCATGCCCGAAGCCCACGCCGAGCTGATGGAGATCCTGCGCACCCTCGAGAGCCACTACAAGGACATGCAGGACGTCGAGTTCACCGTCGACGACGGGCGCCTGTACATGCTGCAGACGCGCAGCGCCAAGCGTCCGGCTCAGGCGGCCGTGCGGTTCGCGGTGGACGCCGTCCACGAGGGCCTGCTCAGCGAGTCCGAGGCCGTGATGACCATCGACGCGGCCGCGCTCGAAGCCCTGCTTCACCCCACCTTTGACCCCAGCGTCGACTACGACGTGCTGGCCCACGGGGTGGGCGCGTCACCGGGCGCAGCCATGGGGGAGATCGTCTTCAGCGCCGCCGACGCGGTGGAGGCGGCCGAGCAGGGACGGGGCGTGATTCTCGTGCGCCCGTTCACCGAGGCCGACGACGTGGCGGGTTTTCACGCCGCCCGGGGGATCCTCACCTCCGAGGGCGGCAAGGCGTCCCACGCGGCGCTGGTGGCTCGCGGCATGGGCCGACCCTGCGTGGTCGGTGCCTCTGAGCTCGACGTGGACCTCGGCGCGCGCGAGATCCGCGTCGCCAACACGGTGCTCCACGAGGGCGAGCGCATCGGCATCGACGGGGCCACCGGGTCGATCACCACCGATGACGTGCCGCTGGTCTCGGCCCGCATGGACGAGCGCTTCGAGCAGGTCCTCACGTGGGCTGACGGGTTGCGTCGCCTGGCCGTGCGCACCAACGCCGACACCCCCGACGATGCTCGCCAGGCCCGCGAGTTCGGCGCCCAGGGGATCGGTCTGTGTCGCACCGAGCACATGTTCATGGCCACTGACCGCGTGCCCAAGATGCGCGCCATGATCCTCGCCGACAGTCCGCAGGAGCGACGCGATGCACTGGCCGAGCTGGCCGTTCATCAGCAGAGCGACTTCGAGAGGATCTTCGAGGTCATGCAGGGGTTGCCGGTGACCATCAGGCTCCTCGATCCGCCCCTGCACGAGTTCCTGCCCTCCCGGGCCGAGGTGCAGATCGAGCTGGAGCGGGTGCGCGGCGGCGCCCAGCCGTCGCTGGAGGGTGCGATGGCCGACTCCGGCGGCGACCACGACTCCCAGGAGGACGTCAGCGGCCACCTCGAGCACCTCCTCGAGCGGGTGAGCGCTCTCGAGGAGGTCAATCCCATGCTCGGCACGCGGGGTTGTCGCCTGGGCCTGCTTCATCCGGAGATCTATGAGATGCAGATCCAGGCCATCGCCCGCGCCGCCCGCGCCGTGCGTGAGCGCAGCGGCGCCGGTCCGGCGCTAGAGGTCATGATCCCGCTGGTCAACTACGAGCGCGAGCTCGAGCTGATGCGCGATCTGGTGGTCCAGACCGCGGCGCAGGAGGGCCTCGAGGAAGGCGACTTCACCGTGGGCACGATGATCGAGCTGCCCCGCGCCTGCCTGGCCGCCGACCGCATCGCCCGGCACGCCGATTTCTTCTCCTTCGGCACCAACGACCTGACCCAGACCGCCCTGGGCTTCTCCCGTGACGACATCGAGGGAAAGATCCTTGATCGGTACATCGACGCCAGGATCCTCGACCGCTCTCCGTTTGAGACCCTCGACGTCCCCGGCGTGGGACAGCTCCTGCGCATGGGCGCCTGGCTCGGGCGCAAGGGCCGGCCCGAGATCGAGCTCGGAGTCTGTGGCGAGCACGGAGGCGACCCCGACTCGATCACCTTCTTTCACGCCTCCGGGATCGACTATGTCTCCTGCTCGCCTTACCGCGTGCCCGTGGCGCGCGTCGCGGCTGCTCAGGCGGCGATCTCCGCCGAGACGTAATCGTTCCTCCGCGGCGACCACCGGCGCCCGGGGGCGCGGCCGTGGTTGACGGAGGTGTGGTGGCCGCAGACGCTGGCACAATCGCGGGGTGAGCGCTACGGCCGACGCACAGGTGGGCGCGCGGTTCGCGGCTGAGTGGGCCGAGCGAGAGCAGGAGTCGCTCTCACCCCTGGCCGCGCGCTCCTACCCGGCGTCGCGCCGTCGCAAAGAGGAGGATTGCTCGCTGCGCACACCCTTCCAGCGCGATCGCGACCGCATCGTGCACTGCAAGGCGTTTCGACGCCTGAACCACAAGACCCAGGTGTTCGTCGCGCCGCAGGGAGATCACTACCGAACCCGCCTGACCCATACGCTCGAGGTCACCACCATCTCGCGCACGGTGGCGCGTGCGCTGCGCCTCAACGAGGATCTCGTCGAGGCGATCGGCCTGGGCCACGACCTCGGCCATCCGCCGTTCGGCCACCTCGGCGAGGACGTGCTCGACACCTGCCTGCGCGAGCGCTTCGGACTCGGCTTTCGGCACTATGAACATTCGCTGCGCGTCGTTGATGAGCTCGAGCGCGACGGGGCGGGTCTGAACCTGACCGATGCGGTGCGCGACGGAATCGTGCGCCACTCCAGTCGAGCGCCGGCACCGGCGACCCTGGAGGGCGCGATCGTGCGCATCATCGATCGGGTGGCCTACATCAACCACGACATCGATGACGCCGTGCGCGCTGGAGTGCTGGAGGAGCGCGACCTGCCCCCAGAGCCCATCGCCGTGCTCGGCGAGAGCGGCTCGGACCGCATCGACGCGCTTGTGCACGACATGGTCGAGCACTCAGAACAGGCCGGGGACATCGTGCAGGGCCCGAGCGCCGGAGCGGCCATGGGCGTGCTGCGCGACTTCATGTTCGAACGGGTCTACCTGGGCCCTCAGGTGCGCGCCGAGCACGTGCGCATAGCCAACGTGATCGCCACCCTGTTCGAGCACTGGGTCGTCCACCCCGGCAAGCTGCCCGATGGGCGCGCCGAGGGCGGTGGCGACGTCGCTCAGCGCGTGACCGACTACCTGGCCGGCATGACCGACCGCTACTGCATACGCGCCTACACCGAGCTGCGAGTGCCCCAGGCCTTCGCACGCTGAGGGCGGCTAGCGTAGGGCTTCAGATGGCTCTGTACTCGGGGGACTCCAAAGATCGCGTGCGCGACGCGGTCGACTTTGTCGAGCTCGTGTCGGCGCGCACCGAGCTACGCCGCGCCGGCCCCGGGCGCTATGAGGGGCTTTGCCCCTTCCACGATGAGCGCACGCCGTCCTTCGGGATAGACCCACAGAACAAGCTCTACTACTGCTTCGGCTGCCAGGCTCGCGGTGATGTGTTCA
>JAABUQ010003758.1_pt1 | contig 27043 bp, 26 predicted proteins | sample 5560001 | NCBI WGS metagenome assembly JAABUQ01 (sample SAMN10711888, study PRJNA513371) | rock metagenome | isolation source: Antarctica rocks | place: Antarctica: Victoria Land, Finger Mt nord | collected 2015-12-18 | reverse complement strand
GCGGGCCGCCGTAAGCGGCGTGCGGAGGTCGTGTGAGGTCGTGGCGAGAAACTCGCCCCGTAGCCGCTCCAGCGTTTCCAGCCGCTCGGCCTCATCCCGCACACTGCGGGCAGTGGCGTGCTCCATATCGAGCCGACGGGTCAGAATCGCCACGAGCGTGCCGACCAGGGCGAGCATCACGAGGCGCGCGCCGAGCATCTGGTATCCCTGTATCGTCGGCCCCTGGAAGCCGATGAGCAGTTCGATCACCGTGACGCTCGCGGCAACGGTTGCCGTGTACCCCAGCGTACCGCGCATCGTCATGCCTGCGGCAGCGGAATCAATCGCCAGAAAAAAGAGCACAAAGAGCATACCGCCCGCCGCACCACCGAGAAAATAGCACACGCCGGCAACCGGCAGGTCGAGAATGGACATCCAGCGCAGAAAACCCCGCGCCGACAGCCGGAAACGTAGCACCTCGATGAGCAGGTTGTACGCGGAAAATGCCAGCACGAGCGCCCACATCGGTACACCAGCAAACCCCACGGAGGGCCGCACCAGCACGATCAGCAACAAAGCGAGCAGCGTGGCCCACCGAAGCAACGAGAGTGCGCGCAACAGAAAGGCGTCTAACTCCGACTGGGAAGGCAACGATATGCTCGCCAATGTCCCATATGCCCCTTGTGAATACGGATGCCATTCTCCCGAAACGGCGACACTTGGGTAAACGCAAGGCGGGCGGACAGAAAATTTCTGTCCGCCCGCCTTGCCTGACGCTTACGCGGGGACGCCGCTCATCAGCTTCTTCAGTTCATCCACGAGCATCTGGTTCCATGCATCGGCGCGTTGCGTGCGCATCTGCACGGAAGCCGCACCCCATGCCTGCCGCGCCTCAGGGGAAAGGTCGCCAAACTCCGTGTTCGCGGCGGTGTTCAGTTCGGGGTGCTGCGCGAAGAAGTCATTGCGCGCTTGCCCCTGCTCCTGCGTTTGCGCGGCGGGCCGCTCGATGAAGTGGCCAAGCTCATGCATGTGCTGGTCGAAAACCACGACTACGGGAATGGACTTGTACTTGCCTTCTTTGAGGTACTGGTTCATGAGGTCTTCGTTCTGGTCGCGCAGGAACACGCGCACGTTGAGCTTGCTGCCGGCGACATCAAGCATCTTGCCGATGATGGGCAGGCCCGCGATCACGTCGCCGCACCAGTCCTCGGCGATCATCAGCACATTGAGCGGCTCCGACAGATGCTGGAAAAAGGCCGTATCCTCCGGCGTCAGTGTGAAGTGTTGGTAGTTCTCCAGAAACCGCTCTTTGTTTTGCGTCATCTGATCCACGTACTGCTGGTACGTCAGCCCCTCGTTGAACCGTTCCATTGTCACTGCCATCGCGCATCCCTCCAGATTTCTCTCACACACCGCTACCACATCATGCGGTATTCGTGCGAGTATCGAAACGTTCAGATACTGGTACGCATTCCCCGTGCCTCCGCACTTCACATCGCCCGCCCAAGCGCCACCCCAAGTGCGACGGCGATCAGGCCCACAAGGGCGCTCCCGACCACGTTCACAGCGGCACGCGCGAAATTCCCCGCCACGATCAGGCCGAAGGATTCGTACATCCACGAGGAAAAGGTGGTGTAGCCGCCGAGAAAGCCGGTGGTCAGCAGCAGGCGCACCTCCGGTGTCAGGGTTGTGTGCCGCTCCGCCAAGGCGTTGACGAGGCCGAGCGCGAACGCCCCGCTGACATTGATCGCAAAGAGCGCGAGAATGCCCGCTCCGAAGCGCCCGATAATCGCCAATTGCAGCAGGTAGCGGCACAGCGCGCCCGCGCCACCGCCGATTGTCACAAGAATCGCCCCCCGCATGACTTAATTCCTAATCCCGCTGGAAGCGAACGAGTTCGCCCGTGATGCCGTCATCCGTGACGTGCAGGTAGCCAAAGGAAAAGGCCGGTTCACGGCGGCGGTCGGTGGACGAACCGGGGTTGAACATCAGCACCCCATTTACGGTCTCATTCATCGGCTGATGGCTGTGGCCGAAAATCACGCAGTCCACTTTCGTAAAGGCGCGGCGCGCACGCTCCGCCGTGGTGCCCCAGTTCCCGTCGCCGTGCGTCATGCCGATGCGCCATTCCCCCACCGTCACGACGCGCTGGATCGGCAGGGCAAATGCCAGATCAGGCGCGTCCTGATTGCCCCGGACGGCGAGTACGGGTGGCCCAACCTTGCGGATATGTTCGAGTGCGTCCCGCGTGGTGATGTCCCCCGCGTGCAGGATCAGGTCTGCATCGTGCAAGCCTCGGATCACCGACACCGGCAACTCGCGCGCCCGCGTCGGCATATGCGTGTCCGCAAGGACGCCAATTGTCAGTGGTGTTGTCCAGACGCGGCGCTCCGGGGGGGTATTGTCCAGCGGGGGCGGGGCCTCGCGCAAGCTGCGCTGTCCGGGTATGGGTGGGCGGTACGTGTCGCGCTTTTCTGAGGGGTCGCCGGTGGTCACAGACTGCTCCTTCGCTGAGTTCGACCCCGGATGATACCACAGGCAGTGGTATACTTCCCGGTTGACGCCTCCCACCACTCACGGGGGGGAACAGCCCAGGCGGGGCCGGGGGCACGGAAGGAGGAGTGACATGGCGGGTGTTTCGTCTTTCGACATCGTATCGCAGTTTGACCGGCAGGAATTGAAGAATGCCGTGGATCAGGCCCAGCGCGAGGTCGGTACGCGCTACGACCTGAAGGATACCAAAAGCGAGATCGCGCTGGAAGAAAAAACGATCACGCTCACCGGCCCGTCCGACTACGTGATTGACACCTTGCGTGACCTCCTTGAAGGCAAAGTCGTACGGCGCAACCTCTCGCTCAAGATTCTCGACGCTGGCAAAACGGAAGAAATTAGCGGCGGGCGCGCGAAGCAGATCATCACGCTCCGCGAAGGGTTGCCGGAAGACCTCGCCAAAAAGATGGTGAAAACGATCCGCGACGAGTTCAAAAAGGTGACGCCCCAGATTCAGGGCGACGCCATTCGTGTGCAAGCCAAGAGCCGCGACGACTTGCAGGCGATCATTTCCTACTTCCGCGAGCATGAGAACGATTACCCCGTCGCCCTGCAATTTCAGAATTATCGCTAGCACGTTATGGAGACCTGATGCCGAAACAACGCACGTACCACATTCTCACGCTTGGCTGCGCCAAGAACGCGGTGGACTCCGAAGGGATGCATCACCTGCTCACCCGGCGCGGCTACGCACCGGTCGCACAACCCCGCGCGGCGGAGGTCGTAATCGTCAATACGTGCGGCTTCATTGGCCCTTCGCGCGATGAATCTATGGGCGTGCTGCGCGAGCTTGCGGGGCAGAAGCGTCCGGGGCAGATGCTCGTCGCGGCGGGTTGCCTGCCTGCCTTGCCGGGCTGGGAACAGACGGTGCGCAATGAGACGGGCGTGGATGCCGTGATCCGCACGCAGCAGTGGAGCGGCATCGCGGACCTCGTAGACGAACTGACGGGCAACGCGACCGAGACATGGGTGGAGAGCCGCCTCGCCGCCGAACGCAAGGCGGAAACGGATGCGCTCATTCCCCTGCCAATGCTTGGGGATCGCGGCGATAGTGGCGGCGAGAGCGGCCTCTTCACGCGGCCCGCCGCTGATGCGGGCCTGATTGCCCCCTTCGGACGCATCGCGGGCAGGCCGAGCGCCTATGTGAAGATCGCGGATGGCTGCAACCACACCTGCGCGTTCTGCACCATTCCCTCGATCAAAGGGCCGAGCGTCAGCAAGCGGCCCATTGCCGTACTCGAAGAGATACAATCGCTCGTCGCCGGTGACACCCAGGAAGCCGTACTGATCTCGCAAAACACGGGCGCGTATGGGCAGGATCTGGAACCGCGCACAACGCTCGCAGCCCTGCTCGCGTGGCTCTGCGACGAGGCGCCGGAGCTTCCCTGGCTACGGATGCACTACCTGTACCCGACGCACATCACGCCCGCGTTGATCGAAACGCTCGCCATGCATCCGCAACTCGTACCCTACATGGATTTCCCCCTGCAACATGCACACCCCGACGTCCTGCGCCGCATGGGCCGTCCATCGGATGCCGCGCAGACGCGCCGCACGGTCGCCGCGTTGCGCGCGGCGATGCCCGACATCGCCCTGCGCACGACCTTTATCGTCGGCTATCCGGGGGAGACCGAGGAGCAGTTCGAGACGTTGCTCGATTTCCTGCGCGAGATGCAGTTCGACCACGTCGGCGCGTTCGCGTACTGCAATGAGCCGGGCACACGCGCCGCTTTGCTCAATGACGACGTACTGGCGGACGTGAAGGCAGACCGATACGCGCGGCTGATGGCGGTACAGCGGGAAATCTCGCTCGCAAAGAACCGCGCGCTCGTCGGTGAAACGCTGGACGTGCTGATCGAGGGGCACGGTGAAGTCGAGGACGAGGCGGGGGGTATCACACCAATCAGCGCGGGTCGGGCAAAGCGGCACGCCCCGGAGGTGGACGGCCTCGTCTTTGTCGGCGGCACGCACCCGGTCGGCGCGATTGTGCCTGTGCGCATCGCCGAGGCGGACGAGTACGACCTGTGGGGAGAAGCGCCCGAACTGCTTGCGGTTGCCGCCACCCACACGCGCCGACCGGGTGCGAAGCGACGACGGCATCAGTAAAGCGCGGATGTGCCACCGGCGATTAGTGCGCGGGTATGTCGTCGTGAGTATATGGTAGCGCGAGTTGCCGCTTCACGAGGAGCAGGAGTTCCTCAATATCGAACGGTTTGAAGAGCAGGCCGACCTGCTTCTCCGTGAGGTATCCCCGCGCTTCCTGAACCTGGCGTACATCTGCGGTGCAAACGATCACGGGAATCGCGGCGGTTTCGCGCGTCGCTTTCATCATTTGCAACGTCTGCCATCCGAGAAATTCGCGCCCGAACACGAGGTCCAGAATCACGAGATCCGGCCCCATTGCGGTGATGTCCGACATCTCGATTACTGCGGTAATCGAGAGCGTGACGTGGTAGCCTGCTTCTTCGAGAATGGCGCGGAACAGATCGAGGATTTCTTGCGAGTCGTCGAGTACGAGGATGTGTGCCGTAGACGCGGTATTCGTCGCCTTCGACATCGCCCTTTCCCCCTTTATCAAGAGGCACAAAGAAACACAAAACGGCGTGTTCCGCCACATTCCCATCGCGCAATGTGCATCTGGAAGCCGTTTGTGGTGGTAGTCTGTTGGATGGGTTAAGAAATGTCAATATCACGATAGCTGAAACATTGGCTGGTACTATATGTCGTCCGTATCGTGCCATACCCGACGGAAAAGCACCCATTGGCCGGGATCGATCGCAATTGTGGTCTCGATATTGGCAAGGATGCGGCGCATGTTTTCCGTGACGGCCGCTTCCCGGTTCCCGGTCCGTTGAAGCGGGACATGGCGGATCGTGAATCCATAGCGGTCTCCCGGTAGGCGTGGGGTCATGATCGTGAAAATCTCCGCATTGGTGGCGAGCGCCATACGAATATGCCCGTTTGGTAACGTGGTCTGCGCGCCGAAGAACGTGACGGGAACACCGTTGCCCGTCCAGTCGCGGTCTACCACCATGCCTAGCAGTTTGCCGTCTTTCAGGGCCTTGAGCATGTGCCGGACGCTGTTCGGCTCTTCCACCTGCTCGATATGCCAGCCGCGTGACTGGCGCATGTAGGTCACAGCATCATGCACGAAGCGGGACGTGGTACGGCCCACGAGCAGCCACGCATCATACCCTCGATGCGCGATGTACTGCCCCATGATGTCAAAGGCGCCGTAGTGCGCGGTGACAAGGATCACACCCCGTCCTTCCGTGAGCACGTTGTCCACTGCGGTCCAGTCACCGTCCACGCGCGTCTGCCGATCCAGCCGCTTCAGGGATACGCGCGGCACCCGCAGCAGATCGAACCCGTTGCGTGCCTGCATTCGGAAAACGCGCTGCGTCGCCCCACGCATCCTGGCGTCGCTCACATCCGCACCGAAGACATGCCGCAAGTTGTCTTCGACATTTGCCCGGAGATGAACGTTGCGGTGATGAAAGTAGTCACCAAAGCGATCCGAAACCCAGTAACCGAGTGGGCGCGGCACGCCGAGCAGCAGCACGCTCACCAGTTGCGAGCATTGCAACCCGAACCGCTTCAACCACGGGGGCGGCGAGTCAATCCATCCGCGTGCGAGCGCGATGCGCTTTAATGCCTCCCAGAGTAGCCAGAGGCCACCGAGAACGGCCGAGACTATAAACACCGGCGAGAGCGGACGGCGCCTGGTGCGGACGGCAGGGCGTTCTTTGTCGGTCACAACCTGCTCCGGTGGTTCGATCACAGTGGTCATCGAAACTCCTCGATTGACCAGCCACGCCGTATTGCCTCACGCCGCAGGCCGGTATCCGGGTTGACGCATACGGGATGCCCCACGAGTGCGAGCATCGCGGCGTCGGTATGGTGGTCGGCGTAGCTGTATGATTGCGCGAGGTCGAGGCCGTTGCGTGCCGCGAACCGCGCGAGCAACTCCGCCTTCGCCGTGCCATATGGGTGCGGTCCCGTGAGACTGGCGGCAAGGACAGGCGCGCGAGTACGGCCACGACCACGGGAGACGCGCGTAGCGAGGCGGGTGGCAATCGCGTGATGCGCGCCGAGGTATGCCGCCATCGGCTCGATCAGGAACCACAGCCCCCCGGAGAGCAGGACCGTGGTGTGCCCCGCCACAAGGTGGTCGCGCAGTACCGCTACGCCGCGAACCGCAAGCCGGGGCGCGATCTCGCGTTCAAAGCACTCTGCACCGAGCCGTTCCATTGCCGCCACTTCCTTCCCGCGCAGGTATGGGCGGTGCCGCCGCACACCCTGCAGAATGGTGCGCGGTGCGTGCAGGTGACGGGCCGCAAACCACGCCGTTTCCAGAATTGCGCGCGCGCCCAACTCGCCGTGCTGCCGAAGAAAGCGCAGAAAGAGCCGTTCCGCCGTGGTGCCGGGAAGAAGCGTGCGGTCTACGTCGAAGATCGCGCCGATGTGCGCCGCTGTTCCTGTCGGTGCGGGCGCGACGAGGATATCAACGGCTTCGAGCGCGAGCGTGTCTGCGGAAGGATCGCCGGGAACGGGCATGGCGGGGTACACGTCAGTCACCGGAAGGTTCCGGTGGTACAGGGCTTCGCGGGGAACCGGTTGTGCCCGCACGCTGCCGCACGGCGCGGGTAAGCCGCCGTTGTTCGCGGTCGCGCCGTTGCTCTGGCGCTTCACCCCGCAAGTAATCCCACGAGTCCACGACCACGGGAAGGCCACGCACGAGCGACAAGGCCACCGCGCTATACACACAAAACCAGGTGATGGCCTGCCCAACCGGCGTGCCATAGGGCGCGAGAAAGCCGTTGGTGACGGGTAACCGAGCGCCATATAATCCCGCGAGAAACCCGAACGCGAGCACTTTCACTACGCCGTAAAAGGCGCGCATGAAGCGCGACCCCGTGAGCCAGCGCGTGACCGGCGAGCGCATCATCGTGTTTTTGCCAAACGCAGTGCGCCCCTCACCCATTTGTGCCGCACGCAGGGCATCAATCATGAAGCCGCGCGTGAGCATCGTCAGGGGAATCCACAATGGGAGAATGCCGAGATGCGTGAACACAAACCAGAAGGTCATCTCGACGACGCGGTCCCCGCCAATATCGAACACCGCACCGAACTGGTCGTCGCGGTCGCGCCAGCGGGCAACGATGCCGTCAACCCAATCGGAAGCAATAATCAGGTACACGAGCACGACCACGCACGACACCGCCCACGGCTGCCGTGTATAGAGCAGGGGCACGATACCGAAAAGCACACCCAGCCGGATCACGGTGATCAGATTTGCCATCGCGTTGCCCCACACCCGTTCGCCGTCTGTATCCGCGATCACACCGCGTGCATGGCCCATTCTCCCGCTCGACGAAACGAGTATCGCACATAGCTGCCCTCCCCTTCAATGAAGGAGGGATGAACGCGGCATGTGCTAACGATAGAGCAGCGTCAGCAGCACGACCCACGCGACCGCCGCGACGAGCGCATTGCCAATCGCGAGCAGTCGCGGCACGAAGCGGTCGTGACGGTCGAAGAAATCGAACACAAAGGCGAGGGCGGTATTCGCCACGAAAACGATGCCCGACAAAAACGGGATCGTCCACAACTCGCGCCGCTCCCCGATCCGGTCGCGCTGGCTGACGCCCGCTGGCCCGAAATGAAGCGTGATCTGCTGGGGGAACGTGTTGAATCGTAAGGCGATAAAGGCAACCATCGCGGCGGTAAGCGCGAGCGCGAGACCGAGAAAAGCCAGCACGACCGCATCGGTGATGAGCGGGCGCGCGGATGACCGGTCGCTCACAGGTGCGACAGACGGAAGAGGGAGTGGCGACCGCCCCGGAACGGCGGCGAATGAACCGGAAGGATTGTACTGGCCCACCCCATGCTGGCCTGCCGTGGTGAGGCGACCGCTCCGTGTTGATCCGATGGGGCTACCGATACCGCCCGACGCCGCAAGGGATGCCGGGGAGGGAGGGGCGGCACGATATGTACCCCCGTTTGTCCCCCGATTCGTCCCCATACCCGTTGTCGGCAACGCGCCGGAAGCACGCATCGGGGGCGGCGCCGCATTTTCCACTGCGCCCTCCATCGCACCGAGGGGAGGCGAGGCAAACTGCCCGGAGTACGGCGCGAATGGCGCTTCGCCATTAAAGCGGGGCGCATTGCCACCGAAGCGGGGTGTCTCGCCATTCGGGCGGGAGACCGGATTACCCGTCGGAGCAACGGGCGGGCGATCCGGCGCGGGTGGTACGCTGCCCGCGTAAGGGTTGTATGCGCCGTTACCGGGCGGGGCGATGCGCGGCAACTGCCCGGACTTTTCCCGCTGCCATTGATCCTCGCGCTCCTCCCAATGTGCGGAGAGCGGGGGAGTGCGCGGCTGCGCGGCGGGGTTCTCGCGTTGCCCGTTCGGTGGACTCCAGCTAAAGCGCTCCGAGACCGGCATTCGGTCAGTTGTATCAGGCGCGGGGGCATCACGGAACCACTCGGGATACGCATTTGGCCCACGGTTGCCCGCATCAGGCTCGCGTGGAGGCGGGCGGTCGCCGGCTCCCGCACCACGGGCCGGTGCTTGCTCGCGCGGTTGCGAACCGGCATCGCGCGGGCGCGGGGCCATGTCAGCGCGAAAGGGAATGCCCGTACCGCCCGCGCGATAGTCGGGAGGATACAGATCGTCCGGGCCAGGTTCATCCAGGGGCGGTGGTACGGGGCGTGGGTCACTCGCGGAAGGCGCGCGATATTCCCCGCCGGATGCCGCCCGTTGCTCGGCAGGCCCGCGTTCGGGCAGGGGCGGGGGGGCAAACCATGATGTCCCCTCGTCGCGGCGCGGATCGCTATCGCGGGCATTCGCGGCTTCCGGCGCTTCCCGTGATTCCGGCGCGTTTCCGGGTGGTGGATTCTGTTCTCGCGAAGAGCGCATCGGTTTCCCCCTTTAACCCAGACACCCGGATACCCAGACACCCAGACCCGCTTGCTGTCGGTTTCCGGGCCGTTAATCCGCCGCGACGCCTGCCCCGGCAAAGACCGGCGCGCACCAGTCGCGGTGCATCGCGTCCTGGCCACGCACCGCGCGGTTGAATGCCGCCTGCAACCGGTGCGTGACCGGCCCTATCGCACCATCACCGACGAGGCGGCGATCCACAGAGGTGACGGGCGTGATCTGCGCCCCCGTACCACAGAAGAACAGTTCGTCCACGCCATACAACTCGCTGCGGTCAATCCGGCGCTCCGTGACGGGAATGCCGAGATCTGCCGCGAGGGCAAGTACCGTGGCCCGTGTGATGCCTACGAGAATGTTTTCCGATGTCGGTGGAGTGACGAGCGTGCCCCGCTCAACGATCACGATATTCTCCGCGCTTCCCTCAGCAACATGCCCATCGCCGGTGAGCATGATCGCTTCATCGAAGCCGTTCAGTTCCGCCTCGGTACGCGCAAGGGCAGAATTGATGTACGTGCCGGTGATCTTCGCGCGGGCAGGTGCGGCATTGTCGTCAATACGTGTCCACGAAGAGATGCACACGGAGAGGCCCGTATCATCGAGGTAGTTGCCAAGTGGGCGGGTGTAAATCGTCAGGGCATCCGCTGCGATATTGAGGCGCGGGCCGAGTTCCAGCGAACTCTTGTACGCGAGTGGGCGGATATACACATCATACCGCGCGTCATTGCGGCGCAGCAGTTCGCTCGTGATCTCGCACAGATCGTCCGCGCTCATCTTGAGGTCAATCATCAGCGTTTTGCAACTGCGCAGAAGCCGCTCGTAGTGCGCCTTCATCTGAAAAGCGTACAACTCTCCGTCGTCCGCGTTCCAGTACGCCCGGATGCCCTCGAAGCAGCCCGTGCCGTAGTTGAAGGCGTGCGTCATGACGCTCACCTTTGCCTCACTGAGCGGCACGAATGCGCCTTCAAAATACGCCCAGGTTTCGTTTGCCGTCTCCGCCATTCGTCACGATCCTTTCCCGCGTCCGCCGCTTCATCCTCGTGTCCTCATGGGCCGTGCGATGTCGTATTGTATCAATCTTTCCCCGGCCTCGCGCGGCGACGCCTCCCTCTATGGCATGAGCGCGCCCGGTAGCAGGCACACATGCCGTAGATGATGCATTTCAGTATACGGGCAAGTACGTACGAACGCCAGGGGCTAGACATAAAAAAGCAACGAGGGGCGTAATACTCCTCGTTGCTCGTTGCCCTTCTTATCGTGACGTTTTACGGCGTCGCCGTCGCCCTAGCGGCACCGGCAGGCGCGGCGGTCGGCACAATGATCGGCATCGGGGTCGGGGGCGGCGCCACGGTCGCAGGTATCACCGGGGGAACGGTGGGCGCGCTTACCGTGGGCGCGGTAGTCGCCGGAGCCACCGGCGCGACGCCTCCCGCTCCTGCGGATGGGCTGGCAGGAGTGAAGGGGATCGGGGTCGGCCCCGCGCCTGCGGCGGCAGAAGGCGTACTTCCTGCCGCCGCAGCAGTCACACCGCCCGAACCGGTGGTACCGGCAGCCGCCATACCGGCAGCACCGCTCGCGGCGGTGCCACTTCCACTTCCACTTCCACTTGCCGGGACACCCCCACCGGAAGCGGCAGGCGTACCCGTCACGCTACTGCTTCCCATGACCGTAGGCGCGACACCCCCGACCCCTGCGGCGCCTGCTGGCGGCGTCGCCATTCCCACGGGTGTGCCGATCGCACCTGGATTGGGCGTGCCGCTCGTGGCGTCAGGCGTACCACTTACGGCAGGCGAGGGCGCGGGCGTGAAGGTCGGCGTCGCGGGCGCATCGGCGGGCGGCTGGAACGCGGCCTGCGGCGAGGGGATCGGCGTCGGGATGGTTTCTTTCACCTTTGCCTTTGCCGTCTGGTCATCCAGCCACGCCTGGAACTGCTTATCGCGCAACTGGCGATACACACTGTCGTCGTATGTGCGGTCTTGCGGGTGATCCGTTACCTTGATAATGTGCCAGCCAAACTCCGTCTGCACAGGGTCACTGACCGCACCCACGGGCAAGGCGAACGCCGCATCCTCGAACGGTTTGACGTAGATGCCGCGCGGGGCGTAGCCGAGGTCGCCCCCGTTTGGCTTGGTGGTCGTGTCCGTACTCAATTCACTCGCGACCGCTCCGAAATCCTGCCCTTGCTCGACCACGCGGCGGCGGGCCTCCTTCGCGGCATCCTCCGTAGGCAGCAGGATATGGTAGGCATGGACTTCCTCACCGTGGTCGGGAGCGCGCGCTTCGAGCACTTCGCGAGTACGTTGCCGGGCCAGCGCGGGCTTGATGATGAGCCGCTTGTAATCATCGAGCGAGATACCTGCGTCTTTTTGCCGCTCGGTGATGAACTCTTTCAGTGTCGCGGTGCTTGTCGCACGGGCCTCCATGTTCGTCGGCGTCTGCGAGGGCACGGCGGTCGCGGCGGGCGGCGCGGTCGCGGCGGGCGGCGCGTTTGACGTGGGGGTAAGCGCGGAGGCTGTTGCCGTCTGAGTCGCGCCCACTTGCGCCGTGCTTGTGGATTGGGTATTCAAGGCGACGGTTGTTTGCGTCGCGCCCGCAGTGGCGGCATCCGCCGTCGCTTGCCGGGTGGGATTGAGGGTCGGTGCGGGCGTGGGCGTACTGAGGGGCACAGGCGCGAACCGTTCCGCCACGGTGTCGTTCACATCCTTGTCACTGATGGTAATACCGAGGCCTGGCAAGGCATCGAGTACGACCTGATCCTGCACCATATTGGTGAGGGTGGGCGGGTCTACCGCATAGGTACGGATGCTGGCGATTTCCATGCGCGCGGCATCCGCCCCTGCCTGCAACTGGTCCGACGAGCCGCCGCCGAGTTGTGACTGGAAGCTGTACTGCTGCAAGCGGTCCAAAAGAACGTTGCGGCGCACTTTCCAGTAGTCGCTACGGCTGATGTTATGCCCGTTCACCGTGGCGAGGGTTTCATTTGGCGTAATGACGTAAAAACTGAGCGAGCTAATCACGGCAATCAGCACCACAATGGCGCTTACGACCGCGATACCGATGGTGAGATAGCGCCGCTGACGCTCCTCCCGCGCACGGCGGGAGATGCGGCGGTTCCTGCCCGAAGGGGGAGGGGCCGCAGCGAGCGTAGACGTGCGGCGGGTGTTGCGTGGCATGTCCGCCTCCAGCGGAGTACCGGTTGTCAGGTGCCGGGTGTTACGTAAGAGAGTGGCGGAGGGTTGTCACGCTCACTCCCGCCCCACACCTGGCACTCAAGGCATCCGGCATCCGGCACGTATTAGTTGCGTCCCGCAGAAACGAACGGCAGCAGGGCCATGTGACGTGCCCGCTTGATGGCAACGGAAAGAGCGCGCTGGTGCCCCGCCGTGAGGCCGGTCTTGCGGCGCGGCTCGATCTTGCCCCGCTCCTGCGAGAGAAAGCGACGCAGCCGGGCGATGTCCTTGTAATCCACCTCATCAATGCCATCAGCGGCAAAGAGGTCAGACTTACGACGGCCACCACCGGCGCCACCGCCACCGCCCCCCCCCCCATAGCGGCGACCGCCGCTACCGCCACCGCCACCAAACGAGCGTGGGCCACTACCGCCGCCGCCATATGAGCGGCCTGGGCGATCTCCCCCGTCACTTCCTGCCGGCCCCGATTGTGAACGTTGTTCGTCAGCCATGCTCGTGATCCTCCTGAAAGCATAAAAAAGCGCAAAGGGCGCGCGTCATCGCGCGGTCAGGCGTGGCCCTCACCTAGAAAGGCACATCATCCATATCATCGGACCCGAAAGTCTCGTCTTCCTTCGGCGCAGGCGCAGGCGCAGGGCGCTGCGGGCGGTTGTTGCGCGGCGTCTGACGCTGCGGCGCGGCGTCTTCGTCCCCCCAGCTATCACCCGTGTCGCCACCCGCGTTGCGCGGGTCGAGCAGGGTCAGATCGTTCCCAATAATTTCGTACACCGTGCGCTCCACACCGCCGTTATCGGTGTATTTACGCGACTGAATGCGTCCTTCAACATACACCTTGCTGCCCTTATGCAGGTACTGCGAGGCGGTTTCGGCGTTGCGCTCGAAGACGGTGACACGGTGCCACTCGGTCTCATCTATCCAACCGCCATTTGGGTCCTTGCGAGCGCGGCTCGTTGCGACCGAGAAATTCGCCACGGCCTGCCCCGAAGCGGTATACCGCATTTCCGGGTCACGTCCGAGGTTGCCAATCAACATAACTTTGTTCAAACCCCGCGCCATCGTCGTGTTCCTTTCTACCCCGTCCGTGGGTAGCCGTCCGCAATCCTGCTACGTTCCGTTATTCGTCCACGTCGGGGATTTCCGCCGTGGGTGGCTCGTTGTTGTCCTCACCGTCAGGGCCAGGAGGCACGGGAGCATCAACGTCCATCGTCGCGCCGCTCGCGCTCGTGACGGACATGCGCTCCTCCGGCTCGGCGACCGCGACGGAGACCGGAGACGCCCCTTCGGGAGCCGCCGTACGATCATCCGTTGTCCCGGCGCCTTCCTCACCCGCGCCGGCCTTCGGCTTCTTCGGCGGGCGAATCTTGGGCAATGCGTACGTCGTGATGAGGTGGCGCAACACCTGGTTATTCAGGTGCAGCTCGCGCTCGAGGTCCGCGATGCCCGACGGGTCGAGATTGAAATGGTACAGGGCGTAGTAGCCATCCCGGTGCTTATTGATCGGGTACGCGAGGCGCCGCCGCCCAAGCGAGAGCGAGTTAAACGCCGTGGTGTTGAGTTCCGTGATCTCGCCCCCACCGACGGTAATGTACCCGGAGACGCGCTCCAGTTCCGTCGGCATCTGATCGTCCGGGATGTCCGGAGCCAAGACTACCATCAATTCATATAAACGCACCGTTCGTATCCTTCCCTCGGCGATATCGCCCCATCACCACTGTGCGGCGGTGCATCTTCTCCGCACACGGATGGGGCGGAAAGGCAGCAAAACCCAGGGCACCGCGCCCTGGGAGTGAGTAGTGTACCGGAGGGACGGAGGCGCGTCAATCCGCATGTCGGTCCGCGCCGCAGGTCGTGGGGCTGTGGTATCCTTATGCGCATGTGTTTCACGCGCATTCTCCCCACTCGGAGAAGAGTCGGGTCGTCATCCAACGTCGGATGAAGGAGCAGTTTCCATGCCTCAGGTTGAATTCCCTCATGAGGGCCGAACCATCGAAGTGTCGTACGGCGCGAACCTCCGTCAAGCCGCGCTCGACAACAATATCGACATCTATGGCTTTCCTTTCAACATCTCCAATTGTCGCGGGCACGGCCTCTGTGGCACCTGCAAGGTGCGGGTCGAGCCGGAAACGAACCTGAGCGACCGCACCAACACCGAGGTACGCAAGCTGAAGGCAAGCCCCTTGCGCCTCGCGTGTCAGGCCACCGTGGAGGGAGACATCGCCTGCTACACGCAGGTGCCACTCGTGACCACGCGCGCGGTGGAGCAGGAGGCGTGCTACATCATTATCAGCCGGGAGCGGCTGGAGATGGTGCAACTCGTGGACGAACAGACGGGCGGGCAGCAGAATGTGTTCCTGAGCCTCGCGGAGGTGCAGGAGATCGCCCGTGAAGTCGGCGACGCCTACCCGAACGGGAACTGGGAGATCCGCGCGTTCGACGATCCCCTGACGACGCAGGAGTTTTCCTTTTCGTACAATTCCCTGCGTGTGAGCCGGACACGCCTCGCCCAGCTTGCCGAAGCACATGCCCAACCCGTGGGCGCATAGGGGCATTCGCCTCACGGCACGAACTGTATCCATACAAAGCAGGGGCACACTGCCGGCCGGTATGCTCCTGCTGACGTTTTCACGCATAGCAGTTCGCGGCCCTTGCGCTCGACGTTTGCCCGTGAACGGACTATACTGCGAGTGGCAGGTTGTGAAGCGTGTCACAAGCGGCAGGGTGCCGAGACACCAATCCCACTCACATCCGCACGAAAAAGGAGGTGCGCATAAATGATGCAGCACACATCGTCCGAGACAACGCACGAGTTTCCCCATGAGGTCGCCGAACATGCCGAAGTCGCCCGTTCCCGCAATGAAGCGGCCCGGTTGATCGCGGCACGCCGGTACTGGCAGCGCACAAAGCGCAATGACGCGGTGTCGTTTGCGGATCAATTGCGCCAGCGCAACACCGATCTTTCGCGGTAACACCACGCACCCAGCCACTCGCCGCATTGCCTGTCGCCCAGCCGCGAGCGGTTGCGGGCTGGGGCGCGTTTGCTCACACCTCAAAATGGCAACCGTGGGGGACGGCGCACCCGCATCGCCGTGGTTTCGCGCACGCGCTGGCGTACCCAGCGGTCAATGCGCTCTCGCGTGACGAGGCCGCGCACCTCACCGGCGGCATCCACCGCCGCCGCCGCACGGATGCCGCGCTCGTCCAGCAATTTCAGGCCATCATAGAGTGTTTTGCCCGTGCCCACCGTGAGGTGGGGCAGGGCGTCAATCGGTGTCATCGCGGCGGCAACCGTGGTTTCCGCCCAACGCACGCGAGGCACACAGCGCACGTTCGTTTCGAGATCGAGAACGCCGATCATCATGCCATCCCGCCCCACGGGGCGCGGCCCGCCCCAGCGGTCCCCCAGAAAGACTTCCACCACGTCACCGATGGTCTTGTCCGCCGCGAGAAGCGGCCCCGGCCCGGTGATCGCTTCGAGAGGGATGGTGCGGCTCGTCTCTTGCCACAACAGTTGCGCGTACGCGGCGCGTCCCGCGCGCCCGATGTAGTAGCCCATGATCGCCAGCCACACCCCGAAAACGGGCGCGTAAAAGAGCACCACGAGGCCGAGGGCAAGCACCGCCCAGGAAACGAATTGCGCGTACCCGGCGGCAATCTGTGTGCCCGCGATGAGATCGTCCGAGAGATACCACGCGGCGGCCCGCAGGATGCGCCCGCCATCGAGGGGGAAACCAGGCAACGCGTTCAGCCCGACAAGTACCCCATTGATTGCCGCGATGCCAACGCATAGGGCAAAGAGCGGCCCACTCCGGCCATGCAACAGCAGAGCCAGCCCACCGGCTACGATGCCGAGAAGCGTCGAGACGCCGAGGCCCGCGAGGGCAATCGCGCATTCATTGGCGGGAGCATGAAAATCCGCCCCGATCTCCGCCGCACCGCCAAGCATCGAGAGACGCACGCCGCGCACGCGCAATCCGACGCGTCGGGCGACGACCGCATGGGCGAGTTCATGCAACGCGAGTGACACCACGAATGCCACCCCAAGCACCGACGCGACGATGCCCCAGAGCAGCCCCGGCCCCCCTGCAACACCGTACGGCTTGCCACCCGCGATCACGCCAATCACCGGCAACGTGAGCACGAACAGGAGGTCCCACGCGAAAGACACGCGAATTCCCGCAACGTTCGCCGCGAAAAGATCGCGTCTATGCCGAAGCGCCACCCCGGCGGCAAACGGCACACTGTAAGTGGAAAGTGACATGAAGCCAGGATCGCTGTTAGAGGCGCTGGTAGTCTTCGAGGTCGAGCACAAACACGGTGGCGGCAGCCGTCTGAACGGGGGCGCTCCCCTCGCTCGCCTGCCGGGACCGCGCCTGACTGCGGATGAGATCGAGCACGGGATCCACTTGCTCATCCTGCACGCCAATCATGATCGTGGTGTTGCCGCGTCGCAGGAAGCCGCCCGTGCTGGCAAGGCGTGTCGCACGGTATTCGGCTTCGAGCAAGGCATCCACGACGTTATCGGCGTCTTCATTCTGGACGACGGCGATAATGAGTTTCACGCGTGGAAGCTCCTCTTTGCGGCCCGTAATGCGGAGCGCCATTCGCCCCGCCGTGTCTTGCACTCTAGCATCGCGGCGGGGCAAAGTCAACCGGGAATTTCACGGTGCGATCACACTTTCGCGGCATATTGCGTAGTTTGCGGCAGGGAGACGGCGAACGATTCTCTAGCGTTCCTCCTCCGGCTTTCATTCTGGGCTTCCATTTCGCCCTTGCTTCCGCGCGGCGCGTGCTATACTCATCGTTCGGGGCGCGCACCGCGCCAGATGACTACACGCGCCAGAAAAGGCGGGAACATATGAGCATTGCCACACCGATCATGCCTATCTGGGCGCCGGATACCGATACGACCGATACCGGGACCGAGGCCGACGATGACGCGAAAAAGTATTCCATCTGGACGATTGGCTGCCAGATGAACGTGGCCGAATCTTCACAGATCGCCGCCGCCTTTCAACACGCGGGGCTGCGCGAGGCGAAGCGCGAGGAAGACGCGGATGTGATCGTCCTCAACTCGTGCGTCGTGCGGCAAGCCGCCGAGGACAAGGTGCGCGGCAAAATCGGTGCCCTGCAACGCCTGAAGCGCGCGAAGCCGGGCTTGAAGATCGCGCTCACAGGCTGCCTCGCCACCAAGCACGAGGACGAACTGATGCGCCAGTACCCCGTGCTCGATCTGGTTTTCGAGCCGGGGGCGATTGACGAACTGGGCCGCATCCTGCCCGAACTGGACGACGACCTCGTGGCCCTGCCGCATTACTACCTGCCGGAAGACACCGCGCCTTCTGTGACGGCGTTCGTACCGATCATTACGGGGTGCAACAAGGTCTGCTCCTACTGCATCGTGCCGTACCGCCGAGGCAAGGAGCGTAGCCGCCCGGTCGCGGAGATCGCGGCGGAAGTGGCCCGCATCGCCGAGGCAGGCGTGCGCGAAGTGACGTTGCTTGGGCAGATCGTGGATCGCTACGGCTACGATTTCAAGGACGGCACCGACCTCGCCACCCTGCTCTACGCTATCCACGACACGCCGGGGCTGGACCGCATTCGCTTTCTCACCTCGCACCCCGCGTACATGGACGAGCGGCTCCTGCGTGCCGTCGCGGAGTTGCCCAAAGCGTGCGAGCACATCAACTTGCCGGTACAGTCAGGCGACGACGAAGTGCTGCGCCGGATGCGCCGCAACTACGCCGCGAACGACTACCGCCGCCAGATCGGTGAAATCCGCGCGATCATGCCGGATGCCACGATTGCTACGGACATTATCGTTGGCTTCTGCGGCGAGACGGACGCGCAGTTCCAGAATACGCTGCGCCTGCTCGAAGACGTCAGCTGCGATGTGACCCACGTAGCGATGTATTCGCCGCGCAAGGGCACCGCCTCCGCCCGTTGGGAGGATGACGTGCCGCGTGATGTCAAGCTCGCCCGCCATCAGGCCGTGGAGCGGTTGCAGGAGCGCATCTCCACGGAGCACAACGACCGGCTCGTGGGCCGGGAAATGGAACTGCTGGTAGACGGGCAGGGCCACGGGCGCTGGCGCGGGCGCACGCGGGGCAACAAGCTCGTCTTTTTCGACGACACTGCCGACCGCCTCGGTCAGATGGTGCATATGCGCGTCACGGAAGCCACGCCCTGGTTCCTGCGTGGTGAGTTGACGGCAGTTGAAGGCGAGCCGGTATCGGGTGTTGGGAACTAAGCACTCCGTAGTACGGTGACGCGGGAGGAGCGCAGGTGGAGACGAGCGCGCGACAGCACGAAGCGCAGGCGGCGCGGGAACGGCCACGGGTGCAAGTCGCGGTCGTCACCGTGAGCGACACGCGTACACCGGAAACGGACGTCTCCGGGCGACTGCTGCGTGAGCAGTTGGCGGAAGACGGGCACACCATCGCCTTTACCCGCATCGTGCCGGACGATGGCGATGCGATCCGGGCGGCGCTCGCGGAAACCGTGGAGACCCAAGGCTGCGATGGGATCATCTTTAACGGGGGCACGGGTATCTCACGGCGCGACACGACGTTTGACGTGATTGACGGGTTGCTGGACAAGCGTTTGCCGGGCTTCGGTGAACTGTTTCGCGCCCTCAGTTACGCGGACATCGGCCCCGCCGCGATGCTTAGCCGCGCCACCGCAGGCACGTACCGCGAACGCCTCGTGATCTCGATCCCCGGTTCCTCGGCGGCGGTACGGCTCGCGCTCGACAAGCTCATCCGGCCCGAACTAGCACATCTCGTGTGGGAGTTGATACGACAGGGATAACAGATCGCAGGCAGCGGCTGTTTTGAAAATACGCCGTGCAATATGACAAATGACAAGGAGTACACACATGGCAAGCACAGGGGGCCGCGCACAGGGAAAGCGACGCCTCGTCGAGCGAGCGCTTGATCTGGCGGGTGAGGGACGCTGGACCGAGGCGGAGCAGGTGAACCGCGAAATCCTCGGCCGGGGCAAGCCGGACGTGACGGCGGTGAACCGGCTCGGCAAAGCGTTGGCGGAGCAGCACCGCTACGCGGAAGCGCTCGAAGCCTATCGGCAGGTACTGGGCATTGACCCCGGCAACCAGATCGCCAAGAAAAACGTCGCACGCATGGAGATTTTGAGTATCCTGCCCGCCCCGGAAGTAGTCACGACCGGAAGTACACGGATGCAGGCGCGGCAGACGATGTTCATTGAGGAGCCGGGGCGCTCCGCCACGCTCGTGGTCGCCAGTGATGCCAAGCAGGAAACGCTTGCCAAGCTCATTCCCGGCGACCACCTCACGCTCGTCGTGCGCGGTGATGCAGTGGGCGTCTACACATGGGAAAACGAGTTTGTCGGCTACCTGCCCGCGCGCATCGGCCAGCGGCTCGCGGAATTGATCGCAAAGGGCAACGAGTATCAGGCCGCCGTAGCCGCCGCACTCGATGGCGCCCTGCGCGTCGTGGTGCGGGAAACGTTCCGTAGCGCGGAGAACGGCAACCGCCTGTCCTTTCCCACGAGTGGCAAGCCTGCCGCACTACCGCGCGCCTACACGCGCGATGTGCGCCGTCCGACGCTCGACCCCGGTATCTTCGACGAAGACAGCGATGATGAGGCCGAGGATGACGACGAGGACGAGGAGCTTGAGCCGGACATGGAGGGCGGCGAGATCAACGAGGACGAGGAAATCATCGAAGAGTCCCGTCGCACCCCCGACGAGGACGAACTCGGCTAATTCCGTGTGCGCACCCCTCCACGCTCAGATGCTTTCGGTTATCTGAGTTTGGAGGGGTGTGGTTCGCGGTTCGGCGAGCGCATATATTTGGTCTATGAATTGTGCGACGCGCCAGCAATCCGCGAAACCGGCAATTCGGCAAATCCTTGTCTCCGCGTACCCGCGTATCGCTCGGTGTACTGCATCCGACAACGCACTGCCGACCCCTCCTGATAATCGCGCAGTCCGGCCTACCGCACGGTAGCGTCTCGTTGCGCGTGCTACCATGCCGCATCTTTTCGCGGCGAACAATGATTTCACATCGGGAGGCACACATGGATACAGTAATTCTTCAGGAGCCGGGACAGTTTACGCTGCGGGAAACGGCGCCCCCGTCCGCGCCGGGACCGGGGGAGGCATTGGTGCGCGTGCATCGTGTCGGGGTATGCGGCACCGACCTGCACGCTTTTCGGGGCGAGCAACCCTTTTTCACCTACCCGCGCGTGCTTGGGCATGAACTCGGCGTGGAGGTCATCGCGCTTGGGCCGGAGACACCAGGCGCACCCGTCGTCGGTAGCCGGTGCGCTGTGGAACCGTACCTGAATTGTGGGCATTGCGTCGCCTGCCGGGCGGGGAAAACGAACTGCTGCGTCCGGTTGCAGACGCTCGGCGTCCATACAGATGGCGGGATGCGTGAGTATTTCACGGTGCCCGCCACGAAGCTGCACCCCTCAGCAGTCCTCTCGTACGACCAGCTTGCGCTCGTGGAGATGCTCGGCATCGGCGCGCACGCTGTACGCCGTGCCGCGCTCGCGCCGGGCGAGTGGGCGCTCGTGATCGGTGCGGGGCCGATTGGTCTCTCCGTGATCCAGTTTGCCACGCTTGCGGGGGCGCGCGTGATCGTGGCCGACCTTGATGCCCACCGCCTCGCGTTCTGCCGCGACCACCTCGGCGTCACGCATCCCATAGATGCCCGCGAAGACCCGCTTGGCGCGATTACCGCGCTCACGGATGGCGACCTGCCCACGGCGGTCTTTGATGCCACGGGCAGCGTTGCCTCTATGAATGGCGCGATTCGCTACGTCGCCAGCGGCGGGCGGCTGATTTTCGTGGGTCTGACACAGAAAGAGGTGTGCTTCGCCGACCCGGAACTGCACCGCAAAGAGTTGACTGTGCTTGCCAGCCGCAACGCCACGGCGGACGACCTCACGCGCATCATCGCGCAGATCGAAGCGGGCAAGATTGATACCGATCCGTGGATCACACACCGCGCCCCTCTCGCAGCGGTGCCGGAAGAGTTCGCGGGCTGGCTTCAACCGGAGGCGCGTGTCATCAAGGCGATGATCTCAGTGGGCGACTGAGCGCGGGTATCGTCGTCACCGCAGGTTCGGCCGGTCGAGCAGCCAGCCGGACGGCCCACGTACAAGTTGCCACGTTCCGGTAATGTGAGCCGGTGCCTCGCCTTGCTTAATTTCCGTCAGCGTCACGGCCACGGTTGCACGGTCGGCAGTCTGATCAGAGATGCGGGCCTGATCCACGGAAATCTGCGTCGTATTGGCAAACCGCCCATTGATACTCTCTTTGGGCGAGTACTCCTGTTGCTGACGCATGGTCCAGAGGGCCGCTGCTTCATCGAACCGATGCGCGGACACGAGGGCGTAAAAATCCCGCACTGCGCCGATCGGGGTGGCATTATCGGCGGCGATTGCCACGGGGGGTGCCGCCGTCACTTGCACGGTCGGAACGGGAGTGGGAGGTGGCACGGGCGTCGCCGTGGGCGGGAGCGGCGTCACGGTGGGTGCGGGCTGAGTTGGCGGCACCGGCGTCGGCGGTATCGGCGTCGGTGGCACCGGTGTTGGCGGGCGAGCCGTTGGGGGAATTGGTGGCGCACTCGGCAACGCGGGAACCGCAGTCGCAGGTGAGGGCGTTGGGGGAACGGGTGAGACAACCGGCAACGCCGTCGGCGTGGGAGCAGACGTGGCGACACTCGCGCCGGCCGGTGTGGGAGAGGCAACCATCGGGGCAACGATCACGGGCATCGCGGTCGTAGGTGCGGCGGACGCGGGCACAGCGGCTGCGGCTGCGGCAGTTGCGGGTGCGGCAGTCGCGGGCGCGAGGGTTACGGTGGGCGCGAGTGGTGGTGTGGGCACGATGATCGCTACCTGCGTGCCGCGTGCGGGTGTGATCGTGGCCGTGGTACCGCGCTGAAACAGGCGAGTGCCCGCAAAGGCTCCCAGCGTGAGCAACGCAAGCAGCACGCCGATACCCGCGAGGGGAATTGCCCAGCGCGTCCGCTGCCGCGCAGGGGGGAGAAAGGGCGGCGGCGCCGGATTGCCGGATGAGCGTGCCCGTACAACGGGGGGGAGGACATTCGTAGAGGCTACTTGCGCCCATGATGACGCGGCGACGGGTAACGCGAGCGTGGAGTCATTCGCGGGTTGGGGCGACGCAACGCGCACAGCGGCGGTCACAGGTGGCGCGAGCGCGCGGTGTGCGGCGTCAATTGCATCCCGCATCGCAGCAGCAGTCTGAAAGCGTGCTGCGGGGTCTTTGGCGAGCGCGGTGCGCACGATGGCATCGGTGCGTGCGGAGATTTCGGGGCGCAGGGAGTGAACGGAGGGCGCTGGTTCGTTTGCCTGCTTCATCGCCACCGCGACCAGGGTATCCCCGGCGAATGGGAGGGCATCCGTCAGCATCTCGAAAAGCACGATTCCCAGGCTGTACAGATCGGAACGCCCGTCTACCGGGCGATGCAGCACCTGTTCGGGCGAGAGGTAATGCGCCGTACCCATCACGGCATTTGTCGCGGTCAATTGTGCCGCGCCTGCCGCCCACGCGATGCCGAAATCTGCCACCTTCACGCGGCCGTCGGGAGCGAGCAGGATATTATGCGGCTTGACATCGCGGTGAACGAGGCCGCGCGCGTGCGCCGCTTCGAGCGCGTCCGCGACGCGGGCGGCGATGACCAGCGCCGCCGCTTCGGGCAACGCCCCCTCACGGCGCAACCGCTCCCGGAGGTTTTCTCCCGGCACGTACTCCATCACGATGTAGTATGTGCCGTCGTACTCACCCCAGTTATACACGGCGACGACGTTCGGGTGATTGAGCGCGGCGGCGGCGCGCGCCTCGCGTTTGAACCGCTCCACAAAGGACGGATCGGCGGCAAGCGCGGGGGAAAGGATCTTCACGGCGACCTCGCGCCCAAGCGCGGTATCCGTGGCGAGGTACACCTCCGCCATGCCACCGACACCGAGGCGGTGCATTACTGCGTATCGCCCGTCAATTACCTGCGCCGCGCTTAACATCCCATGCCCTCCGGTCCCGTACCTTAAACATGATCCATGCCATCGCCCGTATACAGATAATCAGAATCCGTGCCGCCTGCCGCAACACCATGCGAGGAAAACTCTCGTGGACGGTTCGCATTCCTTCACGGCAGCATGCATACAGGGAAATACCACGACGCCAACGTTATTTCGATCAGCCCCCTTGACGGGTGAGGCAATCTGGGGAGAATACGCATGGTAGTCACAAAACAGCGCCTGAAAGGGTTTCGCCGGATGCTTCCCTCGCAGTTCCGCCCATCCGTCCGTGTGTTCGCGCTCCTGATGCTCCTGGCCGTCTTGCTCGTCCCGGTATCACCCGTGGGGGCATCGTCTCCCGTCACTGCGGTGAATGCGGGCGATGAGTTGAAAATCATTCACAACGCCTATACCGCTCTTGTCACCACGCTATACGAGCAACCCGACTCTACTGCCCTGCTCACCACCGCGCACACCGCAGCGGAGCGTGAACTGAGCACAAGCCTGCCCCTCGACGCGCTTTCCGGCGATGCGGAAACGCAGTTCACGGTCTTTGCAGGCAATTTTCAGGCCCTCGTCGCCCGGACGGAACCGGTTTCGTTGCCGAAGGGCCAGCTTGCGCATAATGTGATCCGCGAGATGGCAAAGGTGGTGGACGACCCGCACACGTATTTTCTCGATACGCAGGCAGCGGACGCGGAGCGTCGCCGGATTCGTGGCGACACGAGCATCGTGAATTTCGGCATGATCGCCGTGAACATCGAGGGCGGCTACTACGTGAAGCATGTAGTGGACGACAGCCCCGTGCAACGCGCCGGTCTGCTTCCCGGCGATCACGTCCTCGCGCTCGATGGCCAACCCGTGACCTGGGACAATCGTGCCAACGTGCTCGGTAATCCCGTGGACGGAAAAACATACGCACTCGAGGTACGCCACGCGCACGCGAGCGCAGACACGGTGCTCACCGTGCAAATGCAGCGGTACAACCGCGAAACACTCGCCTTTTCGGTGATAGATCATCACATCGGCTACATCCGCACATTCGCCTTTTTCGAGGACATCCCGGCGCAACTCGACAACGCGCTCGACGCGCTCGACGCGCAGGGCGTGGATAGCCTGCTCATAGACTTTCGGGGCAATGGCGGTGGCACGAACGTGGAGGAGGTGGTCGGTCGCTTTCTGCCCGAGGGCACCGTGATCGGGCGGTCCGTAGGCTGGCGCAACACGCTGGATTTCGTGGCTCACACCGCACACCGCCCGATAGAAACCCGGCATGTGGTCGTGCTCGTAGATGAAACGAGCGGGAGCGCGAGCGAAATAGCCGCGCTTGCCCTGCATGACCTGAAAGGCGCGCGGATCGTCGGCAGGAAAACCGCCGGGGCGCTCGGCACCGTACGCTTCGCGGACCTCGGTGACACAACCCTGCTCGCAGTCACGACTTCGGCATATATTTCCGTGAGCGGGGCGCGGTTAAACAAAATCGGCGTCACGCCGGACATTATCGTGGATCGCTCGACAGACGATGCCCTGAACGGCGTGGACCCGCAGATGGACGCGGCACGCGACGAGATTACCCGGCTCGTGGCGGCGCCGGTCGCCTCCTTCGCGTCGTGGCCTCGTTTCCATACCGTTGTCCCTTCACTATTCTGACCGCAGCGGGGTACACTATTTCGCGGGAACTTGCGCCCATACACCGACGTTTTCCCCAGAGCGTGAACAAGCGTGAACACTTGCGGTTAGCGAGAAAGGCTCCTACGTATGATTGCCCGTTTTCGTCTCACACGGTATCTCCTGCCCCTTCTCTGCCTCGTGTTGTTGTTTGTTGGCACCAGCGCCCCGCTGCCGGCCGCCGCCGATCAGGTAAAGGCCGACGACGAACTGGCAATCGCCAAGCAAGCGTACGACGACCTGCAAAAACACCTGTACAAGGAGCCGGATAACACCGCCATGCTGTCGGCGGCCTACGACGAAGCGCAAAAGGTGCTTGGCACCGATGGCCCGGCTCTCACCTTTACAGGGAACGCGAATGCGCAGTGGGCGACGTTTGCCGGGGGCATCCGCACCCTTGTCGGTCAGAGCAACGCGGATTTGCCGCCTAACACCCTCCGGCGTCGCATCATCGAAACGATGACCGACGTGGTGAATGACGAACACACGACGTACCTGCCAAAGGATCAGTACGACCGTGAGCGTGCCCAGACGCGCGGAGACACGAGCATTGTAAACTACGGCTTTACGCGTGTGACGGTGGACGATAAGGTATACATCCGCACCGTGGTGCAAGGCAGCAATATCGAGCGCGCCGGGGGCCGTCCGGGCGACCAGTTGCTCACGATTGATGGCACACCGATTACGGGCAGCAATGCAAGCACCGTATTTATGGGGCCGAAAGAGGGCGATACGCACACCATTACCGTGCTCCATGTAGGCGACACGATGCCGACCGACCTCACTGTGACGCTTCGGAAGTACAATGCGCCCTCGCTCACCTACCGGGTGATAGACGGGCACATTGGCTACATTGCAATCTCGATATTCCTGAGTGAGACCCCCGGCAAGCTCGACAGTGCGCTCGCCGATTTGCATCGCCAGAATGTAGACTCGCTAATCGTGGATGTGCGCGACGATCCCGGTGGCATCGCGACCGTGCTGGAAAGCGTCGTTGGCCGGTTCGTTCCCGACCGCACGGTGATCGGCACAAACAAGGGCCGTGAAATCGGCAGCGAGGACACCGTGGCGCATAGCGACCGGCACACCCCTGACAAGCTGCCGCTCGTGGTGCTTGCGAACGATTTCAGTGGCTCCGCGTCGGAGTACTTTACGCTGGCCATGCAGGAGTTCCGTGGCGCTCCATTCGTTGGGGTAAAGACCGCAGGTGCGCTTGGCTCCGCCGTTTTCTTCCCGCTACGCGACGGGAGCGGTCTGGAGATCACGATCAGCGAGTACACGAGCGCGAAGAAGGGGGAGACGCTGAACTCGGTCGGCGTCACACCCGATGTCCCGGTAGACAACCCGACGACCGATGACATCATCAATGGGCGCGACCCGCAACTCGATGCCGCCATCGCGCAGGCAAACATGCAGGTCATGCGCCCCGCCGCTTTCCTTCCCGCCGCCGCCTGAGCAATCGTTTCCACCCCATCTACGCACATTGTGCCATCGGTACTCGGTGCGTAGACGGGGCGACATGTACATCTCTCACAATTGTTGCCACCCCCGGAAAGGCTCGCCGAGAATGCGTACGCGCTTCCATTTCCCACAGTTCCTTCTTCCGCTCGTGGTTGTCGCGCTGCTCCTGGGCACTCCGGCCCTGAATACCACCGTTACCGCCGCACCAATGAATATTGACGATGAGTTAGCA
>JAABUQ010003755.1_pt1 | contig 27051 bp, 26 predicted proteins | sample 5560001 | NCBI WGS metagenome assembly JAABUQ01 (sample SAMN10711888, study PRJNA513371) | rock metagenome | isolation source: Antarctica rocks | place: Antarctica: Victoria Land, Finger Mt nord | collected 2015-12-18 | reverse complement strand
TTGCCGAAACGATTGCCTTTCTCTCACAGCTTCTGACACTTCATCCAGGAACAGTGATTGCGACAGGAACGCCCGGTGGCACTGGCTGGGGTCAGGATCCAACGCTTGGAGGAACTGGTCAGACGCCGCCTGGATGCTCCCCTGCACGCTACCTCTCTGCAGGGGAGTACGTTGAGAGTGAAATCGAGCAGGTAGGTCGGCTCGATTTCACGGTTGTGGAGAAAGGGAACTGATTGCCTCACTCTTTTTGAAGGTGTAACACGCCACGAAGAACATCCTTGCTTTTCCCTCTGTCGAGTTTCACGTGCCCGGCAAATAGAGAGGAGGAGAAGGCAAAGCTGGCGATTTTGCGAACGCATGTGCCAAGTAGCCAGTACAACGGGCATGGTCGAAACAGGCTAAACCGATTCCTGGGTTCTCAGTTCTGACACATCCATTTACACTACGAAGACTAAAAACACGATGAACTTTATGGTACACTTGGGATATGAGTGAAACGAAAGAGAGGCGCAATAATGGTAGCTGACAAAACAGCACTCAATGATGGAGTGGTTTACATGCCCGTTGAGCAGTATCTAGCCCTTGATGACAATACTGATGGCCTCTATGAATATTGGCACGGCCTGGTTATCATGTTGCGCCCACCCTCTTCCGCGTATAGCGAACACGCTATTGTCGATATGGCTGGCGGTAGCCCCACACACGCGGCCCTCTCCGCTCGCCTTGCCTCTCTGCTTGATCAGGGACTGCCACAAGACGGTCCCTGTGTTGTTTACTCGAGTGATGTGAAGTTGAAACTCGCTGAAGATCACTACGTGCATCCAGATGTCACAGTAAGCTGTACGGAGCAGGGAGAGGGAGTGCTTACTCATCCGATAGTCCTCATTGAGATCCTTTCGCCAAACACAGAAAAGCGAGATCGAGGTGCGAAGCTCAAAACCTACCAAGCCTTGCCCTCGGTGCAGGAATATATGCTGATCGGGAGTGAAGAAAAGGAGATCGTCGTTTACCGACGTGAAAATAATTGGAGGCCTTACCACTACAACGAAGGCGATATCGTGGAACTGACCTCTCTTGGTGTCAGTTTCCCATTTGATGCTGTTTATCGACGTATTAGACTGGCATAAATCGGAAACCAGAGCGAACGGCGCGGGTCTTGCCACGACAGGGGGTGTGCAGGCTACTTGGGACATCCGTTCGGAAAATCGGCATACTACTCACGATGGAACAGGCTTTGTACTGGCTACTTGGGACATCCGTTAACAATAGGAATAATTTTCAATTCTCGAACCAAAACTAAGAGCTTCAACGTCTCCACTGCAGAAGTTGAAGATGAGAAAGAGATTGGAAGAAGGGAACACTACATCATCATGATGGAAGGGCAGATAGGCGTAAGAGTATCTGCTTATAAGAGGTCAAGGCCAGGAAAACAAAAATCCAGGGAATCTCCTACTTTTGCGCCAGAGGACAAAAGAGGCTCCAGCTTTACCATACAAAGCTAGGCTCGTAGGATTGGATTACCGCTCGTTTGTTGTTCGATCTGGGTGCTCCTCTTGTGTAAGGTGGAAATCCTCGGGCCGACCAGGATACCGAGACAATCCTCCCGCTGGCCCGAGTTCCTGCGCCCGTATCGAGAGCCGCTTCGCCTTGCGCTCCAGAACGATGGAGATCACATCAACAGCACTCTCCAGATCGAGGATGCCAGTACTCAGGACGAGGTCATACAGATGCGGATCGCTTGGACGACGGTGGTAAAACGTCTCGAGATAGCGCGCATGCTCCTGGTCTTTCTGCAGGATCCGTGCTTGAGCCGCCGCCTGATCGAGGCCTTCGCGGCTCATCACATAGGCGATACGTGCTTCAAGCGGGGCAATGATGCGTACATGAAGCACATCGTTCCTCTGCGCCAGGTGAGCCTGGGCACCACGACCAACGACCACCACCTGCCCCGAGGCAACTGCCCCCTCAATAATCTGACTGCGTGCTTCATGGAAGGCGCGCGAATCCACGGTGAACGGAATATCCACCGTCACAGGCATGGTAGGATGAACCAGTCGCAAGCCCTTGAAAATACGTGAAGGCAGACTCTCAACACACTCATCGTGCTCTTCTACTTCCTCCTCGCTCACACGCAGCAACTCGGCCACCCGTACCACCACTTCATGGTCAATCAATTGCCATGCCAGGCGTTTCGCCAGCCGGGCGGCAATCTCACCACCACCACTGCCGTACTCCCGTGAAATGGTGACAGCACGCATCTTGGCGTAAGCACTGTGATCCTCGTCCATACCGTTTGTCTCCTCCTAGAAACCTGCTTCCACGAACGTCGTCTGTTCTGATGTATCCTCGTCTCCACTCCACTTCGCCTGACCCTGCATGCTAGGGGCGGCATCGTGATCAGAGACGGCCAATGCGATGCCAGCAGCAATCAACATCAACACGGCGGCGGCCAGGAAGGCGGCGTGATAGGCCGCCAGATTCGGCAACACCTTCCCGGTCGCGCTCAGGCGCGTTGGTCCCACGGCACTAAGAACCTCGCCCAACACAGCCACGCCAAGCGCACTGCCTAGCTGCCTCAGCGCGTTGGAGAGGGCCGACGCCCGCCCGGTAGCGGCCGACGAGATGGTCGCGAAGGCGGCGGTCTGCACGGGCACGAACGCGAAGGCCATGCCTGCCCCGGTAAGAAATATGAGCACCCGCATCAGCCACAGGCTTGTGTTGGGTCCTATCAGCGACAGCAGCCCTATCACGATGGTTACACCGATGAGCCCGCCCACCATGAGGCGGCGCGGCCCGACGCGGGGATAGAACCGGGCCACAATCTGGGAGGAGAGCAACACCCCCAGTGCCTCGGGGAACGTCGTCAGCCCAGAGGTGAGGGGCGTGACCCCGAGCCCTTGCTGCAAGAACAGCGGAGCGACGAAGAGCACACCGAGGAAACCGGCACCGGATACCAGGGAGACCAGGTTGGCGGTACGGAATAGCTGGTTGTCCAGCAGGCGCAGGTCGAGCAAGGGTTCTCGCCTGCGCAACTCAACGACAACGAACGCGCTGAGCAAGAGCAGGCCACCCAGAGCACTGCCCAGGACGGTGAGCGAGGTCCAGCCGCTGGTTGGACCTTCACTCAATGCGTACAGGGCGAGTGCCAGACCGATGCCCGCCAGTAGGAAGCCCGGGAGGTCGAAGCCCCCAGCTTTCGGCTCGCGGTGCTCCTGCAAGAAAAAGAGGCCGAACAGGAAGGCAACGATCCCGATGGGCACATTCACGAAGAACACCCAGCCCCACGACAACGAGTCCACCAGTAGGCCCCCGAGCACGGGACCAGTCGCGGGTGCGATCACGGTAGGGATGATGAGGATGCTGGAAACGCGCACACGCTCAGCAGGAGGAAACGTCCGATAGAGCATGGCAGTCCCTACCGGAGCGAGGGCTCCACCAGCGGCTCCTTGCAAGAAGCGGAAGAACACCAGCATCGTGAAGTTCGACGCCAATCCACACAGGGCCGATGTGATGGTGAAGAGCGCCAACGCGACCAGGAAGACGCGCTTGGTACCCCAGCGGTCGCCCAACCAGCCCGATGCCGGGATGACCACCGCAAGGCTCAGGAGATACGCGACCACCACCGCGTCAATCGAGGTACTCAGCACGCCTAACTGATGTCCTATCGAGGGGAGGGCGACATTGACGATCGTCCCGTCCATGATGCTCATGAACATGCCGACGACGAAGACGATACTCACGCTCACTTTGGGGTCCAGCTGACGATGATGCATACGCTCCGCTCTCAAGACAAGGATTTGCTTATGGCGTCTTGCTGCCTTCTCATGAATTGACTTCTGTAGAAATTATAAACACTTTGCTGTTTCGGGGCAAGTAAAGCAATGGGTAGTTTGCTGCAAAACTATGGTATTATCAATCTGCAAGACCATCAGTTAAATGACATATACTGATGCGAGTGGAGTTGGAAGGAGAACGAGGGAGCCAATTTACGACAAATTTGTTGACTGTAGGAGGTACTTATGGACATCTTGATGCTCAATGAAACGGAAGTCCGAAGACTGTTGGATCCTGACGCGCTCTTGAACCAGCTTTCCGAGGGCTTCAGGGCACTAAGTAGTGGTCTCGTTGATGCTCCCAAACGTAGTGGGGTTACCGTCCCCAACACGGGGTTCCTGCTCTCCATGCCAGCCTATCAGCAAGGACGAGAGGTCACCGTCAAGTTGGTCTCCGTCTTTCATGGGAACAAACAGCGTGGCATCCCTTCGCACCAAGCCCTCATATGTTTGTTTGATCCTCAGACGGGTACTCCCCTCGCGTTCATGGACGGAAACTACATTACGGCCCTACGGACGGCTGGGGCGGCTGCCCTCTCGACCAAGCTTCTGGCATGCACAGACACCCAGGTGCTGGCGATTATCGGTGCTGGAGTGCAAGGTCATTCGCATCTGAGGATGCTACCCCACGTGCGCCCATTCTCCGAGATCCGCATTGTCTCGCGCCACTTCGCCCATGCCGAGCAGCTCGCCGCTACAGATCCCAGGGCAAGAGCGGTTGCGAAGACCGAGGAAGCCATACGTGGAGCCGATGTTGTATGCCTCTGCACCAACTCAAACGAACCAGTGATAAGCCTCGACTGGCTCGCACCCGGGATGCATGTCACCTCTATTGGCTATGTGCCTCTGGGCGGAGAACTGGCTCCCCAGGTGATCGCACATGGCCACCTTTTCGTGGAGACCCGTCTGGCCTTCGAACCTCCACCCGTGGGTTGCGGGGAACTAGCTGGTTTGGATCCGAGCGTTGGCACGGAGCTCGGCGAGGTCTTGCTAGGCTGGGGCTTGGGACGGCTGTCCACAGATGAACTCACCGTCTACAAGGCCATGGGCCATGCCAGCGAGGACATGGCTGCGGCAAGCCTCGTCTATCACCGTGCAAAGCAGGAGGGTGCTGGCCACACCGTGGTGCTCTAAGCAGTTGGCGAGACGGGAAGGAGTGAGTGACCGAGGTTCGACTGTTGTATCATACAAAAAGTAATAGCAACTGTCTGCAAAAACAGAAAGCACAAGGAGACCTATGCTAGCAATTACAAACGCAACGATTATTGATGGGACCGAACATGATCCATATGAGAATGGCACGGTTTTGATTGATGGTGAGCACATCCGTGCCGTCGGAGAAAAGAGCAGGGTGCTCATTCCGCGAGATGCCACGGTGCTCGATGCACAAGGTGCAAGTGTGTTACCAGGGTTGATCGATACACATGTTCACATGATGATAGAATACCCTGACCTTGTTCGTTCACTGAATACTCCGCCTTCATTCAGTCTCTTTCAGGCTATCCCTCGTCTGCGTGCGACACTTCACGCTGGCTTCACAACGGTACGCGACGCCGGGGGCACACCCGCAGGTGTCAAAATGGCGGTGGAGCGCGGACTTATTGCCGGTCCCCGTATGCAAGTGGCAGTCTCATTGATCTCACAAACTGGAGGACACGGAGACGATTACTATCCGTGTTGCCTTGACCTCGGTTTCTTTGGCTTGAAGCTGCCCGATCTTCCCTCGGGGGTTGCTGATGGCGCGGAGCAGGTACGTCAGAAAACACGCGAGATTCTACGAGCTGGTGCCGATTGGATCAAGTTGGCAACCACTGGCGGCGTTCTTTCTACAGCAGATGCTCCTACTGCTTCACAGTTGACGGTGGAGGAGATCTCAGTCGCCGTCTATGAAGCGGCAGTTCAGGGGAAGCGTTGTATGGCCCATGCACAAGGTACTCAGGGGATAAAAAATGCCTTGCGTGCAGGGGTTGCCTCCATCGAACACGGTATCTATCTTGACGATGAGGCAATCGATCTTATGCGCGAGAAGAATGCCTATCTCGTTCCAACGCTCATTGCTCCCATTTGGGTAGCCGAATTTGCACAAGGACATCCTGATAGTATCTCACCCTTCATGGTGGAGAAATCCTACGCAGTCATGGATGCCCATCAGCAAAGCTTTCGCCGCGCTGTAGAAGCGGGCGTTTCGATTGCGATGGGAACGGACGCGGGGGTAGGCGCACATGGAGAAAACGCGAGAGAATTACAATTGATGGTTGAAAATGGCATGACTCCACTACAAGCTATCACGGCCAGCACACAAAATGCGGCACGCCTCTTACATCTCCATAAGCAGCTTGGAACCCTTGAAGCTGGCAAAGTAGCTGATGTTATCCTGGTTGATGGGCACGTCCATCAGGACATTCAAAAACTCGTCAATCCAGCGAACGTAAAACTGGTGCTGAAAGGCGGTGAAACTGTGAAAAATCTTACGGAGACGATACTCCCTATGGCAGCAAGCCTCTCATGAAACGATTCTCAATCACCAAGGCGGCAAATGTTGACCAGGGCATCGCCGGTATTTATGACAGGTATGTCTGTTAACCCAAGAATGTAGCCATCGTAGGGGGCAGTAACCCATTCCACAATTTCAAATGTGCGCACTGAATAGATATAGCCCAGGCGTTGACCTTGCTGCACCCGTTCGCCAGCCTTCACCTGAGCAATCCAAATGCCTCCCTGCTGCGCCCACACTTCATCGAGGTGAGAGCCACGCAGGGTAATTTGAGGTCGCTCAGGTGGGGCAACCTCGCCATTGAGCATCCCTATATGTTTCATGACGTTGGTCATACCGCGTACACCAAGCACAATATGCTCTTCTTCCAGGCAGTTTACCCCTCCCAATTCAGGAGTGATGGCAGGCACTCCGCGCTCGGTGAGAACATTGCGTAGCTTCCCAGTAAAGCGCGAGCGTCTTAGGTCATCATCAATGGCTTCCTCCAGCAGAACCTCTAACCCGAACACCTCGGCCAGCTTACGGCTCTTCTCGTCTCCCTGCCCATAGACGACGTGTAGCAACGTGTTACCGCTGGCAGTATGCAGATCGACGACGTAATCGGCATGACGAATCGCTTGTTGATAGAGATGGGAGGCTATTTGCTGGCTCATTAAGCCGCTCTCCTTGCCCGGCCAGACGCGGTTCATGTCCTCCTCATCGAAGAAATTGCGACGACGATGTTGGATGAAGCCCGGCCCATTGGCAACAGGAACAACAATCAATACGCCACTTATAGAGTTGGGATGAAGTTCCATAACCAAGCGGCGCAGTACTTCCACTCCGTTCACCTCATCTCCGTGGATCGCGGCCTGGACATACAGCACAGGCCCTTCCTGTGTGCCGACGAGAACATGTACAGCACTTTGCAGAGCAGTACCATCAGCACTGCTGCCATGTTCAATGAAGCCTGTGGCTTTGCCCGGGGAACGTAATCCTACGACTGTCCCGATCTGCCATTGCCGTTCGTGCCAGGGAATCTGTTTGCTCTCAGGTTGCTGCACTTTCCTGCCTCCATGTATTCGCGCTGTAACTTCATATGTAATATTAGTCTGCGTCTCTCACGCCAGAAGTAGGGAAGCTAGTTCAAGACTGCTCTGGATGCCAACGCTGCATATGTTCTGCATGAGTGCTGAGATACGCTTCAGGACCGAAGAACTGATCATAAAATCCCTGCTCAAGGTGATGTGCCTGGGTATAAATGCGTAAAAGAATAGTTGGGAAGCGTGCGGGTATGCGTCCGTAGGTACTATAAATGTGTTGCGCCATCTCACCGATACAATCAATCTGCGCCTGTGTATACGGTTGAGCGGTTGCTTTTATCTCGCGACTCTCCCGAAATGGCCCACCTGTTGTCGCATCATAGGTTCCACCTGGACCAAACTTCCGTTCTGCCAGTTTGTGGGCTGCTTCATACATGTCCGAGACATACGGCGGACAGAGCGATTCATAATAGCCATCAAGCCCGACAGGATTCGGCACCATCCACTCTTCCCGGTGTACAAAACGAAAACCAAGCCCAGCAATTCCCTCACCGACAAAGGCTCCCAACGCACTATTCGGGAAGATACCAGAGTACATCCAGCCGCCTAACCCAATCGCCTGCATCATGAGCACAATGTTTTGTCCTATTAAAGCAAGTTCCATCGCGACCGTTGCGTATGCTGCCTGTTCAATGTGGGAGAGTGAAAAACGCAACTGTGCCGTATCTTGAATAACCCCTGTTCGGATAAAAGGTTCAAGCTTGCCACCGAGACAGCCCTTGTAATCATCGTGCCCTCTTTTGACGAAGCTAGACATAGGATACTGTATCTGTGAGCACAACAAGCGTCTAGGTGGAGATGCTTCACTTCGTTTCGCATCTCCACCTAGACAGATACAAGCCACAAGGTACAATCTCAAGAGCCTGATTGAACGAAATTAGTTATCTTGTTTATCCGTTTCGATATTTTGCATAAACTCATCAAAATCACTGGGTCGAATACGATATTCAGGTCTAACACGACCTATGTTTAATGCTCTTAGTTGACCTGTTTGAATCCATTTACGAACAGTCTTTTCGTCTACACTCATTCGATCTGCAACCTGTTTAACTGTGAGCATTGGTTCTTGAGATTGCGACATCTAACATTCTCCTATATGACGTTTGCGCCTATTATAGTACGTTTGCACTGTACGGTCAATTATCTTCATAAACAAGTGTTAACATTGTTATTAATACATGTTTATAGCCAAACGTTACGTTTAAGCGACTAAAATATATATTCGAGTATTATAGGGTTGATTTATTAGTTAATGTTCATGTATAATACCTTTTAGGGTTGATACTTATAGAAAGGAGACAATAAAAAAAGCTAGTCCCGTGATTCAGACGGGGCTAGCCAATCGGGACACGTTCCACCTTTTCGTAAAGCAGCTACGTCCCTATGCTCTATTGTGCATGTGGGACCTTGAGAAGTCAAGGAGTTTCCCCCAATGGGAGAACGCATTGTCCTCGGTACGTCACATATCGAGGTCACAGACCACGAGTTTAGTGCAGGGTACCAAGAAGGCTACCAACGCTTTCTTACCCACGTTCAAGACACGCTTTTCACCGATATCCAGATTTACGGCTTTCTTGCCACCAACATCTACGACTGTTTCCACTCTGACCGCCACCGTGCAGGTTATCTTGTCGGCTGGTGTGCGGCCCTACACATACTTGGACGCCCAGGCCCAACCGTTGGCTACTATGTTACTAACGATAGACAACCGCAAGGGCAGGTGACAGTATGAGCAGACAACAAGATGACTTACGATCCTTTGCTGATAACTTTATCTCTGTTACCCCAACCGATGACAAGCAACATACCGATGAGCATCCGTTTTGTCTCACCACCCCTTCCTGTCCTTGTCATGAAGACTCTGACCTCCTCGCGCCCATTGCCCAGGCGGTCAACGATGGACTCATGACTCCCAACGAAGCGACGGACTACGTGATGGGAAGAACTCTGCAAGGAGGATGGGCATGAAGACAAGAAAGTGGACGACCACCCGTAAACGTCCTACCGCCGCAGAGCAACGGACACTCGCACGTGAGAAAGCCTTAGAACAGTGCAGCAAGGGATATCATACCCATACCCCATCATTCAGACCAAGTGAACTTGTATGTACGATCTGTGGCATGGTGGTGTATTGCCCTGACTGTCTCAACCATTGCCAATTACTACCACTTGTACATGCGTACCCTGTCACCTGTTCCCATCATCGGAGTATCGAGGCAGTAAGATGAAAGAACAACGAAACATGGACCCAACCCAACAGCCAACGCAACGACGCACTCCTCAGAACACCGATGGGAACACAGCCTCACCGCATCGTGCAGGACATGCGGTAGGCATCCATCCCGAAGACCGTCCCTATCTGACGGATGAGCAGCGACGACCTGCACGACCACAGCAGCAGCAACCATCTCCTCGACCTGTTCAGTATCGCTACGATGATGGAGTCGGAGGGCAGGACAAGGAGGAGGATGAAGTGTACAACACACGTAGCCCAAGTAGCACACGACGCTATCAGATGCCGACCACGCAAGGACCACGCACCATCGTCCGCTACCATTATCAGCAGGTGCCCCTCCGCAGCAGTCGGACTCAGGACTATGCGCCACCTGCTGGACCGCAACAGCAATACCCAGCACCCACCCGTTCTCCTGAGAAGTCAAAGGCGACACGGACTCAGCCGACACACCGCCGCCGTGAGTGGCATTGGTTGGTGTATGTTGGCTTGACCATCATTGCAGTCATTGCGCTATTTGTTGGTGGTTCGCTTGCGTTCGCATGGTGGCATACCTGCCAGGACGACCTGCATTACGGACGCCCTCGTACCGCGCAGTATGATGTGCGGGTTGGACACAACGACGACCACACGCCAAGCCACTTTCTCGCCGTGAACCTCAACAAGCAGATAGAGATTGTTGAGTTTCCAGGGGGCGATGTGACGAAGGCGAAAGTCTATGTTGGTCCGATGCTCACCGGAGATGGGGACGACCTCACTCCTGTCACGCTCACGTTCAAAGACGTAAACAGAGACGGGAAGCCAGATATGATTGTGCATCTCGGAGACAGTCGGACGGTGTTCGTCAACGAGAACGGACAATTCAGACTCGCGAAGCCAAGCGACCCTATCATCTTATAGTGTGTCCTTCCAGGGGGATAGCAATATCCCCCATTCCTTATAGAAGAAGGTATGTTATGAACGAAGAGAATCTACAGCAATACATAGACGCTATACTCGCCAATCTGGACGCGCAACGCGCACACGGTATCCCACATGATTGTACCAAGCACAGCTATAACACAGTCGCCAAGCGGCATGAGCAACACGCACATAGAGCAGGACAGCAACGCTTCTCAACCACAGACGAGCGAGAGACGCTGTCTGACCAGCACTCTCAGACGGTGATTGATGTGTATGTCATCGAACGGGACGCAGCAGCAACAGAAGCGGAACCGCCCACCGTCGAAAGTACGCTTGAACCTGTCACTCAAGAAGCAAGACAGAATGAAGAGGACGAGGAGCAAGAGACGCCATCACCGGTACCACACGAATGGCACAGAACGCGCCTCCGTTGGTGGATGGTTGCGCTTGTTGTCGTCGTGGGTCTGCTTCTGATCGGTGGAGGAACAGGTCTCTTTGTCTTGTACTTTTTCGCTCCGTCAGCAAGCGTTACCCTTGTGACCACAGCACGGCAACTCACCACGACCAGCACGGTACAGGTTGTCACCAATGGAACCGCCGACCCAACCAAGAACCAAGTGCCAGGACGCCTGTTACCTGCTATCACCATGAGTCAGCAAAAGACTGTTCCTACGACAGGAGCAGCACACCAAGACGCGAAAGCGGCACATGGTCTCATCACCTTCTACAATGCCGCCCCCTACACACAAACGGTTGGAGCAGGAACCTTGCTCACAGGAGCCGACGGAATACAGGTCATCACCGACCAGGACGCGACGATACCCGCTGCTGTGATGCCGACCGAAGGACAAGTCACCATTCTTGCTCATACAGCAACGACAGGACCAGAAGGCAACATTCGAGCAGGGGATATCTACGGTCAGTGTTGCCGTATCAACGTGTTTGTCGCCAACGGCACGTTTCACGGAGGACAGGATGCGCGAACCTACCAGACCGTCACACAACAGGATATTACCACCGTTGCAGAGAGTGTCAAGAATAGCCTAGAGCAAAGCGTGCAAGCAGCGTTACAAGCACAAGTACAATCAATAGAAACGCTTGTAACCCCACTCTCTTGCACCTCAAAGGTCACACCAGACCACCACGTAGGAGAGGAAGCCATACAAGTACAGGTCATGGTTGATGAGACCTGTACAGGCACAACGTACACGACCCAAGCCGTGACGACTCTTGCAACACAAAGAGCGACCCAAGACGCAATAACGCGACTTGGCACAGGCTATACCACGACAGGCGTACAGACCCGTATCACTCAGGGACAGAAAGCGAATCATGGCAGCAGTGAACTACAAATAACGTCAGTCAGCATGTGGGCGTATCCCTTCACCCAGGAGCAACAAACCAGCATCAAGGCGATGATTACAGGAATGAGCAAGGACAAAGCAACCGCGACGTTGCTCCACCTGACAGGAGTGCAAAGCGTGTCCATCACGCTCAAGAACGGCACAACGCTTCCAACCGATGCACAACACATCAGTCTCCTGTTCTTACAGGTCTAAAGCGCGTGAAAGAGACATACACCATGACACACCTACCCCTGCAACAGATCGCTCTTGGAAATACACTTTTGATACTTGATGATGAGGACTTTCTACATGGCTACACCAACGGTTATGAGAACTCGCATACCTATCACCCGAAAGGAGAGGAAGGGATAGACACATCCACGCTTCTGTTCTTACTCAAAAATGGCTGGGACGCAGGACACACCGACCAGTGGAATACGGGCTACATCATGGGCTGGCTTGCGGCGTTCTATGAGCAAGAAGCTGGGCAGTTTGCACTTTCAACATACGTGACCACATCTTGTGAACGTAGAGGAGGATGTAATGAACATTACACGTGGCTATAAAACAGAACTCGACCTGAATAACAAACAAATCATGTTGTGTAAGAAGCATGCTGGGTGTGCAAGGTTCGCGTATAATTGGGGACTCAAACGCAAACAAGAGGTGTACAAGGCAACAGGACGTAATATCAGTGCAATGGAATTACATCGTGAACTAATTGTGCTCAAGCAGACAAAGTTTGCGTGGATGTACGAGGTGAGTAAGTGCGTTCCTCAAGAAGCCTTCCGTGACCTGGACAATGCCTTCAAGCACTTCTTTCGTCGATGGCGACTCAAGAAAGAAGGCAAATACAAAGGCAAGCTGGGCTATCCCAAACTGAAGTCAAAGAAGAAAGGACTTGGCAGTTTTCGCTTGACAGGTCATATTCACATCTTTGAGAAGGCGATACAACTGCCTCGACTTGGCACACTCAAACTCAAGGAGTACGGTTATCTTCCGACTGAGGGAGTGTGTATCCTTTCAGCCACTGTCTCAGAGCATGCAGGGCATTGGTTTGTATCCGTACAGGTTGAAGAGAGCATCCCTGATCTCACACCTGCAACAGGGACACCGATTGGCGTTGACTTAGGTATCAAGACGCTTGCGATGTGTTCTGATGGAACAGCAATTGCCAATCCAAAGGTGTTACGCAAGAACATCAAGAAGCTTATTCGCGCTCATCGTCGTCTTTCACGGCGCACGAAAGGTGGAAAGAACCGAGCAAAAGCACGCAAACAGTTAGCACGGATGTACTACCATGTTGGCAACATTCGACGTGATGCACTGCATAAGGCAACAACGCTTCTCACCGCGAAACCCAAGCGAGAGAAGAAACAAGTGTCGAAGCAGTGTATCAATACGCCGTCGAAGCAGCAGGTAATACGAAGAGAGCGCCCGCAGACGATTGTGCTCGAAAACTTAAACGTTGCAGGGATGAAGAAGAATCACAAGCTTGCACAAGCCATTAGCGATGTCGGCATGGGTGAGTTCAAACGACAGATGCTCTACAAAACGGCATGGAACAAGGAAACATTACTCCTTGCTGACCGTTTTTACCCATCGACAAAACGCTGTTCACGGTGTGGGCATGTGAAAGAGAAGATGTCACTTGCTGAACGGGTGTATGTATGCGAGAATGACGCATGTAAACTAGTACTAGATCGTGACCTCAATGCGGCATTGAATCTTGCTGCATTAGCACAGTAACACAAGCACGTGAAGAACTACCGCAAGTTCTGCGGAAAGTGAAACGCCTGTGGACAGCGCGTAAGACCTTGCACGTCGAGGCAGTGCTGGAGGAAACAGGAACTGAACACTGAGTATAGCACGTCTATATTTGGGTAGGTTTCAGAGAACGGTATAGCCATTGGAGACACACATCGCCTATCGGCAGAAAGAGAGTCGTACCAGGCTGATTGCTATTCCAGAAGTTATGCTCGTCATAATGAGGAGCTTCTCGAGGAAGGAAGAGCCGCTCCTTGCGTAATTGCACTGTCGCGGCTTGAGTATGTGCGAGAATACGGGCCACATCGTCCTGTTCGCCTGTCAATTCGCGGAGTCGTTCTGGTGGAATATCGCGTGTGCGCGTCACGTAGATACCCGAGTCGTCAGTAAAGAATAATTCACTCGCTCCAATGGTGGCTGCGGAAGGAAGAGTGCGACCGGTCATACGTAAACTATAGTTGCTGAATGTATCACTCTGGTTCACAGTAAAAGGAATGCCAAAGTTCCAGCCAGTGACTCCCGTACCAGCCGCGAGTAATAATGCCCGTTCAAGCTCACACAGAGGAAGCGGTTCGTGTTGTGAAGTATACGCAAGAGGTCCACTCGGTATTCTCATGCCATAGCCGAAACGGCGCGAACGACGCCCAAATATCCCACTCACGAGTGGAAATTCCAACACCTGTTGCAATCGCGGATCAAGGAGGCGATTATTGCTCATAAGCAGTCTTTCCCGGTGATAAAGAGAGTGTGCTTTATTGTAGTAGTAGTATAGCACACTCTCTTTATCACCGGGAAAAACGTGTGCTGGCTCTTTAGGATATCCGTTCCAAGATGAGGATACAAACTGGTCTTGTCTCGAGTCTAAGGAGCTTCACAACGTGGAAAGCCATCTAGAACAAGCACAGACTGAAGTGTGGTATGGAGACGGGATACTACTATATTTGAAGTTTCTCTGCAAAACTATGCTTCCTCATCAAAACGGCGAACGACGTAAATATCCAAAATCGTCGTTCGCCGTCTATTTTTTCAAGCTCAGAGGGCTACCAAACTCTGCAAAACTATGGTCTCACGAATCTGCAAAACCATGGGTATAATGGCATTAGTGCATATGCATGCCGCCATTAATATCCAGTGTGACACCCGTTAAATAGGAACTTTCATCGGAGGCAAGGAAAAGGATACACTTCATAACATCATCCACCGTGCCGAGCCGCCCCAATAATGTTCCTTTGCCAAGTTCGACCTTGCGCTCTGGCGTCAGTAAATCCCCCGCAATGTCGGTATCAATCATCGAAGGTGCAACGCAGTTGACGCGAATTCCCTGTGGGGTCAGTTCACGAGCAAGAGCTTTGGTCAAACCCATAATGCCTGCTTTGCCCGCGCTATAGGCAGATGTGCCAAAGACTCCCCCACCGCGCTGTCCCGATACCGAAGAAAGCGAGACAATGGTACCGCCACCCCGTTCCAATAGCGCAGGTACGACCGCTTGTGTTGTCAAAAACGTTCCTTTGAGGTTGACATCCAGCACAAGATCATACTCTTCTTCCGAGATGTCAAGAAACAACGTCGGACGAGTTAAGCCAGCGACATTCACCAGGATATCTAGCCCCCCATAGGCCTCCGTCGTTTTTTTGACCACCTGGACCATCTGCGCCTTATCGCGTACATCCGCCACCTCACCAAGAGCCTGGCTTATCTCGTTCAGTTCGGCTACAACCTGCTTCACCCCCTCTGGCACGATATCCGTAATAGCGACTTTCGCGCCTTCCCTCGCTAGAGCCAACGCCGTTCCTCGTCCAATGCCGCGCTGCGAACCTGCACCCGTCACCAGGGCGACTTTTCCTTCAAACCTGTTCATGATTACCTCCTTGTACATCATTCCAGCTCTTTCCTCAAACCAGCAATATCCTCCATCAGCTTGATCATAATCGAGTCATCCAGCTCGTCCCAACCCTTGATGCTTGCCATCTTATAGAGTTGATACGTCACACTTCCCAGAATCAGGGGATGTCGCATACTATTCGCAGTATCTATGACAAATCCCAAGTCTTTTACAAGTAGCCGATACAGGGTTGTAGCCTGAAGAGGGGGGAAGTTGGCACCAACCCTGGGAATCGAGTGTTGATCGCCTCTTCATTCCGCCTCAGATCTGGGATGCTGCTCTCGACAGGTGTAAATTCGTTGCATCACTTGTCGGCTTTGACCCTCTTTCGCCTCCCCGGCTTACACACCCCCCTCTCAAGGGCCTTGACACTGCTCCAGGTCATGAGGAAAACGGTGTAAGCTTCTTTTGCAAATACAACACAGCATTCTCTTCCCAGCGCGGCTTGAGCCAGGCGAACAGTTGCGTTTTGGCGTCGGAGGGCGCCAGAGAGAGTGGTTTGATGCCGTGCTCTTCCATCCAGCGCTCGGCCAGCATATAACAGGTGCCGTTCCAGCCACTTTTGTTGCCCTGGTCATTGCGGTTCTCGGCCACGCCTGAGATGACGATGTCGGCAGTGTTTTGCAAATCGATCAGCGCGTGGTCGAAGGCATTTTTGTCAGCTTTGTCCTGCATGCCGACCAGTTTTCTGAGCGCTCTGACCTCGATGCCGTGGTTGTGCTGGATGATCTCGTAGATCTGCACGGTCGAGCGAGCCAGCAGACCAGCTGCGTAGCGCTCTTCCACCGTTTGGGGCGAAGCGAGCAGGCATTTCACGAGTGGAAAAACTCCTCGAGCGATCAAGATGGGTCGTGAGCCGATAAACCTGCCATAGGCGGCGATCCCCTCGGAGGCAAAGCGGTCTCGCCAGTGCCAGGGATCGGTGTCGGCGCCAGTGTGCCATGCGGCAGGCTCGGTAATCGAGTCAAGAGAGGGGTGGGCGGGGATAAATCCTGATAATGGCAGGATGCCCAGTTGTTCTACTGCTCGGCTGGCCTCTACATAGGTTTTCACGATGAGATGCGACACGTGCAAGCTCCTTTTCTGGAGAATTTGTTTCAGAGGCATTATACACTACAAACCGCTTTCCGTACTAACGGACCGGAATCGAATTTACACCTGTCGGGAGCATCATCCCGGGTAGTAGAGAGGGTTTGTCCAGGTGATGGAACGTCCATTCCCTGGATTCGAGGCAATTTCCTATCCTTCATCCCAGAACTCTGTGCTGGCTACTTTGGTCATCTGTTCTTAATTTTTCATACCATAAATTGGTAAATAACCTATCCGGATCTTGTTGTGTTTTTAGCACAAATAATTTGCGTATTTCAGGATACATCGTTGTAAGCTGGGATTGAGAATAGTAGCTGCCATAACAAAGATAATACGTAGCCTTGATCGAGATTAAATACTCTATGAGTTCCCTCGTAAAAGCGTTCAATGTTTGTATATCCATGCTATTTTGATTGATTTTGTAGTAGACCACAAAGCCGTACATATCTTTTTGAGCATAAGAAACCAGAGCATTGATGTCTTTATGTACTTTTCTGATTGTGACATTTAATAAATTTATATTGTATTTTTTTACTAGCTTTTTATACCTTTCAAGAAAGTTGTTTGCTTGTTCAGTTGGAACAAAATATTCTTGGAGTATATCTGTCGTATGTGGATCGGGATTTTGCAGAAAACGAACAGGAACAGCCATAGCGGTATTTCTGCTCACCGTTTTTGGTTCAATCAGTGGGGATATGTGCTTTTCCATTTCCCAGCGCAAGAATTTCCCGAAGTTGCTTGTTCTTGACGCTTGGAATATGACTTTGCGTAGCCAGATACTGTTTTCTCCATCAAGTTCGTCTTTTGGTTTTGCGGAGGATTTGGCTTCTGCGTATGTATAGATAAGACTTTCGGTAAGAAAGCGCTCTCCATCAACAGAAAGGTGCGCTTCTAGCAATCGGTTCTCAGGGTTTTTACTCAAGGCTTCCAGCATAGCTAATAATGAATGTGTCTGAATTGGCATCAGAGAAAATGAGAATATACTATTTTGTGTTGTTAGTAAGTTGACTTCAGTTATGATACCCAATAAGCCATAGCCTCCAATAACAGCTGAAAACAGGTCTTTGTTTTGTGTTTTATCGCAGAGAATTTCTTTCCCATCCGCAGTCACCATTTTTATATAATTGACACTTTCTATCAATGACCCATATTGGGGATCTTTGCCATGAGCATTCACACTCAGAGAACCGCCTACTGAAAAGATGTTCGAATCTTGCATGACTCTTACTGCCCGACCATGCTGGGAAAGTGATGTTTGTACTTGTCTCCATGTAGCTCCTGGACCAACAGTGACCGTTTGATCAGCATCATTGTAGCGCACTGAATCCATTTGTGTCATGTCAAGATGAAGCGTGTTCAGGCCCAGTGCCTGTCCTCCCATGCTGTGTCTGATGCCTGAGAGGGGGATTTTTTTGTTGGTAGATTGTGCATCTCTTACAGCTTTGATGACCTCGGCTACGTTCCTTGGAAAACGGATTTCTTCTACGATACTCCTATTCAGGTGGCTTGCGTCATCAAGAAGAGTCCCCGAAGGAGGCGCAAGTGTCAGTTTATGTGTTTCATTTTCATTGTAAAATAGATCAGTAAGCAGCCATTGTTTGGACGGGTCGTCCCATATATATGCTTTTATGAACAGACCCCCAATTGCCAGAGAAAAGGTAGTTCTTGTTAGAAGTTTTAAGAAAGACCGTCTTTTGAGATGCACGTTTTCCTTCTCCTTTCGTTTTCCGGCTTTTAGGACTCTGTGAGTCAACCAGAACACACTGCCATTGAGCAGAATGAGGAAGATAATGACGCTTGGGACGATGATGGAAGCTGGTATCACCGCTATCAATCCGATAACCATTAGAAGGTAGTAGAGGCCGTAAAGGGAAACGATCACGAGCGGGATGGTCAGTGCCGTTGTAGCCCATTGCTTTGTCATAAGCAGAGCAACCACACCCAACAGGACTATCAATGGAAGCCAGGTATACAAGTCTATGACAACCATACCGACGAAGAAATCAAAGAAAACCCATTCTAGACCCAGGATCATTGAGCCGATGGCAAGCAATATGCATGTCAGGGGAGTGAAGGTCGTTTGGAGGCGCACTACGCTCACAAAGATCACCATGAAGCCGATGAGCAGAACGACGAAGCCCCACGCAATTGCTCTGCGAGCAGATCCAATTGACAAGATCTGCAAAACAGTGAAATCAAAGGAGAGCTGAATGGCCAGTCCCCATTTCGCCGCAAGATCTTTCAACAGAACAAGCCGAGGTCTAAACACTGCGAACAATGCAGCTACACTCGTTGCCAGAACAATGAGCACTGCCAGCAAGGAAAGTGCGGCAAAAGAACCGACCAACACGCTCGTGCTCGCAAGCCTCATTACAACTTGCCATTCATAAACAGGATGAGCACTCCCAGAAACACCAGGATTGCTTTCGGTGAACATGGGCAGGAAGAAACCCACAAGACTCAGGGCAACTCCGCCGAGGCTTGCCACTGCACGAAAGCGAGAATACGATAAGGATGATCGCATAGGGAATCCCTTTCTCCTGCTCTTTCAAGGACAAGACTGCTTAAACAGGACACTCAACATGTTCTCTGTAGAGTATAAGCTAGGAGTACCTCAAGAAGGGTGGGTCATCTGTCCCAATATCTACGCAACCCCTGTTATCCTGGTTGCCCGTTCGAGGAAGATAAATAGCACTTCCTGAGCGTTTCTTCTTTTGTGGGATATACTTCTTTAGTAGTGCAGTTGACAGCGCATGAAAGGATATAATATCGATGAGTCGTATCTACAACCATCCAGACACTGTTCCACCAGAAACGATGAACCGACGGGAGTTCCTGACGCTGTGCGCCGTGGGAGTTCTGCCTGCTGTGCTGTCCGCCTGCCAGGGGGAGTCGTCGCAGGTGAGTAAGGAGAAGCCGAGGCCTACCAGACGATCCTCCCCAACCAGCCAGGCTTCTCCCACCACACAACCGTCTCCTCCCAGCGGCACTGACTGGTCGGAACTCTCCAGAACCTTGCGGGGAATGCTGGTCCAGCCGAACAGTCAAGAGTACCCGACCGCGCGCCAGCTCTTCAACCCACGCTTTGACAACGTGTTCCCAGCGGCCATTGCCTATTGCGCCTCCCCCGCCGATGTCGGGACCTGCCTCGCCTTCGCGCGCCGGTTTCGCCTGCCGTTCGCGCCTCGTTCTGGTGGTCATTCCTACGCGGGTTATTCCACGACCACCGGTCTGGTGCTCGATGTGACCCCCATGAGTTCGGTCGTAGTTAATGCCGGAACCCAAACCGCGACAGTGGGAGCAGGGGCGCGACTGATCGATGTGTACGCGGCACTCGCTCAACATGGTTTGGCACTTCCCGCTGGCACATGCCCGACGGTGGGTATTGCTGGCCTGGCGCTGGGTGGAGGAGTGGGTGTCCTGAGTCGCAAATGGGGCCTGACGTGCGACAACCTCCTCGCGGCCCAGGTGGTGGTGGCTGACGGTCGCGTCCTCACCTGCGATGCACACCACGATCCCGATCTCTTCTGGGCTCTGCGAGGTGGTGGCGGCGGCAACTTTGGCGTGGTGACCTCCTTAAGCTTCCGCGTTCATCAGCTCGCCACGCTCTCGCTATTCACCCTCACTTGGCCGTGGAGCGTTGCCGCCACAGTGGTTGACGCCTGGCAACATTGGGCACCCCAGGCTCCCGACGAGGTGTGGTCGGGCTGCTTACTGCAGGCCACGAGTGACAAGCAGTCCGATCCGGTTGTGCAGGTCTACGGCGTCTCTATTGGCGACGTAGCTCCGCTGGACTCACTCCTACAGCAGTTGACCGGTCAGGTTGGCGTCGCCCCCCTGAATCGCTCTCTCTGGGAGGCCAGTCTCCTCGAGACCATGCTGGACGAGGCGAACTGTTCTGATAAGACCGTAGGGGAATGCCACCTGCCCAGCCAGAACCTGCACGGCCAAGTACCACGGAGTACCTTCAGGGCCAAATCCGACTACTTCACCAGTTTCCTGCCGCGCCAGGGTCTCGACCTCCTGGTGAAGGCAATCTCCCGTTGCCAAACTTCTCCTACACTGGGGGAGGGTAGCGTTGGGCTGGACGCGTTCGGAGGAGCCATCAATCGCGTTGCCGCGGACGCAACGGCCTTTGTCCACCGCGACACGCTCTTCTCGGCCCAGTACGCGGCGACCTGGAACGCGAACGCTCCCGCCTCCATCGTCGAAACAAACCACTCCTGGCTGACCGAGATGTGGCAAGAGTTGCATCCCTACGCCAGTGAGTCCGCCTACCAGAACTATATTGATCCAGATTTGATCCATTGGCAGCACGCCTATTACGGCTCCAATCTGCTACGGTTGCAGCATGTCAAAGCAGCCTACGACCCCAGTGACCTCTTTCATTTCGAGCAGAGTATTTCACCAGCGGTTGGACACTGAGTCAGAACCCACAGCCCTCGCTGTGCTTTCTTTTTCCATCCTCACAGAGGTCTAGTCGTCAATGGACCCGCGCCACCACTCGTGATGACTCGTTGCGTGAATACATGCTCTCGATCCGTCCTACAAGCTCTTCCAGTGGTTAGAACCGATGGAGAAAGAGCTGACATTGCTACGAAGTGAGGGCTGTTGAAAAGTCCCAAAGTCAGCAGGGCGAGGACAAGCCGTCGCCCTGGAGCACTGTCATAAAACGCATGATAGGTAGCCTGGAAGTATCTCTTTTTAAAGCTGTTGCCCTGGTATTGGATGCACTGGTTGGTAAATTTCATAGCCATCGAACTCAACGTGCTGGTAGGGTATTCTCGAAGATTTTAAAGCCTTTTCTAACACTGTAATTTGTGGCATCCCGGCAGGAAACACAAAGCCAGGATTAGCAGCGGCCCTCACCGTCATTTGATAGGGCAGATATCGGTCATAGCCATGCGAAAGAGCCACTTGAGAATTCCAGGTGTCGCCACAAATCAGCTTCTCATGAGACTCAAACATGAGACGGTTGCACGTCCAGTATTCAGAATAAAAGCGTGTTACCTGCATCTGTTCTAAGCGCTCAGCGAGCTGCGTCAAACGCTGCTTTTCGGATTGTGCCTGTGGTATCCCCTCAAAGCTATGCGAAGTTGCCCTGAAGTTCACCATGAGCACAAGAAGAAGAATACCTATGCGGAGAGCAAATAGAGCTGTACTCAGTACTCTTGGAGTGCCTTTGATCTTCGCAATACCATTCCACAAGGGCCAGAGTATCGCAGGCAGGGACACCAATGTGCAGATGATGTAGCGTAGACCTACTACTCCGGTGAAGACCGATGCTGTGTTACGAGTAAAGACAATGAATGTCAATGCGGCTCCAAGAAGCAGCATAAGGCGGGCGTATTGGCGCGTGAGCTGCTGCCTTTCCTGGAAAGATTTGTTCTTAGAGAGATAGTGCCAGCAGCCAATAATCGCAACACTTGCAAGTACAAGCGAAACTAAGAATAAGAGGAGATAGCTAATACCATATATTTGCTGCATTCGGATACACAATTGTGAATTAGGCAATGTTGAAGGGATAAACGGGACGTGTTTCACATAGCAGCGTGGATACAAGCCTGATGCTGCTGGCAGTGCGATGAAAAGTGATGATTTGATATAATCAGATGGAAGATAATTGCCTCCTGCTCCCAACTGGCCCATGTTGAGGAAGATATGAACCGAGTCCTGTCCATGAGCGGCATGAATGTTGTAGTAAATCAAAGGCCAGGCACCGATGACGAGGCCAAGTAGTGTACACCACATTGACCACTTCAATAACTCCCTCCAACAGCACAATATCAGCAATAATCCTGAGACGAGGATGTATGGAACGGTAACCAGATGCGCCCATAGCGTTAATCCCGCGACTATGCCCCATAAGAGATAGAGTACAGCGCGCGAGTACCAGGAAATTTGGTGATGCGCGGAGGCTAGCGCGTAGGAGATGAGGAACAATAATACGCAGAGAAACGGCAGTTCGGTATAACCTGTTATCTGTAACTGGTAAATGAGGACATATTCTGTTCCTAACCCGAGGAACGCAAGCACAAACAATGCCAGTCGTTTTGAGTAGATGCGAGAGGTGAGCAGGTACATGCATCCCAGAAAACCAGCGTAAAACAGGATACTACCAAGACGCATCGACCATACCGAAGTTCCAAACAGCGTAAACATCACAGCGCCAAAGTGCGCCTCAACGGAACCAAGATAATTTTGACCGTAGTAAAACACGGGATGTTCGCCCCGCTCCTTGATGTGCAACGCCATGAGGTTCATAATGGCTTCATCACCGTTCGTGGAAGGCCACCCAAGGGAGGTAAGGACGACTCGGAACCCTGATGCAACGAAGATGATTGCCAGGGCGCAGACACCATAAAAACTCATTTGAAACTTTTTGAAGACGCTGGCAGGATAGTTGACGCTCACAGTAACCACCTCTTCCACCTATAGTTCTTCCCTTCTCGTTTCCTTTATATTTTGCTCTTGTGCAGAAGCTATGTCTAAGAGGATAGTCATGTTTTCGTTGATCTCTCTGAGATTGACCCCTGGTGCAGATGGTGTATTTTCTTCTGCTTTTCGCTCGTCATATACCCGCCGCAATTCCAACGCGGTAACTTTTCGTTCTACCATAGCTAGCCTATCTTCTTGCGTCGCCATGAATAATCACCTCTCACAAAACATCGACATCATAGGAACAATTATACCTGATGAAAAGGCAAAAAGAAATATCTACATCTTCATGGTCAGGGCTGCTCCAGGTTATGCCTGCATTAAGTCAACAAAAAGTGTCTATGATGCATAGTAGCAAACTTATGGCCGCTTGTACAGCTTTTTACACTCATCGGCAACATTTGGTTGCCGCTCTCACTCCTCTTGCATTAAAAAGGCTCTTCCTCCTACTCATCCTTCCGCGGAATCGATGATAATGGTGCCATTTGAGCCATCGACGGTGATCTGCTGAGCGGTCGCGATCCGCTCGGTCGCCCCTGGCACGCCAACGACCGCCGGGATACCATACTCGCGAGCAACGATGGCACCGTGCGACATGGAGCCACCCATTTCCATCACCAGCCCACCCGCAGTCAGAAATAGTGGAGTCCAGCCAGGATCTGTCGAAGGAGCGACCAAAATTTCTCCTGGCACCAGGCGAGCGCCAACCGGGTTGAGAATGACACGCGCCTTTCCGCTCACGCTCCCCGCCGAAGCTGGTGTCCCTCTTAGAGTTCCCTCGGTCACACCCCCAGCGTGAGTGGCGCCTTCTGGATCGGTTCCATCTGAGAGCAAGATGCGCGGGATATGCCGCCGCCCAAGCTCAAACTCGTAGTTGCTCCGGCGCTCATAAATAATCTCGCGAAAATCTTTCGCAGCTAGCGCCTCACGTGCCTCTACGCTATTCATAAAGAAGATGTCTGAGGCCGACTCCAGGCGTCCGATGCGTACCAGTTCTTCGCCAACAGGTAGAAGGAGCAGGCGTACTTTTGCCAGGAGCCGCACAATATTAAACTTCGGCACCTCCCGCAGCCCGGTCAAATCACGTATGCGCCGGAGACAGAAACCAACCAGGATGCCACGTAGCCAGTTCCTTTTCCACGCTCGCCGCGTCAGTTCAACGACCATGGTATTCGCATCTCGCATACCACGTTGAAACTGCACATCTGGCGCCATCTCTGGATTCGTGAGTTGCAGGTAGTTATGGAGTACATCGAAAAGATACGTTGGATCGTCCGACCAGCGCGGCAGCCCCAGATCTATTTCGGCGATGCTACGATGCCCGTAGAGACGCAGGAAGTCGGCCAATCCCTGTTGCAAGTGTGGCGGCAGGCTGCCTGTGTGGTATTCCTGCGCCAGTTCCTCTCGTTGCCTCTCCTGAAAAAGAGCTACGATCGACGCATCCTCACGTAGGTATTGGGCCAGTTTCCACAGTTCCAGGTCCATCTCTGTAGTAGGGTTATAGGGAATGCTGCGCAGAACAGTTTGTAGCTCGTCATCGGTAGCGAGGTTGCCCAGTAGCATGCGTGCGACGTTTGGTAAGCCGAATATCAGCGATATCACCGGTATCATGACATCGGATAAGAGCGACCCCATAGCCGTCAGAAAGATGCGCTCGAATACGGCAAGACGTTCGCTGGCGCTAGCCTCAGCCGGAACCTCACTCAACAGATACAGTGCATCAAAGTGGTGGAAAAGGCGTTTTCTCGCTGCCTTTGGCGACAACAGGGCCTGCATCGTATACAATGGAGCCATATAGACACGTGTAAACACTCTCAGTAGACGCAGGGCCACGCGCCAGCGAGAGACAGGAAGAGGTGCCAGGCGAGGATCAGAGATCAACTGCTCAATGATGACCCCTGTGCGTGCCTCCATCTGTCTCATTACCGACATCAGAAAGGCCTGTATCCTTTGGGTGCGCACCATGGAAGTAATATCAAAGAAGAGACGCTGAGCCGCTTCAGTGACAAAAGACGGTCCGGTCAGCGGGTTCTTAGGAGGAAACCCTAACAACGTGGCTCCAGATGAGGCTATCATACGAAAAGCCGCAATACCCATCGGAGTGAGCGGGCGATACACCCCTTGCGCAACATTGACAGAGAAGTACACGCGCAAGTCTTTCTCATTGGACGGGGCATCAGCAGGCAGCGGAAACAGAGTGGTAATCGGGCGTGTCTGCAGCAGCCAGATGGTATCCCAAGCGTCAATGGCCCACTCAATATCCTGTGGTGCGCCTGCCATGACCTCAACCTGCACTCCAAGCTCTGCCAGCTCGTGTACCTGAGCATCAGAAAGGCAAGCAGTATCTCTCGCCTCTGCTCGTTCGATACGCTGCGTGCCACCATCAGCGCTTGCCTGAATGAGCACGCGCTTATCGCCCAGACGGCATTCGACAATTTTGCCAGTGGGACTATTGATCACAAAGTGGTCGGGGTTGGTCGCCCCAGAAACGACCGCCTCGCCCAAGCCAGGATTGGCATCGATCACCGCTTGACGACGTTTGCCGGTGAGCGGGTTAGCTGTGAAGAGCACTCCGGCAACCTGAGCATCCACCATGCGCTGGATGACGACCGCCAGGCGGACGGTGCGCGGGTCGATTCCATTGCTGGCCCGGTAGCTGACCGCTCGATCGGTCCAGAGTGAGGCCCAGCAACGCCGTAACGCCTCGATGAGGGCATCCTCTCCCACCACATTAAGGTACGTCTCCTGCTGACCAGCAAAACTGGCGGAGGGAAGATCTTCAGCGGTCGCGGAGGAGCGCACAGCCACAGGGATAGGTTCGCCATTCGTGAGAAGATAATAAGCCTTGCGAAGAGCCGCCAAGATCGTGTCAGGAACGGTGGCAGTAAGTAGCGCCTCCCTTAGAGCCACTGCCTGTCGCTCCAGTTGAACAAAATTACCAGCACTCGTCGTAGCCAGTTCAGCAAGGAGAGGCGCGACATCCCGACTGACCAGTTCATAGGCAGCCGTGGTGACACAGAAGCCTTCTGGCACAGGCAGACCCGCATGGACCAGTTCTCCTAAATGTAAAGCCTTACCTCCCACCAGAGACAACATGCTGCTATCAATAGCGGTGAAGGACAGCGTCAGCGGTTTATGGCTCGTCGGGGATTGCTGGTTCTGCCTCGCACCCTGAGGGGGTTGTTTATAGTTTGGTATATTCATAAGAATCCCTTCTTGCTGCATAAGGCAATAAAGTCTTCGGTGGCATCTAATGATCTTCTAGCACCTTTGGTGTACGTGCCATACCAGGTTACTTCTCATATCTATTAGAATTAATTGACTAAACGATTAATTCTAATATAATCAAAAGAGAGAGAAAAGTCAAGGGGAAGGGTTGTGTTGCAAAACCTCTTTATATCATTCTCTCTGTCTGCGGAGACATGACGCTTTTAGTCAGAAAGACACTGAGAGGGGATTTACTATTGATTTTTTCAGATTCATGCTTCCCGATGACCCTCAATACCTATGGTATGATATAGTCAGAGAGTCGGAAATTCGTCTCACACACTCATCAAGGAGAAACTTATGCCCGAACCGCCCATCTGTCAATTGCCAATGAGTTCGGTGCTTGTCAGCATTTGCTTTAAGCACCTCGAGCAAGTTGAGGCGCTGCAGCGTCACGGAACCGACATCGTCATCACTTACATCACAGAACAGGAGGATAGACGATGATCGAACATCCTGCCTTCACCGTCGAGGAATGGAGCGTCCGCGAGAGGGGACTCCACCTCGACACCCTGGCACAGACCGAGTCCATTTTCGCCCTCTCCAATGGACACATCGGACTACGAGGCAACCTCGATGAGGGGGAGCCATACGGCATTCCCGGCACTTACCTGAACTCCTTCTACGAGTTGCGCCCTCTGCCCTATGCTGAGGGAGGATATGCCTACCCCGAGTCTGGGCAGACCATCATCAATGTCACCAACGGCAAACTCATCC
>JAABUQ010003754.1_pt1 | contig 27062 bp, 25 predicted proteins | sample 5560001 | NCBI WGS metagenome assembly JAABUQ01 (sample SAMN10711888, study PRJNA513371) | rock metagenome | isolation source: Antarctica rocks | place: Antarctica: Victoria Land, Finger Mt nord | collected 2015-12-18 | reverse complement strand
GCGCCACGCAGCACAGCGCCTGGCCGCGCAGCCAGGCGGACAGGATGCGGTCCACCTCCCGCGCCTGCGCCTGCAGCACGCCGGCGTAGCGCCGGGGCAGCCAGCTATCGACCCGCGCCACCGCCCGGCGCCAGTCGCGCAGCAGGTAGAACGCGACCACGGGCGTCACGACCACCAGCGACAGGACGTTGAACAGGGCGAAGCCGCCGCCGACGATGCGGCTGAGCGCCGCCGCCAGGAAGGCCAGCATGGCGCCGGCCTGGCCGCCCACCAGGTCGCGCAGCCGCTCGTCCACGAACTCGGAGCCGAGGCGCTCCTGCAGGTGGCTGATGACCTCGCCGGCCCAAAGCCGCACGGAGTACACGTAGCTCGGCACCCGGCTGATGAGGATGCCGACCTGGGCCAGCAGCAGCGGATACAGCAGCAGGGCGAACAGCAGCCCGGCCGCGACCAGCGCCACCACCATCAAGAGCGCCGCGGCGCCGCGCGGCATCCCCGCCCGGGTCAGCCGGGTGGTGGGCGGATCGAGGAAGTAGGCGATGCCCGCCGCCACCACGAAGGGCAGCAGGATGGCGGCGAACAGATGCAGCGCCGCCGCGAGCACGAGCAGCAGTCCGGCCAGCAGCCCGAACCGCTGCGCCCGGGTCGCATGGCGCAGGGGAAATCCTGGCGCAGCAGGAGCGGCCGGGGGGGACGCGCCAGGAGACGCAACGGAAGGCGTGGGTTCGGGCAGGGGCAGGTCCAAGGCTTTCATCACCATGCTTTCAGCGCCAAACCCTCATCTATGGCGCGCGGCCTTCCACACATAGGCGGCGCCGGACCCGAGCGTGGTCGCGGCCACCGTCCAAATCAACAGGGCGCGCAGCCACGGCGCCTGCAGCCCGAACCCTTCCAGGAACAATACCACGCCGACCAGCAGCAGTTGCAGCGCCGTGTTGAGCTTGGAGAACAGCATCGGCCTGATGCGCACCGGCATGGCGAGCTGCCACATCACCATGATGCCGCCCACGATCACCAAATCGCGGAACACCACGAGGATGGCGATCCAGCTCGGCAGCACCCCGATGGCGGCGAGCGTCACGAACATGCAGACCAGCAGCGCCTTGTCGGCCATCGGGTCCAGCATGGCGCCGAGCGCGCTGCCGCCGCGGCGCCGGGCCAGCCAGCCGTCCACCGCGTCCGACACCCCGGCCAGCGCGAACAGGCCGAAGGCCCACCCCGTTTCCCGCTGGATCACCAGCCACACCGCGGCGGGCACGGCGCACAGCCGGGCAAAGGTGATGATGTTGGGCAGGTTCAGCACGTCGTGCCCGCCGCGCGGACCCACATTTGGCGAATGCTGCGCATTCGACACGGCCGAGTTGCCGCCTCTGTCCGGACCCGTCATCCCCGGCTATTACCGCATCCAGGCCCCGGCGTCACAGGACCATTGGCATGACCGACACCCCTCCCCGCAATGGTGCGACCTACCGCGATGCCGGCGTGGACATCGCGGCGGGCGACGCGCTCGTGGAGCGCATCAAGCCGTTGGCGCGTGCCACGTCGCGGGCCGGGGTGATGGGGTCCTTAGGCGGCTTCGGCGCGTTGTTCGACCTGCGCGCCGCCGGCTTCCGCGACCCGGTGCTGGTCAGCAGCACGGACGGGGTCGGCACCAAGCTGAAGGTCGCCATCGACACCGGGCGGCATGACGGCGTGGGCATCGACCTCGTGGCCATGTGCGTCAACGACCTGGTGGTGCAGGGAGCGGAGCCGCTGTTCTTCTTGGATTACTTCGCGACCGGCGCCCTGTCGGTAGAGTACGCCGCCCGCGTGGTGGCCGGGATCGCCGAAGGCTGCAAGCTGGCCGGCTGCGCCCTGGTCGGTGGGGAAACGGCGGAGATGCCGGGCCTGTATGCCGCTGGCGACTACGACCTGGCCGGGTTCAGCGTGGGAGCGGCAGAGCGCGGCGCCCTGCTGCCGGCTGGCGTCGCGGCGGGGGACGCCGTGCTGGGCCTGCCCTCCAGCGGGGTGCACAGCAACGGGTTCTCCCTGGTGCGCCGGATCGTCGAGATCAGTGGCCTCGGCTGGGACGAACCGGCACCCTGGGACGCCAGTGAGACGCTGGCAGAGGCGCTGATGCGGCCGACCCGGATCTACGTGAAGGCTTTGCTTTCGCTGCACCGCGCCGGGCTGCTGCGGGCGGCGGCGCATATCACCGGGGGCGGGCTGCCGGGCAACGTGCCGCGCATGCTGCCGGACGGGATGCGCGCCGTGCTGGACGCGGGCTGCTGGCCGCTGCCGCCGGTGTTCCGCTGGCTGGCGCAGGCCGGCAACGTGGCGCCCGAGGAGATGCTGCGGGTGTTCAACTGCGGCGTCGGCATGGCGCTGGTGGTGCGCGACGCCGCCGACGCGGTCGCGCTGCTGGCCGAGCATGGCGAGACGGCGTTCCGGATCGGCGTGGTCGAGGCGGGCGACGGCCCGGCGGCTGCGCAGCTCCACACCGAAGCCGACTGGCTAACTTGACCTCGACTTGCGCGACCTTGGCCCGCGTCGCCGTGCTGATCAGCGGCCGGGGCAGCAACCTCGGCGCGCTGCTGGACGCGGCGGAGGCGCCGGGCTACCCGGCCCGGGTCGCGCTGGTGCTGTCGAACCGCCCGGACGCCGCCGGGCTGGAGCTGGCGGCCCGGCGCGGCGTGGCGGCGCGCTGCATCGACCACCGCCCGTTCGGCCCCGACCGCGCCGCGCACGAGTCGGCGGTCCACGCCGCGCTGGGGGAGCACGGCATCGGGCTGGTGTGCCTCGCCGGCTACATGCGGCTGCTGACGCCGTTCCTGGTCGGCGCGTGGGCCGGGCGGATGCTGAACGTGCATCCGAGCCTGCTGCCGGCCTTCCCCGGCCTCCACACCCACGCCCGCGCGCTGGCGCAGGGGGTCAAGCTGCATGGCTGCACCGTGCATCTGGTGACGCAAGAAACGGATGCCGGCCCCATCCTGGCCCAGGCGGCGGTCCCCGTGCTGCCCGGCGACACGGAGGACAGCCTGGCCGCCAGGGTGCTGGTCCAGGAGCACCGCATCTACCCGGAGGCGCTCCGCCTCCACGCTTCCGGCAATCCCGGCGCCTATGATCCGGCGACCAGCCTGGCCTCGCCCTTGCCGCCTTTGGCCGGCACGCCGTAGAACGCCCGCATCCGTCGCAACACGAGGCCGAGATCATGGACGTTCCCGAGACCAACCAAGGCACCCCCCAGAACACCCCTCAGAACACCCCGGCGAGCAAGATCGACGAGGCGTTCGTCGCCGACCGCCAAATCTTCTGGGCGCGCTTCACGAACTTCGCCATGGGCGCGACGGGCGTGGTTGCGGTGGTGGTGATCGGGCTTTACGTTTTCTTCGGCTGACGCGCCCGGCCCCGATCCTGCCAATGGCGGCGTGAAACCCGCCCGGCATGGGGCCGATTCCGGCTTATCCATGCGCTGCGGGCCGTGGCTGCCGTTCTACAATATGCCTGTGATCAGACGATCGACCCGAGTATTTTCTTGATAGGCGACCTTCACCAGCGCGGCGGCGAGAATGCCAGTCAGTGCGCCGCCAAGAACGTCTCCCGCATAATGGGTCCCAATATACACCCGTGAAATTCCCAGCAGCACGGCAAGCGCAAGGAACACGAACCCGCGGCGCGGCAGGCCATGCACCAGGAACGTCGCGGCGATCGCAAAGCCTGCGGTGGCATGGTCGGACGGGAACGAGAAGTCGGCGCTCCGGTCGATGATCAGGCGGGTGACATGGACATCGTAGGGACGAACGCGCTGCACGAACAGGAGAACAAGCTGGTTGAACCCAAGCCCGAGGAGGAACGCCAACCCGGCCGCCGCCAGGACATGCCGCGTTGCGCGGTCGCGCGGCGGCACCCACCATTGCAGCGCGACAGCCGGGACGAGAAGGGGCACGCCCACGGCTGAAAACCACACCATGACAAAGTCGGCACCAGGGATGCGGCCAGCCCATGCGTTCGTCCAGGCAGTGAGCGCGGCGTCGATCTCGGGCATGCAGATCTCCGGTCAGTCCAGGGCGGTGCCAGACGCCCGCGCACTGGATCAAGCTGTCGCTTCAACGGCATTTGGCCGACGCTGAAAGCCTTCGATTCCTCTGGTCGGCGAAAGCTGCCTAATCCACCTTCGTCAGCGTCCAATGGTGCTCGCATTGGCGGCTCGCCACTGTGACCTCCAGGCGGCCGCGGGCGAGCTGGCCGTCCATCATGCCCTCCCCGTCGCTGGCCTGGATGCGGCCGTCGGGGCCGACCTGCGCGGTGAGCGGCACGCGACCGCGCGGGGCGGCGCTGTAGGACAGCGACACGGTGCCGCGGTACACGTCCAGCGTGCGGGCGCCGCTGCGCGGACAAGCCGACCCAGTGGCGCGGATCAGGCGGGCGGTGCCCCGGTAATGCCCGTCCATGCCGGCCGCGGACACCGGGGCAGGCGGGCGCAGCACGATGGGCCTGTCGGGCGGCCCGCACGCGGCGAGGCTGGCCGCCAGCAGCAGCGGCCCGGCACGGCGCATGGGCTCAGCCGACGATGTCGGTGCCTGCGAAGAAGAAGCTGATCTCCTGCATGGCCGCCGCGGCGCTGTCGGAGCCGTGCACGCTGTTGGCCTCGATGCTTTCGGCGAACAGCTTGCGGATGGTGCCGGCATCGGCGTTGGCCGGGTTGGTGGCGCCCATCAGCTTGCGGTTCAGCGCGATGGCGTCCTCGCCTTCCAGCACCTGCACGACGACGGGTCCGCTGACCATGAAGCCGACCAGGTCCTTGAAGAAGCCGCGCTCGCGGTGCGCGGCGTAGAAGGCCTCCGCCTGCGCCTGCGACAGGTGCAGCCGGCGCTGCGCGACGATGCGCAGGCCCGCGTCCTCGAACACGGCGTTGATCTTGCCTGTCAGGTTGCGGCGGGTGGCGTCGGGCTTGAGGATGGACAGCGTGCGCTCGGTGGCCATGGCGGGTTCCTAATCAACGATGCCCGGGCGTTTAGGCCAAGGGCCGGGTTGGGGCAAGGTCGGGCTTTCCCGGGGCGGCGGGCGGGCCTACATCCCCGGCATGAGCCTGCTGACCCTCGACCGCGTCACCCTCCGCATGGCCGGGCGCACCCTGCTGGACGGGGCGGAGCTGCGCGTCGATCCCGGGCGGCGCATCGGCCTGGTCGGCCGCAACGGCGCGGGCAAGAGCACGCTGCTCAAGGCCATCGCGGGCGAGCTGCCGGTCGATGGCGGGGAGATCAGCTTCAGCAGCCGCGCCCGCATGGCCCAGGTGCGCCAGGAAGCGCCCAGCGGCCCGGCCTCCCTGCTCGACACCGTGCTGCTGGCCGACGCGGAGCGCCTGGCGCTCCTCGCCGAACTCGACGCCGCGCCGCCGCTGCGCCTGGCCGAGGTGCACGAGCGGCTGCGCGCCATCGGCGCCGACGCGGCGCCGGCGCGGGCGGCGGCGATCCTGGCCGGGCTGGGCTTCGATGCGGCGGCGCAGGCGCGGCCGGTGGACAGCTTCTCCGGCGGCTGGCGGATGCGGGTGGCGCTGGCCGCCGCCCTGTTCGCCGCCCCCGACCTGCTGCTGCTGGACGAGCCGACCAACCACCTGGACCTTGAAGCGACGCTGTGGCTGGAGGGCTGGCTCGCCCGCTTCCCCGGCGCCTGCCTGATCGTGTCGCACGACCGCGGCCTGCTGGACCGCGCCGTGCAGGGCATCGCCCACCTGGATGGGCGCAAGCTCAGCTTCACGCCCGGCGGCTACGACGAGTTCGTCCGCATCCGCACCGAGCACGCCATGCAGCAGTCCCGCGCCGCCGAGCGCATCGCCGCCCAGCGCGCCCACATGCAGAGCTTCGTGGACCGCTTCCGCGCCAAGGCGACCAAGGCGCGTCAGGCGCAGGCCCGCATCAAGGCGCTGGAGAAGCTGCCGGTGCTGGACACGGTGGTGGAGGCGGCGCCCACCTGGTTCGACTTCCCGGAGCCGGCACGGCTCGCGCCGCCGATCCTCGTGTTGGACCGCGTGGCGGCCGGGTATGGCGCAACACGGGTGCTGGCCGGGCTGTCGCTCAGCGTCGACATGGACGACCGGATCGCGCTGCTGGGCGCCAACGGCAACGGCAAGAGCACATTCGCAAAACTGCTGGCCGGGCGGCTGGAGCCGATGGCCGGCACGGTCCGGCGCGGCCCGAAGCTGCGGGTCGGCTACTTCGCGCAGCACCAGACGGACGAGTTGGTGATGGGCGACACGCCGGTGGACCACATGGCGCGCGCCCTGCCCCGCGCGCTGCCGCCCCAGGTGCGAAGCCAGCTTGCGCGTTTCGGCCTCGATGCGGACCGGGCGGACACCCCGGTCGGCAGCCTGTCGGGCGGCGAGAAGGCGCGGCTGCTGCTGGCGCTGGCCACGCGGGACGCGCCGCAACTGCTGATCCTGGACGAGCCGACCAACCACCTGGACATCGACGCGCGCGAGGCGTTGGTGCGGGCGCTGGCGGATTTCCAGGGCGCCGTGCTGCTGATCACCCACGACCCGCATCTGGTCGAGCTGGTGGCGGACCGGCTCTGGCTGGTCGGCGACGGCACCGTGCGGCCCTACGACGGCGACATGGACGACTACCGCGGCCTGCTGGCCGAGCGGGCACGCCCGGCGGCGAGGGCGGACGCCGGGCCGAACCGGAAGGACGAGCGGCGGGAGCGGGCGGAGGCGCGGGTGCAGTTGGCGCCGCTGCGCCGGCAGGCGCGGGACGCGGAGGCGCGGATCGCCAAGCTCGAAGCCGAGCGCGCCCGCATCGAGGCGCAGCTCGCGGACCCGGCGCTTTATGCGCCGGGCAAGGGCGCGGCGGTGACGGAGGCGAACCAGCGCCTGGCCGCGATTGGACGCGAGCTGGCGACGGCGGAAAGCGTGTGGATGGCGGCGGAGGAAGCGCTGGAAGCGGCGGGGTAGGCCGGGCGGCCTTGCCCTCGGTTCCGCGCTGGCGTCAGAGCCAGAACCGGGCGGTGAGCTGTTCCGACGTCACGTAGTCGCTCGTCCGTTCCACCTGCATGTCGGCGACGTGCTGCGCGAGGCCGATCTCGGTCAGCGACCAGCCCAGCATGGCCCGCACGTGCTCGTCGTAGCGGTCGCTGAGCGCGGTGGAGCCGGGATCGAGGTTGGTGATGAGCACCAGGCCGGTCGGCGGCGCGTCCAGCGTGGTGAAGGACAGGTCGGGCCGGACGCGCCGCAAGAGCCGCGCGGTGCGCCACACGTCGCCGGCCCACCAGTGCCGGCGGTGCGGCTCGATGGACGGGCGGGCCAGGTAGCTGCGGTCGGTCATCGGCTCCTCGACCGGCACGCAGTCGTGCAGGACGATGACCGAGTTGCGGGCGCAGCGGCGCTCCGTGTTGATGAAGTCGCGCAGCAGGAACTCGCAGCGGTGCATCCCGTCCAGGAAGGCAAGCTGCACCGCCTCGCCCAGCAGGGCGCAGGGGTCGTGCCGCTGGAAGAACAGGTCCGACGCCATGCGGAACAGCAGCATCCGCGGCTTCGACACGATGCGGCGCACGAGTTCGATGTCCTCGAACGGAAAGTCGGGATCGACCGCGAGCGACGCGCAGGCAGCGAGCGCCAGGCTTTCCCCGGTGAAGGTGCCGACCTCCAGGTAGTTCCGCGGCTGCAGGACCTCGTGCAAGGTTTGCAGCACCTGAAGGTAGCTGTGCCCGGTGAAGTCCGGCAGGCTGTTGGCGTCGGGTTGGGTCAAGTGCTACCTTTGTCCGGTCGGGTGCTGCCGAAATTGCGAAACGGCGCCGCGACGGTACAGGCCGTAACGACCGTCGGTCAACCCGATGCCCGACACCCATGACAACAAGGCCGTTACGCTGTAGGTGACGCCCGGACGTTGGCCTGGAGGCGACGATGGAGGCCAGCGCGGCCGGGCTACGTGACGCTCGGCGCCAAGGCGAACGTGCCGTTGCGCTGCGAGTTGGCGGACGCCATCATCACCTCCGCTTGCGGGAAGCCATTGTGGTTGCCGGGGTCGAAGCTGTAATTGCCGAACACGCCGGGAGCCGCCGTCCGGTTCCAGGCGTCGGTGATCGCGTCCGGCGTGCTGGCGCCGCTGCTTTCCACCGCCGCCGCGACCAGGCGCACGGCGTCGTAGCCGCAGGCGACCCACCACAGGCACGTCTCGCGCAGCGGCGCTTTCGCGGCGGCAAGCTTGGCGACGAAAGCTTGGCTGCGTTCCGGCAGCTTGCAGTCCTCGCCGACGCTGAAGCTCTCGCAACTGACCATGAACACCCGCTCCCAGTTGCCGGGCCGGTCCAGAAGGCCGCGGATCTCGTCGGCGCCGAGCGAGGGGTGCCCCACGATGGGCACATTCCAACGCAGCGCCCGGCGCACGTTCATCAGCCGGGACAGCAGGCCGACGCTGGCGCTCCAGGCCACGAGCACCTCGGCGCCGGCGGCCCGGGCGTGCAGCATGTCGGGCGTCACGTCGGGCCGGGTCGCGGGGATCAGCGATTGGCTCACGACGTGGGCGCCGTCCCATCTGAACGCAGCCGCCGAGGCCGCGACGGCGCCCGTGCCGTAGGCCGAGGTGTCGCCGAACACCGCGACCTCGCGCACCCCGAGCGTGTCCAGCACGTAGCCGCGCACCGCCTCGTCCCATTGGCTGCTGCTGGGCGCGATGCGGAAGACGCTTGGGTACTTCGCCGGGTCGATCAGGCTGTCGGTCACGCAGGGGTGGAGGCAGGGCATGGCGGCGCGGGCGATGATCGGCAGGACTGCCAGCGCCTCGTCGGAGTTGGTCGGTCCCCAGATGGCATGCACCTTGGCGTGGCTGATGAGGTCCTTGGCCGCGTTCGCCGCCCGGGCCGGGTCGCCCTGGGTGTCCCGGGTGACGAGTTCGACCCGGCGCCCGCGCACGCCGCCGCCCGCGTTCAGCTCGGCCACCGCCAGCGTCACCCCGCGGTTGAAGCCGATGGCCGGAGCCGCGCTTGGCCCGGTCAACGCCGCAAGCCAGCCGATGCGGAGCGGCTCGCCGGATTGGGCCGCGGCGAGTCCGAAAGGAGCCGCCGCAGCGCCCAGCACCAGCGTTCGGCGTTTAAGCATCGTGGCCTCCTTGGGATACCGCCCGCGGCCGGGAGCGGATCATCGACGGGGTCGGTCCCTCGGGACCCAGGGCACCAACCATGATGCAGCCGCAATCCCGCGGCATTCATGGGCCTTAATGCCTAGCAACACCAGGCCAGGCGAGATGAGACGAGATCTGGGAACACGCATGCGGCGACGGCGATTGATGGCGGGCGTCCTGGCGGCGGGGCTTGCGCCCCGGGTCAGACTGCGGGCGGCAGAGGCGGAGGCGCAGCCCTTCGACGCGCAAACGGTGCGGACGATGGCCCGCGCCCTCGGGGCTGCCGCATTCCAGCCGCCGAACGCCAAGCTGCCGGACGCGCTGGCCAAGCTGACCTATGATGCCTACCGCACGATCCGCTTCGACCCGGCGCAGTCGCTTTGGCGCGGCGCCGGGTTGCCGTTCGAGGCGCAGTTCTTCCACCGCGGCTCGCTGTATGCCAACCGCGTGGACCTGTACGAGGTCGCGGACGGCCAGGCCCGCCCGCTGCGCTACCGGCCCGAGCAGTTCGATTTCGGCTCAGCGCCGCGCATGGGAGACGACGACCTCGGCTATGCCGGGTTCCGCCTGCACGGCGCGATCAACCGGGCGGATACGATGGACGAGGTCGCCGTGTTCCTCGGCGCGAGCTACTTCCGCGCGGTGGGCCGCGGCCTGCTGTACGGCCTGTCCGCCCGCGGCCTGTCGATCAAGACCGCCGACCCCGGCGGCGAGGAGTTCCCGGCGTTCAAGGCGTTCTGGCTCGAACGCCCGCAGCCCGGCACCAGCAGCGTCGTCGTCACCGGCCTGCTCGACAGCCCCAGCGCCGCGGCGGCGGTCCGCTTCTCCATCCGGCCCGGCGAAGACACGGTGTTCGACGTGGAGCTGGCGCTGTTCCCGCGCGAGGACATCGCCCAGGCCGGCATCGCCACCTTGACCAGCATGTTCCTGTTCAATGCGCTCGACCGCGGCGGCGCCGACGACTACCGCCGGGCGGTGCATGACAGCAACGGGCTGATGATGCTGACCGGGCGCGGCGAGGCGCTGTGGCGTCCGGTCGCCAACCCGCAGACCCTGCAGGTCAGCCAGTTCGGCGACAGCAGCCCGCGCGGCTTCGGCCTGATGCAGCGCACCCGGTCGCTGCGCGACTTCGAGGACCTGGAGGCACGCTACGACAAGCGCCCGAGCCTGTGGGTCGAGCCGATCGGCGACTGGGGCGAAGGCGTGGTGCAACTGGTGGAAATCCCCACCAAGGACGAGGTGCACGACAACATCGTCGCTTTCTGGCGCCCCAAGCAGCCTTTGCTGGCCAAGAGCGAGCACGGCTTCACCTACCGCCTGCACTGGGCCGCGGACGCGCCGGGCGCCCCGGCGCTGGGCCGCTTCACCGCCAGCCGCAGCGGCGCCGGCCCCGGCGGCTCCCGCCTGTTCGTGCTGGACGCGGCGGGCGGGGCGCTGGGCGCGCTGGCGCCGGACGCGCAGCCGCGGCTCGCGGTCAGCACGGACCGGGGCAAGATCCAGAACGCGGCCGTCCGCGCCAACCCCGAGGAGGGCGGCTGGCGCATGGGCTTCGAGCTGCTGCCGGAGGACGCGAAGGCGGTCGAGCTGCGCGCGCAACTGCTGCTGGGCGACGCGCCGCTGACCGAGACGTGGATGCTGCGTTGGACAGCCTGATCCCGGACGCCCACGGCGGCCCGGACGCCCAAGGCGGCGCGGGAACCTTTCGGGCCTTGCCGGAGGAAACGCCGCTCGCCATGCCGGCACAGGCGCTGCATGCCCGGGGCACCGGGGGCAAGCCGGCGTCGTCGCCGGGCCGCATGGGGTGGCGCCGGGCGCTGGTGCTGGGCGGCGCGGCCGCGGTGACGGGCGTTGCGGCCTATCAGATGTACTTGGTGCTGGGGGTTGGCGGGCTGACGCTGCTGGAGGGCGTCATCCTCGCGCTGTTCGTGGTGCTGTTCGCCTGGATCGCGCTGGCGCTGGTCAGCGCGCTCTGCGGCTTCGCCTCGCTGCTGGCGGGCGGCGGGCGGCGGCTCGATCCGTCCGGGTCGCCGCTGCCCACTCTCGCGGCGCGGACCGCGCTCCTGATGCCCTGCTACAACGAGCAGCCCGCCCGGGTGATGGCGGCGCTGCAGGTCATCCACGGCGACCTTGCCCGGCTCGGCGCGCTGCCCGGCTTCGACTTGTTCATCCTCAGCGACACGACCGATCCCGACATCTGGATCGCCGAGGAGGCCGCGTTCCTCGCGCTGCGCGACCGCACGGGAGGCATACAGGATGGCGCCCTTGCGGGCGACGACGGCCGCATCTTCTACCGCCGACGCGCCGAGAACATCGAGCGCAAGGCCGGCAACATCGCCGATTGGGTGCGCCGTTTCGGGGCCGGCTACGCCCATTTCCTCATCCTCGACGCCGACAGCGTCATGACCGGCGAGACGATCATCCGCCTGGCCGGCATCCTGGAGCGCAACCCGGGAATGGGCCTCGTGCAGACCCTGCCGGTCATCGTGGGCGGCGAAACGCTGTTCGCCCGCATGCAGCAGTTCGCCGGCCGGGCCTACGGCCCGCTGATCGCCCACGGCATCGCCTGGTGGCATGGGGCGGAGGGCAACTACTGGGGCCACAACGCGATGATCCGCACCGCCGCCTTCGCGGCCCATGCGGGCCTGCCGACGCTGCACGGGCGCAAGCCGTTCGGCGGGCACATCATGAGCCATGACTTCGTGGAGGCGGCGCTGCTGCGCCGGGGCGGCTGGGCGGTGCACATGGAACCGGGCCTGCCCGGCAGCTACGAGGAAAGCCCGCCTTCGCTCGCGGACATCGCCGTGCGCGACCGGCGCTGGTGCCAGGGCAACCTGCAGCACATGAAGGTGATCGGCGCGCGGGGCCTGCACCCGGTCAGCCGGCTGCATCTCGCCATGGGCATCGGCTCCTACGTCACAGCGCCGATGTGGCTGCTGTTCCTCGTGACCGGCATCCTGATCTCCTTGCAGGCGCGTTTCGTGCTGCCGGACTACTTCCCGGCCGGGCCGTCGCTGTTTCCCTTGTGGCCGGCGGTGGACCCGGTGCGGTCGAAGTGGGTGTTCATCGGCACCATGGCCGTGCTGCTGGGGCCGAAGCTGCTGGCCTGCGCCGCGCTGCTGCTGCGGGAGCGCCAAGCCTTCGGCGGCGGGCTGCGGGCGCTCGCGGGCGTGCTGATCGAGACGGTGCTGACCGGGCTGATCGCGCCGGTGGCGATGCTGACGCAGTCCGCGGCGGTGGTGTCGATCCTGGCCGGGCGCGACGGCGGCTGGCAGCCGCAGCGGCGGGACGACGGCGGCATCCCTCTTGCGCAGACTGCCCGCCAATACCGGGCGCATACGGTGATCGGCCTCCTGCTGGGGCTTGCGTCCTACCTGGTGTCGCCGTCGCTGCTGCTTTGGATGTCGCCGGTGGTGCTAGGCTTGGCGCTTGCCATCCCCATGGCGGCCTGGACCGCCGGGCGCGGTCCCGGTCAGGCGTTGCGGCGGCTCGGGCTGCTGCGCATTCCCGAGGAAAAGGCACCCCCTGTCGTGCTGGCGGAGGCGAAGCGGCTGCAATCGGAAGCGGAAGCATTGGCACGCCCCGCCTTCCGCCATCTCGTTTCCGACCCGCGCCTGCTGGCGGCCCACGCCGCCATGCTGCCGCCGCCCCGTGCCCGCGGCACGCCGTTCAACCCGGCGCTGCTGATGGGCCTGGCCAAGCTGGAAGAAGCGGCGACGCTCGACGCCGCCGGGGCCGCCCTCACCCGGCAAGAAACCGCCGCGGTGCTTGCCGACCCACGCGGCTTGGCGCTGCTTCGCACGCTTTCGCCGTAGCCAGGATCAGTCCGACCCGCCCATTGCCCAGCCGGACATGTCCTCTCCGGTCAAGCGCGGCTGCTCCGGCGCTGGCTCCGGCGTTGCGGCCTGGGGGTTGGCCTTGGCATCCGGCGGCAATGGCTGCGCGTCAGCCGTCCCGGGCTTGTCGGACTGCGGGGGCGCAGGAGGCGCCTGCGGGGCTTGGAATGCATTCATGACGGAGTCCACGCACTGAATTGTGCGCTGCGGCATAAAGTCGCCCCATCGTTGACTTCAACGTGAGCCGAACCTCACGTTTTCGTGCTCTCAGGCAGCGGCATCCGGCCCGACGCGGACCAGCAGCTTGCCGAAGTTCCTGCCTTGCAACATGCCGATGAACGCGGAGGGCGCGCGTTCCAGCCCGTCCACCACGTCCTCGCGGTACTTGATCTGCCCGGACTCGACCCACGCGGTGGCGTCGCGCAGGAAATCCGCCTGCTGGCTCGCGAAGTCGGTCACGATGAAGCCGCGCAGCGTCAGGCGCTTGGTCAGGACGGCACGCATCAGCCCGGCCTGCCGGTCCGGCCCGGCGGATGGCGCGGTCTGGTTGTATTGCGAGATTAGGCCGCAGACCGGGACGCGGGCAAATGGGTTCAGCAACGGGAACACGGCGTCCCAAACCGAGCCGCCGACGTTCTCGAAATACACGTCGATCCCCTTCGGGCAGGCCTGCTTCAACCGCTCGGGCAGGTCCGGCCCGCGGTGGTCGATGCAATCGTCGAACCCTGTTGATCGGACGTAATCGCACTTCTCCGCGCCCCCGGCGATGCCGACGGCGCGCGCCCCGCGCAGCTTGGCGATCTGGCCCACCATGGACCCCACGGGACCGCTGGCGGCGGCGACCACCACGGTTTCCCCGGACTTCGGCTGCCCGATGTTGAGCAGGCCGCAATACGCCGTCATGCCGGGCATGCCCAGCACGCCGAGCGCGGTGGAGGCCGGCAACGCTCCCCGCTCCATCCGCCGCAGCCCGGCGGCGTCCACGGCGGCATAGGCCTGCCAGCCGTTGTAGCCCTCCACCAAGTCGCCAGGCTTCAGCCCACCCGCGCGGGACTCCATCACCTCGCCGACGGTGCCGCCGCTCATCACGCCGTCGATGGGCACCGGCGGCACGTAGGACGGCGCGTCGCTCATCCGCCCGCGCATGTAGGGATCGAGCGACAGCCAGACCGTCCGCACCAGCGCCTGTCCCGGCCCCGGCGTCGGGATCGGCCCCCGCTCCAGGCGGAAGTCGCTTTCCTGCGGCTCCCCCACCGGGCGGCGGGCGAGGACTACGCGTTGGTTTTCGGCATCGGGCATAGAGGCACCTCGGGTTCGTCGCGTGAACCATAACGGGGATTAACCAAGCCGCAACCAAAACCGCGCATCATGCCAATTATTGTCGAAACAATCCTTGGCAGTAACAATTTTGGCAACGCTATCGGGTTCTGGCACAATCGGGCGCGGCATACAGGGGTCTGTGTCCCTTTTGGACCAGCTCGCGCCTGGCGGCAACCTTGAGTGGACGGTCAGCGGATCGGGGCTGGGCGGCATTGCCGACCTCCGGCTGCTCGACACCCTGGGCGATGGGCAGCGCCTGGATACGTTGTTCCACCCGCAGGTGGTGATCCGCCGCGGGTCCGCGACGCTGTTCAGCGGCGACCTGCTGGGCTGGTCTGGCACGCGCAGCGCGGACACGGCGGCGACCGCCATCAACTTCGACCTGGCGCCCACGCTGCGCGCCGCCGGGCTGGCCGGCGGGATGTCGGATGATAGCACCGTTTCCATCACCTTCCACAGCGTCATCGCCTCGCTGTATGCGGCGCGGCAGGCGCCGGCCTTGGGCCGGGTGCTCGGCCAGGGCGACTTGCTGCGCAACACCGCCGTGTTCAGCGGCACCGTGGCGGGCACGCTGTCCAGCAGTGATCCCGCCGCCGCGTCGCTGGCGCTGCCATCCAGCACGCTGGCCGCGTCGATCTACGCGGTGAACGGCGTGCTTGCCGCGGGAATAGCGGGGGCGGCGGGAACGGCGCACGCGGCGTATGGCGACATCGTCACCTACCGCATCCAGCTCGGCCTGCCGCTGACGGACGCGCACCATGTCCAACTGACCGCCAGCCTCGCGGGGCTGACCGGCCCCTTCGTGTTCGACGCCGCCGGCACGATGGGAGGGTCGCCTGGCGGCCATGCCCAGTTTGGGCCGAACGGCACCTACACCGCGACCCGGCCGGCGGCGACCCTGACAACCGACGCGGCGGGGAACGCGGCCGTCCTGTTCGACTTCGGCGACATCCAGTCGTCCATTGCCCATCCCGGCACCATCGACCTGCTGGTGTCCGCCCCGCTGGCGCCCGGCGCGTCGCTTGCAGCATCCGTGACGGAGACCGAGGCGAACTCGTTCGGGACCCCGGCCACGGTCAGCGCCACGACGGCGGCCGTCGCCCTCAACGAGCCGTCGCTGCACATCCAGACCGCGACGGTCTATGCGTCGAATGACCACGCCAACTGGACCGGCACCGGCGGCCCGTTCGGCTACAGCCCGGATTTCGGCCAGTTCGGCGGCGTCATCAGCAGCGCCGGGCTGGCGACGGAGCCGTTTGCCGACCAGCTCTACGGCTTGGACGCCGGCGACGATGTGACCTTCGTCATCGCGGTCGAGAACCTGATGCCCGGCGCCAAGGCGTACGACGTGCTGGTGCGCGCGCCGATGCCGGACGGGTTCGTGGCGCCGGGCGGCGACGCCAGCATCACCGTCTCGGACGGCGCCGGGACGCCGCTGGCCTATTCCGGCAACCTGTTCGATCCGAAGGGTGGCTTGCTGCTGGACCCGAAGGCGCCGATTGGCGGCTACGATGCCAACAGCGGCCAGAACATCCTGCTGATCAGCTACACGCTCCGCAGCACGGACCGGTTGGACCTCAGCGTGCCCAACCACGTCAGCACGGCGCAGATCGTCAGCTACGCGACGGAGCCGGGCTGGACCAATCGCGTGACGCAGACCGCCGCCGCCGCCAACACGGCCACGACCGGGGTGATCAACATCCAGCCGGCCGTCGCCGTCGCCTTGGTGTCGACCGGCAACCCCAACAGCGCCAGCACGCTGCTGGCGCTCGGGGGAACCGCGACGTTCCGGCTGACCGCCACCCTGCCCGAAGGCTTGAGCCGCGGGCTGGACCTCTCGATCCTGCTGCCCGCCTGGCTCACCGCGGTGTCGGCGCGGGTTGTGGCCGTCGGGGCCAACATCACCCCGCAGTTCCAGGTGTCCGACGGCCATGGCGGGATCGCTTTTGGCGACACGCTGAACGCGCCGGACGGGCAGGACACGGTGGCCGACCAGGTGGTGATCGAGGTCACGGTCCGCCCGGACTCCCTTCCGGGCGGCGCCGCCCCGCATACGCAGACCATCCAGGCCGCGGTCAGCATCGGGCCGCCGGGACAAGTGGACACGGTGACGGGAAGCATCGCCGTGGGCGTCGCCGACCCGGCCGCGCCGACCATCACCCAAGCCTTCGCCGGCACGGGCCAGCTCGCGAACGGGCAGGTCGCGACGCTTCGCTTCACGGTGACGCTGCCGGCCGGCTTCAGCAAGGATTTCCGCATCCTGGACAGCCTGCCGACCGGCCTCGCCTACGTGCCGGGGTCGGCGCGCGTCGTGCAGGCCGGCGGCGTCGCGTCGCACGGCGCCGCCGCGCTGTCCGCGCCTTCGGAGCAACGAACGGGATCGCTGCTCACCCTCGATTTCGGCGCGGTCGATGCGCTGTCCTCGGCCAACCGCCAGGTGACGGTCGAGCTGCAGGTCCAGGCGGCCGCTCTGGTCGGCACGACGCTCATCAACTCGGTCACGGTGGACAGCAGCTACGCCACCGCTGCCGCTGCGGCCTTGGGTGCAACGGTTGCGGACACGCCGCCGACGCTTGCGGGCTTTCCAGGCATCACAGCCGCGCGGGACGACACGGCGCTGCTGCCCTTCGCCGGAATCACGGTGACTGATCCCGACACCGGGCAGCAGCAAACCTTGCAGATCACGCTCAGCAGCGGGGCCAACGGCTTCCTGACCAACCTGGGCGCCGGACGCTATGACGCTGCGGCCGGGATATACACGGTGACGGGCACGGCGGACGCCGTCATGGCCGCCGCCGCCGCGCTGAGCTTCGTGCCCACCCGGCGCCAGGTCAGCCCCGGCCAGCAGGTCCTGACGGACTTCAGCGTCCAGGTCCGCGACAGCGCCGGCGCAGGCGGCCCGGCCACGGTGACACGGGTTGCGGCTACGGCGATCAACACCGCGCCCTCGGTCCGCAACGCGGCGCCGGGTCAAATGATCTTCCCGGGCACGCAGGTCCGCCTGTTCGGCGGCCTGCTGCTGCAGGACCCCGACGTGGGCCAGACCGAAACGCTGACCATCCGGTTCGCCAACCCCGCCATCGGCACGCTGCGCGGCACGGGTCCTGGCCATTACAACCCGGCAACCGGCCTGTTCACCTCGACGGGCACGCTCGCCGCCCTCATGGCCGAGGCTGCGGGACTGGTTTTCAACGCGGGCGACCAGCCGGGCGACACCTTGATGACCGTCACCATCGACGACGGGGCGGGCGGCATCGCCCAGGACACCAGCATGCTCACCGTCTCGGCAAGCGCTCCATCCATGCTGCCGGTCGGCAGCGCGCCGCCGCCGTTTGCGCCCACGGCCTTGCCGCCGCAGCTTTTCGTCGGGTCGGCGCCGGCCAACTTGGTGGCGGTGCCGGCCGGGTCCAGCGTGCTCGCGGGCACAGCCGGCCGTGACGCTTACTTCGTGGACGGCGCCGCCGGGCTGCAATCGGACACGCTGACCGGCTTCGGCGGCGGCGACGCGGTGGTGCTTTGGGGATTCCGGGCGGGCATCTCGACCTTCGCCTGGTCGAATAGCCCGGCCGGCGCCGCCGGACGCATTCTGCGCGCCGACATCCCCGGCACCGGCGCCGCGACCACCAGCCTGAATTTCGCCGGCCGGACCGCCAACGACACCGACCGCTTCGCGATCAGCCTCGGACGGTTCAACGGGCTGGACTTCCTGTCAATCGTGTCGCCGACCTGACGGGCCTTGCCTTCTTCCCGGGTGCGGCCATGATGCAGGCCGGCCATGGTGGGGAGATGCTTGATGGACCTACGCGAGATCGCCTCCGGCCTGCGCTTCCCGGAGGGGCCGGTCGCCATGCCGGACGGCTCCGTGGTCCTTGTGGAGATCGAGCGCGGCTGCCTCACGCGGGTGCAGCCGGACGGCGCGAAGCAGGTGGTGGCGCAGCTTGGCGGCGGGCCGAACGGGGCGGCCATCGGGCCGGACGGCCGGGCTTACGTGTGCAACAACGGCGGCTTCAAATGGGTCGATGACGACACCGGGCTGCGGCCGGTCCTGCAGGCCGACGACTACAGCGGCGGGCGGATCGAGCGGGTGGACTTGGCCACCGGGGCGTTCGAAACGCTGTACGCGGCGAGCGAGCAGGCGCCGATGCGCGGCCCGAATGACCTGGTGTTCGACCGGCACGGCGGGTTCTACTTCACCGACCTCGGCAAGGGCCGCGCGCGGGAGATGGACCGTGGCGCCGTCTACTACGCCCGCGCGGACGGCAGCCTGATCCGCGAGGTGGCGTTCCCCATGCTCACGCCCAACGGCGTCGGCCTGTCGCCGGACGGCAATACCTTGTACGTGGCGGAAACCGAGCCGGCCCGACTGTGGGCCTTCGACCTGGCCGGGCCGGGCGAGATCCGGCGGCAGCCCTGGCCCTCCCCGCATGGCGGACGGCTCGTCACCGGCAGCGCCAACTTCCAGCGGTTCGACAGCCTTGCAGTGGACCGTGCGGGCAACGTCTGCGTCGCCACGCTGGTGCACGGCGGGATTTCGATCATCTCGCCCGACGGCGCCTCAATTCGGCACGTGCCGATGCCGGAGCGCTGGGTGACCAACATCTGCTTCGGCGGAGCGGACCTGCGTACCGCCTATATCACCCTGTCCTCCACCGGACGGCTGGTGGCGTGCGAGTGGGAAGAAGCCGGCACGCCGCTGGCCTACCTGAACGCCTGACCGCCGCCCCGCTTCCCGTCGCGTCAGGCCGGGGACACGCGCGGGCTTTGCAGAAGCTGTTGCCGGGCCTGCGCCGCGCATGTGTCGAGCGCGGCCAAAAGCTCTTCGGGCTGCACGTCATGGCCGTGGCCGGCGAGCGCGCATCGTATGTGCCGTAGCAGCCGCTCGTCGTGCCCGGCGCCGTCGCGCACCGCCAAAACCGACGCGGCCAGGCCGGCTGCTGCCGGACCGGAAAGATGGAACCGCGCTGCCGCCCATTGGGCGAACAGCTTGTCGCGCCGCGCGGCCACGAGGAAGCGGAACTCCTCGTCATGCGCGAATTTCGCCTCGAACGCCCGTTCGCGGTCCTGCCACGTGGTCATCGGCGCCTCCCCTGCGCGTCGTCGCGCCAGGCGCCGGCTTGGGCGCTCGGCGCGCCGTGCATTACCCTATCAGGACCCGTCCCCGTCAGAACAGCAATTTCGCTGCCACGACGCAAAGGATCGCGGCCAGCGTGCCGCGGATGGCGGAAGCGGAGACCCGGGCCGCGAGCAGGCCGCCCAGGATGACGCCCGGCACCGACCCCGACAGCAGCGACCCGAGCAGGCGCCAATCGACGGCGCCAAGCAGCCAATACCCGGCGCCGGCCAGCAAGGTCAGCGGCACGGCATGGGCGATGTCGGACCCGACGATCCGCGCGATCCGCATGCGCGGGTAGAGCAGGGCCAGGACGCTGACCCCCAAGGCCCCGGCCCCGACCGAGGACAGCGTCACCAACACGCCCAAAACGCAGCCGGCGCCGATCGTCAGGGCGGTTTGCTTGCCGGGCGCGATGCGGTCGCCGTAGGCGCTGGCCAGATGGATGACCTGCTTCTGGAACAGCACCAGCAGGGCCGCCAAAAGGATCGCCACCGCGAGCACCGGGGTCACGATCTCGGACAGCACCGCGGCGCGCAGGTCGAACTGGTGCAGCACCGCGATGGTCAGCGCTGCCATGGGCAGGCTGCCGGAGGCGAGAAGCCCGGTGATCCGCCAGTCTATCGTGTGGGTGCGGGCATGCACCGCGACGCCGACTGTTTTCGTGCAGGCGGCGAACAGCAGGTCCGTGCCGACCGCGGTCGCCGCATGCACCCCGAACAGCAGGATCAGCAGCGGCGTCATCAGCGAGCCGCCCCCGACGCCGGTCAGGCCGACCAGCGCGCCCACGCAAAACCCGGAAAGGCTGTAGAGTGGGTCGATCATCCCGGTCTTCCCCTGATCCCTGCTCGCATCGGCGTGGGGCGCGTCGATACGCTCGCGCCGAAGGTCCTTTTCGCACGTTGCCGGCTGGAAATGGAACTATCGCATCCGCAGTGCCCCGATGGTGCGGGAACCTGTCCCGCCCTGTTGCAATATCAATATTAAGACAAAGAAGCTTCAGTCGAATGCGCTGAAATCAAAACGACGTGCAAAGTCAAGCAGGACGATGCAGCGCGTCCATACGTTGCACTCTCATGAACAAGGCATCGGCTGCCAGTTTGTTTACCTTGCAGAGACGCAATTCAGACTAATGTGCCGATGCAGGTTCCAACAACCGAGAGATGCGATGCGCAACGCAGTCATATACAACGAGCCGGGAGGCAGCTGCCCGTCACGGCTTGCAAGATCGGGTTGCTTCATTGTCTCTCGCTAATGCAGGGAAGCTGATGTCGGACAGCTATGATGGCCAGCCCAGCCATTTCCGCGTGTTGGCCGAACATTTTTCCGCGTTCGCATGCCTGTCGGCTGCGGAGACAAAACTGCTGGGCGACCTGGCCGAGGCCGCGCGCTATCACCCGCCTTACCGGGATCTTTATGTGGCCGGCACATCGCCCCCGCCGCCGCGCATGATTGTCGCGGGGTGGGCTTGCCAATACCGCCTGCTGTCCGACGGGCATCGGCAGATCGTCAGCCTCAAGTTGCCTGGCGACCTGATTTGGCCGTTGATGCCGGTCCGGCTGCCGTCGTCCTGCGCCGTCGCGGCGCTGACCGAACTGGAAACCGTCAGCGCCCAGCCGCTTGTCGACGCCGCTGCCGCCGCCGACCCGGCGTATCCCGGCCTGGCGCACGCCATCCGCGTCATGTCGCACCTGCATGACATGCTGCTCTACGATCAGATCGTGCGCCTGGGCCGGCAGACCGCATGCGGGCGGTTCGCCCATCTGATGCTGGAGCTGCGCGAGCGCCTGGACCGCGTGGGCCTGGCGAACGGCGACAGCTTCGCCATGCCGCTGACGCAGGACGTGCTTGCCGACGTGCTCGGCTTCAGCGTGGTCCATGTCAACCGTACCGTGCAGCAACTGCGGCGGGAGCGGTTGCTGGAAGTAAAGAATGGCACGGTCACGCTGACGCAGCCCGAGGCGCTGCAGGAACTGGCAGGGTGGATGCCGCTGCACGGAGGACCCACCGAGCCGAAGCCATCGGCGCGTCCGGGTTACAGGGTGCAGTGAGCCACCCGCCGCGGCCCGGCATTTCCCCGGCGGCGATCAAGGCCTGGACGATTGCCGTCGTGCGGCAGCCCTGATTCCGGACCGCATCGGGGTCCCTTTTCCTGGACAGGCGACGCTTGGAGCCTCAAAGCGCCGTTTGGCGACCCGGCCTCAAGCATCGCCTCGCCAGTGTCAGACTCGGGGCGGGCTGCCCACCTGGCGTTGCAACGCGCGCAGCTTTTCCAGGTTCTCCCGCACCAAGCTCGTGCCGTCACGCATAAGCGTCGCGAACTGCGGGCTTACCGTCCCCTCGTCGCCTACGCCGCCTTGCATCCGGAGCAGTTCTTCGTGGCTTGCGATCTGGTCGGCGACGTAGGTGCGGTCGAAGTCCAGCCCCTGCTGCAGCCGCATGTGCCCGAGGCGCACGCGCAGGTCGGAGCGGAGAACGCGCGGCGGCGTGATGGAGGCCGCAGTCGCGGTAGGCGCCAGGCGCACGGCAAACCCATTGGCCTGGTTGGTGAGCTGGTCCGAGATCGCCTTCACGGCGGGCGACTGCGCCTGCGTCTTGGCCAGCGCGCCTTCCTGACGGTCGAACTCGATGATCTGGTAGGCATCGGTGGTGAACTGCACCTCCGCCGGGTTGGCGCTGGCATCGCTGGAGGTAGGCTTGGCATTCTGGTTGTTGCAGGCGGCGAGCAGGAGCAATGCCGCGGCGGCTGTTAGGCGAGCTGTCGTCTTCATAGTGTGCATGTTTCCGTTCCCTATTGCGGGCAGGCGTGAACGCCCGCCCGCTTCAAGCACAATCAGAATACGTAAACGACCCGGAGCGTCGTCCCGAAGTCCTGCTTGAACCCGCCGACGACTTTGACGTCATGGTTGAGTTCCAGCATCGTCTGGATACGCGGCGTGACGAACAGCGCGGCGTTGGCGCGGATGCGCTGCTCCTCCGTCTTGCTGCCGTCAAAGAAGCCGTTCACCTTCTGGTTGCCGCCAAAGAAGCCTTCGTAGCCGAGCGAGGTGCTGAACGCCGGGCTCCAGCGCCAGTTGGCCCAAACCTGCGCGCGGAAGCTCGGGTCCTGGCTGAGCCGCTGGTTGCCGGGGACATATTCGCTGTTGTCGCCGTAGAACTGCGTGTCGAAGCTGAGGTCGATGCCGAGGTTGTCGCCGAAGCCCTGGGTCAAGCCGACCTGGACGTCGCCGCGCCAACGGTTGTCGCCGACATTGATGGGCGACCGCCGATCGTAGGTGCCGGTCGGCGGGTAGATGAAGCCCGTCAGGTTGACGTTGGTCTTGGTCGCCGTGTTGACGTAGGGCCAGATGAACGCCGAAAGCTGGATGTTCTGCGCCCCGAAGGCGCTCCCAAGGCGTAGGCCGTCAATGTGGGCGGCCGATTCCGAGCCGAAGGGGTGGATGATCTGGAAGCCGGCCGGATGCCCCGCGATGTCGACGAAATGGACGTAACGGGAAACGGCGACGTTGATTTCAAGGCCGGAGTTCTTGATCGTGTTGCCCCGGGCGACGTTGAACTCGGTGTCATGGCCGTAGATGTAGTAGCCGATGGCCAGGTTGGTGCCGGCGGGCAGCGGCGTGAACTCGTAGGGTTCGATCTCCTGCGCCCCCGCCCTTGTCGCAGAACCCATGGTCAACAGCAGACAGACCAGACCGCCCAGCCCAAGCTGCAGAAGCGACCGAGCCGACGAAAATCCTTTAATGCGCACTTATGGTACTCCCCCCCTTTGACTGGACTGGCATCGGACTGATCCGGTCGTCAGCAGTCCAACATCCCAAGCCATGCAGCCCTCGAACCGTTACGGGGATCATACGACCTTCTCGTAACATTCGGTCGGGAAAGTGCGCGTGCAAATACGATTCATGCAAATGTAATTTGCTATAGCAGCGATTTGTTCTGCCAGGTGATGCGATATAGCCACGCTCTGCCGTGTGCCGCCCTGGCGGCCGAGCGGCGGCATGGCGATCCGGCTGGCCCTGCAAACCTGTTTGCGGCATCATCATGGATATCCGCCCCGCGAGGTGAGCATGAGATTCGTGAACGCCTTGGCCTTCGGCTTGGCGCTGTTGACAATCCCGGCGCGTGCCGAGAACTCCGGCGTGCCCGACCCCGGCCTGCTGCTCGGCATGATCCGGACCTTTGGCGCGGAGGATGCGGCCCGGCTGGCGTGCGGACGGGACGCGGTGGTCTGGGCCGACCGCTACGAGGGGTTCGCCTACGGTCCCGGCGAAGCCAAGTACGGCAAGACAGCCGCCGGGTCCTATGCCTGCCGGCAGGACGCGGCCGCCGGCAACTATTGGGACACCGACCCGCGCAGCAGCATGACCGGCCATCCCGGCCGGAGCTTTCCCTTCACGCCGGTCTTCGTCGGATCCTGACCTTGCAGGACCTGCTGACGTCGGCGCGGGCAGCGCGCGATGCGGGGCAGGCCGACCGGGCGCTGGCGTTGGCCCAGGAAGCGCGGGCGCGGGGGCCGGACGCGCCGGAACCGGCATTCCTGCTGTGTTCGCTGCTGCTGGCCCGGCGCGACCCGGCGGCCAACGCATTGCTCGGCACGCTTTCGGCCTTCGCGGGCTTCGCGCCGGGCTGGGAGGAGTTGGGCCACGCCTTGCTCGTGCAGCAGCCCGCGGCGGCGCAGGTTGCTTTCGGCCGGGCGGCGGAGGCCTATGCCGCGATGGAGGCGCGCACGCCGACGGCCCCCCTCGCCCACCGGCTCGGCACGGCGCTGCGGGCTGCCGGGCGGTTGCCGGAGGCGCGGGATGCCATGCGCCGGGCCGTCACGCGCGATCCCTCGGCGGCGCAGGCCTGGTTCAGCTTAGGGGTGCTGTGCCAGGACCTGCATGACGGTTCCGGCGCGGCCGAGGCGTTCCGCGCCGCCTTGGTTGCCCGCCCCGATTTCCATGAGGCCGCCTTCAACCTCGGCATCGCCTGCCAGGAAGGCGGCGACCTCCATGCGGCGCTTGACGCCTATGCGCTGGCCCGGCGCCTGCGCCCGGAGGCGTTCGGCCGGATCGCGCAGGCCTTGGCGTCACCCGGCGTCGGGCGTCTCTGGCTGCACCCCTCCGCCCTGCACCGGGACCTCGCCGCCCGGGCCTGAGCGGAAGCGTTTGCGATATACCCCCGGCGTGGTCAGCAGCGCGCCGGCCAGGGCGTCGTAGCGCCGCGCGGCGTCGCCGCCGAACCCCTCATGCACCAGTTCGAGCCGGGCGCGCGGCACCGGGAAGCACTGGGCGACCGGCGTGCCGCGCGGCAGCGTGCCTTCGAACGCCGGGTCGATCCACACGCCGGGGAACAGCAGCCCGACCGCGTTGAACCGGTCGGCATCCACCAGCCCGCTGAGCAGGCGGAACGGCAGGTCCGCCCGGTTCACCGGATGGGTGGCGAACAGCGACCAGCCCGGTTCCAGCGTCACGGTCCAGAAGCTGTTGAACTTCACGACCACCTGGTCCGCGGCAAAGAACGGCGTGCCGCTCACCTGGGCCGGCGCATGGAAGCTGACCGGCGCGCGGGGGTGGTGCGCCGCGGCCAAGAGCGGCAGGTCCCAATCCCAGGACAGGGTTCCGCCGCGCACCACCACGTCGCAAGGCAAGGGGATGACGAAGCCGTGCGCCATCGCATCGACGAAGGGCGGGCACTGCTTGACGGTCCGCACCGGATCCGGATGCATGTCGGACACCGCGGTGCGCGGCATGGCGCGCAGCCAATCCGGCAAGGCCTCCGCCGCCGCGGCCGGGCGCGGCAAGCGGCCCAGCAGCGCGTCGTCGCAGCGGAACACGACGCGCACCGTCTCAGCCTGGCCGATGGAGCGCCTGGGCGACCGCGGCCTGCCAGCCGGCGTATTTGCGGGCGCGTTCGGCGGCCTCCATCTGCGGGGCGAAGTGGCGGTCCATCGCCCAAAGCTGCTGAAAGCCGCCGGGGTCCGGATAAAGCCCGGCGTCCAGCCCGGCGAGGTAGCCGGCGCCCAGCGCCGTGGTTTCCAGGCAGCGCGGACGCTCGACGCCGACGCCCAGCATGTCCGCCAGGAACTGCATCGTCCAATCGCTGGCCGTCATGCCGCCATCGACGCGCAACACGACCTCGCCCCCGCGCCCGAAGTCGTCGAGCATGGCATCCAGCAAATCCCGGGTCTGGTAGGCCACGCCTTCCAGCACGGCGCGGGCCAGCTCGCGCCGGGTGGTGCCGCGGCTGATGCCGCTGAGGCAGGCGCGGGCATGGCTGTCCCAGTGCGGCGCGCCCAGCCCGGTGAAGGCGGGCACGAGGTAGACGTCCTGCGCCGGGTCGGACGACGCCGCCAGCTCGCCGGTCTCCGCGGCGTGGCCCACAAGGCCTAACCCGTCGCGCAGCCATTGCACCCCGGTGCCGGCGGAGAAGATCGAGCCTTCCAGCGCGTACTCGCGCACGCCCCCGCGCTGCCAGGCGATGGTCGTGAGCATACGGTGGCGGGAGCGGACGGGTTCGCGCCCGGTATGCAGCAGCACGAAGGCGCCGGTGCCGTAGGTCGCCTTCACCATGCCGGGCGACAGGCAGCCCTGGCCGACCAGCGCCGCCTGCTGGTCGCCCGCGACGCCGCGCACCGGGATCGTGGCCCCGAACAGCCGGGTGGTGCCGAACGCCCCGGCGCTGTCGCGGATTTCCGGCAGCATGGCGCGCGGGACGCGGAACAGCGCCAGCAGCTCGTTGTGCCAGGCGCCGGCGGCGATGTCGCACAGCAGGGTGCGGGAGGCGTTGGTGGCGTCGGTCGCGTGCACCGCGCCCTCCGTCAGCCGCCAGAGCAGGAAGCTGTCCACCGTGCCGAACGCCAGTTGCCCGGCCTCCGCCCGGGCGCGGGCGCCCTCGACGTGATCCAAGATCCAGCCGATCTTCGTCGCGGAGAAGTACGGGTCGAGGCGCAGCCCGGTCAGCTCGGCCACCCGCCCGCCGTGCCCGGCGTCCTCCAGCGCCTGGCAGGCGCCGGCGGTGCGGCGGTCCTGCCAGACGATGGCGTTGTGGATCGGCTGCCCCGTGGCGCGGTCCCACACCAGCGCGGTTTCCCGCTGGTTGGCAATCCCCAAGCCAACGATCTGCGAAGCGTCTAGCCCGGCGGCAGCCAGGGCCTCCCGCGCGGTGTACAGCGCGGTGGACCAGATCGCCTCGGGGTCATGCTCCACCCAGCCGGATTGCGGGTAAAGCTGCTCGAGCTCGCGCTGCGCCGTGGCGACCACCTCCAGCTTCGGCCCGAACACCATGGACCGGGTGGAGGTGGTGCCCTGGTCGATGACCAGCACGTGCCCGGTCTTGGAGCCGGTCACGGCGGGGTGGCACCCGGGGAGCGGCTGCCCGCCCCCCTTTCGTCAAGCCGCACCGGTCAGGCCCGCTTCGGCATGGGCGTGGCCGCCCAGGTCTTCAGCAGCGTTTCGTAGTCCACCGTCTCGCCCTGCGGCTTCTCGTTCGCGAGCTTGCGTTGCGGTGCCAGGGTGCCGTCCTTTTCCGCCTTGGCGAACCAGTACTCGGGATCCTTCTCCGGGTTCATCACCGGGCCGAGCTTGCCCTGCACGCCGGAGCGCTGCAGCCGGGTCATGATGGCGTCCTGGTCGCGCGCCAGCCCGTCCATCGCCTGCTGCGGCGTGACCGCGCCGGAGATGGCGTTGGACACGTTCTGCCACCAGACCTGCGCCATCTTGCCGTAGT
>JAABUQ010003753.1_pt1 | contig 27083 bp, 26 predicted proteins | sample 5560001 | NCBI WGS metagenome assembly JAABUQ01 (sample SAMN10711888, study PRJNA513371) | rock metagenome | isolation source: Antarctica rocks | place: Antarctica: Victoria Land, Finger Mt nord | collected 2015-12-18 | reverse complement strand
TTACCGAAGGCCACGATGCGATCGGTCAACTCGTCGAGGGTGGCGCAGTCATTGGGAGGGAGGACCTTCCGCTGGAGAATAGAGAAGTACATCTCCACCAAGTGAACGCAAACGCAATTGATTAGGACCCGCCATGTAATAACAGATGCATTTCAGAGCAACCCAGGGCGGGGTAAACAGGGAGTAGTTCCAGTCACCGAGAAAAACGTCTCGGCGGATGTGGATGGCAGAGAGTTCGTCGTCAGAAACAATGTGTCCCGCAGGGTACTGATTGGTGTCCAGTTCGCTTTTGACCCTGAGCCCGGTGGTGGTTGTCGTGGCTCCAATCAGGTTCACCACCACCTCGTGGCTGACGAGTGGCTTGCCCGCCAGTTCTGCGTGATGGCCGAGAACAGTCGATGCTCGATCGTGTTCCACTTGCTGGTCCCAGGCGGGAAGTGACACACCCCAATCTCCAGCCCCGCTTCATCCGTGAGTTTCTGCAACTCGAGTTTCTACAGGCGGAGGCGATGGCCATTGCTGCCACCAGCATCGGCCGTGATCAGCAGGCGGGTCGCCTTCGGGTACACCGGGTAGCCCATGGTCCACCACCGCAACGGATGCTCTCCACGGCAAACGCGGCCGTGTCATGGTCAACCCCGACACTGACCCACGCCTCGTTGTGGGCGACGTCGTAGGCCCCGTACGGACTGACTCGGCACAGTTCGCGAATGATGAAGTCATGCGTCAGCACCTGCTCCGGCTCGCCTTTGGGGCGCAGCTCCCGCCCGCCGTTCTTGAAGGGACCGATCAACTCTTTCTTTTTGGTGTCGACTGAGATGGTCGGCTCACCGTCCCAGAGTTGTTGCTGGACCGCACCGTTGAGGTGTTCAAAATGCGCGTTGCGGTCTGGATGTTCGCTGCCTTCCAACGTTTTCTGATTGACCTGCCGGCTGTAGCCGAAATCGTGGAGCAGTTCCGCCACCATCCGATGGCTGGTCTGGTGCCCCTGCCCTTTGAGCTCCACGGCCAGCTTGCGCACACTCTTACACGTCCAGCGCAGCGGCGACTCCGGATCGACCTCGACTGGTCGGCTCCACTAGCCGCTCCAGATCATCGCGCAAGGTAGGGTCGATCACCACCATCGACTTGCGACCCCACCTGGCCGACGCACGCGACCCTTGCCGGCTTGCAACTCTGGCTGCAGGACTTCGCGAATCCCGCGCTGAATCATCGTCCGCGACACCCCAGTCGCACGCGCCACCGCCACCCGGCCACCACTCCACAAGTATATCACATTGCATCAGTTATTACGTGGCGAGTCCTTAGGAGACCGGCAAGAATAAACATTGAGTTAGCATAGTCACGTTGGGGACGTGAAGCGGCCGCCTTTGGATGAGGACACGTCCTGCGGTTCTTTCGGACCCTTGATGAGCGCCAGGCCCGGCTGTGTGCCGCAGAGCGCGCATGGGCGATCGGCTGGGGTGGGATCACGTTGGTGTCGCGTGTCACGGGCCTGTCGTACCCAACCATCCACAAGGGCATCACCGAGTTGCGCGTACTGCGGCGACGTGACGACGGGGCGGATCCGTCGGCCGGGCGGGGGTCGCAAGAAAGTCGAAGTGGTCGATCCGGCGGTGTTGCCCCTCCTGCAGGATGTCGTGGAGTCGTCTACTGCCGGGAGTCCGATGGATGTGTTCCGGTGGACCTCCAAGTCGAAGACGAAGTTGGCCGAGGCTTTGGCGGAGCGGGGACACCGACTGGCGCCGAACACCGTCGGCCGACTGCTGCGCGATCTGGACTACAGTCTGCAAGCCAACCGCAAGGACAAGGAAGGTCGCTCGCCGCCGGAGCGTGGTGCGCGGGTGGCCTATCTGAACGAGCAGGCGCGCACGTTTTTGGAGCGAGGTCAGCCTGTGATTTCGGTCGACGCCAAGAAAAAGGAGTTGGTGGGCGACTTCAAGAACGCCGGACGCACCTGGCATCCGAAGGGTCAGCCGGTGCGAGTGCAGGTGCACGACTTTCCGTCGATGAGCGTCGGCAAGGCGGTGCCCTACGGGATCTACGACGTGGCTCACAACTGTGCGTTTGTCAACGTGCGCACCAGTCACGACACGCCGGACTTTGCAGTCGAGAGCATCCGTCTACGGTGGGAACAGGAAGGGCGGACCCGCTACCCGTTGGCCGATTCACTGCTGGTTCTGGCAGACAGTGGGAGCAGCAACAGCGCTCGCAGCCGGCTGTGGAAAATGCGGCTCCAGGAGTTGGCCGACGTGCTGCACATCCGCATCACCGTCTGTCATCTGCCGCCTGGCACCAGCAAGTGGAACAAAATTGAGCATCGCCTGTTTGCCTACATCAGCATCCACTGGCGTGGTCGACCACTCATCGATTTCGAAACCATCGTCAGTCTCATCGGTACCACCAGCACGACGACTGGTCTGACAGTCACCGCCCAACTTGATCTCGATGCCTACCCCACCGGCGTGAAAGTGCCCGACCAGGTCATGCACCAACTCAACCTCCAGCCGCATCCGCTCCATCCCCAGTGGAACTACACCTTGACTCCGCGACCAGCCTGATGTCAAACATTATTCTTACCGGTGTCCTTAGTTCAAGCGGGCTGGTGTTCTGGCCTGGCACGGAGGCTGAGCCTCCGTCAGGAGCAGTAACGATCCCTTCACCACGATGGTGGATTGCTGGCGTGGTCGTAGTCGGCCAGACTCGTGGATGTCCTCTGGTCGGTATCGCCAACGGAGGTGATCGCGTGCTCGCAACGCGGCAAAGCCATAGTTGAAGCCGGGCCACTTGCCGCGCTCGCACTCGGGCATCGGCTCAGGCGTGGTCAACCGCTGGGCCACGGGCGCGACTACAACACCGGCCCCGCGAACGACGATCACACCAAAAAATTGGGCAACAGGTAGCAGCATGACGGCGCCTTTCAAACACCATTGGCCGATTCGCCCCCAAGCGTGAGCTTAGTGCAGCTGACCAAGCAGCACCACGCGCAGTTGCTCGACCTCGTGCACCTCAGCGCCCGGCACTTCCTCCCAGGACCGCGGCATCTGCTTCGCGTGGCGGCCGGTTCGGAACAGCACGGTCCGCATGCCGAGCCGTTGTGGCGGCGCAATGTCGTTATCGATCCGGTCCCCGACCATCACGCAGTCTGTGACCTCCACCCCCAGGTCGCTGCAGGCCCGGAGGAAGAGGCGTGGGTCGGGCTTGTGGTACCCATGTGTCCCGCTAACCTCCCGGTGCTGGAAGTAGTGGCCGATTCCGGCCGCATCGAGTTGCCCGAGAACAGCTGTGGCCTGATTGGCTGCTAAGCCAAGAAGGACTCCACGCGCATGCAAATCCGAAAGCAGCTGCGCAATCCCAGGCCGAAGCTCGAAGACGCTGCGCTCCCGAGCCCGCCGCCACACGCTCTCGTAAATGCTCCTCGCCGGCGGATCCTGCCGCTGGGTCAGGTACCAGATGATCGCCTGGTAAGCATTGGGTGCGAAGCTGTCCACCGCGAATCGGCACGCGCGATCGTAAGCCTCGTCGTCGACCGCAAAGCCCGCCGCCAGCAGCTGCGCGCGAATGTCAGCATCGAGCTGCCGCTCGAGCGTCACCTCGGTACTTATCGGACCGCCAATGTCGAACAGAATCGCGCGAATCGTCATCGGCGAGTCGGCTCCTTCGCTCGGCTTCGCGATCATTGCTGTTCCTCCAGACACTCACGCAATCTGCGTTGACGATCGTTGGGGCGCTGGGCTCACCGATGTAGTGCGGCCGCGACGGCCCGCCCAACCTATCCCTGACACAAATATCGCCCAGGTACCTTTCCCGCGCTGCGCTTGGGATCCAGAAGAACCACAGCGTCCCGGCCACGTCGCATTGCGACTGCGGCTTGCCCGGCGTTTATCACGCGCTCGAGCCCCCGCCTGGAGATTGCCAGGTTCTCCTTCGAGGCGTTTCGCCACGTCCCTGATCAGTCCAATGAGACCTGTCCCCAGTGTCCAGCCGCAAATCGATGGTCCGGTCAGGAACTCTGGATGGTTGAGGTAACCGGGGTGAGGCAGAGTTGGAACCGGGTGTAGGTAGCGAATTCCGCGACAGGTCTGAAACCGAGGCGTTTGAGGAGTGCGATGCTGCGGTGGTTGCCGTGAGTGACGCCGGCGAAGATGTCGGTGGCTGAGAGTGCGGCGCGCGCGTATTCGATCACCGTGTTACAAGCCGCGATGGCGTAGCCGCGCCCGGTGCTATCCCGCCTGAGCCAGTACCCGATGGTGTAGTGTGGAGCCGCGACGGGGACGAGGACGAGGTCGACGCGGCCGATCATCCGGTCGCCGAGATGGATGCCGTACCTGAAGTTACTGGAGGGTTGGCTGAGTTCTGAGATGACCCAATCGAGGGTTGCGACCTTCTCAGCCTGGTAGTCGCCGTATTGGCTCAGGTGGGCTCGATTGCAGTCCACCAGGGCGTAGTAGGCGTCGGCGTCAGCTGCGGTCAGTCTACGCAGAATCAGGCCGGGTGTCTGGGTGAGCAACTGATACTCCATGCAATGGGAGAGTCTTCCGGCTTGGTAAAGGTTCTCGGCCATCGTGTGGTTCTCCTCATCGATTGCTTCGAACACTTCCGATGACAACCCACCAGTGCCGTCCCGTCAAGGGCTTGACCGGGAATTCCCACGCATCCAGGGACCCTACTCGTGCGCTGCGTCGAGTAGGCCACGCGGTACACACCTGGTGTGGTGGGCACCTAGGGTCCCGTAAACCAACGCCTGGCCCTCCACGTCTCGAACCGTGAGCCACTGGCTAGCGTGCTAGAGGCCTGCCAGCACCCGGGCTTATACGGGCTTCTCATTATGTGGAATTGCGCAGCACCATCGCCGGCCGCTCGAGACTCCCTGATGTCGCCGTCTACGTCGGCGGGCGGCCGCCGAGAACGATTGCAAACAGGCGATCGACGTGGCCGATGTGTCGATACAGATCATCTCGCCAGGCGACAGCCGCATGCAGCTGCGGGCTAAGTGCCAGTGGTACCTCGAGCAGGGTGGCGCGTTTGCCATGCTGATTGACGCCGAGCGTCGCGAGGTCAGCGTTCTTGGCAAGGGCGGTGTCGTCGACCTGGAACATCAAGACATCGAAAACCGCTACGCAGCCTGTGCTCCCGAACAAGTGATGCTCGAGCTCACCGAGCTGCTGCCCGATCTGGATCTTTCGCCGGGCATCATCTTCGAGGTCCTCGACCGCTAGGTTGACAGAGTTGTCAGCTCGGTCTTGTTGTTCGACGCGGAGATCGAAACCCTGCTCGACGGCCGCGTCGCCTAACTTTACAGGGGCGGCCGAAAAAGTCCCCTGCCACGGATGTCGGCCCCTCCAGGCCAGTCTGTTTGCACGGAGTTCGGCCGCCGTCAGCCGGGCGCCATGCGCTTTTCGCCGAACTCCCTAGCCTCTGTAACCAGGCTCGTCCGCCGCGGCTGCAGGATCGCCAGATCGCAGGATCGGCTTCGCAGGCTTGCAATTGGGCGCTCGCCGCGGGGAAGATGCTGGCGTGGCGAGGGCGGTGTTGCCTGAATGGGTGGAGCCGATGGCGGCCACCCTGACTCAGGAGCGGTTCGGCGGCCCGGAGTGGACCTTCGAACGTAAGCTGGACGGAATCCGCCTGCTCGCCTTCAAACAGGGATCCGACGTGCGGCTCCTGTCGCGGAACCGGCTCCCGCAGAACGCCGCCTACCCGGCCGTCGCCAGAGCCGTGGCGAGCCTGCCGGTGCAGGACGTCATCCTCGACGGCGAGGCGACCGGCGTGTGGGGCAAACAGGGCCAGGTGGCCTATCACGTGTTCGATATCCTGTGGCTCGACGGCCGCGACGTGACGTCGCGGCCTCTCGAGGCGCGGCGGGCACTCTTGAGCGATCTCCCGTTTGCGTCGCCGATCGAACGGGTAGCCACGCTGGAGGACGAAGAACCGTGGCTGCGCGCGTGCAGCGAGGGTTGGGAGGGCGTCATTGCCAAACGCCGCGGATCGGCGTACGAGCATCGCCGTTCCCCGCACTGGCTGAAGATGAAGTGCGAGGCGACGCAGGAGCTCGTGGTCGGCGGATTCACCGATCCGCAGGGCAGCCGAGTAGGCCTGGGAGCACTGCTCGTCGGTTATTTCGACAAGGACGATTTCGTCTTCGCCGGCAAGGTCGGCACGGGCTTCAACACGCGGCTGCTACTGGACCTGCGCACCCAGCTCGACATTCTGGAAGTGCCTAGACCCCCATTCACCAGGGCCGTCGGTCTGCCCCGCCTGCGCGCGCACTGGGTGCGTCCCGAGCTCGTCGTGCAGGTTGGCTTCATCGAGTGGACGGTCTACGGCAAGCTCCGCCATCCGCGGTTGCTCGGCGTTCGCGTCGACAAGTCGGCACGCGACGTGGTCAGGGAGGTGGCGGAGTGATCACGCATCCGGACAAAGTGCTGTTCCCGGATGACGGGATCACCAAAGGTGAGGTCGCGGCCTATTACGAAGCAATCGCACCGCTGATGCTGCCGCACATCCGCAACCGGCCAGTGACGATGGAGCGCTATCCATCCGGCATTGGCCAGAAGGGCTTTCTGCAGAAGGACGTCTCCAGAGGATTTCCGGAGTGGCTCGAGCGAGTGGAAGTGCCGAAGAAGGGCGGATCAGTCCACCATCCGATCGTCGGCGACACACGCTCGCTGCTGTGGCTGGCCAACCAGAACTGCATCACTCCGCACGTGTGGGCGTCGCGGGCGCCGAAGCTCTACGAGCCAGATGTGTGCATGTTCGACCTCGATCCGTCTGAGGATGATCCAGACGTCCTGCGCACGGTAGCACTCGCCGTTCGGGACGTGCTGGCAGAATTGGGTCTGCCGAGCTGGGTCAAGACCTCGGGCTCGAAAGGATTCCATATCGTCGTGCCGCTGGACGGCCAATCCGGGTACGACGAGGTGGCGGAGTTCGCCAACGCGATTGCAGCGGTGCTCATCCAGCGCGATCCGAGCCACCTGACGCAAGAGTTCATCAAGGTCGACCGCTCCGGCCGCATCTTCCTGGACACCGGCCGCAATAGCTACAGCGCGACGTTCGCCGCCACCTACGCCATCCGGTCGAAGCCAGGCGCGCCAGTGTCTGCACCGTGCACCTGGGCGGAGCTCGAAAGCAGGCAGGTCTTGCCGCGGACGTTCACGCTGCGAACGATGGCCAGCCGTGTCGCCGACGTCGGCGACCTGTGGGCGGACCTGGACCAACACGCCCGCTCGCTGCGGCGCCCGCTCGAGCAACTGCGGTCGAGCAATTAGACATTCGTTATGCTGTCGCTGTGTTTGCCGCTGTCGCGCATCCGGTGAGGTTCCGTCGCCCCTTCGCAGGGCACTGGACAAGCATCGTGGCGCTTCTCGTGCTCGCGGTCATGGCGAGTGGCACGCACGCCCTGCACCTGCCCGTACTGCTGCTGGGGTCGGACCTGCACGGCCACTCAGCGATGGTCGATCTGCCCGTAACCCAAGCGACGCAGCCCGTGGCGTTTGCTGCAGCCCCTGACGCGCCAACTCAGACGTGGTGCTCGGTCGAAGGTGTCCCCCCAGCAACTCTGGCCGTCCTCGTCCTTATCCTGGGGACCACCTGGCTTCTTGCGGCAAGCGGGATGTCGTGGTCTGTTGAGCAGCAGTGCTCACCCAGCCGCAGGAGCAGGCCGCCGCCCCTGTACGGGGCACGCTCGCGCGCAGCGTTGCAGGTGTACCGGATCTGATTCGAGCGTCGTTGCCACAACCCGGTCAATGACGTTCGTGTCTGCCGTGCTCGAGCATGGTGGGCGTTCCCTCGGCGAGCCTTCTGTTCGCCGCAACCCTGGAGTACCCGTGCATACCTCACGCATTGTCGCCTCGGCCGCATCGATCGCTGCCGCCCTGTTGCTCATCACGCCTGCTCTCGCGGATGGTCCCGCGCCAGATCCTCGAGTAGCGCAGATCGAGACGGATTTTCTCACAGGCATGATCCCCCACCACCGAAGCGCCGTGACCATGGCTCAGATGGCTCTCGACAGGTCAACGCATCCAGAGCTGAAGAACATGGCTCAAAGCATCGTCGACGATCAAACCACGGAGATCGCACAACTGACTCAATGGCTGCATGACTGGTACGCCATGGACCCACTGGCCGGCACGAGCATGCCGCAGGCTGGAATGCAGACGATGATGCCGATGCTCCACGGACGCATGCCGGACATGGACGTGGAAATGCAGAATTTGCAGTCCACCAGCGCGGCTGACTTCGACATGACCTTCCTGAGCGCCATGAGCCATCACCATGCGATGGCAATCATGATGACCGGGCCGGTGCTGATGAGCGGCTACCATCCCGAGCTACTGCGCGTGGCCGAAAACGTCGCCGTCAGCCAGGGTCAGGAGGTTCGGCAAATGGGTGACTGGCTCCAGTCCTGGCATGGTCTGCAGCGTCCGATGGTCGGGCCGATGATGCAAATGACGACGCCGATGCCCGCGAACGGTCCGACCTCGACACCAATGCCCATGGACATGGGTCACTAGCAAAACGTGCGTTGCCTGGCGGGCGCGGTGCTGAGGATTTCTTTATGAGATCCTCAGCTACTGCGTCCGTCCGGGTCGGATCTGGGACGCATCCTCCCGTTGTGCCCACGGATGAGTCGTATGGCCGCCACTGAGCTCGACAAGGCCGCCACTGGCGTCGATAAGGACAGTTGCGCCTGGGGCGTCGTCAGCCACCCGGAGTCTCGCTGGCCAGCGTCCGTGGCGGTCGTGGCCTCGGCGGTCTTGTATATCACCCTGCCCGAGCGCTTCACGATCGGTCCGGCGTGGCTGCTGCCAATGCTGGAGTTTGCCCTGTTGGTACCCCTGACCGTGGCAGTGCCGATGCGCCACGCTCGCGAGACCGCCGCGCACCGAACAACTTCGGTATCGCTCGTCGCGCTGGTGAGCGCGGCCAACGTTGCCTCGCTGATACTGCTGGTCAACAGCCTGTTGAATGGCGTCCAGCGGGCTGGAGCAGAGCTGTTCTTCGCGGCCATGCAGATCTGGCTGACCAACGTGATTGTTTTCGGGCTATGGTACTGGGAGCTCGACCGGGGCGGCCCCAGTGCCAGGTGCCGCGCCAACCACCGAGAGCCCGACTTTCTCTTTCCACAGATGTCCACGCCCGCGGCCGCGCCCACGAACTGGGGGCCGAGGTTTCTTGATTACCTGTATCTCGCGTTCACCAACGCCACGGCGTTCAGCCCAACCGACACGCTCCCGCTGACGGCGTGGGCCAAGGTCCTGATGGCAATCCAATCCGTGACGTCACTCATCACCGTCGCGCTGGTCGCCGGTAAAGCCGTCAACGTCCTGTAACGGGCACGGCCGATCGGCGCGCGGAGACTGGTTCAGCTGACGAGGCGTGGCGGGTGGCGCGGCTCGGTTGACTCCACTGGCGACAACATGGTTGCCTCCTGGCTGTGGACGAACCCATTCGCATCGGCCTGGTCGGAGCCGGCCGCATTTTGCCAGCTCATCTGCGCGGCTACCAGTTGTTGCGTCAGGCAGGCATTGACACCTTCCGCATCACCGCAATCACCTCGCGCACGCGCCGCGACGCGGAGTCGTACCTGAAGCGAGACGGGGGACCAGCGCGCCGGCCGCCGGTCAGCGCTCAGCCGTCAGACCCGCTGTCCGTGGACGATGTGTTCGTCTCTGATCTGCAGACCGACGTCGACGTCCAGGTCTACGACTCACTCGAAGCAATGCTCGCGTCCGGCAACGTGGATGCCCTGGACATCTCGGCCACGCTGCACGTCCACCATACGGCTGCACTGGCCGGAATCCGCGCCGGCAAGCACTGCCTGGTGCAGAAGCCGCTGGCCATCAGCGTTGCCGCCGGCCGGGCCATGGTCGAAGCAGCGCAGCAGCGCGGAGTCTCGCTTGGCGTCATGGAGAACCTGCGCTATGCACCGAGAGTCCGTGTCGCGCGCTGGCTGATTGATCAGGGCTATCTGGGTAGCCTCCAGATGATTGCTCGCTGGAGTATCGGGACCCAGGAATGGTCGCCCGACCGGGTCGTGGCCGAAACACCCTGGCGGCATCAGAGGCTACTGGGTGGCGGCGGCGCGACGCTCGACATCGGCGTGCATCTGCTGCACGAGCTGCGCTACCTGGCCGGTCCGATAGACACTATCTCCGGCGTCACGCGTATCTTCGAGCCGACCCGTGTGCTGTCACCTTCTGGTGAGCAGGTCGCCTGCGACGTCGACGACGCCTTCTTCGCGACCGCCGCGCTGGCGTCTGGCGCGGTCGGTCAGCTGACCTTCACCTGGGCCGGCCATGGGCCGCCGACGAGCCTGCCTGACGGTCTGGTGATCTACGGCTCACGCGGGAGTCTGCAGGGCGACCGGCTCACGCTCGACGACGGATCTTCGTATCTAGCTGCCGAGCTGTTCCATGCCCGGGCGGACGCGCAAACGCGGGAAGCCTTCTTTCCGCATGGTCTCGAGGATGCCTTCGCGCTGGCATTCCTCGATTTCCTGAATGCGATCGCGGCCGACCGTGACCCAGAGGCAAGCGGCAAAGAGGGCCTGATCGATCTGGCCGCGGCCTACGCAATTTGCGAGTCCTCAGCGCTCGGTCGCGCCGTCACCGTAGACGAGGTCCTGAGTGGCAAGGTCTCCGCCTACCAGGCAGACGTCAACCGCCACTACGGACTCCCGCAGTCCTCTCAATCCTAGGGAGTTCGGCCGAAAAGTGCATTTCACAGGCCTCGGTGGAGGGGCGGGCGGAGCCACGCAGCGGCGAGCGGGGCTTCCGATCTACACTGGCCGCAGGGGTTCACGGGGATCCGATCCTGAGGGGTGAGGAGAATTTGCCATGGTCACTCGACGCCGTTTTCTCATTACGACGACGCTGGGGTTTGCGGGATCGTTGCTCGCCATCAGCTCTGCATCGACAGGTGCATTCGCGGCGGGGCCGGCACTGGCTGCTCCAGGGAATATCGCGGACGTGCCGCGCAACCGGACACTGATCATGGCCGGCCTTGGGGGTGAGCACTTCGGTGGCTTCACCGATCTCGGCAACTTCAATTCATTCTCTCCAACCATCTCCCGGAGCGGCTGGACTCAGGCGGCGACCGAAGGCCTCTTCTACTACAACATGCTTGGGGACGACTTCATCCCCTGGCTTGCGGAAAGCTTCCAGTACAACGCGGACTACACCCAGCTCACGATCACGACACGCGCTGGCGCCGAGTGGAGCGACGGCGTGCCGTTTACGGCCAACGACGTTGCCTTCACGCTGAACCTGCTCAAGACGCACCCGGACGTCAACCCCAACGGAGCTGAGATCAACCGTCTGATGGCGGCGGCTACGGCTGCTGACGGTCGCACGGTGCAGATCACCCTCAACGCGCCAGCGCCGCGGTTCCACTGGGACTATCTCACGTTCCGAGCCGACGTCGGCGTGCCGATCGTCCCGCAGCACATCTGGGAAGGTCAGGATCCATCCACCTTCAGCAACTTCGATCTGGCCAAGGGTTGGCCGGTCGGCACAGGTCCGTACAAGCTGGTGTCGGAGGACGTGCAGCAGCGCATCTGGGATGTTCGTCCCGACTGGTGGGCCGCCAAGACCGGGTTTCACGCGCTGCCGGACGTAACCCGCCTGGTCTTCTTACCTGGCATGAACGAGATCACGATGGCGCAGATGATCATCGCCAATCAGATCGACATGGCGTTTTCGTTCACCCCAGCCAACATGAAGCTCGTCCAGGGCCAGAATCCGGCGATCATCACCCACTACGATCGGCCACCGTACGGATTCATGGACTGGTGGCCGATCGGTCTGGGCTTCAACACGGAGAGGAAGCCGTTCGACGATCCCGAGATTCGCTGGGCGTTGAGCTACGCTATCGACCGCGACGAAATCGTCGCCTTCGCCTTCCAGGGTTTCAGCCAGACATCGGCGCTGCCATTCCCGCCGTACCCGGGCTTGCAAAAATACATGGACGGCATCGCCGACCAGCTCCAGCAGTACCCAACCTTGAAGTACGACCCCGCCCAGAGCGAAGCCATCATGACCCGCAAGGGCTACACCAAGGGCAGTGATGGACTGTGGACGGACGCCACCGGCCAGAAGCTGAGCTTCCAGATCGTCACGTTCCCGCAGCATCCGTCGGCTACACCGGTCGCCCCGATCATCACCCAGCAATTGAAACGGGCCGGCTTCGACGCCAGCTTCCTGCTACCGGCTGATTTCGTCAGCCGCATCACCACTGGCGACGCGACGGCGTTCCTGTGGGGCCATGGTGGCGCGATGAAGGACCCGTACAAGACGTGCGACCTGTATAACGCGCGCTACGTCAAGCCAACCCCGACGCCGATCTTCTTCACCAACATGTACCGCTGGTCGAACCAGACCTACAGCGATCTGATCGACAAGATGGGCACGTTGCCAGAAGACGATCCCGGAGTCATGCCGCTGTGGCAGCAAGCCATGCAAAGCTGGCTACCGGAGCTACCGGACATTCCGCTGATCCAGACCGTCATCGCCCTGCCAATGAACCAGACGTACTGGACGAACTGGCCTACCGGCGACCACCCGTATATTCACGAGGGCTTCTGGCACCGAACCGGTCTGCAGATCTTCCTGAATCTCAAGGCAACTCAGGCGTAGGCTGCAGGAGGACGGGCCGGACTGTCGTCCGGCCCGCCCGCCTGTGCTCCAAGTAAGCGTTCAGGCGGTGGAGCGCAGGCGGGGGTTTGCGTATCGGTCCAGGCCCTGCGCAATCATGAACAAGGCCATGAACACCAGCACCAGGATGGCGATGGGCGGTCCCCACCACCACCACATGCCGCGCAGAGTCGCACCGTAGTAGATAGCCCAGAAGATCGTCATGCCGAGCGTGGGCTTGTCCTGCGGCCCCAGGCCCAGCGCTTCGAGCCCGATGCCGGCCAGAATGCCCGCTCCAACCGCGCCCACGAAGCTTGCCGCCAGATAGGGCAGCAGGTTCGGCATCAGCTCGCGAAAGATGATGGACAGGTTGGATTCGCCCGAAAACCGGGCCACGTCGACAAAGGCTCGGTTTCGAATCGAAAGGACCTGAGCGCGAATCGTGCGCGTCGGGAACATCCACGCCAGCGAGGCGATAACCAGCGCCATGATCTCGACGCTCAAGAGGGTGTGAATCGTGGAGGCAATGACCACCAGCACCGCCAGCGCGGGAATGGGCAGAATGATGTCCGCGACGGTCCGAATGATCGCGTCGACGATTCCCCCGAAATAGCCAGCGGTAAACCCCAGCACCGCTCCGATGAGCAGCCCCACTCCGCCAGCCAGCAAACCCACCTCGAGCGTGAGGGGTACGCCGGCGATCAGGACGGGTAGGAGCTGGCGACCAGCGCTGTCAGTCCCGAGCGGATATTGTGCCGAGGGCGGCATGTCCGGCGGTCCAGAGAGCGGCACGGCCTTCGACGTGCCGATCGTGGCATTGCCGATCAGCCAGAACAACAGCATGCAGCCGATCAGTACGAAACCGGTCGTGATTCTCGGGTTTTGCCGCAGGAACCGCGCAACTTTCAGCATAACCTTCTGGATCAGCCTTTGTTGTAGCGAATACGAGGATCAAGGATGGGGTAAATAAGATCAAGAACAAGCGTCGCGAATGCAACGCCCAAGATAATGAAAAATACTACTCCGTAGATCGTAAAATAATCGAACCCGCTCACCGCTCTGAACAGCACCGCACCCATTCCGGCGTAGTTGAAGACAATCTCGACGAGCAGCGCCCCCGACAGGATGGTGCCCAGCGACAACGCCAGCGTCGTCGTCTGGGGCAGCAGTGCATTGCGCATCGCGTAGCGCAAGAAGATGCGGTTGCCCTTCAATCCCTTGGCATCCGCGAAGAGCATGTAGTCCTCGCCCGCGATACCCACCATCATCGCGCGCATGCCCAGGGCCCAAAAGCCCAACGAAGCAAGGATGATCGAAAGCGCCGGCAGAATTGAGTGGTACAGCACGTCGGCAATAAAGGCCGGCGAAAGCGAAGCCACCACCCCGTACTGCGAGCTGCCGCTCATCGGAAAGGCCCGCAGCCGAAACGCCAGGATGTAGACCAGGATCAGACCGAACAGGTAGTACGGGATCACTGAGAACGTGAACAACGGCGGCAGGAGATACTGGATGAAGCGGGGTGCGCGCGGCCATGCCAGCAGGCCACCCAGGAACGTACCCAGGCTGAACGCGATCAGCGTGGACACGACCAGCAACCCGATGGTCCACGGAATCGACACCAGGATGATGTCCAGGACCTTGGTTGGGTACAGCATCAGCGAGTAGCCCAGATCGCCATGTGACAGATCGCCGAGGTACGTCAGGTATTGTTGCCACAGCGGTTTGTCGAGCCCGAATTTCTTTTCGTAGGCGTCGACCATCGCCTGCATCCCGGCGGCGTTGACGCCGCCGGTGGCCACCATCATGCCGATGCGTTCGATCACTGGATTGCGGCCGGGCGCCAGCTTCGGGAGGAAGAAGATAAACGTCGTCGCGGCCCACACCACCACAAAGAACAGCAGAATCCGTCTGACAACGTAGCCCAGGCTCACCCTTCACCTCCCATTCCGCCTAGCGTACCGCCCGGGCCCTGTTGAGCGCCCTCGCCTCGGCAAGCGGTCTACAATTGGCCACCACAGACTGGAGGTAGCAGCGTTGCCACGACTCTCAGGTCAGGTAGCCATCGTCACGGGCGGAGCTATGGGCATCGGCGGAGCCACGGCCAGGCGCCTGGCGGAGGACGGGGCTCGCGTGCTCGTCGCCGACGTGGAGGATCAAGCCGCCGTCACCAACGTGCAAACGATCCGCGACGCCGGCGGTACGGCTGAGTCGGTGCACGCCGATACCGGCACCACTGACGGTATCCGCGGCATGGTCGAACGCGCAGTCGACCTCTGGGGTCGTCTGGACATCGTGGTCAACAACGCCTACTCCGGCGGGATGCGGGGCGACGCCGTAGAGCTGTCCGAGGAAAGCTGGGACCGGGCCATGGACGTCGGCCTCAAGTCCATGTTCCGCGCCGCGAAGTACGCCGTACCCCATATGCGGCAGTCCGGTGGCGGCACGATGATCAACCTCTCGTCGGTGCATGGCCTGCTCGTGGCACCCGGCTGGCTGGTGTACGAAGCTATCAAACACGCGGTGATCGGTCTGACCCGCCAGATGGCGGCCGAGTACGGGCCGGACGGAATCCGGGTCAACGCCATCTGTCCTGGCCACATCGTGACCGAGCGCGTGCAACCGCAGTGGGATGCGCATCCTGATGGCCTGCGCTTCTTCGAACAACAGTACCCGGTGCGGCGTACAGGCAAGCCGATTGACATTGCGAACGCAATAGCGTTCCTATGCTCAGACGAAGCCTCGTTCATCACCGGTCAGGCGCTGGCCGTCGACGGCGGGCTGACGCTGCAGTTGCAGGAAAACCTCGGCGTCCACCTGGGTCGTTACGTTCAGCAGCACCCTGAGACCTGGTTCCCGTACTGATTCGCAATGAGAATCCGCGGGCAGGATCTCGATCGATCCCGGATGGCGCGCCTGGCCGGCGATCTGAGCGCGCTCGGCGGTGTGCGCAGCGTGGTGCTCGAGGACGGCGTCGAGCGAGGCATTCGGGTCCTGGAGTTCCGCACCGGCAGCAGTCTGGCGTTCGACGTGCTGGTCGATCGAGGCGTGATGACTCCGCCAGCTAAAGCAGGCGGCTTCTCAAGCAACGGCACGGGCAACCCCCACCGTTGGCGCTTGAAGGCTCCATCCGAGCCCCTGAGCCAGGCTAAGGATATTCAATGCCGCGTTGAGATCACGGCCGAGCACCAGACCGCAGGCGGGGCATACATGCCTTCGTTGCGACAGGGTTTTCTGGACGTGCTCGCCGCAGCCCGAACAGCGCTGCGTTGTACCGGCTGGATTCACAGCGATCAACGTCCGGCCAGCTTCCACCGCTTTGCAGGACAGGATCGAGATGAACTGACTCCAGCCAGCGTCGTGAACAGACTTGGCCAACGTCGAGCCTGCCAACCCCTTGAAGTTCAAGGCTTCGACCGCGATCAAGCCGTGCTCTTGCACAAGAGCGCGGGCAGTCTTGTGGTGGAAGTCGCGCCGCTGATTGGCGACGTGGGCATGTACCCGAGCGACTTCCTGACGCGCCTTCATCCGCCGCCGGCTGCGCCTTTTGCGCCGCGCCAGCTTGCGTTGAGCGATACGCAACCGACGCTCGGCGGCTCGGAAGTGTCGCGGGTTGGCGATCTCTGCTTCGTTCGAGAGCACCGCGAAGGTCGTCAGTCCCACGTCGATGCCCACGGCCAGATCGCTTCCGGCCAACGGTTCGGGGTCGGGCATCTCGACGCTGAAGCACACGTACCAGTCCCCAGCTTCACGCTTGGCTGTAACGGTTTTGATCTGCGCTTCGGGCGGGAGCGGCCGGTGCCACTTGAGCTTCAGATCACCGACACCTTGCAGGTACAGGCGTCCCGACGGTCGCAGCGAACACCCGTCACCCCACGTCGGATACGTCAGCGAGTCGTAGCGAAACCGCGACCGGAAGCGCGGATAGCCAACCTTCCACTCGCCTGCTTTGACTCGGCGGAAAAATGCAGCAAAGGTCTTGTTGACGCGCCGCAGCACATCCTGACAAGCAGAGAAATTGGCCACGCCCACATCACCAGCCGCGCGGATTTCCTTCAACTGGTTGGCCTGATCGTAGTAGCCCAAGCTGATGTTGTTCATGCGCCAGGCCGAGCGCCGCTCATCGAGGCAAGCGTTGTACAGTCGGCAGGCTTCGTTGACCTGGCCGTGCAGCGCATCGTCCTGAGCACGACTCGGATACGCCCGGTACTTGAACGTCCGTCGCACTCAGGACTTCTCACGCTCCCACTGTGTGTCGATGTAGCGCTTGACGGCGGCTTCGGTGACGTAGCCAACCGAAGCTGCGAAGTAGGAGCGGGACCACAGCGTCGGCAGTCGGCTGCGCAGATGCGCGAACTCGGACCGCAACTCGTGAGACGTGAACCCCTTGAACTGGTTTGCCAAATGCGACGGGGAAAACGTCGGATCGCTTTCTACGAACAGGTGCACGTGGTCAGGCAGGACTTCGAGCGCGTGGACGGTTGCGCCGATCTCAGTCGCTTTGGCGGCAAGCAGCACCTTGAGCCGTGCAGCCACATCGCCCACGAGCACCGGCTTGCGGTACTTCGGACAGAACACGATGTGGTACTTGAGCGAGAACACAGCGCCCGCGTTGCGCTTGAGAGGGAGCACGTCATCAATTATACCAGCCGCGTGTATCTAAGAACCTGGCAGCCAGTCGAGGTTTCGTTGCGAGGGTTCCGACATCTTCACTGTCACGGGCATTCCTCTGCCAGCTAAAGCAGGCAGTCCCCCTGCCCTCTACGTTGATGGGCGGATCCGGCCTTCGCGCCGACCCAGACGAGTCGCTCGACAGCGAGGCATTCCCCACCCGATAGTCCGACAGGCTCCTCGACCAGGGCAAGGTCCACTTCTCCCTTCGCCAGGGCTTCGATCAGATCAGGTGAGGACGCGCACACCACCGAGATCTCGATCCGAGGGAACGCCTCTGAGTAGGCCTTCAAACTGGGCGCGAGGCAGCTACCGACGAGATCGTAGGCGACACCTACGCGGACCGTGCCTTCGACCGTCTGTGCGGTCATCTCGGCCCAGATCTCGTCATTCAGAGCCAGAACGCGCCGCGCCTTGCCCAGCAAGCGTTCACCGGACGCCGTCAGCCGCAGGCCCCGACGATCGCGAACGAACAGGGCGCCGTCCAAGACCTGCTCCAGTCGAGCGATTTGTTGACTGACAGCGCTTTGAGTCAGGTGGAGGGCGTTGCCTGCCGCGGTCATGTTTGCGCGGTCCGCCACCGCGACAAACGTCCGGAGCAGGGATAGATCGAGATTGCGAGGCACGCACCATTATGTTTGCTAATTCCGAGTATGGTCAACATGCGTTTGCCTCATGACGGACACTGCACAACAATGCTTGTCTAGGTTGCGGATTGGAGAGCATGTTGTCGCCGACGGAGGTTCTACCGCTGCTTGCATTTGTCGTCGTGTCCACGATCACACCCGGCGGCGCCACAACGCTGGCGACCGCATCCGGCGCTCACTTCGGTTTTACGCCGCTCCGTGCCTTTGCTGACCGGGATTGCGGCGGGCCTTGCGTCGATGGCTGCTTCCGCCGCCGCTGGACTGGATGGAGTGCTTCAGGCCGTGCCGTCGCTGCAGCTTGGCATGAAGGCAATCGGGTCCGCGTATCTGCTATGGCTCGCTTGGAGCATTGGCCGGAGCGGCCCGCCCCATCTTCAAGCAAACCTCGCCAAACCGACAAGCTTCATAGGTGGCATCTGGCTGCTCTGGCAGAATCCCAAAGCCTGGGCAATGACGCTCGGGGCTGCCGCCTCGTTTGCCGGGCTCGCGAGCGGTCCGCTGCAGCTAGCCATCCTGCTGGGCCTCGCCTTCGGCGTCGCGGCAACGATGTCACTTTCCTTGTGGTGCATCGCAGGCTTGCTGCTGGCGCGGTTGCTGCGCACCGAGAGGCAGTGGCGGGTTCTCAATGCTGCCCTCGGCATCCTGCTTGCCGCCTCGATCGTACCAATGTGGCTTTGATGCATCGTGGGGTGATCGTCAGGCGGTCCCCTGCCCTCCACGCTGATGGGACGGCCGCCCATCTGGTTGGTGGGCGTGGCGGCCTCCCAGCATCCTCCGTGCCCACCAACTTCCGCAGCGGCAACAGCTGAAGCTCACCTATCAACCGACTTCCCTTATAAGGCGTCCGCGCTATGCGTGGCGGGTTGGCCGATCAGATCGAGCGAGACCCGCCACAGTTTCTGTGCGGTGTCGGGGTCGAGCGCCCACTGCTTGACGCCGTGGCTGTTTTCGAACAATTTGGCGTCGTTGGGCACGGTGTAGGCCTCGCGGCCGTCGTCAAGATAGTGCCCGCCCGTGTGGGCGAACTCGGGAGCGACCGCCGCGCCGAGGGTGGTAGCGGCACCCTGCTCGACAGTCTTGTAGACGAAGACTCCCGCTGCCTCGGCTTCGGCCAAGTACTCTTTGTGTTTTTGGGTGAAGTGTCTCTGCAGCCCCGTGGCAACGCCACCGGGATTAACGGCGTTGGCGACGATGCCTTCGGCGGCCCACAGGCGCGTGGCTTCGACCGCGAATAATGAGGTGGCGGTCTTGGACTGCGCGTAGGCCGCCTGTGGATCGTAATCGCGCCGCTCGAAGTGGATGTCGTCGAACACGATCGGTGATCGCATGTGCGCAGTGGAGCTGACCGAGACGATGCGCGCCTCGCCCTGTTCGCGGGCGCCAGCGGCGAGGGCGTTGTGCAATCCGAGGCTCAGGACCAAGTGGCCGAGGTAATTGGTGGCGAACTGCAGTTCCCAGCCTTCCGCGGTTCGGGAGAGGGCGGGCGTAATGACCCCGGCGTTGTTGATCAGCAGGTGCAGTGGGCCGTTCCAGCTCTGGACGAAGTTGGCCACCGCGGCGCGATCGGCGAGGTCCAGCGCGGCGACGCGCACGCGGACATTACTGGTCGATTTTTCGATATCTTCGGCGGCCTTCGCGCCGGCGTCGGTGTTGCGGACCGCGAGAGTTACTTCCGCGCCGGCGCGGGCGAGCGCGCGGGCCGTCTCCAGGCCGATACCGGACGAGGCGCCGGTGACGACGGCACGGACGCTGGTGAGGTCCAAGCCGGCCACCACAGCATCGGCAGTGCTGGCGGCGTCGAATCGCGTCGTGATCAGTGGATTGGGCGTTGGCATCGAAGTCTCCTGAGGGACACACCCTGGTCGGTCGTAGTCTCACTATACATAATCAGCGTATTTTGTAAAGTGTGTTAGCCGTGGAGTAAACTGTGGTTTATTCGTTCGACCAGACCCGAAATCCGTAGAGGCGATGACAATGAGGCCGGTCGTCGCCAGCACGTTCTGGACGCCGCCCTGCTGATCTTTGCCCGGTACGGCTATCGAAAGGCCTCGATGGAGGATGTTGCCCGGGCCGCAGACATCTCCCGACCGGGCCTTTACCTCTACTTCCCCTCAAAGCAGGCCCTGTTCCGGGCCGCCGTCACCCATGCGCTCGAATGCGATGTCGCCGCAGCACAGCGCTCCCTCGCAGACACCGATCGCCCGCTCCGCGACCGGCTCATCGAAGCCTTCGACCACTGGACCGGGCGTTACGTCGGTCCGATGACGAAAGACGTGGCCATCTTGATCGAGAATAACCCGGACCTACTCGGCCCGATGTCCACCGAATACCCCATCCGCTTCGCCAGGATGGTCACGCACGCGCTCGCCGCCGACGTGTCCGCCGAGCGCGGATGTATGGTGACCGACGTGGCCCAGACCTTGCTCAGCGCCGCGAACGGCATCAAGCACGAATCGAGCACCCGCCAGGAGTTTCTCGCGAAGATGACCATTGCCGTCGATCTCCTCGTCTTGGCCCTACATCGCAGCAACCGGCACGTGCCCTCTTGATGGTTCTCCGCCATTGGCCTGGGATGGGGTGATCGCGCAGCGTCGCGAGGACGTCTTCGTGCCCTCGGTGCTCGTCATCCGACCTCACTCGCGACGGCCACGACGAGCGTAGTTCGGGCCAGCTCTGTCCGAGGAGATCCGCCGGTGCAGGAAGCCACTGAGCCCGACGTGGCTGGTGGACGAGACGTACGTGAAGATCCTGGGCAAGTGGCACTACCTGTACCGTGGCGTCGACCAGGATGGCCAGGTGCTCGATTGCTGGTTGTCGCGAACCCGCGACCTGGCTGCGGCCACCGCGTTCTTCCGACGCACGATCAGTTCGACGGGGTGCATACCTGAGCACATGGCCACCGACAAGGCCACGTTCTATCCATCGGTCACCCGCACGTGCGGGCCTGGCGCTAGGAGTTCGGCCGAAAGTGCATTTCACACGCCAAAGGGGTCGCCGAACTCCGTTCAAACAGATTGCCTGGAGGGGCGACTCCGTGGCAGAAGACTTTTCGGCCGCCCCTCTAGGCACCCTGCCACGGGTTTCTACAACCTGGTAATCTCGGCCACCCGCTGCGAGCGGAATCATAGCTACGTGAAGTCACGCCTTCGGCATATGCGAGGACTGAAGAGTTTGACTGTGCCACGCGGCTGTTCCCCGCCTTGGACGCCCTCCAGTTGGAGCACAAGGTGCGTAGCCGCCTCCCTCGTCGGGGCGGGTTGCAGCTCGGCGCGGAGGTCGTGAGGCCCGGGCCCCAGGCCAATGAGCGGCGCAACTTCCGGGCCCTCGTCACTGACGGCGCCTTTTTCAGCGTCGGCCAGGCCTTCTTCGACGTGAACACTATCGCTCCCGTGTTCGTCGCTTCCTTCACGTCTGCGCCCGCGCTGATCGGGGCCGCGGCCGCGATAAAAACGGCTGGCTTCTACATTCCGCAGTTGCCCATCGCGCTGGCGATTCGCAAACTCCGCCGCGTCAAAGGCTTGTTCCTGATGCTGGCTCTCATCGGTCGCATCGGCATGCTCGGTACCGTGTTACTTGCGCTGGCGGCGGGCCAGTTGCCGGGCGTTTGGATCGTCGGGCTTTTCCTGGCCCTGTACGCGCTGCTCATGTTCACTGATGGGGCATCGGCGGTGCCCTGGTTCGACATCATTGGGAGGACGGTCCCCCCGGCCAGGCGGGGGCGCCTCTTCGGCATAATGCAACTCTGGGGTGGTGTGGGCGCCATCGCTGCCGGCATCATCATTCAGCGCATCCTGTCTGCCGACCTGGGCTTCTCGACGACGTACGCATTACTGTTCGGGCTGGGTGCCGCCGCCCTGGTCGCCTCGGCCGCAGCGATCGTCCCAATCCGCGAACCAGCGCCCCAGCCCGCGTCGAGCGGTACCCAACCGGCGCCCCGCGGCGTTCTTGTGCTGCTGCGCGACCGTCACCTGCGGCGTGTGGCGCTCGCCCAGATCGCTTCTGGATCGCTGCAACTCGCGCTGCCATTCTATGTAATCTATACTCGCACGGACCTCCACCTCGGCGACGCATGGATCGGCGGCTTTGTCCTCGGTCAGATCGTGGGCGGGGCACTGGGCGGACTGGCCTGGGGACGCATGGCCGACCATCTCGGAGGGCTGCCCGTGATCTACATGAGCGCTATCCTGCTGGTCGCCATCCCGTTGTTGGCGCTCACGGCCGAAGCCATCCCGGCGGCCAGCGGTGCGTTCCTGGTGATCGTCTTCGGACTCGCTGGCGCGGCAGGCGGCGGATGTCGCCTTGGCTTCTGGAAGCATGTCCTCGACCTGGCCGATCCAGTCAACCGGCGGCTGTACACCGGGCTCGTCAACACCGCGAACTCGCCGTCGCTGCTGATGCCTCTGGTCGGTAGTCTGGTGCTAACCGCGAGCGGCTTCCACGGGCTGTTTCTGGTGACGGCCGCGGCTGGGGTGGGCGCATTACTGACCGCACTGCGGCTCGCCGAGCCAGTGCGTCCAGACCCGCAGTTGAGTGACGTTAGGAGTTCCCCATGAGTGCGCAACCACACGCGGCGATCTGTCCAGGCGCCCATTCGGGCGGACGGGGCTGGCGGTCACGCCGGTCTGCCTGGGGGCGGCTGCACTTGGCGACATGCCGGAGACCTCCGCGTACGGTGTATCCGAGGCCCAGGCGCTGGCGACGTTGCGGGTTGCCTTGGGCAGCCCGATCAACTGATGTTTGGGCGCACCTGGCCGGTCTCGTCTCCCTTGCCCGAGCGCCCTGGCTCAACAGCTCTGTTCTGGGCCTGGGCCATAATTTGGACCACAAGCCCAACTATTAGGGTTTAGCGCGCGGGGACAATAGTCCCCGACGCCGCGCTGTCTTAATGCTTAACTTTTTGGGAGGTCCGCTTTGAACTCGAAGTTTTCTCCGATCACCCATGCACTTTTCCTCCGCCTGCCCAATGCATGTGCCCTCCGATGACCCATGCACTTTCGCCCGCCGCTGTCCCCGGTTGAGGGCGTATTGACGACTCCGTTGGTAGGCCTCGAGGATGGGCTTCGGGACTCGACTCGGTAGTTGGCCTCGGTGAATAACCGGCCGGGCGACTCATTGACCTTCGCCGATGGCACACGTTCGTACGTGACCGATCACGCCCGCACGCTGTAGCAGAGCGTGCCAGCGATCGAGACGCTCGAGGAAACGAGCCCGGTTCTTGGCCAGCCCAGCGTCGATACGGGCCGCCTCGCACAAGGGGGCGATAGTACGTGTTGGCCCTGGCTCGGACCGTGTCATGCGGTATCTGAACTCGGTCAGGTAGCTGGTCGGAGGCTGTCACAATCTGGTCCCCGTCGCGGTGTCGTGAACCGAGCAGACCACGCGGCCGAGGTACGAGAGGTCGGCGCCGCCGAGTTGGGTGGCCCTGCGGAAGCGCCAGACCAGCTCTCTGCCGCTGACTTTGGCGTTGTCGATCGCGATCGACAGGATCAGACTGCGCCGCCCGCCTGACAGGCGAGACGGTCGCGGTCGAACGAATCATTCGTGCCGGCGGATCTTGTCGGCGGTCGCGGGGCCCTCGGCTGAATGGCCAGGTCCCTGATGAGGTTGAGGCAGGCGACGTCAACTGCAGCCGAGACCCGATTGGCGTTGAAGGTATGTGGGCTTATTCTCTGAACCATACGGCGGCGCACGCTGCGCCGGGACGGAGGCCGGGGGTGATGGTACGATAGGGCTAAGCTGTACGGGGGAACAGCGGAACAGAAGGGAGGGGAGGAGTCCATGAAGCGCGGGCTCAGTCGGCGCGCATTGCTGGGCGGGTCGATCAGCATCGGGGTCCTGGCAGCGTGCCAACAGGCGACGCCGTCCACCACGGAAACCAAGAACGTTGAGAAGGTCGTCACGCAGGTTGTCGGAAATCAGGCGACGGTCATCCCGGCGCCAGCGGCGAAACCCCAAGCGACGATCACCTTCTGGGGGCATGAGAATCACCCGCTCGACGCTGCCATCCCAGGCTTCGAGGCGCAGAACCCGAATATAAAGGTCAAAGCCGAGCACCTCGGCGACTGGCTGGTCAAGTTCAAGGCCACGCTCGCCTCGGGCGCCGACGTGCCAGACCTCATCTGGCTCGCGCCCGGCGACGGTCAGGACCTGGGGGCCAAGGGCGTGCTGCTCGACGTCACTGACGTGGTCGCGCCAAACAAGGACAAGTTCATCAAGGGCAAGCTCGTCGAGGTCCAGCTCGCCAAGACCGGCAAATACGTCGCAGTACCGGGCGACACAGCGTTGTCCGGCCTCTGGTACCGGCAGGACCTGCTGGAGAAGGCCGGTATGAAGGAATTGCCCAAGGATCTGACGTTCGATGACTGGCTCACGCAGGCCGCCGAGATCAAGAAGGAGACAGGCGCAGCAGCGTTCTTGCTCCCGACAAGCGGGTGGACCTACCAGTACGAGGCGCTCCTCAGCCAAAACGGGGGCAGTGTCACTTCGCTCGACGGCACGACGGTCACGATCGATGACGCCAAGGGAATCGAGACAATGTCCCAGGTCAAGAAGATCTGGGACACCGGCACGACGTTAGACGCCGACTGGCTCAAGCCTCCGTACTGGGCGGCCGTGAAGGGCGGCAAGTTGGCGGCGGACTACATGCCTTCCTGGATGCGGGGGTTCATCGCCGGCGAGCTGAAGACGGCGACCGAAGGGCTGGGACAGTGGCGGTGCGCGCCGCTTCCCAAGACGCCTAATGGCATCTCGCGGACCTGCCAGATCGGCGGCGCCAGCGTGGTGTCGACCAGGTTCACCAAGGCGCCCGAGGCGGTAAAGGCGTTCATGCAGTACGCCTTCATCACGATGGAGGGCGCGGCAGCGGTTGGGGGTTGGGGCATCATCCCCTCGTACCTGCCCTACCTCGAGAGCCCGCAGTTCCAGAACCAGAAGTCGCCGGTGTTCGGGGACTTCCTGTTCTCCAAGGTCTGGGCCAGCCTTGCCAACGAGCTCTCGACTACTTACGCCCGGACCGGCGTGTTCAGCGAGGCCACGACAATCCTGACACAAGAGATGATGCCGATCCTCCGCGGCGACGTGTCGGTCCAGGCTGGCGTGAAAACCATCGGCGACCGCGTGCGCGAGGCTAATGGCCGCTACCAATAACCGTGAATCCGCTCCTGGCCACCCGGCCGGGTGGCCAGGAGCGGGCAGTGCAGCGCTGGTTGTGCCAACGAGCATGCCGGCGGTGGTGGCGCCACACCGCCGGTCCCTGCTTCAGGACATGTGGCGGCACCGGCTCGACTATTTGTTCATCTCGCCCTTCTACGTCCTCTTCGCCCTGTTCTCGCTCTTTCCGCTCGGCTGGGCGTTGTACCTGAGCTTCAATCGCTGGAGCGGGTTCGGTGACATGCAGTGGGTCGGGCTTGACAACTACGCAGCGATGCTGCGCGAGACGAGCACGTTCAAGGCCGTAGTGAACTCGCTCGTCTTCGCCGCCGCGATTGTGCCGACCGGCGTGTTCCTCGCGCTATTCTTCGCTGTCCTTCTCAACATCCGGGGCCTGGCGGCGCGCGGCGTGTTCCGAACGATCTACTTCCTCCCGTTTCTCACGTCAACGGTCATCGTCGGCATCGTGTTCACCTCGCTATTGGACGACACCTACGGCTGGTTGAACGGGGCGCTGCGGGCGGTCGGACTGGACGGCGTCTCGTGGCTGCGCAACGTGGTTTGGGCGAAAGTGTCGATCATCACCCTGACCCATTGGCAGGGGCTGGGCTACAGCATTTTGATCATGCTGGGCGGCCTGCAGAGTCTACCCCGCGAGGTCTACGAGGCGGCCGAGATCGACGGCGCGGGCGCCTGGGACCGCTTCTGGCGTATCACGCTCCCGCTCATGCGACCGGTCATGCTCTTCGTGACGATCACCGGCACGATCGGCGTGCTCAACATGTTCGAGCAACCGTACATCCTGACCCGCGGCGGCCCCCAGTACGCGACTATGACGATGACGTATCGGCTGTACGAGCTTGCCTTCCAGACGACCCGTTACGGGGACGGGGCGGCGCTCGGCTACCTGATTGCGGTCATCGTGATCACGATCTCACTCGCCAACCTGTATCTGTTGCGCCACTGGCGCGACTAGCTGGGGGACCGACGATGGCTGGCACCTCCGCCCCTGCCGTCCGCAGGCACGGGCGCGCGCTTCGTAAGGACCTGTACCTGGGCCGGATTGCCGTGTACGTGCTGTTGATGGCAGCCGGGGTCGCATTCCTCTTCCCCTTCTACACCATGTTCGTGGGTTCGTTCATGGTCCGGGAGCAACTCTTTTCGTTCACGCCAAACCTCTGGCCCAACCCGTTCATTCTGACGAACTACGTCGACCTCTTCAACACGATGCCCTTCCACCGCTACCTGGGCAACAGCATCCTGCTGGCGACGGGCCAGACGGCCGGGGTACTTTTCTTCTGCTCGCTGGTGGGGTTCACCATGGCGAAGCGACGGTTCCCCGGGCGGGATCTGCTCTTCCTGATCCTACTCATTACGATGATGATCCCGCGGCAGGCGACGCTGATTCCCTGGTACCTGCTGATGGCCAAGCTCGGCTGGCTCAACACCTTCCTTCCGATGTGGGTGCCCTGGTGGGCGCCGGCGTGGGGGGTGTTCTTGATGCGGCAGTACATCGTCTCCACCGTCCCCGACGAGCTCATCGAGGCGGCGACGGTGGACGGGGCCTCACTCTTTGGCATCTATTGGCGGGTGGCTCTGCCAATCGTCACGCCGGGCCTGATCATCCTGGGTGTGATCAACTTCTTCCACGCGTGGAACGACTTCCTATACTCGCTGCTGGTCTTCGCTAACGAGATGAGCCGGACGGCACCACTGGCCCTCGCTCTGTTCCTCGGGTCGGAGGTGAACTCGCCTCGCTACACAGTGATGTTCGCGGGCAGTGTCCTGGCCACCGTGCCGCTCCTCGTATTGTTTTTCGTCTTCCAGAAACGGCTTATCGAGGGGATCAGCGCTGGCGCGATCAAGGGCTGACCGGCGTGGCGTACGTCGGCTTCGGCAACGCTGGAACAAGGTCTCGCGCCTGGCGCCGGAGAATTCGGTGGATCTCAATCGGAGCCGAGTGTTGGGAAATCTAACCCAGATG
>JAABUQ010003751.1_pt1 | contig 27089 bp, 19 predicted proteins | sample 5560001 | NCBI WGS metagenome assembly JAABUQ01 (sample SAMN10711888, study PRJNA513371) | rock metagenome | isolation source: Antarctica rocks | place: Antarctica: Victoria Land, Finger Mt nord | collected 2015-12-18 | reverse complement strand
CAAGTGGTGGATCGGCGACGGTATGGCCTGACGACATCCTCAAGGGGTGAAGAGTCTGGCTACCGGCACGCGGAACCCGGGCAACTCCGGCTCCGTCGTCAACTCCTGGGACGCGGTGAACATCTCCGGCTCGCGCCCGGCCCGGTGGACGCGCACGGTCCGCAAGTCCGGGTCGACTTCCCACACGACCGAGCCCGCCTCCAGATAAAGGCCGATCTTCTCGATGACCTTCTCGTGTGTGTCGGAAGGGGAGATGACCTCGACGGCCAGGACCGGGGGACCGTCGTAGATCTTCCGACGCGCGTCGGTCGCGGCCATCAGTTCCGCGGACACGTAGGCGACGTCGATCCCGACCAGCGAGCCCGCGGCCCCGAGGAGGCGGAAGCCCGACTCTCCGCTGAGGATTTCCCCGCGAGGCTCCGGCAACTGGCGGTGCCAGGATTTCAGCTCAAAGACGAGGTTCGCCTCGGCCCTGCCGTGGAAGCGATTCCGGAAAGTCATCTTGTATTCTCGCAGTTCGCCGCGGATCAGCTCGCGAGAAATCCCGTCGTCGGGCAGCGCGAGGAATTCCTCCACGGTCATCGGGGTTGGTTCGGTCGCTGCGGGAACGACGGCGACGGCGACGGTCATGGTGGTCCTTCCTTCCTTCCTTGATCGGATTCAGTCAGGCCCGCAGGCCGATGGAGAGGAACTTCGTTTCCTGGTAGGCGTCCAGCCCCTCGGTGCCCAGCTCGCGGCCGAGGCCCGACTCCTTCATGCCGCCGAAGGGGCATTGGGGCGTCGCGGGGACGGCGTCGTTGATGCCGATGATGCCGGCCTCCAGGCCCTCGGCCATGCGCGTGGCGACGGTCAGGTCGTTGGTGAAGACGTAGGCCGCCAGGCCGTAGGGGGTCGCGTTGGCCAGGGCGATCACCTCGTCGAGCTTCGAGAAGTCCAGCAAGGGCATCACCGGGGCGAAGGGCTCGTCGGTCATGATCTTCATCGACGAGTCGAGCCCGCGCAGGACGGTCGGCTCGAAGAAGTAGCCGCGGTCGAACCGGGTGGAGCGCGCGCCGCCGGCCAGGACCTTGGCGCCTCGGGCCTTGGCATCGTCGATCAGGGCGGCGGTCTTGTCCAGGGCGCGGGCCTCGAACATCGGGCCGATCTGGACGCCCTCGTCGAGGCCGTTGCCCAGCTTCAGCTTTTGGGAGAGTTCGACGGCGGCCTCGGTGAATTCCGCGCTGACGTCCTCGTGGACGTAGAACCGCGAGGGGGCGATGCAGACCTGGCCGTTGTTGCGAAACTTGCCGAGGACCGCCGCCTGGGCGACCTGGGCGACGTCGGCGTCGGGGAAGACGATCAGGGGGGCATGGCCGCCCAGCTCCAGGCTTAAACGCTTGACGCCGTCGGCCGAGCGGCGGATCAGCTCCTTGCCCACGGCGGTGGAGCCGGTGAAGCTGATCTTGCGTACCGCGGGGGTCTCGAAGAAGGCGTCGGCGATCGCGCGGGCGTCGCCCATCACGAGGTTCGCCACGCCCGGGGGCAGGCCGGCGTCAGCCAGGCATTCAAACAGGCCGATCAGCGAGAGCGGCGTCTGGTCGGCCGGGCGGCTGACGACCGTGCAGCCGGCGGCCAGGGCCGGGGCGATCTTGCGGCTGGGCAGGGTGATCGGGAAGTTCCAGGGGGTGATCGTGCCGACGACCCCCACGGGGTGCTTGATCGCCTGGTGCCGCTTGGCGACGTTGCTGGGCGGGATGATCCGGCCGTAGGACCGCTTCCCCTCCTCGGCGAACCACTCAAAGGTGTCGGCCGCGTGCAGGACCTCGCCCTTGGCCTCGGCCAGGGGCTTGCCCTGCTCGCGGGTGAGCGTGCGGGCCAGGGCGTCGGCCCGCTCGCGCATGAGTTCGGCGGTGCGCTTCAGGATCTTCGCCCGGTCGTAGGCGGAGAGCGCCCGCCAGGCGGGGAAGGCGCGCGTCGCGGCGGCGACGGCCTTGTCGGCCTCGGCTCGGCCGCCGAAGGCGACCTCGGCGATCGTGGACTCGTCGGCGGGGTTGATGACGGCGAGCACCCCGCCGCCCTCGGCGTCGGCCCAGCGACCGTCGATGTACATCTTCGTCTGCCTCTGCGACGGCGAGGCCGCGTCGGTAGCGGTGGTGGTGGCGGTGGCCATGACTCTCGATTCTCCCAGGTGCGATTGCGGACGTGGAATGCCGGGCGGGCCGGCGTGGCCACCCCCCTGCACCTTAACGGAAGGGCCGGCGATCCCACAAGGAATCGCGCCCCGGAGACTTCCCGGGGCTCAGCCCCCCGCGCGGACGCCGAAGAGGTCGACCTCGTGCCGGGCCGGGTGCTTCGGGTCGACGACCACCAGCAAGGTGTCGCCGGGTTCGCGGGCCTCGCCGATCCCCCGGGGGGCCAGCAGGCGGCCTTCGTGCTCGCCGCCGTCGGCGTCCGCGTAGCGGTAGACGATGACGCCGTGCTGGCGGATCACGTCGTCGATCACGGCCAGGGCCGTCTCGCTCGTCCTGAGCAGGCGGACCCGCCGCGAAACGCCCAGGACGCTCAGCGCCACGCCCAACAGGCCCAGCGCCGTCAACGCCGCGGCGATCCCGATGACGAGGAAGCCCATCCGGGAGAGCGTCTCGTCGGACACCACGGCGGGCCGGCTATCCTGAGGGTCGCCCGGCAGGTATTTGACCGGCAGCGGGTCGCCGACCGCGAGCCGCGCCCAGGGCGCGTCGGGGATCGTCCCCGAACCCTCCAGGTCACGGTCGCCGGCCCGGTAGTGATACGTGACCTTGTTCGTCCAGTTACGCTTGAACAGAAAGCGGCTCTTGCCGGTGACGGTCGCCTCGACGGGGACCCCTTCCCTCTGGAATCGCCGGTCGGTGCTCTGCACGCCGCGGCCGACGACCCCGATCATCGGCGCGAAGACCGTGAGGATCACGAAAACGGCCAGAAAGGGGTGACGCAAGGCGTATCGCCACCACAATCCCGAGTGCGTCGGAGCCATTGAATCCTCCCCCCTCCTGGTTCCCGGTCAGCCGGGACGCAAGACCCCGATTGTACGTCGTCCGCCCGCTCGATTCCGGACGCGATCGCCCGATATCCGCCCCTTGGCCTCGCACGGTGACTCGTTCTCGCCTGGCCCGTCGCGGGAGTTTAGGGTAAAGAGGGTCCAGCCGCACTTCATGCTCGACCGATACATCCGTCATATCCAACTCATGTCGGGCCCACTCGCCGGGCGCTTTCGTGCGCGAAGCCCTGGCGATTCCAGACTAGGATGCTGGTGATTCATGGTCACTTTACTCGGACGCGGTCAAGCCTGCCGATCCGCTGGGCAGAGGGCACGCAAGGCGGCCCCGGCGTTGGCGCTGGGCCTGCTTTACGCGCTCGCGCCCCCGGGGGCCCAGGCGAGCAAGATTTCGAAGGAATTCTCGGGCCACGCCGTGCACCAACACTGGAATGACTTCGTTCACCAGGTTCGGCACGTCGAACACCAGGTCCTTCCCCACCATCACCGATCCCACGCCGCCAGGGGCGTCCACCAGGAGCGGGCCGTCGCGCCGTTCGTGGCCGCCCAGGAGGCAACGGCGACCGCTCCGCTGTCGACGCACCAGATCCACGCGGCGGCGATGGAGGCGTCCAACCCAGGGGTCGCCTCCTCGGTTGTCAGGCCCCTGCTGAAGATCAAGGCCGTCGACGGCCTCCTGTCGCACGACCCGGCGACCGTTTATCTCGAAATGCGGCGCGACCTGGACCCGGCACGGTTCGACCACTACCACCCCAGGCTCGGCGGCATCCTGGCCAGGGACGGGCAGATACGGCGGGCCCAGCAGGTCGGCACCGTCGCCCTGGACACCCGCCCCGTCACCGCGGCCCAGGAGGTCGCGCCCGGAACCCCGCCCTGCGGAGCCATGACGCCCACGGTCCACCCGGCGCAGCAGACCGTCCCCGAGCCCGGGACGGCCGCGATTGCCCTGACCCTGATCGGCGCGGTCGCCCTGGCGCGTCGGTTCCGCCGGAAATCCTGAGCGCCCTTGCCCCGTCCTTCTCGGCCGGGGCCGCCGAGGCCCTCGGTCGCGGAGGTCGCCCCGGCGGCCGTCGGGCGTTAGAATGGCCTCTCGCGGAACGGTGAACCCCTGAGAGGGGGCGCCGTGTCCGATCTCGGGAAGGGGCGGGGCGACGAGGGCCTATTGGCGATGCGCGACGCGAGCCGGTTCTACCTGACCACGGCGATCGACTACCCCAACAGCCGGCCGCACATCGGCACGGCCTTCGAGAAGGTCGGCGCCGACGTCCAGGCCCGCTTCCGCCGCATGGAAGGCCGGTCCGTCCACTTCCTGATGGGCAACGACGAGAACACCCTCAAGGTTTCCCAACGCGCCGAGGAACTCGGCGTCGCCCCCAAGCCCTACGTCGACGACATGGCCCGCCAGTTCCGCGAGGTCTGGGAGGCGCTGGATGTCTCCAACGACGACTTCATCCAGACCACCGAGGAGCGGCATCGGGTCGGCTGCCGGAAGTTCATCCAGGTTGTCTTCGACGCCGGGGATATCTACAAGAAAGCGTACACCGGGCTGTATTGCTATGGCTGCGAGGCGTTCAAGACGGAGAAGGAACTGGTCGACGGCCATTGCCCTAACCACCCCAATGCGCCGTTGAAGCGGGTCGAGGAGGAGAACTACTTCTTTCGCCTCTCGGCGTTTGGCGACCGCCTGTTGGCCCACTACGAGGCGCACCCCGACTTCATCCAGCCGGAGAGCCGCCGCAACGAGATCGCCAACCTCGTCGAGGCGGGCCTCCAGGACGTCTCGATCACGCGCCGGGGCTTCACCTGGGGCATCCCCGTCCCGTTCGACCCCGAGCAGACCATCTATGTCTGGTTCGATGCCCTGTTGAACTACGTCACGGCCGTCGGCTACGGGACCGACGAGGCCCGCTTCGCCGCCACCTGGCCGGCGGATGTCCACGTCATCGGCAAGGACATCACGCGGTTCCACTGCGCCCTCTGGCCGGCCATGCTCATGTCGGCGGGCCTGGAACTGCCGAAGCAAGTTTTCGCGCATGGATTCGTTTACAACAAATCGGGCCAGAAGCTCAGCAAATCGGCCGGCACGGCGATCGACCCGATGGACGTCTTCCGCGTCCACGGCGCCGACGCCTTCCGCTACTACTTCATGAGGGAATGCCCCTTCGGCGGCGACGGCAACTTCAGCGACGAGCGGTTCGCCGAGGTCTACAACGCCGACCTCGCCAACAACCTGGGGAACCTCTACAGCCGCACCCTCTCCATGTGCGTCAAGTATTTCGGTGGCGACCTGTCAGGCGCCCCGCCTGCCCCGCCAACATCCTGGCGCGCCGGGCTGGACCTCGGTGCCTTGGTGGCGGAACTGCGGCGGCTCCTCAGCGCGTTTCAGTACAACGTCGCCCTCCAGCGGATCTGGCTGGAAGTCCTGGACGCTGCCAACCGCTACGTCCAGACGACCGAGCCCTTCAAGCTGGCCAAGACCGATCCGGAGGCATGCAAGGTCGTCCTGGTCAACCTCGCGGAAGCCCTACGCGTTGTCGCCATCCTCCTCAAGGCGTTCCTCCCCCGCACGGCGGAAACGTTCTATCGTGCGTTCAACTTTGAAGAGGTCCGTCCTTGGGAGGAAGTCCACTTTGAAGATGCTCTTGCCCCCGCCTCGTTGCTTAACTTGCGCGTGACAGCCCCGCTCGTCGGCGGCAAGCCGGCGCCGCTCTTCCCCAAGATCGAGACGAAGCCCGCCGACGCCTGATCCGCAGGGTCCCCAACGATGCCCCGGCAATCGAGTGCGACACCCAATCGACCCGATTTCGCGAAAATATACGACGAGCGGCACGTCCCTTGCTAGCATCCTGGCATCGTCCCCAACACGGTTGCGATCTTCCGCCAAGTGATCGAATGAAGGGCCGTCGACCTCATTCCATCGTGCGAGGATGTGCCGCGATGAACGCCGATTCGGAGCTGACGGTCACCCTGTCCGACGACCTCTTTGAGCACCTCAGCGACGAGGCCGCCCGACTGGGCATCCCGCTGCAATGGCTGGTCGCCTCCATCGTGGTCGACACGATGGACGAGGACGACGAGCCCCAAGCGTGCCGGAACTGATCCAGCCCGATTTCCTTTCCGCTCCGCTCCGTTCAGCGCCGCTGGGGCGTCCTCGTGGCCAGGCGCGGACGCGGGCCCGTGTTCAGGGGCGGGAAGTCGACCCGGGCGTCGTCGGAGCGATATTCGCGCTCGACCCAGCCCCGGAATCGCGCCGGCGTGTGGGCCAGGTGCTGGCCTTCGAGCCAGGCGGCGTATTCCACGAACGGCTCGTGGAGCCGCTCCGGCCCGAACAGCGGCACGTGGCCGTACCCGATCGAGAAGGCGCCCAGGGCACGCTCGGGGGGCTCGCGGAGGACCGACAGCCGGTACAGCCCGCTGACCAGTCCGGTGCGGTCCGCGCCGGACTTGCAGTGGATCAGCAACGGGTATCGGCAGCGGTCGAGGAGGTCCAGCACGACCAGCAGTTCGCGGCGCGTCGGTCGCCTGCTGGCGCTGAGGGGCAGGTCGTAGAAGTCGACGTTGCGCCGGACCGTGGCGCGGACCTCGTTGAGATACCAGTCATCAGCCTCGGACCCCCCTCGCAGGTTCAGCACGGTCTTGAGGCCGTATCGCCCGAGGATCTGGTCCAGGTTGTCCTTAGGCTGGGCGCAACGGTAGACCCGACCCGGGTCGACGGCCCCGAAGTTGGGCCGGGTCGCGATCCTCCATCCCGAGACCGCGAGCGCCGCCACGAGTGCGGCGCCGCAGACGCGGAGTCGCGCGCCGCGGGCCTTGCCAGATCCAGGGCGGCGGAGTCCTTCCGCCTCTTGCGGACATTTCAAGGGAGGGTATCCTTTCCCGCGGGTCGGCGTGCGGGTGAAATTCCGCGCGGGGCCAATTTATCGGGCTCGGCCGGGCGGTCAACCCCATTCCGGGGCCGCCTCCGTCAGGACATTGCGGAGAGGTTCCGGTGAGCCGTTGGGCGGAGGCCACCATCCTGGCGATGGGCGGCGCCCTGGGCGTCAATGCCCGCTACTGGCTCGCGACGGCCCTGGACGGTCGGATCGGCCGCGGTTTCCCCTGGGCGACGCTGACGATCAACGTCTCGGGCTCCTTCGCGCTGGGCGTGGCCGCAGTGATCCTGAACGCCCCATCGTGGCTACCCCATCCCCAGGCCCGCTTGTTGGTCATGGTTGGCTTCCTCAGCGGTTACACCACGTTTTCCACCTTCACATTCGAAGCGATCGTCCTCGGGGAGCGTTGGGGGGCGCCTCGCGCCGCCGCCTACGTCGCCGCCAGCGTCCTCGGCGGCCTGGCGGCCGTCGTCGCGGGAGCCTCCTTGGGCCGGGCGCTCCTCCTCGGGCCTGATCGGAGACCGCCTCCATTTCCCCAGGGGTCCCGGTCTCTGATTGACGGTTCCGGCCGTCGTCTGGTAAATTTCCGAGGGAGGACCAGCCTCCCTCGCAAAATGCGCAACGCGCAGCGTCCAGAACTGGGGAGAGGTGGCTGAGTGGTCGAAAGCGGCGGTTTGCTAAACCGTTATAGGTGTCAAAGCCTATCGGGGGTTCGAATCCCCCCCTCTCCGTTTCTTGTCCGACCGTGGCCGTCAGGAGACGCCCAACCCCGACAACTTTAAGGGGTTGTGACGCAGCCGATCTCGTCTCCGCTTGCATCCCATCGAAGCTCATTCCGCCAGCGTCCGCCCCACTCCGCTCTTCCCCGCCCTCTCCGGTGTGCAAGGTGATCGTCGATGGACGGGCCATCCCTGCCCGTCATCACCATCGGCTTCGCGTAGGTCACGAGCTTGTCGAGAGCCTTGCCCCAATCCTGCGAACGCCCTCCGATGCACCTCACAGGTATGGGGTAGGAGACAGGACGTTCGAGGCCTCGCGGCAAGCGAAGTCCCTCCCCGCGCATCCGCGTGGGCCTCGTCTCCAACGGACCACACCGCACCGCACCGCGGCCCGGGGGGCTCAGTTCGGCCTGGCGGAGGCCGCCGTGATGGCGATCAGTGCGGGGACGCCCCTGGAATGCGCGGCGCCGGGCACCAGGTCGATGGTGCGGATCTCGACGGCGGGCCTCGGGTTGTCCCATTGCTTCGCGTAGGCGACCGCCGACAGGTCCGTCCCCTCAAAGGGCCGGGTCCAGGCGACCTGAGCCCCGGGCAGGGCCGCGGGCGCACGCTGTCGGTAGTCCTCGACGTCGATCTCGGCGAGGATCGGGATCGTCTCGTCCTGGCCGTCGGCGAAATGGACGACGTACCGGGCGATCTCGACCGGCGTCTTCCGCCGGATCTCTTGATCATTGCGACGCCCGTCGATCCGCGCTGCTTGCAGGAAGAACAGCGCATCGGCCTTACGATGCACCGGGATGCCCTTCACCTCGCCCTTGAGGTTGTTGGGGATGCCCGTGCCGCCGAGCATCACGACCGTCGGGACGGGTGACGTGGCGAAGTCGTAGACGTCGTAGGACACCCCCGCGAACTCCTGCTTGCCGGTCGGGAGGGCGGCGAATGTGAGCTTCGGGTCGCCGAACCAGCCGCGCTCGTTGCGGAACTGGTTGGCCTGCTTGCTGAGGTCGACCGGCGCGTAGGCAAGGTTCGCGCCGGGGATCACGGCCTTGCTGCCGGAGAACGGGGCCTTGAGATTCCTCAGCAACGTCGCCAGGATCGTCCGCTTCTTCACGGCGTTGACGGGGACCGCCTCGGTCTCCTTGAACAGGAGGTTGCACAGCACGATCCCCCCCTCGCCCCGGACGTACTGCATGAGACCCCCGACGTTGAGCATCGGCTTGACCGTCGCCAGGAACTCTGGCGAACGCTCCACCTTGATGAAGATATTGTCGATCCCCACGTTGGCGGCGCGGCCGGCGACGGGCTGCCACTCGGCGACCCGGAGCGTCAGCCGGCTGGCCGGGCGCGGCGGGAGGATCGCGAAGGTCTGGGGGACGTTGTCGGGCCTGGTCTTGAATTCCAAGGTGTCCCGGCCGTCGAACGTCAGGCTCACGCGGGTGGTCGGCCAGTAGTTCGTGCTGGCGATGTGGGTGTACTCGGTCACGGTCTCGGGCCGCGGCAGCGTGATCGGAATCTCCTGAGGCGCCCCCCCCTCGGGGACGGGGAAGTCAATGATGAGGGGCCAGCCGTCGCTGCCGACGAACCCGTTGGTGATCTTGGCATAGGCGGGAAATGACGACGTGGCGAACGGCGCGACATCGTCGTAGTCGACGACGTGGCCGAACACGTCGGGGGCTGCATACTCGTCGGCCGTCCAGGGGAAGATTCGCTCGCCCGAGGACAGCGCGACGTCGCCGGTTGACAGGCCCGCCGTCAGCGGGTTCTTGACGGCGGGGAACGTCACCCGTTCCCGGCGGAAGGGGCGGATCAGGTGCTCGACGCCGACGACCTTGTTGAAGGCGGCCAGGCCCTCGGGCGTCAGGCCGTGGAGGACGACGTAGCCGCCCTCCTTCGTGAAGTCCCGCACCTTGTCGAGGTTTCCCGCCAGGACCTTCAGGTTGGCGGGGGTCGCCGAGACGATCGCCAGCCTGGCGCCCGGATGGCCGAGGGCCTGCAAGGGGCCGGACTCCCGCGTGTACCGCGGGCCAACCGCGTCCAGGGCCTTGCCGAGCTGTGGGTCGTCGACGACGGCGACGACCTCGCGGAACTCCTGCTTGTACGTCGCGCCGTAGTCGATCAGGTTGGCCAGCAGTTGCCGGGCGACCGGGTTCTCCGCCAGTTTCACCCCGACGTCGAGCTGGCTGAGGACCAGCAGGCCCTTGCCGGCCGGGACCTCGACAAGCGCCGAGTTCTGGAGCCTGGGCCCGACCTGGACGAGCGACCGGCCGACCCGGGTCGGCTTGAGATAGGCGTCGTGGTAGACGACGTGGTCGGGCCCCCAGGTGAAGAAGTCTTTCGGCTTCAGGCCGCGAAAGGCGGGATGGCCGGCGTCCTCGATGAAGGCGGTGCGGCCCTCGGGGATCGCCGTCTCGATGCCGGAGCCGTCGCGGGTGGCGGCCGGGGCGGTCTCCAGCCCCGCCGGGGTGGCCTGGTAGCGGAGCGGTGTCTTCTGGTCGAGCACGATCACGGTACGCCCGGCCGAGACGTAGGCGGCGAGTCGGCTCGTCGTGCTCGCCCCGGCGTCGATCGCGTCGCGGCCGACGACCAGGACCCTGGCGGCTTGCGGCAGTACCTCCAGGCTCTTGACCGGCGTGAAGGGGACCTGGTTCGACCCGAGGAAGGCGGCGACCTCACCCTTGGGGTCCAGGACGGCCAGCCCTCGCACGCCCAGCGACGCCGTGCCGGACTGGGAGGCGGGCCGGGGCGCGGGCAGGACCGACACCGCCTTCGCGTCGCGGAAGACCTCGCGACCGCCCGCGGTCAGCGTGAGGACCAGCTCGCCCTCCTGGCGGCTAGTGACCTCTGGCATGGCCATCTCGTCATCGAACTTGACATGGGTGCCCGGTGCCACCTCGTGGGTCGACTCGTTCTCCCACGATCGCTTGCCGCCGAGGGTCAGGACCCCGCGGAACGTGATGGGGTCGGGGGATCGCGTGTCGTTGAAGACGCCGAAGGTGCGCTTCACCGCGCTGCCGGAGCCGAACGACCCATCGTACTGGCGGGCGAAGGCGGCGCGCCAGGGGTTGGAGGCGTACTGGCCGGGGGCGTCGGCCCCCAGCCAGAGGTGCCAGGCGGCGTAGTGCCCCCCCCAGCGATAGCCCTCCATCAGCATCCGATACAGGAGGGCGACAGCCTCGCGCGTCTGGGCCTTGCCCTGGAAGGCCGCCTCGCCGCCCCACATCGCGTAATCGGCCGGGTTGACGCCGGAGGCGAAGAAGTCCTCGCCGATGTAGCGGGGTCGCTTCCCGTCCCAACGCCAACGCCCCCGCCCGCCGCCTTCCGGGAAGGCCTGGTACGCGAGGTCGGGGTAGCGCGCGTCGAGCGTGGCGACGTAGTGGTCGCCGTGGACCGGCATGGTGTCCCCCTTGAACGCGCCGCCGCCGTCGGCCATGACGGTGCGGGTCGGGTCGGCGGCCATGACGGCGTCGGCGATCTTCTGCTCCTCGCGCTCGTAGGCGTCCATGTTCGGGCCGTTGCCCAGCAGGTTGATCAGGTTGATGTACGCGAATTCATTTTCCATCGACCAGATCTGGATGCTCGGGTGGTTGCGCTCGCCCTTCACCTGGGCAACGAACTGGTCGCGTACGTTGCGCATCAGCTCAAGCTTGAGCTCCGACCCGCCGTTGCGCGCCTTGAGGGCGGGATCGTTCTCGGTGAAGAGGTAGCCGATCGCCTCGCCGTCGAGCGTGCTGTTGCGGCGGACGACCACGCCGCTCTCGTCGAAGAAGTCGAGGGCCTCGTCGGGCGAGAGCCCCATCCATCCGGAGGCCTCGCCCCCCTGGCCGGCGGTGGCGAGCCGCATCAAGCGCTGATCGCTCTTGCGGTACTGCTCAAGCCATTCCTCCTTGGTCGAGTTGACGCCCACGAGGTCGCCCCACAGGTGCCAGACCACGCCGTTGAGGGTGAACTTCGCCCCGCGGATGCCCCACTCGCGGAAGCCGAACGGGGTCTCTCGCACGTCGATCGGCGCCCCCCCGGCGGGCGCGGTCGCGGCCACCGTGGTCCGCAGCCGGTAGAGGTTCGGCTCGTCGGGCCACCAGAGCTTGGGGTCGGGCCACCCGTCCTCGACCGTGAGCGTCTGCTCGCCGCCAGCGGGCACGCGGAACGGCCGGGGGGCGAAGGTCTGCTCGACCGCGCCGGTCTTGGCGTCGACAGCCTCCCAGCGGACCTCGCCGGACGCCTCCTTCGCCGTCGGGTTCGCCAGCGTGATCTCGGCGGCGATCTGCTTGCGGGCGACCGACGGTTTCACGAACACGTTGGAGGCGTAGACCGGGCCGGCGGCGACGAGCGTCGGGGTGGTGAGGAGGCCCGACTGCGGCGAGCTCCAGACGGGATAGGCCAGGTCCTGGAAGCCCTCGTGGAAGAATTTTTTGGGAGTGTTGAACGTCCTCCGCAGCTTCAACGGGTCGTCCGGGTTGGCGGTGCGGGCGTACCAGGCGTCGCGGATGCCGACCCAGACCTCGTTGGTGCCGGGCTTGACGGCCTTGCTGACGTCGACCTGGAGCCTCGCGAACGGGTCCTTGCCGAACCCGCAAAAGACGCCGTTGACGTAAACCGTCGTGTTCAAGCTGTTCTGCGGGAAGACGAGGTACCACGAGCGGGTCGGCGCCTTCTCGGGCAGGTCGACGCTGGTGCGATACCAGAGCCGGTGCGCGAAGAGCAGGTCGGGGCGGAGCGTGTTCTTGTCGCCCGGGACCGCGATCGCGCGCCAGAACGGTTGAGGTTGAGCTGGCAGCGCGCGGATCGGCACGGCGACCGGCCCCGGCGCCTGCTCGTCGTCCCGGCAGATTTCCCAGTCGCCCTTCAAGGGAAGCGCGACCTGCCGGCCGTCGTCCGCCAGCGGCGGGAAGCGGAACCTCGCCTCGCCCGCCGCCCGGTCCCTGGCGTCGCGCCCGTCGTCGCCGGGCCGGAACTTGCCGTTGGGCCGGAACGGGCCGCGGTGGATGCAGAGGGCGTCCGAACAGTAGAGGATCCGCTGAAGCTTCCCCTCCCGATCCTTGGTTCTGGAGAGCCGGATCTCCAGGGTGTGCTCACCGGCCCCGACCTCACGAACGCCCAGCTTGAGCCAGGCGACCTCGCAGAAGAAGTCAATCTCCATGAGGTCGGTCGTCAGCTCGGCCGGCGCGACCTCGGTCCAGTCGCCGCCGTCCAGGCGCCATTGGAACGGCGAACGGGCGAACTCGAAGCCGACACGGTCCCAGACCTCGTACGACCCCGCCGCGTCGATCTGGAACGGATAGCGGATCAAGGCCCCCTCGGCGGGGAGATCCTTGTCGACCTTGTCCGCGTCGATCGCCAGGTGCAGCCAGGTCGCACCGGAAAGGAACTCCTTGCGCCCCCACCCCGCCAGGTTCGGCTTCACATTGACCGAGCCCGGCGCCTCGCCCTCGATCCAGACGAAGTCCCGCTCCTCCGCCCCGGCGATGCCGATGCCAGCCATTGTCGTCAGGCCGAGGAAGAAACCCGCGAGCAGGGATTTGATCGAGGACATAGCGGGGAAACTTTCCTGGTGGAGGATCGGGACCGTTGGACCGCCGCGGTCGCGAACGGGCGGGTGCGCGTCATTTTCAAGCACGGCGAGGGGGAACGCCAGGGCGATCCGGCCCGCCTTCCTTCCCTCAAGGCAGGAAATCGAGGTGGACGGTGGCCAGGTCGGCCACGAGCAGGCCGGGGGCGGAAAAAGGGGCAAAGGTGGATGCGACCTTCAGGCCCGAACCGCAAGAAGCGCAGCGGACCAGCCGCGCCTTGCCCTCCTGGCCTTCGACATCGAGGGTGCTGAGCGCGCGGGGATCGGCCTCGCCGCACGACGGGCAGCGCAGGCGGTCGGCGGGCCACGCGGCGGCGCAGAGTCCGCAGCGCAGGAACCGCTTTTGCTCCAGCCCGCGCGACTCGGCCAGGAGGGGCGGGTCGCCGCAGTTCGGGCAATCGCCGCGCTGCCAGGTCCCTTCGGGTCGTTGGCCGGCGACGGCCGCCGAGCAGGCGGCCAGGGCGGGCAGCATCGCCATCCGCAGGATCGACGCGGCCCGCGACGGGTCGAGGCCGATGGCCCTTGCCCCGGCCGCGACAACCTCCGGGTGGCCCGCCAGGAGGGCATGCGCCCAGGCGAGGAAGGTCGCGCGGTCGCGCCGCAGGAGGCGACGCAAGGTTTCCACGTCAGGGGCGCCGGGTCGCAACGCCACGCAGAGCGCCTCGCCGCGCGAGGCCAGCTCGTCGGCAACGAGCGGCGGGGGGACATGCCGGAAATAGGGCTCGCCGGCCGCCGCGGCCTCCGCGATGCGCGCGGAGTGGTCCGGCCCTTGCGGTGGAGATCGGGTTCCCTCGGTGGCCGCGGGGTGGAAGCTGGCGCGGAGGATCGCGGCGAGGGCCCGCGCCGGGGCGTTCAGCTCGGGGCGGTCGCGGCCGAGGCGATCGAGGTCGGCGAGCGCTGCCGCCAGCTCCGGCGCGGGCGCCGGGCGCCGGCCCCACCAGTCAAGGGGCATGGCCGTCCCCCCGGCGCTTCGGGTTCTGGCGCCGGCCTCCGGGCCGGTTGCCGGCCTCGATCGCCTCGGCCAGCAGGCAGGCCCAGGCGGCGGGCGCGAGCTGGCACGAATCCCAGTCCTGACGGATCGACGTGCAAACGCCCCGGGTCGGGCCGGTCGGCGGGCCGATCGCGTCGATGATCCCGGCCAGGGCCTCGTTCAGCTGGTTCGGCTCGGGGTCGATGGCCGCGAGGCGGTCGAGGACGCGACGGCGGAGGTCCGCGCCGGCGAGGTCGGCCTGCTGGTCGCGCGCCCGCTGCCGGGGCGGGCCGCCATCGCAGGCGAGGAGAAGCAGGGCCAGATCACGCGGGCGGTTCGGGCGGTGGTCGCTCGGGGCGGGGGTCGTCACGGTTTCGTCCCATCAATCTTGCTGGGGACGTGGAGGGGCCGCCTGGCGTAATTCCCCCCGTCGCCGCCGACCCCGCCGCCGCGAGGGCGGCCGTCCTCGGGACTGCGGCATCCCGGCAGGAGCAGGAGCAGGATCAGGAGCAAGAACAAGACGCCTCGAATCGTCGGGAGGTTCCGCCGTGGCCGCATCGTCGCCCCTAATCGATCAATGGTGCACCAGCAGGAGCGGTCCCGGCATGCCGACGATCGCCGCCCGCAGCGCGAATCCGCCGATCAGGACCGCGACGGCCGCCGCCCACGCGCCGCGATGCCCCCCGAACCGCTTCAGCTTCAGCGCCAACGGGGCCAGCAAACCGACCGGCACCACGAACGCCGGCACCAGCACCCCGGGCCACTGGAGGAACGCCGGCGCCGAGAGCCGCCCCAGGGACGCGGCCAGGGCCACCAACATGGCCGCTTCCAGGCCGATCGCCCACGAATCCGCACGCTCCAGGCGCCCCACGGCCTCCGCGGGGGTGTTGGGCAGGCGCCAGCGGACGAGCAAGGCCATCGCCGCCAGGCCGGTCGATGTGGCCGAGGCCAGGAACAGCGGCGCGATCCACGTCGTATCCGACCAGATCGGCTGGTTCGACGCATTCAGCAAGACCCCCGTGTAACTGCCCAGGAAAAAGGACGAGCCCAGTCCCCCCAGCGCGTACAACCGCCCGATGGCACCTCGATTCCGGCACGAGAGCCATCGCGCCCACCGCCCCAACCCCAAGGACCCCTCGTCGGCCAGGGCTCCCAGGAAGGAGAACGCGGCGAAGGTGCCGAAGGCGGAGAGGCCCCAGGAGCCGGCGGACATGGGGGACCACCACTTGAACATCGGCCGGAACGTATTCGACTGGATCAGCATGTGCCAGAACCGCTCGGGGCGGCCGAGGTCAACCACCAGCAGCAGGCCGCAAACGCAGACGGTCGGGAAGGCGATCCAGTCGGCCACGCGGGCGGCGCGGCGGTCGGAATCGTCGCCGAGGAGGTCGACCAATCGCGCGATCGCGAAGGCGCCGGCGGCGATCCCGCCCAGGTAGAAGTACCAGACGATGAAGTCGTGCCAGTGCGGGTCGGCGACGTAGCGGTCCATGCGTTCAGGACCCCGCGGGCTTCGGGCCTTCGGAATCGGAAGCGGCGACATCCCCCTTCCGTCTGCCGAAGGCGAAGAAGGCGCCGACGGCGACGGCCAGGGAGGCGGCCATCCCCTTGATCGAGGCCGGCCAGAGCAGCCTGCTGGGGATTTTGGGGACGATCTGGGCGGGCAGGCCGTAGGTCTCGGGCGTGTCCATCAGCAGGTAGAAGGCGTTCAGGCCGCCGAGAATCTTGTCATCCGCCCCGTAGAGATAAGCTCCGGCGGCGCCGCGGTCGTGAAGCTGCTCCACGCGGGCGGCGGCGCTGGCGCGCAGCTCGTCGATCGGGCCGAACTGGATCGACCTGGTCGGGCAGGCCTGGGCGCAGGCGGGGACCAGGTTGTTCTGGAGGCGGTCGTAACAGAAGGTGCATTTCTGAGCGACGTGCTTCTGAGCGCTGACGTGGATTACGCCGAACGGGCAGGCGGCGATGCAGTCGCGGCAGCCGTTGCAAACGGGCTCCTGGATGTACACGGTGTCGAACTCCGTGCGGACGATCGACCCGGTCGGGCAGACCTCCAGGCAGGGGGCGTCAACACAGTGCTTGCAGACGTCCGACATCATCAGCCAGTTGGAGACGGAGCGGTCGGCGCTGAAGTCCTCGATGAACTTGACGTGCCGCCAGTCCACGTCGGAGAGGGCGACGGTGTTGTCGTAGCTGTCCCCGCTCAGCTCGACCCGTCCGCCGTCGCGGGCGGGAAGCGCGTTCCATTGGTGGCACGCGACCTCGCACGCCTTGCAGCCGATGCAGACGGTGGTGTCGGTGAAGAAGCCGACGGCCCCGGTCGTCATGCGTTGCCTCCGTTCGCGGGCTTCGCCACCCGGCAGACGAACACCTTGGCCTCGTGGATCGTGACGTTGGGGTCGCCCACCAGGGCGGCCAGGTCGTTGACGACGTCGCCGGTCACGATGCCTTTATACCCCCAGTGCCAGGGCATGCCGACATGGTGAATCGTCCGGCCGTCGATGACGAAGGGGCGGATGCGCCGGGTGACCAGGGCTTTCGCGTGGATCGTGGCTCGGGGGGTCGAGACGGCCACGCGGTCGAGGTTCGCGACGCCGATCTCGCCCGCGTGCTCGGGGCTCAGTTCCACGAATAGCTCGGGCTGGAGGGCGGCCAGCCAGGGCAACCAGCGACTCATCGACCCGCTGAGGTGATGCTCGGTCAGGCGATACGTCGACAGGACGCAAGGGAACTCCGCCGAGGCGACCTCCGCATAGGGGTTGCCCGGGACCTTGAAGAGTTTGACGACGGGGTTCGACTGCTGTTGGGGGTAGACGGGGTTGAGCACGGGGGATTCGTAGGGCTCGTAGTGCGTGGGCAAGGGGCCGTCGGCCAGTCCGGAGGGGGCGAACAGCCATCCCTTGCCGTCGGCTTTCATGAGGAACGGGGAGGCCCCATCGTGGAAGTCGAGGCCGAGGCCGCCCGGGTCGCCCTTGGCCGTCGGCGGCTTGTTGAGCGGGAAGTCGGGAACGTCCAGGCCCTCCCAGCGCTTGCGGGCGGCGTCCCAGTAAACGTATCCCTTGGCGCCATGGCCGTGCTTGCGGGCGAGGCGGGCCTCCTTCGGCCAGGGGGCGCCGGCGGGGTCGGCGGAGGCGCGGTTGTACATGACCCGGCGGTTGGCGGGCCAGGCGAAGCCCCAGCCCAGCGACACCCAGTCGTCGCCCTGGCGATTGGCCGCGCGATTGACCCCACTCGGCTGGGCGGGGGTCGGCGCATAGACGCCGCTGTAGATCCAGGCGCCGCAGGCGGTCGAGCCGTCGCTTTTCAGCTCGGAGAAGCCCCCGACGGGGCGGCGGTCGGCGATCGTGTAGCCGTTCATCTCCTTGAGGATGAGGCTCCCCGAGGGCTCGTCCTTGATGCGCCACTCCGCGTTCTCGGACCCGTCGAGGTAGTCCCAGGTCAGAACCTTGATGGGACGGTCGCGCGGCAGGTCGCTGCCGGCGTACAGCGCCTTGAGGCGCCTGCCCAGGTGGAAGGTGAACCAGATGTCGGAGCGGGCGTCGCCGGGCGGGTCGGCGGCGCGGTCGTGCCACTGGAGCAGGCGATAGGTGTTGGTGTAGGTGCCGTCCATCTCGGCGCTGGCCGCGGCGGGCAGGAGGAAGACTTCGGTGGCAATGTCCTCGGGCTTGATCTCGCCGGAGGTGACCTCGGGGCTGTCCTTCCAGAACGTCGCGGTCTCGGTCTCGTACAGGTCGCGGACGACGAGCCAGTCGAGCTTCGCCAGCGCCCGGCGCTGATAGCCGGCGTTCTGGCCGCCGACGGCGGGGTTCTGGCCCATCGCGAAGAAGCCCTTGATCTCCCCCTGCTCCATCGCGACGAACATCGGGATGTGCGAGTGGTCGCCGACGATCTTCGGCAGCCAACTGTAGCCGTACGCGTTGTCGGCGGTGGCCGCGTCGCCGAACCAGGCCTTGAGCAGGCTGACCAGGAAGATCGGGAGGTTCACCCAGTAGCTTGTCGGGCTGATCTCGGTCTCGATGAACGATTTCAAGGTCTCGTGAGGCTTCAGGGCGCTGGGGCAGTTCAGGTAGCCGGGCAGGAGATTGTAAAGGGTCGGGATGTCGGTGGACCCCTGGATCGACGCATGCCCGCGCAGGGCCATGATCCCGCCGCCGGGGCGGCCGATGTTGCCCAGGAGGAGTTGCAGGATCGTCGAGGCGCGGATCGTCTGCACGCCCGTGGTGTGCTGCGTCCAGCCGACGGCGTAGCAGATGGCCGCCGAACGGTCGGGCCCCGAGGCGGCGGCCAGCGTCTCGGCGACCTTCAGGAAGGTGGCGGCCGGCGTCCCGCAGACGCGTTCGACCATCTCCGGGGTGTAGCGCGCGTAGTGCCGCCGCAAAATCTGGAACACGCAGCGCGGATCGCGCAGGGTCGGGTCGGTGCGGGGGGGGCGGGTCAACTGGCCGGCCCGGGCGCTGAAGGATTGCGAGTCGTCCTGACGCGGCTTGGGGTTGTTCGCGGGTTCGGTACGCTCCTCGGAGTCGTAGCGCCAGCTCTCGGAGTCGTAGTGCCGCTTCTGGGCGTCGAAGCCGGAGAAGACGCCCGCGAGGTCTTCGGTGTCGCGATACTCGTCGGTGATGAGCGTCGCGGCGTTGGTGTAGGCGACGACGTAATCCTTGAAGTATTTCTCGTGCTCCAGGACGTACCGGATCAGGCCGCCGAGGAAGACGATGTCGGTCCCGGCGCGCATCGGGGCATAGGTGTCGGCCATGGCCGAGGTCCGGGTGAACCTCGGGTCGACGTGGATGACCTTCGCGCCGGCCATCTTCGCCTGCATCACGAAGCGGAACCCGACCGGGTGGCACTCGGCCATGTTCGAGCCCATGATCAAGATCGCATCCGCGAACCGCAGGTCCATCAGGGTGGTGGTCGCGCCACCGCGTCCGAACGAGGTGCCCAGACCGGGCACGGTCGAGCTGTGTCAGATCCGCGCCTGGTTTTCGAGCCAGATCAGGCCCAGCGCCCGCGACAGTTTCAGATGGATGTAATTCCACTCGTTGTCCATCGTCGCCCCACCCAGCGAGGCGATGGCGGCGCAGTGGTTGACCTCCTTGTCGACCGGCTTGCCCTCCAGGTCCTTGCCCTTCCAGGTGTCGGTGAAGTTCGCGTCGCGGGTGGCCTGCACCCGCTCGGCGATGCGGTCCATCGCCCAGCCGAGGTCCTTCTCGACCCACTCCCCCGAGTACGGGGCGCGGTACTTGACCTTGGTGAGGCGGTTCTCGTTGACGGCGAGCTGGTACGTGGCCGCGCCCTTGGGACAGAGGGTCCCGCCGTTGATGGGGCTGTCGGGGTTGCCCTCGATGTTGACGATCACCCCGTCACGGACGCTGACGATCTGCCCGCAGCCAACCGCGCAGTACGGGCAGACGCTCGCGACCTCCCGCGCCCCCTTGATCTTGAGCGTCCGCGCCGCGGCAGCCGCGGGCTTGAGGTCCAGTCCCAGCCCGGCGAGGGCGCCGGCGGCCAGGCCGGTGCCCTTGAAGAACTGACGACGGTTCGTTTCACCGATGCTCATTGCGGTCGTCTCCCCGTCGCGCCCTTTCCGATCGGCCCCGACCCTGGCATTATGGCACGCCGGTTCGAGCAAGTTCCAGGCCCTGAACGGTCGGCAAGAGGCGGAAATCGGATGCGGAACACCACGAATCAGCTCGCGAACGCTCGTCGCCTTGCGGTCCTCCTGGCACTCCTGGCCGTGCCGTCCTCGTCGGCAATCGGGGGCGAGCCGCCGGAGCTACCCATCGCGAAGCCGGAACAGGCCGGGATCTCGACCGAGCGGCTGCGGCGGGTCGACGACGTCATCCGGCGCTACATCGACGACAAGAAGATCTCGGGTGCCGTTTCCCTGGTCGCCCGGAAGGGGCACGTCGTCCACTTCGAGGCCCAAGGGGTCGCGGACGTCGAGTCGAAGGCGCCGATGCGCAAGGACTCGATCTTCCGCATGGCCTCCTCGACCAAGCCGGTCACGGGCGTGGCGATCCTGATGCTGATCGAGGAGGGCAAGGTCGCCCTGACGGACCCCGCTTCGAAGTTCATCCCGGAGTTCCGCGGGCAGAAGGTCGCCGTCGAGGAGGGCGGTGAGGTCAAGCTTGTCGCGGCCGATCGCGAGGTCACGATTCGCGACCTGCTGACGCACACCTCCGGGCTGGCCAGCGGCGGGGCCGGCCTGAAACATGCGCCGCCGGAACTGCTCCGGCCCGGCGGCGCGGGCTCCACCCTGGCCGAGGGCGTGGCCCGCTTCGCGGCGCTGCCGCTCGACTTCCAGCCCGGGACGCGCTGGCGATACAGTGGCCTGGCCGGGATCGACGCCCTGGCGAGGGTCGTGGAGGTCGCCTCCGGGCAGCCGTTCGACGAGTTCCTGAGGAAGCGCCTCTTCGAGCCGCTCGGGATGGAGGAAACGACCTTCGTGGTGCCGGAAGATCGGCAGGGTCGCCTGGTCGCGGTCCACAAGCGGGGCGCCGACGGGCACGGGCTGGAGAAGATCCCCTCGTTCATCCGATTCGCCGATACGTATACCTCGGGCGCGGGCGGGCTTTCCTCGACCGCGGCGGACTGGTTCCGGTTCGCCCAGATGCTGGCCGATGGCGGCGAGTTTGACGGCAAGCGGCTGCTCAGCCCCCGCGCGGTGGAGCTGTACGGGTCGAACCACGTCGGCGACCTGTTCGCGGGCCAGGCCGGGCGGCCCAAGGGGATGGGCTTCGGCCTCACCGTCGAGGTGGTGGTCGACCCGGTCCAGGCGGGGACGTTCCGCTCCCAGGGCAGCTTCGGCTGGGACGGCGCGTTCGGCACCCACTTCTGGGTCGACCCGATGGAGCACCTTGTCGCGGTCCTCATGATCCAGACGGGCAACCGCGAACTTCACCGCGATTTCGAGACGGCCGTGATGCAGTCGATCGTCGAATTTCGCGAGCAGGTGAGCCGTTGAGAGCCGTTGGCAAGGTGGCGATCGTCACCAAGACGGGCGACCGCCCTGGCGCGGGTGCATGAGGGCCGGTCGCCAGGTCGCGAACCGATCTTGGTCTCCACGCCAGACCTGGTAGGATGTGCCGCCTCGGCCACCAGGTCGCGCGGGAAGACGACCGACCGCCGTCCGTCGGCCCCCCCGCAATCCAGGGAGTTTTCCCTTCATGTCGCGAGCGACGCGCCCCGACGTTTCCCCGTCCCGACCCCGTCGTGCCCGGCAACGCGTGGTCGTCGGCATCGAGGTGCTGGAGGTCCGGTCGCTCCTGAGTTCGGCCGCCGTCATCCAGTGGCGGATGGCGCCACGATTCACGCCGGACCCGAACCGCGGCGGGCAGGTCGACCTGCCCAATACGCCTGCGTACGTCAACCCGCCCGACGGGTACGAGGTCCTGCTGGACGCCTCCCACTCGCAAGGGGTCCAGCGGGGGGCGAGCTTCACCTGGACGATCACCGCCTCCGCCGGCAGCCCGATCGTCGTCAAGGGCGCGAATCCCGACGTGCGCCTGCCGGAAGGAACTTATGCGGTGCAACTGGAAGCGGACAACCTGCGCGGGGCGAAGGGGCCGGTGTTTACCAGCAGTTCGGTCGTCGTCAAGGATCGTTTGATCGTCGCGATCGGCGACTCCTACGCCTCGGGCGAGGGGAACCCGGTGGTCCCCGGCTACTCCGTCTTCCGGTCGCCGCGGTGGGCCTATTCTCCCGACACGGCCATGAACCTGGAGAATACCAACGCTCACCGCTCGACGCTGGCGGGCCCGGCGCAGTTCGCGCTGGCGCTCCAGGCGAGCGACCCGCACGTGGCCGTCACGTTCGTCTCGGTCGCCAACTCCGGCGCGACGATCGCGCAGGGATTGCTCGGGCCGATGCCCAGCATCGGCGATCCGAACGCGATCTTGCCGGCCCAGATCGACGAGCTGCATCGGATCGTCGGCTCGCACCCCATCGACACCCTGACGATCTCGATCGGCGCCAATGACATCGGGTTCTCGACGCGGGTCCAACAACTCATCACGAGCAACGCGGTTGGCACCCCCACCCTGGGCACCATCCAGGGTCAGGTCGAGGCCAGCCTGGCGACGCTGTCGCCGCAATACGCGATGCTGGGCCAGGCGATTCGCGGCCTCAACCCGGCGAAGGTGCTGATCACGGAATACCCGGATCTGACGCGGAACAGCCGGGGTCTCGTCGCGCCGGTCGTGGTGGCGGGCGTCTCCGTCATCAGCACGGCGGAGGTTCAGTTCGCCCTGGACCGCATCCTCAACCCCCTCGACCAGACCGTCCAGGCCGCGGCGACGGCCAACGGCTGGACCTACGTCGGCGGCCTCTCCACCGCCTTCCGCACGCACGGCTATCCGTCGTCGAACTCGTGGTTTCGTAGCGTGGGCCAATCCTACCGGATGCAGGACAGCCGGGTCGGCGCGTTCCACCCCAACGCGCAGGGCCATCAGGCCATCGCCAAGGGCCTGCTCGCGGCGTACCAGCAAGCCCGCCCGCCGGGAACTTGATGGATCGCGGTTCGCTTCAAGACCCCGCCCGGGGCTCCGGCCACGGCGGTACACGAGGACCCGATCGTGATTCAGGCGGTGATCTGCCGGATCATGGCTTCGAGCTTGGCGAAGTCGATGGGCTTGGTCATGTGCGCGGTGAAACCCGCCTCGTGGCTGCGACGGATGTCGTCTTCCATGCCGTAGCCGGTCAGGGCGATGGCCAGGACCCGTCCTCGCGTGGCGACGGTGCGGCGCATCAGGTCCAGCCCGCTGCCGTCGGGCAAGCCGATGTCGCTGACGATCAGGTCGAATCCGCCCGCCTCCAGCGCCTCCAGGGCCGCGCCGATGGTGTCGGCCGTCGTGACCTCGTGGCCGAGCCCGCCCAGGAGCCTGGCCATGAGCCGCCGGGTCGTCTGCTCGTCCTCGACCACGAGGATGCGGCGGGGGCTCGCGCGGTCGGCGCCGGAAGGCCCGTCGGTCGGCGGCCGGTTGGCCTGAATTTGCGACGCGGGGATGGCCCGCAGCTCGACCCGGAAGGTGGTGCCGCGGTCCTTGCCCTCGCTCTGGGCGTCGAGGGTGCCGCCGTGCCCCTCGACGATGCCGCGGCCGATGGCCAGGCCCAGGCCCAGGCCGCCGAACTTGCGGGTGATCGTCGTCTCGCCCTGCTGGAACGGCTCGAAGATGCGTGGCAGAACGTCGGGCTCGATGCCGATGCCCGTGTCGGCGACCTCGATGACGAGGCGGTCGCGACGGCCGTCCTGGCCTTCCTCGTTGCGGGTCCGGACGGTGATCTCGCCGCCCGCGGGCGTGAACTTCACGGCGTTCTTGATGAGGTTCCAGAAGACCTGCTGGAGCCTGGCCGGGTCGGCGTTGATGTGGTGGTGCTCGGCGGCCAGCTCCTGTTGGAGCCGCAGGCCGCCGCCGAAGACCTCACTGTGGCAGATCTGGATGGCCTGGTCGATCAGCATGTGGCCGTCGGCGATCTCCCAGTGGAGCGGCATCTTGCCCCGGACGATGCGCATCACGTCCAGGAGGTCGTCGATGAGCCGGGCCTGAAGGTTGACGTTCTGGCGGATCATCTCCAGCGTCGGGCGGATTTCCCCGGGGTCGGCGGGCCGCTCCAGCATGGCCGTGGTCGCCAGCAGGATCGGGTTGAGCGGCGTGCGTAGCTCGTGGCTCAGGACGGCGAGGAACTGGGTCTTCGCCCGGCTGGCCCCCTCGGCCTCTTCCTTGGCCGCGCGCAGCTCTTCCTCGATCCGCAGGCGGTCGGCGATGTCGGTGTTGGTGCCGAACCAGTGGGCGACCTGCCCGCCCTCGTCCCGCACCGGCATGACCCGCGTCAGGAAGGGGCGGTACGTGCCGTCGGCGGCCCGCAACGGGAAGACCATGTCGAACGGCTCGCCGTTGGCGACCGACGCCTTCCACTGCTCCATGACGATTGGCAGGGTGTCGGGGTGGTGGACCGACTGCCAGCCCCAGCCCTCCATCTGCTCGGGGATGGTCCCGGTGTATTCGAACCAGCGCCGGTTGTACCAGTAGATGTGGCCGTCGGGCCGCGCCATCCACACCAGTTGCGGGATCGAATCGGCCATCGTGCGGAACCGCTCCTCGCTGTCGCGCAGGGCCTCCTCGGCCTGCTTCCGCTCGGAGATGTCCCGGACGTGCGCCGTGAAGAGGGGCGGGCCGTCGGTCGAGATCGGGGTGATGGCCAGCTCGATGGGGAATATCGACCCGTCGGCCCGCAGCGCCGTGATCTCGATCCGCTTGCCGAGGACCGGCCCCTCGCCGGTCGCCAGGTGATGGGCCATCCCCTTCCTGTGGGCGTCGCGCAGCGGCTCCGGGATAATCAGCTCGCTCATCTCCCGACCCAGGACCGCCGCCTTGTCGAGGCCGAAGATCCGCTCCGCGGCGGGGTTCCACTCGACGAGCTTCCCCCGGTGGTCGATGGTGACGATGGCGTCCAGCGCGGTCTGGAGGATCGCCGCCTTGCGGGCCTCGCTCTCCTTCAGGAGCGTCCGCGACGCCCGCTCCCGCGTCACGTCGCGAAAGATCATCACGACGCCTTGGACCTCGCCTTGGTCGTCCCGGATCGGGGCGGCGCTGTCCTCGATCGGCGTCTCGGCGCCTCCCCTGCCGATCAGAACCGTGTGGTTCGCCAGCCCGACGACGATGCCCTCGCGGATCACCCGGGCGACGGGGTGCTCGGCGGGCTGCCGGGTGTGCTCATTGACGATGCGGAAGACCTCCTCCATCGGCCTGCCGACCGCCTCCTCCTTCGACCAGCCGGTCAGCCGCTCGGCGACCGGGTTCATGAACCGCACCCGCGCCTGGCCGTCGGTGGCGATCACGGCGTCGCCGATGCTGGCCAGGGTCGTCGCCAGCCACGCCTCGCTCTGGGCGAGGGCCTCCTGGGCCCGCCTGCGCTCGATGCCCAGCGCGATCCCGGTGGCGACGGACTCCATCGCCCTCAGGGTGGCCTCCGAGAGTTCATGGCGGGCGAACATGGCCCAGACGCCGACCAGACGATCTCCCACGACGAGGGGATACCCGGCGAAGGCGACCATCCCCTCGCGCCCGGCCCAGTCCTGGTCGGGTACCAACGGGTCGCCGATCACCGAGTTGGTCAGGTGGGGCACCCGGTCCCGGGCGATCTTGCCGATCTTGTACCGGCCCACCGGCACCCGGCCGTGGGGGCCGTCGGTATGGGTGTACAGCCCGGCACTGGCCTGGAGTTCCAGCACCTCCCCGGCCTTGTCGACCGTCCAGATGCGGGCGAACGCGCCGTCGAGGTGCCGGACGGTCGTTTTCACGCAGCGGTTGAGCGTCTCCTGGAGCGAGAGGCTCTCGGTGATCGCGAGGCCGACATCCCTGCCGAATTCGGCAAGACGGATCTGCTCGGCGATCGTCGCCTCGGCCCGCGTCCGCTCGGTGATATCCTGAGCGGCGATGTGGACGCGGGTCACCCGGCCCCGGGCGGGGTCGTGGATGCCCCTGCCCAGGTAATGGAGCCAGCGGACCTCGCCGCCCTTGGTGATGATGCGGATTTCGCAACCGGCGGGCTGGCCCGCGAGCATCCGCTCGAACGTGCCGTGTACGAGCGGCAGGTCCTCGGGGTGGACGAGGATGGGCCAGCCGCCCAGGGCCTCCATTTCCTCCAGCGTGTAGCCTGTGACCTTGACAAACCCCTCGGTGGCATCGCCGAAGACGACCTGCCCGTCTTCCTCCACGCGCCCGCTGACGGCGTAGTCGGAGGTCAGCTCGGCGATGCGGCGGTGGCGCTCCTCGCTCGCGCGCAAGGCGCGCTCGGATTTCCTCTGCTCGGCGACGTCGCGGAAGCAGAGCACGACGCCGCGGATGGCACCGCCGCCGTCCCGGATCGGGGCGGCGCTGTCGTCGATGGACCGGGTCGTGCCGTCGCGGGCGATCAGGGCCGTGTGGTTGGCCAGGCCGACGACGCACCCCTCGCGGAGCACCCTGGCGACGGGCGTCTCCGAGGGCTCCCCGGTCGCCTCGTCGACGATGCGGAAGACCTCGTGCAGCGGCCGGCCGGTGGCCTCACCCGCCGACCAGCCGGTGAGGCCCTCCGCGACGGGGTTGATCGCGACGACCAGGCCGCCGGCGTCGGTGGCGATCACGGCGTCGCCAATGCTGCGGAGCGTGATCGCGAGCCGCTCGCGCGACTCCTGCTCGGCGTCCAGCAGCTCCCTGAGCCGGCGGTCGCTCTCCCCGGCCCGGCGCCACGAGGCACGGCTCCACTCGCTCATCAGCGCGATCATCAACGCGAAGAGGACATAGCCGCCGAAGCCGACCCAGGCGGTGAGGCCCGCCATCCCCTGCCCGCCGTCGCGGCCGGGGAGGACGGCCAGGGTGGCCAGGCCGCTGAGGGCCAGGGCCAGCAGCGCGGGGCCGAGCCCGCCGTAGGACGCGCTGAAGACCAAGGCGAAGACGTAGGTTATCAGGGGGAGGCGGTCGCCGAGTATCGGGTGGAGTGTCCAACGGATCGCTGTTGCGATCAGGACCGCGAGAACCGCGGACATGTACCGGAGGAACGCCGGCCGCTGCGACGTTGGCATCGTCACCCCATGACGCTTCGGCGTCGACCCCGGCGGGCGGATGGGCCGGTCACCAACTTCCCGCTTGGTCAGGCCTCAATATAACCGCCGGACCCATCCCCTTCTATCCCTACACGCGGCACCCCCAAGGACGCCCGGGCCTCGGGGCGATCTCCGCTCTCAGGCCAGCAGGTCGCGGATCACGACCCCGTGAACGTCGGTCAGTCGCCGGTCGATCCCGTTGTTCCGGACGGTCAGCCGCGTGTGGTCGATCCCCAGCAGGTGCAGCACGGTGGCGTGGATATCGTACACCTGCGTCGGGCTCTTGCGGTCGGCGGGCTTGTATCCCCAATCGTCGCTGGGCCCGTAGCTGATCCCGCCGCGCACCCCGCCGCCGGCTAGCCAGTTGGTGAA
>JAABUQ010003750.1_pt1 | contig 27109 bp, 21 predicted proteins | sample 5560001 | NCBI WGS metagenome assembly JAABUQ01 (sample SAMN10711888, study PRJNA513371) | rock metagenome | isolation source: Antarctica rocks | place: Antarctica: Victoria Land, Finger Mt nord | collected 2015-12-18 | reverse complement strand
ACGAGGGCCACGATCTCGCGCGGATGGAGCGCCAGGTCGACGTCGTCGACGGCGTGCAGGTAGCGGCGCTTGAACGGCCCGCCGACGGGGAAATGCTTGGTTAGCCCCCGCGCTTCCAGCAGCGGGACGGTCATGTCGTGCCCTTCCAAACTTGGCGCCACCGTCATAGCGCAATCCCCTGCACTCGTGCGGTCGTCACAGCGTGGCCTCCTCGCTCACTCCCATCCCCGCTGTCGTCGCGGGCTTGCCCCCTGCCCTCGCGTCGGGCGCGTAGAGGTGGCAGCGCACCAGGTCGCGGTCGGGGCGCGGATACGGCGGCGGCTCCTGCACGCGGCACACCTCCATGACCGCAGGGCAGCGCGGGTGGAAGCGGCAGCCGGCCGGCGGCTGACGCAGGTCGGGCGGGCTGCCAGGAATGCCCAGCAGCGGGACCTTCGGGCCCACGATGGAGGGGAAAGCGTTGAGCAGCCCCCGGCTATAGGGGTGCTCGGGGGCGGCGAACACGGTGCGCGTCGCGCCAAGCTCCGCCACCTGCCCGGCGTACATGATGGCCAGGCGGTCCGAGAAGTGGCTGACCAGGGACATATCGTGCGTCACGAAGATGACGGCGAAGCCCAAACGCCGCTGCAGCTCCTTGATCTGGGCCATCAGCGAGCGCTGCGCCACCACGTCGAGGGCGGAGGTGGGCTCGTCCATGATGATCAGGTCGGGCGTGAAGACCAGGGCCATGGCGATCATGGCGCGCTGGCGCATGCCGCCGCTCAGCTGGTGCGGGTAGCTGCGCAGGTGGATCGGATCGATGCCCACCAACCGCATCACCTCGGCGCCACGCTCCCTTACCGCGCGGGCGGAAATGCGCTGGTGCGCCTGCATCGCGTCGCGCAACTGAGCCTCCACGGTCAGCACGGGGTTGAGCGCGTTCATGGCGCTCTGCATCACCATGGCGTAGTCCCGCCAGCGCACGCGGCGCAAGTCCCGTTCGCGCAGATGCACCAGATCCTGGCCGTGGAACAGGACGCTCCCAGCGACGATCTCGGCCGGCGCGCTCAGCAGTTGCGCGATGGCGAAGAGCAGCGTCGACTTGCCGCAGCCGGACTCGCCGACGATGCCCAGGAACTCCCCGCGGCCCAGGGTCAGGCTGACCCGGTCCACGGCCGCCACGGGGCCCGTCACGCCGGCATACTCCACGCTGAGGTCGTGCACCTCAAGGATTGGCGCGTCGTCGACCACGCGACCTCCTTACTGTACGTAGGGCCGGGTTGCCGATCTCGTCGAAGGCGTAGTTGAGCAAGGCGAACGAGGCGCCCAGCAGGGCAATGCAGATGCCCGGCGCGATGATCCACAGCGGCGCGCCCGAGAGCAGCGCCTCCTGATTCTCGCCCCAATAGAGCATGGTGCCCCAACTCCACTCGTTGATGTTGCCCAACCCGATGAACTGCAGCCCGGCCTCGGAGAGCACCGCGTACAGCGCGGCGCCCAGGAAGTTGGCCGCGATCAAGGAGATCATGGTGGGCAGCACCTCGAACAGGATGATGTAGCTGCTGCGCTCGCCGCGGATGCGCGCCGCCTCCAGGTACTCGCGGTGGCGCAGCGACAGGGCCTGCGAGCGCAACTGCCGCGCGCCGAACGACCAGCCGGTGATCACGATCACGGCGATGATCACGCCCGCGCCGCTGCCCTTGTAGTAGGCGGCGATCACAATCATCAGCGGCAGCGCCGGCAGCACCAGGAAGATGTCGGTGACCAGCGACAGGGCGTGGTCGGTGGCGCCGCCGAGGTAGGCCGAACTCACGCCGACCAGGACCGAGATCACCGTGGCCGCCAGGCCGGCCACGAGGCCGATCAGCAGCGACTGGCGGGTCCCCCAGATCAACTGCGACAGGATGTCCTGTCCGTAGCTGGTGGTTCCCAGCCAGTGGTCGCCCGATGGCGCGCTGATGGGCAGGAAGTTGTTGTTGTCCGGGCTGTACGGCGCGATCAGCGGCGCGCCCACGGCCAACACCACGAAGACCAGCAGCAGCAGGGCGCCCACGAACGCCTTGCGATTCGAGCCGACGACGCGCAGGGCCGTGAGCGCCAGACGTCCCCACGCCGGACCGCGCCGCGCGACCGGGCGCAACGGCTCGTTGCCGCTGACCACCGTGGTGGTTGTACTCATGCCTCGAGATCCTCTCTAGCCTGCATTATTTACGAGGAGAACTCCCTGGGAGCGCCGGCTCTCGCTGTGCTGCCAGCCGGCAGACCTCCGCGACAGGCTCGATCGCTGCGCGGGAGCGCGTCAGGGGACCGGGGCCGGCTCTCGCTGCGCTGCCAGCCGGCAACCGACGGGCCGGCTGGCAGCGCAGCGAGAGCCGGCGCTCCCAGGAACGTACCAGCACCTAACTTAGCCGCGCGCGCGCGTGCGCGGATCCAGCCAGATGTTGACCAGGTCGGCGGCCACGATGGCCAGCAGCACCGCGACCGTGATGATCAGGAAGATGGCCTGCATCAACGGGTAGTCCTCGCCCGTGACCGCCTGGTAGAGCACGAAGCCGAGGCCGGGGTAGTTGAAGACGATCTCGGTGAGTAGCGCGCCGCTGAGCACGAAGCCCAGCGACATGGCAAATCCCGTGATGTTGGGCAGCACGGCGTTGCGGCCGGCATACTGCACCATGATGCGCAGGGGCGAGAGGCCCTTGGCGCGCGCCATCTTGACGTAGTCCTCGGACAGCGTCGCGATCATGTTATTGCGCATGGTCAGGATCCAGCCGCCGATCGAGGTGACCACGATGGTGATGGCCGGCAGCGCGGCGTGGGAGATCACCTGGCCAACGTAGGACCACGAGAGCGCGCCCGAGGAGCCCACGTCCGAGCCGAACCCCAGCGGGAACCAGCGCAGCGACACCGAGAACACAAAGATGCTGAGCAGCCCCAGCCAGAAGTAGGGCAGGGCGGACATGACGATGAACACGGGGGGCAGGACGTTGTCGGCCATGCGCCCACGCCGCCAGGCCGACACCATGCCAGCAAAGGTGCCAAGCGCGAAGGAGATGATCGTGGTGATGCCGATCAGCCCCAGCGTCCAGGGCAGGGCCACCAGGATGACCTGGCTCACGGGCGTGGGGAAGTTGGAGATAGAGACGCCGAACTTGCCCCGCGCGATGTCGCCCAGATACTGGCCGTATTGCGCGAGGATGCTCTGATGCGTGTCCAGCCCGAAGGCCACCTCCATGGTGTGGCGGATCTCCGGGTTGACCGGCCCGCGAATACGGCTCATGACGGCTTGCGCCGGGTTGCCGGGCATCAGGCGCGGCAGCAGGAAGTTGATCGTCACGGCCGCCCAGAGCGTGATGACCAGGAACTCCAGGCGGCGGATAAGGTAGGCCATCAGCGCCTTTCTAAATCTTGTGTAGGTGCAGCAGCACGACTTCCCAGTCGGGATAGGCGTAGGGCGCGGGGTCGGCGTAGGGGTTGGCCTGCGACGGCCAGCCAGTGAACTTGGCCGAACTCCACTGGAACCAGTTGACGCCCTCCAACACGGGCACCACGGGCACGTCGCGCAGCATGATGTTCTGCAGCTTGTCGACGATGGCGTGCTGCTGCGCGCTGTCGGTGGTCACGGCGAACTGGGCCAGCAGCGCGTCGGCCTCCGCGGAGTGGTAGCGCTCGTAGTTGCTTGTGGCGTCCTGGCCAATCGGCGCGCTCGCCCCGCTGCTGAGCAGCCCGTGGTAGGGGTAGAAGGCGCTGGGGCCGCCCGAGAAATTGCCGTAGGCCAGATCGTAGTGCCCGGCGAAGAGGCGCGCGTTGAAGTCGTTGTTGGACAGGTTCTGCGGCTGCACGTCGATGCCGATCTGACGCAGCTCGTCGGCCAGGATCTTGACCTCGGCTACCCAGTCGGTGTTGCCGCCCACGGTAATCACGGAAAAGGAGAGCGGCTTGCCAGCTGCGGTCTGGAAGATGCCAGCGGCGTTCTGCTTGAAGCCGGCCCCCTTCAGCAGGGCCATAGCTTTCTGGGGATTGTAGCCGTAGTTGTACTTCTGAGCCAGGCTGGTGTCGAGCCAGCCCTGGAAGTTGGGCACGATCACGCCCGACTGGTTGGCGGGCGGCAGATACCCGAACACGCCCAGGTTGGAAATCTTGGCGCGGTCGATGCCGTAGGAGATGGCCTGGCGCACCGCCGTCAGCGAGAGGGGATACTCAGTCAGATTGGGGAAGAGTCCGACGGCGTTTGTCTCCGGAGCATACCAGTAATGGTTGTGCGCGGGGTCGCGCGCCACGTAGTAGGCCTGCACGTTGGGGATGTACTGGCCGCCCCAGTCGGCCTGGCCCTCGGCCAGGTAGAGGTTAGCCGGCGGGTTGGACAGGAAGGCAGGATAGACGACCTTATCCACGTACGGCAGGCCCGCCTGCCAGTAGTGCGGGTTGCGCACGTAGGTGATCGACTGCGTGCTGGACTGCCCGACCATGAACGGACCCGTGCCGATCGGCTTGCTGTCGGCGAAGGTGACGGGGTTCTTCACCGCGGCCCACTCGTGCTGCGAGACGATAGGGTCGACGCCGATGTAGTAGAGGTACGGCACGGACGGCGCCTTGAAGGTCATCACGACGCGGTCGCCCCCCTGCGTCACGACGCTGCTCAGCACGCCCCACACTCCGTTGAGGTCGAGGCCGGGATTCTTCTTCATCATGTTGAAGGTGAATACGACATCGGCCGCGCTGAAGGGCACGCCGTCGGACCAATGCACGCCGTGGCGCAGCGTGAAGGTCAGCGTCTTGTTACCGTTGCTCCACTGGTAGCTCGTGGCCAGCCACGGCTGGTTGTTGCCGTTGAGGCTATTGAAGAACATCAGCGGCTCGTAGATGACGCCGTCGACGATGTAGTTCGTGTTGGTGGAGAACGGCGTGAAGCTGTTGGTCCAGAGCCCGCCGCTCTCGTTGTCGATGACCACGGTCCCGCCGTAGGCGATACGGGACATCGTGGCCACATGTGTCGACGCGTGAGCCGGCGACACGGCCGGGACACGCGCCGCACCGAGCAGCGCGAGGGCGGACAGGAACAGGGCGGCGACGAAAGGCCGCGCGCCGCGCCGGGCAGAGAGGATTGACCGCATGATAATTCCTCCAGCTAACCTTGCCGTGAGATGTTGGATCGGCGCGGCGACGGGGGCGCGAAACGACGCCAGACCAGGCCAACACGTACGGCGGATAAACGACGAGACATACTCGATTGTGGTCACGATAGCACGCCACTTCGAGATTTGTCAAACTACCAGCTTCAAGGGCACGTGCCAGCGGCTTTATGGGATTGGCGTGGGATCGGCGGAACAGAGCCGCCTACAGACGCGCCGGGTCGAGGATCATCAGGCTCCCCTGGGGGGTGCGGATTGGTGCGGGCGGCCGAGGCAGGAAGGGCAGCAGGCGGCGGACCGGTGCGGGCACCCAGCCCCACGGGTCATCCGGCGTCCCGCCGAACGCGCCGATGCACCCGACGAAGATGCGATCAGCGCGGCGGTCGAGCGCCAGGGTGAAGGGGACCGCCCCGATGGCGAGGGTGCGCACGACCTGCCCACTGCGCTCGTCCACGACGCTGAGCGTGCCCGGGCGCGTCAGTCCGTTGCGCGCGTCGGCGGCTCCGATGCTGAGCACGTAGACGCGTCCCCGCCGCTCGTCGACCGCAAGGCCGGTGGTCGCCAGGTCGATGGGTAGGGAGCGCCGCAACGCGCCGCTGTGCGCGTCGAGCACCTGGAGGCTGCCGACACCAGCGGGGACCGACGTCGTCGAGGCGCCGGTCGGCGTGCGCGTGGTGACGGTGCGCCAGGCGCCCAGGGTCGTGGTGAAGACACGTCCCGTGCGCGCGTCCTCGCCGAGCGCGCCCACGATCTCGTTGCGCTCACGTTGCGCCACAAGCGCCTCACGTCCCGTGCGCGCGTCCTCGCCGAGCGCGCCCACGCCGGCCCCCAGGGGCGTGACGCGCAGCAGCGCGCCGGAGCGCAGATCGAGGACGGCCATGCCCGTGCCAGTGCGGAGAACGGCGCGCCCGCGCGCCTCGTCGATCAGCGCCGCGGTGGAGAAGCCGCCGCCCGCGCCGCCGACTCCGGGCAGCGGCGTGTGCCGCAGGAGCCGCTCCCGCGTCAGGTCGACCACGTCCACGGATGATGGAACACGTGATGGGCCGAACAACGTCCGCGCAACGATAAGGCGGGTCCCGCGCCCATCGATGGCCAGCGTCCCCTGCCCGAACCCCTGTCCGCCCCCCGGCAGGGCGATCGTCCGCACGGTCCGCCCCGTGCCCGGGTCGATCGCCCGCACGAGGGTCGTTCCACCGCCGGAGGGCGCCCCCGGGGCGACGATGGGGAGGGTGTAGAGTAGGCCGGTGCGCTGATCGACGGCCAGGGCGCCGCCGGCATCGACGGCCAGGGTGCCCAGTGTCCGCCCCACGCGGGCGTCGAGCACGAGGATGGCGGCGCCGGTGGTGACGCAGGTCTGTGGACCGCCTCCCGACGAGGTGCAGCTTGAGGAGCCAGCGCTCACCGCGTAGGCGCGCCCGCGCCGTGCGTCCACCGCCACGGCGACGACGGCGCCCCCGCTGCCGATCGAGCCAGGAGCGGGCAGCGGCGCCGTGCCCACAAGCGCGCCAGTCGCCACGTCCAGCACGCGTACGGCCGCGGCCCCGCCCGGCCCGCTCCCCAGGCGGATCGCGACGTAGGCCCGGCCCGCCCCCTCATCCACGCTGATGACGGGCAGCCCCCCATTGGCCGCCGCGACGATCGCGAGCACGGGGCTCGGCCCTGGGCGTCCGGCGATGACCACCGCGGCGAGACCTCCCAGGCCCAGGGCCGCCGTGACCGCCGTGGCCACCACGAGCGGACGGCGTCGGCGTGCTGGCCCTACCACTCCTGTCATCTCCCCTCCCTCTCCCTTAGACAAGGTTCTTCCCAGCCCATTCTGGCTTTACAGTTTGACTCCTGTGACAGGCTCGAACTGTAAAGTGCCCACGAACCTTGTCTTAGCGCATAGGACGCGCCTCGTGGAACCATAGTACCATACCTCGCATCTCCACGGGGGCGGTCACGCGGCTGGACGACAGCACCATCCGCGCGCGGACTCCCTGCCGACAGCGGCGGGAAACGTCACCGACGGCGTCATCGCGCGAGGAGCGTCGGACCGCCCGCGCGCACGCTCAGGCTGATACATCGTCACCATCGCGACTATCGCGCCGCCAGGGTCTGTGAATTGTCCGCCGCGGACGCCGGTCACCCACCGGGCAGCGGAGCGAGCCGCCGCAGTCCCTGCGGCCATGTGCGCAGGCAAGCGGTGTGCCGGACCGGACGGGCGTCCCGCGACGGTTTGCCGCGGGGACTGTGGCGGCTCGCTCCGCTGCCCAGTGGAAACGCCAGGCGCCGACTTTTCACGAGCCCTGATCGCGCCGCGGCAACCGCTGACCTTTGCGCAGGGTGCGGTAGACCGGGCGGAAACCGACCGCTTCGTAGGCGTGGCGGGCGGGTGAGCGCCCGGCCTCTGTCTCGACCAGGGCGAGGTCCGCGCCGTGCGCCCGGAAGCGATGGAACATCTCTAGCAGCAGCGCCCGTCCCACTCCCCATCCCTGGAACGCGGGATCGACGCCGAGCGGCTCGATCTGCGCCACGCGGCGTTCGGGAACGCACCACCCCACGCAGAATCCCGCCAACCGGCCGTCGGGCGCCGCGGCCACGAGATCGAGCGCCGGCCGATACGGGGGCATGCGCAACGTGCGCGCCCGCCACGGCGCGGTCATGGATGTGCTCTCGAAGGCGCGCCGGTGCAACGCGACATAGGCGTCTACCTCGTCCGCGCCCGCCAGGGGGCGTATGGTGAATCCCGCGGGCGGGGCTGGAGGCGGCAAGGGCTCGTCCAGCGCGCGGCTCATCATGACGTAGGCATGGTCGTCATCCAGGCGGTAGCCGTGGCGCTCGGCACGCGCGAGACCCTCGGCGTCGTCCTCGCGCGCCTCGGTCCAGTAGGGCAGCGGATACCCGCGCTCCTCGTCGAGCGCGCGAAAGCGGCGCGCCGCCCAGTCGAAGATCACCGCCTCGACCTCCCGCTGCTGCGGGCTGGGACGGACATAGACGTCGAGGGTCGCCCACCACACCTGCCAGGCGGCGAAGCCGACCAACGTCCCATCGGCCGTCGTCCACAGGCGCGCATCGTCCGGCGATTGCAACGCCGGCGAGCTCAGCCGCCAGGGGAAATCGACGAGATGCCGGCTCATAGGTGGAGCGGCGTGGATCAACTCGGCGATCAGAGGGAAATCGGCATCGCCCACAGGGGCGCGCATCAGTAAGTCCATCGCTCCTCCTTCATCCTGCTGCCCATCATGCAGAGGTCATTGCATGGTGGGCGCGACCGTGCTTCACTACTGCGCGATTGTAGCTCCACCCTTCACTCAAGCGACCATCGCCGGCCACCACATTCCCACGTCGACGAGGTACGGCATATCAGGATCGACGTTCAGGTGTAGCGCAAGCGAGGTAATGCGGTCGTCGGACGGGTTGAAAGGGTTCTTGCATCAGCATTAAAGAAGAGTTGCGCACGGTGGTCGACGGACCCGATGATGTAGCCATAGACCAAGACCTTGTGGTTAGCGGATAATCAGATTATCCTATTTTCGGGAGGATTTCCGATGGACAATAGCATTACAGCGACCGAGCTTGGCAAAAATCTCTCCGACGTTCTGAACCGTGTGCGCTACCGTGGCGAACGATTCACGGTAGCGCGTAATGGCGAACCTATCGCTATAGTGGGACCTGCCGGCGCCGCGCAACACATCACGCTACACGAACTGGCCGCGCAGATGGGCGATGTGCCGCTGCCGGATGCGGGCTTCGGCAACGACGTCGATGCAATGCGGCAGACACTCGTCGGCCAGGAGCCCCCGACATGGCCTACCTGATTGACGCCAATATCATCATTGGAATGGAACGGCGGGGCCGCACGCTCTCCGACCTCGCCGCACTCGTTCCTGATGAGCCGATCGCCGTGGCCAGTATCACGGCCTCCGAACTATTGGTGGGCATCCATCGCGCCGATACGCCGGAACGACGTCTGCGCCGCGAACGCTTTGTCGAAGCGTTTTTGTCCCGCGTCCCCGCGATCCCCTTCGATCTGGTGGTGGCGCGGGTGCATGCGCGCCTATGGGCAGAACTTGCCGAGGCCGGACAACTCATCGGGCCCCACGATCTCCTGATCGCCGCCACTGCTGTCGCCCATGGATACGCCGTCCTGACGGAGAATGTCCGCGAGTTTAGCCGCATCCCGAGCTTGGGCGTACACCAGCCGTCCTGGCCGTCATAACCGCGTGGTCTTGCAAGGCTTACCGCGTTGCCGGTTGCTCTCCGCGGCGGCTGACAGGCAGCCGCTCCGTCGCGCCAAGGTGATAGAGGGCTACCCCCTGCAGGACAGTGACGCTGATCTCGACGGCGCGCACCGATGGCGTCAGGGCCAGCGTGAGGGCCGGCGCATCCCTGGCCGCGCCGACCTGGCGGGCCTGCAGCCGCCCCTTGCGCACCACGCTGACCACCTGCCGGTCGCGCGGCGGCATGCTGCCAGGTCGTGGTAGCCCAGCGACAGCGCCCAGGTATCGTCGGTGCTGTTGACGATCAACAGGTCGTCGTCCTCGATGGCCGTCTTCAGCCAGGGGAACAGCAGCCGCCCCCACGCTCGTTTGCGTCGCGGCGCGGTCTCAAGCGGGTCCTCCACCGGTTCCGCCTCGACCACGGGCGGCCAATCCATCACAACAGACATCCTATCCTCTCTTAAGGGATGGGGTGTGGATGTCCGCGGTCATGCCCCGGCCGTGGACCTCGTCGCCCGCGCCCAGAACCTCGCGGGCGATGTAGAGGGGGCGACCGCGCACCTCGTCGTAGATACGGCCCAGGTACTCGCCGATGACGCCCAGGAAGATGAGTTGGATGCCGCCCAGCAGCAACACCGTGACCAGCGTCGTCGTCTGCCCCTGGATGGCCCCGCCGAAGAGACGGAATACCGCCGAGACGGAATACCGCCGCGACCAGGATGCCCAGCAGGCTGAGCCCCGCGAGCGTGAAGCCCAGCATCGTGGCCAGCTGCAGCGGCGCGAAGCTGAAGCCCGTAATGGCGTCGAGCGCGAAGCGAACCATCCTGGAGAGCGGATACTTGGTCGCGCCGGCGAAGCGCTCCTGCCGGTCGTAGCGCACCGCCTCCTGCCGGAAGCCGACCCAGGCCGCGAGCCCGCGCATGAAGCGGTGGCGCTCTGGCATGGCCACGAGGGCGTCCACCACCCGCCGGTCCAGCAGCCGGAAATCGCCCGTGTCCGCGGGGATGTCGACCGCGGTCAGGCGGCGGATGGTGCGGTAGAACACGGCGGCGGTGAGCAGCTTGAAGCGCGTCTCGCCGGGACGTTTTCTCCGCTGCGCGTAGACCACCTCGGCGCCCTCACGCCACCGCGCGACGAGGTCGGGGATGACCTCGGGCGGGTCCTGCAGGTCGGAGTCGATGATGACCACGGCGTCGCCGCGGGCGTGGTCCAGGCCGGCGGAGATGGCGACCTGGTGGCCGAAGTTGCGCGAGAAGTCGACCACGCGCACGCGCGGGTCACGCGCGGGTCGCGCGCGGGTCGCGCGCACATGACTCCGTACGAGCCGTCGCGCGAGCCATCGTTGACCAGGACGAGCTCGAACGGCTCACCCAGCCCCTCCATCACCCCGACCATGCGGTCATAGAAGTGCGGCAGCGTTTCCTCTTCGTTGTAGATGGGCGCCACGACGGAGAAGACGGGCCGCTCCGTCCCCCTGTCCCTATCCGCCCCCGGCGTCTCCCTGCGTTGTGCGACCATTGTTCCTCCTGTGCGGGACTATCCCGCGTATCGTCCCGGACCCCGAGTTGGCGTCCGGCGCCCTCGTTCGTTCTCGTACCTGTCGTCGACGGGAGGGTGAGAGTGCGGCCAGGCGCCACCGTACCCGCTACCCCCTTTGGGGCTATCCTGAGCGCCGTCATGCTGCCGTTTCCTCGTCGTCCGCCGTCCGGGCGGCCGGCGCCTGCTGACGGAACACGAGGCGATCGCCGATGATGAAGTTGCCGATGGCGGCCGCGCCGATGCCCAGCGCCGACGCCGCGAGCGTCGGCAGGGCCGTGCGGACGGCCAGGAAGACGAGCATGTTGACGACGGCCATGCTCGCGATGGAGCCGTGGAAGGCGAGCCAGCGGCGGCGCAGGCCGCGACCGGTCCGCCGGTCGCGCCAGGTGAACGTGCTGCTCAGGGCGAAGTTGACCTGCGCGGCAAGCAGGAAGGCCACGGCGTTGGCCAGCAGCGTGGGCCAGCCGTGACGCGTCAGCAGCGCCAGCAGGGCAAGCTGCGTGACCGCGGCGATGCCGCCGGTGAGGGCGAAACGCAGCGGGCGCGTCGCCCGGCCGAAGAGTCCCCTCCCGCGTCCGCCCTGCTCGGCGCGTCCGCCCGCGCGCCTATTGTCCTCCAATCGTCCCGTCTGGCTACGCCCGGCGGTCGCGGCCCATGTGGTCGTGTGTACCGTTGCGTCCATCGCCATTCTCGTCCCTTCTTCTCTTTCTTGTTGCTCTCACGGGCGGCCTGGCCCATCTCGGACCTCTGCCGGCCGCGCACCTTTATCCTAGATGCGCCCTATGACGGTCCCGTGACGCTCCTGTGACAGGTGGATGACAGCGTGGTCGGGTCCATTCGACACATCTGGGGGGTGCGTCCTGTTGAGAGCGTCCGCCCCCCTGCCTCACCTCGCTGGCCATCTCGAGTGATAGCCGCTCACGTCTTATTGAGCGCGGCATATCCAGGTAGACGCGCAGGCCGAGTCTTCGTGGCCTAATCTATCTACGCATGGGAGGCTCCCGCGCAATCGTAGAGTTGCACGCCGCCGGCCGCGCTAGCCACGCCGGCGGCGGTCGTGCCGGAGGTCGATGTCCGCCACGCTGTCGCTGGGACCGCCGTGCAGCGCTTTTGTACCCACGTCGTCAGGTCGTCGTTCGTGCGCGCCAGCGCCGTCGCGACGGCGCTGGCCGGCCCCCCTGGACCGGACCCGGCTCCGTTGCCTGGCATCCCACCTGGTGTCCCCGCTGTGCCCGCTGTGCCCGCTGTGCCCGCTGTGCCCGCTGTGCCCGCTGTGCCCGCTGTGCCCGCTGTGCCCGCAGGGTTAGGCCCTGCACTGTCCGTGGACGGCAGGTAGAAGTAGCGTACGGTCCCGTTGGCCACGAGACGCGCCAGCGCGGCCGGGGTCACGATGCGGTCCCAGCCCTGGTAGCCGCCGAGGGTCATGACCGCCCGGTTCGTCGCCAGGATGAAGGGATCGGCGTACGAGGAACTCGTCGTGGCCACCAGATAGCGCGTCGTGCCCTGGTGCGCCAGGAGATAACGCACCAGCGCGGCATCGAGGGTAGTCGCCCGAGCCCCGCCTGGTCCGCCGCCGCCTGGTCCGCCGCCGCCTGGTCCGCCGCCCGCGGCAAAGCCCGGCCCGCCACGGGCATTCGCCCCTCCTGTCGCGGTCCGGGAGCTGGCCTGGCTTTGAGCAGAGGGCGGGCCGCCACCGGGGCCACCCGGACCGCCGCCACCCGGACCGCCGCCACCGGGGCCACCCGGACCGCCGCCACCCGGACCGCCGCCACCCGGACCGCCGCCACCCGGACCGCCGCCACCCGGACCGCCGCCACCCGGGCCACCCGGGCCACCCGGACCGCTGCCACCCGGGCCGCCACCAAAGCCAAAGGGCGACGCGCTTGGGCCAGCCTGCGGCAGCGCGGCGGCCCCGTTGTTGTTCGCCACCGAGGCTGCGGCCCACGCCGTCGGTGCGGCAAGCAGGGTCAACAGGCCCATGGCCGTTGCCGCCGTGGCGACGCGCCCGCCCGCCTGTAGCGATCTCCCCGGGGCGAGGAGCACCGCCAGACGCAGGCGCGCCGCCGCGAGGATGATGGCCGCGAACAGGCAGCCGCCCACGACGAGCGGGGTCAGCCATCCGTACCCGTCCGCATAGGGAGCGATGAGGGAGGCTTGCGCTGCGGCCGTCGCTACGAGCGCCAGCGGCAAGGCCCAGCCGCGCCAAAAGGCGGGGCGGGACGCGCCGTCGAGCGCCGCGCGGTAGTCCCGCCACAGCGCGGCCAGCCCAATCCCGGCCAGTGCGGCGGCCGGCGGCGCCAGCATGATCAGGTAGTAGAAGTGGAAAAAACGGGCAAAGCTGAAGAACGCGCCCGCCGCGAGCAGCCAGCCAGCCCAGAGGACCAGCGCCTGCCCCTGTCGGTCGAGCGGGAGGCGGCGCCGTGCCTGCGCGCCAGCGGCGACGAGGCCGACCACGGCCAGCAGCAGGAGCCAACTGGCCTGGCCGCCCAGCGCCTGGCCGAGCAGGCGCAGCGGGCTGGGATCGCCGATGCCCGGCGCGAAGGCCGGAACGATCGTCAGGTCGATGGGCAGGTGCAGGACACTGAGATGGGAGGCCAGGACCTCCGTGACGCGGCCCAGGCCGTTGTAGCCCAGGATCAGGCTGAGCTCCGAGTTGGTCCCGCTGTCGCTGACGTAGGGGCGCGCCGAGACCGGCGTCAGGTCGACCGCCACCGCCCACGCGAAGGAGACCACGAGCAGGACCACCATGGCTAGCGCCAGGCGCCCAATCCTCCTGGGCCAGCGCACGGGCGCGCCGAGCAGGTACATCAGCCCAAAGGCGGGGACAACCAGGTAGGCCTGCAGCATCTTGATGTTGAAGCCGAGGCCGACGAGGAGGGCGCACAGCAGCAGCGGGCGCAGCCGGCCCGTCTCCGCGGCGCGGCTCACCGCCCAGGCCGCGAGCAGCAGCGTCAGGATAAGCAGGCTGTCGATCGTGTTGTTGCGGTCCGTGACGACGGCCACCGGGGTCAGCGCCAGCGCCAGCGCCGCGACGAGCCCGGCGACGGGGCCGAAGACGCGGGCGACCAGGCGATAGAGCACCGCGACCGAGAGGACGCCGGCGAGCGCCTCGGGCAGCAGCAGGCTCAGCCCGGAGAAGCCGAACACTTTGGCGCTGGCGGCCTGGATCCACAGGCCCAGCGGGGGCTTGTCGACGCTGACGAAGCCGCCGCTGTCGTACGAGACGTAGAAGAAATTGTGCCAGCCCGTGAGCATGCTCTTGACGGCGGCGGCGTAGTAGGTGTTGGCGTAGCCCTCGCGGTCGAGCGCCCAGAGGTTGAGCGCGGCGGCCACGGCAAGCACCGCGCCGAGGGCCAGGCGAGGCCAGGGTAGGGCGGTCAGGCGGGGTAGCGACGCTACCCGGAGGCGGTGCGTCGGCGTGGCGGGCGCGCCCACCGCGATCAGATCGTGCGTCGTCGTGGCCATCGGTCGGTGATCCTTCCTATTTTTTAGTGCGTCCCGGCCCAACGCTTTGCCTGCCAGGCGGAGGGCCGGGAACGGGGATTAGCGCAGGACGGTGATGGTTCCCGTCATATACCCCTGGTTCGTCATGGAGTAACCGTCGCAGGGGAAGACGCATTTCCAGTGATAGACGCCTGCATGGGCAAACGTGAGCGTGACCGTCTTCGTGGCCACGGCTCCGTCGTGAGGAGCGCCCTTAAAGGTCTCGCTGATGCCCAGTTGGGGCACGGTGAACGAGTGCTGCGCGGTGTCATAGTTCTCGAAGGTGATGGTGACGCGCTGGCCGGCGTACACTGTCAGGAACGGTTGGCTGAAGGCGTCGTACTTCTGGCCGTCGGGCGCCAGCTTGGAACTGGGCGTGATTCGCTCCACGATGGTGATGGCCCGATGCACCGCGGTCTTGGACGCGGCGGCGCGTGTCTGTGCGGAGGCGGCGGGCGGTACGACGGCGACCAAGCTGGCAAGGCTGACGGTTAGTCCCGCCATGATCGATGTGATACGTGAGGCCGGGCGATAGGTGGTGCGCATGGTCTGGCTTCTCTCTTCCTTCTTCCTTTTTCATATGGCGTGTCGTTAATCGGCGTGGGGCAATGAGCGGCGATGTGATAGCCGTAGGGCAATGGGCGACGACGGCACGGTTGGTCCGACGGGGAGGAGGCGCGCGGCGCGGGCAAGGCCGCCTCCTGCTCCCCGCGCCCGCGGTCGGTCCCGACACCTCTGTCCCTCTCCTGTCATCGCCGATCAGCGCTGCGTCCGCGCCGCGTTGCGCGGGTCCACAGCGGCGCGACATGGACGACGAGCAGGCCTACCGCCACCAGCGTGAGCATCCCGTCGATGCTCAGGCCCTCATTGAACGGGTTGCCGGGATTGAGGCCCGGCAGCGTCTCGCCCGCCATCAGGTAGTAGTTCGCGGTCATCAGTGAGCCGCCGAGGAGCGCCGCGATCGCCCCCCCGTTAAGGAACCGCGCCCAGCGCGCGACGGGGAACCGGCCGCTGGCCCACACCACGGCGCCGGCGAAGAAGCCCAGCGCGACAAGCAGCTCGCCCACTTCGACGAGCACGGCGCACAGCTGGGCATGGGGCAGGGCGACGCGCCTGGCCAGGGCGACCCACCAGGCGTTGGGGTTGCCCTGCAGGGCCATCGTCATTTGTTGGGCGAGCCCGGAGCGGAAGATGGGGCTGAGCATCTTGTTGAGCGCGGAGAGCAGCCACTCGTAGCCGATGACGGCCTCGACGATGGCCAGTCCCACGCCCGCGGGCTGGGCACGCGCGATTAGGGCGGGCGCCGGACGCGCCGCGTGACGGACGGGAACCTCGACGTTGTGTTGCAGCTGTAGCATGATCTGTCTCTTTCCTCTTTCTGATCTCTGGATTGGACCTATCCGACGCTCGCCGCGCCGGATGTTTTCATCATAGGAGCGGCGGCTAAGGAGGCCCTAAGCGGACCCTAAGAAGAAGCGAAGAGGTTGCTAAGAGTTCGGTAGGCGTCGTCGTTTCGTCACGGTGTCGTTTCGTCACGGTGTCGTTTCGTCACGGTGTCGTTTCGTCACGGTGTCGTTTCGTCACGGTGTCGTTTCGTCACGGTGTCGTTTCGTCACGGTGTCGTTTCATCACGGTGTCGTTTCGTCACGGTGTCGTTTCGTCACGGTGTCGTTTCGTCACGGTGTCGTTTCGTCACGGTAAGGACATCCACGCGTCGCACCATTCTATCGACCGCTGTGCTTCTTGGGGCCATCGTGACGTCCGGGGGCGGGAGTCAGGCATCGCTCGCGCTCCGACATCGGTCGGACGTGATGTCATTGGCGCGCGTCAAGTCGGTTGACGGATTCACGCGCGATACGGCAGACTAGGGGTGCGGCCGTACGGTACCTGGCGCTGCCACGGGTCGTGCGTCCCCCTACCGTCCCCCTTGCCGTCCCTTATGTTGCATCAACGCGTGCGCTCCGGCGCCGCGACAGGGGGTCCCATGCATCGACGCCGTCACCTCATCTCGGCCCTTGTCCTCAGCCTCGTCGCGACCGGTCAGCTTGCCCTGCCCCCCATGAGCGCCGCGGTGCGCGGCCCCCGTTCCACGATCCCCGCCGGCGCCGCGTTCACGGTGGCCGCTGGTCGTGCTGCCGCGACGATGCTCCCGGCCGCCTGGGTGCGCGTCCGCTACGGGGGCGCGTCCCTGCCTGACGGGACGGGACCGACGCCGGGCCGCATCCCGAGCTACAGCGTCGCCTACCCGCGCACGTGGGGCGCGCGGTTCTGGCCCGACACCCTCGCGGGCTATGGGCAACTGCAACTGCAGTCGCCCGCGGGCAGTGCGATCGATCTCATGCTCCTCCCGCTCCCGGCCCACGGGCCGACGCTCGCCGCCCTCGTCGCCCACGATACGGCCTTCCTCGCGCACGCGACCCGTGACCGCCTCGCCCTGCCCCTGGGCGCCGCCGTCCGGCTGTCGGGCGCCGCCACACCAAGCGGGTCGGGCAGGGCGAGCGAGATCCTGTACCTGCAGCGGCCGGGGGTCCTGTACCGCCTCTTCGCGACCTACCCCCTGGGCGCGCCGGACGGAGTTGTCCTCGGGCAGGTCGCCGCGACCCTCCAGGTCCCCGCGTTGTCCGGTCTGACCACCCCGCCTCCGGCGCCAACGCCCCCGCTCATGGAGGGGTGCTGCCGCTGTCCCGCCCAGGGGACAGGCTGGGGAACGGCCCTCACCCGCCTGGACGGCATCCCCGTCTACTCGAACGCGGGCGATGTCGATAATGGGTGCGTCGGGACCTACGGCATCCTGTATCAATGCGTCGAGCTCGTCCAGCGCTACTTCGCCCAGCGGTGGGGGTATCCGGCCGTCTGGAGCGGCGTCTATGGGGCGGCCGACATGCGCGCGAGCCATCCCGGTGACATCACGTTTGTCCCCAACGGCGGCGTGCCCGGTCCGCGGGAGGGTGACGCCGTGCTGTTCTATGGGGGCGGGGTGGGCCACGTCGCGCTCGTGAAGGGTGTCGACCCCGCCCGTGGCCAACTCACCGTGGTCGAGGAGAACTGGTCGCCCACGGGGGAGGCCACGCTCCCGCTCTACGGAGGGAGCACGGTCGGCATCCGGGACAGCGCCTACGGGTCCTACGTCGTGGCCGGCTGGCTGCACAGTCCGCGGAACGGTGTACGCGTCGAGGAAGACACGCGGCCTCCCGCAGGGCCGGGGTCGCGTCGGGTCGATGAATCGCCTTGGCGCAACCCACCAGCAGTGGCTCGATCGTCGCCTGCGGCCCGTCGTCGAGCGGGCGCTGGCTCGGGTCGCGGTCGGCGTGCGCGTCGAGTTTGTCGCCGCTGCCGCGGCGTAACGGTTTGTGCGGCAACTGGGGAGTCGCCTCGCGCAGCAACTGCGCGACCCAGGCGTCGGTAGGGCGCCGCGTGACGCCGACGTGGACGACCCGCCGCGAGGCGTGCTCCACGCATGGTTAAAGCACGGCCTCCAGGGTCCTGGCCAGGCGGTCGACCCCCAACCCGATCTGCTGCTCGTCGAACGAGGCGTAGCCGAGCACCAGCCCGGGCGTGGGGCATGGGTCGAGCCCGAACGCCGAGAGCGGAGGAGCCTCGACGCCGCGCCGCGTCGCCGCCGCCGACACCTGACGATCATCCGCCGTGGCGGGGAGCCGGCCGACGAGGTGCATTCCGCACTCCTGGGCCGGCACGTCGAGCGCACCCGCCAGGCGCTCCCGCGCCGCCCGCACCAGCGCCGCCCGCACCAGCGCCGCCTGCCGCTCACCGTACAGCGCGGATGTGTCGCCCGACATGCCCCTCGGTGAGGAAATCGGCCGCCACGGCTTGTTCCAGGACGGGCGAGCCGTGATCGGTCAGCGCCTTGGCCCGCGCGAAGGCGTCCGCGAGGTCCGCCGGCACGACGAGATAGCCGAGGCGCAGGGTGGGGAAGAGCACTTTACTGAACGTGCCCACATAGATGACCCGACCCTCGGTATCGAGTCCCTGCAACGCCGCCAGTGGCCGCCCGGTGTAGCGGTACTCGCTGTCGTAGTCGTCCTCCACCACCCAGGCCCCCGTGTCGCTCGCCCAGCGCAACAAGGCCAACCGCCGGCCCAGGCTCATCGTCATGCCCAGGGGGTATTGGTGCGACGGCGTGACGTAGGCCAGGCGCGCGGCGGGGCGCCGCTCCCTGCCCGCCGCCACGTCGAGTCCCTCCGCGTCGACCGGCACGGGAACCACGCGCGCGCCCGCCGCCGCCAGCGCGCCCTTGGCGCCCGCGTAGCCCGGCTCCTCGACCCACACCGCGTCCCCCGGGTCGAGCAGCACGCGCGCCACGAGATCCAGCGCCTGCTGTGACCCCGCGACGACGATCACCTGTGCGGCCTCGCAGCGCACCGCGCGGGCCGCGCCGAGGTAGTCCGCGACGGCCTGGCGCAGCGGCCTGGCGCAGCGGCCGGTACCCGGCCGGGTTGTCGTACAGCCGCAGGGCGTCGGACAGACGGCGCAGGAGGCGCTCCTCGATGGCGAGCCACGTCTTCCAGGGGAAGAGATAGGAGATAGGAGAAGATGATGGATAGGGTCCCTGTCGCGACGAATACGGCGCTGCTTATCATCGACGTGCAGGAGGCCTTCGACGAGCCGCGCTGGGGGCATCGCAACAACCCCGACGCCGAGGCCAACGTCGCGCGCCTCGGCGCCTGGCGCGAGGCGGGGCGGCCCGTCTTCCACGTGCGGCATCTCAACCTCACGCCGGGCTCCTCGTTCCACCCCGACGCGCCCGGTAGCCGGATCAAGGCGCTCGTGCGGCCCCTGGAGGGTGAACCGGTGATCGAGAAGTCCGTCAACAGTGCGTTTATCGGCGCCGACCTGGAGGAACGCCTGCGGCGACAGGGGATCACCGCCGTCGTCATCACGGGCCTGACCACGAACCACTGCGTCGAGACGACGGCGCGCATGGCCGGCAACCTCGGGTTCGACACCTCCTTTGTGTCCGACGCGACGGCGGCCTTCGACCGGGTGGGCCCCGATGGCGTCCTCCACGCGGCCGAGGACATCCAGGCCATGACGCTCTCCAACCTCAACGGGGAGTTCGCGACCATTGTCACGACCGACGAGGCGCTCCGCCGCACGGGAGATGCCGTCGGAGTACGATAACCGAGGAGAAAGCGCAGCGAGCGTCCCGCGCCCCCAGACAAGCCTCCAGCCGATCTGTCAGGCCGATTATTTGCAGACCCTGATGTCCATGCGAGGAGGGAGGCATGTTCGCGCTCGATGGTGTTGCGCTACGTCCGCTTGATGTGTCGGACATCGATACGTTGTATGGCTGGTCCGTCGATAGTGAGCTGAACGCGCTCGCCGGGTGGGGGCGCCTGCGCTCGCGCGCCGCCTTTCATGAGAAGCACGAACAGTGGATCAGGGAGCCGGAGGACGACCTCATCGTGCTCGGAGTCGAGCGTGAGGGACGCCTGGTCGGTCTCCTCGTGCCGCACCCGCATCGCCTCACACGACGGGCTTACCGCGTCGCGAACGAGGGGCCCGACGAGACAAGCGGTGTGTGGTCCCGTGCGGTGTGGGGCGGGCGTCCCAGCACGTTCTCCAGGTGCATGAGGACCGTGGCGGCGCCGGCCCAGGCCTCCTCGCTCACCCTGCGGCGCACCGCTGCAGGCGCGTCCGTGCCCAGCGCGTCGAACTGCTCCTTGAGGCGCTCTTCCAACGGGCGCCAGGCCTCACGGGCGCGCGCGACGGCCAGGGCAGGGTCCGCGGCGGCGGCCACCGCGTCCCACACGCGCCGGTACCGCCACCACGGCGACGCGTCGTCGGGCTCTTCGTCGGCGTGGCCCAACGGCGCCGGCGGCCCCGTATCGACCCAGCACGGCAGGAACAGGCCGGTGCAGGGCGGACCCATGCTCGCCCAGTAGGTCGGCCGCGCACCGGCGAGCAGGCGCGTCACCATACTGGCCGCCGTGGCGCTGCCCTCCGCCGGGCCATGCGCGCACACCGTTGCCTCGTCCCGCCCCGTGGGCCAGGGCAGCGGACGCTCGCTTCCGTCGGGGTGGGCGCCGTGGTCGCGCAGCAACGTCACCATGTCCCCGACCGTCAACGTGCCGTGCCGCTCTGCCGCGACATGGTGACACGACCGGGCCAGCCGACAACTGGCCCCTCGCAGCCCTGGATGATCCGGATCGGTGTAGGCCGCCGCAAAGTCGAACGGGCGGCGACCGCGCGGCCACCACCCGCGTCCTTCGGCGTAGGCGACGAGGTCCGGGCTGGCGCGGTCGTACGTCGCGCCGATCGTGGGACGGTTGGAGATGGCATAGCTGCCCTGGGTGAGGTGGCGGGCGACCCAGCGCCGTCCGGCCGTTTCCAGCACCCAGGCCTCGTGCGGGTCGGCAATCAAGAAGGAGTTGTCGTAGCGCACCGTGGCGTGGTGCGAGGCCGAACCACCTTGGCCAAACCGTTCGAGCAGGGCCGTGATCGCCTCCAGGGCTTCCCGCGCGGTCGTACTCCGCTCCAGGCCGAGCCGTACGAGATCCATGCCCAGGAGCCCGACCTCCTGGGACGCCTCGCGCGTGTGGATGGCCTCGTTGCCGATGGCCACGCCGTGCTCGTTGAGGCCGTGCTCAAAGCCCCACAACCAGTACGGCTGCGAGCCGATGAGCGCGGCCGTCCGTGCGACCTGGGGCACCGCGAGGTACTGGCACGGGACGGTTGCCCCGTCCGCGTGGGTGAGCGCCGGCCGGCCGGCCACGCGTTGCGCTTCCCGTGAGGGCCGATCGCTGTTCTTGGCCAGCAACACGCTGCCGTCGGCCGTGACATCGCGCAGGGCGACCGCCGTATCGCAACTCCGCGCCTCCCCCGGCACACGATCGTCAGGACCGGACATCGTTCTCTCCTTCCTCTGCATACATCGACCCCCTCATCATAAGGCATCAAGCATGGGCTGATGGGCTGATGTCCTACCGCGGGCTCACGCTCCTGGCGCCGCCGTGCGGTCTTGCGCGTGACTACCTTCCCCGGTGTCGTCGGAGCCTGCCTGCGACTGCGGTCGCATGGCAAACCATGGACACTGCGGTGTCAGGACGAAAGATGGATTGCTGTCCCTTCGCTAGGATACCGATAAGGGGCGTCTCCGTCACGCGGCGTGACGGAGACGCCCCTTCCCGCTATGTGTTGGAGGTGGCCGCGCTGCCGCAGGCGTAGAGCCCGGATGACTGCCCACCCGTGGACGACGTGGACGACGTGGACGACGCCTCGTACCGGCTCGACGGCACGACCGTGCAGTGCGCCGTCACCCACTGCGTCAGGGCGCTGTTGCCGCCCGGTCCACCGCCGTTGCCGCCCGGTCCATCGGCGGTTGCTCCGTTCTTCGCGGTGCGGATGCCCGTGCTCGCGGGCCGCCGTGCGAATCCGTTCCCCGACGGCGGGCCTCCGAAGCCACCGGACCCGATCAGGAAGTAGCGCACCGTCCCCGCTTTCACCAACGTGGACAGTTGCCCCGCGGTGAGGATCTGATCGCTGCCGGAGAATCCGCCCAGGGCCATCACCGGTTTGCCAGTTGCGATGATGATCGACTCAGCGTTCATGGAACTGGCCGTCGCCACGAGGTACTTGGCCGTGCCTTGATGCGCCTCGAGGTAGCGGATGAGCGCGGCGTCACCCTGAGCGCCCATGTCCCCGTCAGGCCCACCAGGGCCTCCGCCGCCCGGCCCGCCCGGTCCGCCTGGCTGGCCAGGTCCACCATTCGGGCCGCCAGGGCCGCCGGGCTGACCAGTGGCCTCACCCGGCCCGCTATTCGATCCGCCTGGACCGCCGTTCGTACCGCTCGGACCGCCAGGCTGACCGGTGGCGCCGCCCGGACCACCGGGGAACCCGGCGCCACCGGACGGTCCGCCGTTCGCGCTGTTGGGTCCACCGGGAGCCTGGCCCCCCGGTCCACCGTTGCCACCGGCTATGCGAGCGGACGGACCCGCGGTCGGGATGCCGCTGCTGACCTGATGGGTCACCGAGTAGGCGGCCCACGCCGTTGGGCTAGCCAACAGCGCCGTGATCGCCACGCCCGCCGCCATGAGCGCCGTCCGGCCCACTCGGATTGATCGGATCGCGCGGCGACCACGCAGACGTAGTGCTACGAGTGTCAGCGCCGCTACGAGGCACGCGCTCATCACCAGCGGCGTCAGCCAACGGCTCCAGTCGGGGTAGTCCCGCAGCAGGTAGGCCTGCACGCCCGCGGTCACGACCAGCACGAGCGGCAGCAGCCAGCCGCGCCAGTCACCGGCACGGTACGCGCGCCACAGCACGGTCACGCCGATGGCGGCCGGCGCGGCGACGGCCGGGGCCAGCATCACCGTGTAGTAGGGGTGGAAGAACTCGGCCACGCTGAAGAACGCGCCCGCCGTCAGCAGCCAGCCGCCCCACAGCACAAGCGAACGGCTGCGCGCGTCCGGCCGGCGCCACGGGACGAGCGTCGCCGCGGCGATCAACCCCAGCAGCGCCAGGACCAGCAGCCAGCTCACCTGGCCGCCCAGCGTCGTGCCCAGCAACCGGAAGAGGCCGGCCGGCCCGCCGTTGAACAGCCCATTCCCACCTCCGCCTCCGCCGCCGGGCGTGCCCGCCCCGCCGCTGAGGCGCGAGAGGCCGTTGTAGCCCAGGGCCAGGTTCAGCTCCGAGTTGGTCCCGCTGGAACCCACGTAGGGGCGCAGGGAGGCCGGCGTGAGGTCGACCGCCACGGCCCAGGAGAGCGAGACCGTGAGCAGCGCGACCGTGGCCAGGGCCAGGCGGCCGAGGCGCCGCCGCAGGTGGCCGGGCGCGCTCCACAGGTAGGTCAGGCCGAACGCCGGCAGCACGAGGTAGGCTTCGAGCATCTTGATGTTGAAGCCGAGCCCGACGAGCACGGCGCAGGCCAGCAGCGGGCGCAGGCGGCCGGTCTCGGCGGCTTTCATGACGGCCCCGGCGCCGAGCAGGACGGTCAGGACGAGCAGGCTATCGATGGTGTTGTTGCGGCTGGTGACGACGCTGACCGGCGTCATGGCCAGGACGAGGGCGGCGAGCAGGCCGGCGCCGCGGCCCCAGATCCGGGCGACGAGGCGGTAGAGCAGGGCGACGGAGAGGACGCCGGCGAGGGCCTCGGGCAGCAGGATGCTGAGGCCGGAGAAGCCGACGAGCTTGGCGCTGGCGGTCTCGATCCAGAAGCCGAGGGGGGGCTTGTCGATGGTGACGAAGCCGCCGGGGTCGAACGAGACGAAGAAGAAGTTGTGCCAGCTCTGGAGCATGCTGCGGACGGCGGCGGCGTAGTAGCCGTTGGCGGTGCCGACGCGGTCGAGCGCCCAGACGTTGAGCAGGGCGGCGAGGCCGAGCACCGCGCCGAGGGCCAGGCGGTACCAGGGCAGGGCGATAGTCCTTGTCTGCGTCCGCGGTTGCGCGATCGGGTCGGACACGGCGCGCTGTCCGGGCGGAGTCTCTGTCAGACGCGGGGTCGTGGCGATCATCGTGGTCGATCCTTTCTCTGTACGTCCTTTTTGAATGTCTCTGTGCCGCGGTTGCGTCCAGTGACCCTTATAGCGTAAGCGGCGCGATTAAGAGGGCCGTAAGCGGCGGCTAAGAGGAGTCCGAGAAATTGCTAAGAGTTTGGTAAGAACGTCTATGAAAGGAGTCCACATCAGCGACGTGTCCCTCGCGCCATAGCCGTCGGCGCGGCATGTGAGCCGTGGCCGGATCGTCGATGATCAGCACGCGCATCTTTGCCTCATTCCGTCCATCGCGACAACCGCCCCCGGCCTCTACTGGTGGTTAGCCGTGGTTAGCCAGCCCAGACGAGACCGGCGAGGGCGCGCCAGGGGCGATGGCGAGGGGGACCAAGGCCGTGTTGCTCCCGCACGAGATCCTCGCCGCGGCCGCGGCGAGGATCTCGGCGGCGTCCGGGCTGTCGTCGGCGCTCGAGTCGAAGGCGAACATCTGGCCAAGCACTTCGACGGGCATGTCGGGCCGCGCGCGCGCGGATCTGGGTGACGCTGTCGCGCACGTAGGCATAGACCTCGGCGGGGCCGTAGGCGCGCCGTTGCGCGTGCCAATAGTCCATCGGCACGATGGCGTCCCAGCTCAGCGCAGCGGTGGCGAACGGGAAGGCGCGGCCGGCGGACGACTGGGGCGGGACCGCGGCGATGGCCATCGGCGCGGCCGGGCCGAGGGCGGCGCGGACGATCTGCCCGTAGGCGTGGACGGTCCCCTCCGCCACGTTCTCCTCGATGTCGGCGAGCACGCCGTCCGGGCGGTCGCCCGACGGCGCGCGGTAGCGCGCGGCGGCCACCGTCAGGGCCACGTCGGCGGGCAGGTCGTGCAGGTAGGGGTAGACCCAGGCGATGACGCGCAAGCCAGCGCGGTGCGCGGCGGGAAGCAGCGCGGCGAGGCCCGGCGCGCCGTAGAAGCCGCGGGACGACTCGGCAATCTCGACGTAAAGGTGTGACAGGCCCGCTGCCCGCGCCGCGGCCACGACAGCAGCGGACGGCATTGGCGTAGATCCAGCCGGGGACGCCGCCGACGCGGTGGTACCAGGCGCGCCCGAGGCTGTCCGTCGCCCAGGCGTCCACGTCCACGGCGCCGTTCGGGGGCAGAGGCGCGAGGCGCGCGGCGGAGGCGGAGGGCGCCGCGCGCAGGTTGGCCGCCCATCGTAGGCGGCCATGGCCGACAAGGGAGAGGGCCACTGCCCGCGCGACACGCGCGCCCGGCATCGCTTGCCTGTCCACAGGCGCAGCCAGGGGAGAGACGCATAACGCGGTGAGCGCCAGGACAAGGTGTATCGCCCGCTGCATCGATCTCCCTCTCCCTATGGGTCTGAGTCATCCCCATCGGTGTGCGACAGTCCTGATGTGAAAAGAGGCCCTTTTCATCGGCGGGGGTGACCGCCGCAGCGGCCATGGGGGACTGGGATGAAAAGGGCGTCACGCCCCGCCGCCCTCTCTCGTGGTACAATAGCAGTGAAGTAGCGCACGGCATCAGCCGTAACGGAGCCGCAAGGATTCCTCTGGCGTGGGACGTTCCCCACCGTGACGCGAACCATGCATCGGGGAGCAGGAGGGGAGCGATTTCCTGCAACACGGCCGCGCCGTCGAAAGCAGACTGTCGTTTCTGCCCGATGACCCGTCGGACCTGTCTGCGGTCAGTGTCAACCGGTGGCCTGCTGAGAGCGCAGGGAGGGTGGTGTGGCGCATAACATCTCCTGAACGCACCGCCCCGACGCCGGGCAGGTGCAAGCCGTCTGCTGTAGCTGACGGTTGTTGACCAAGGGTAGCAGTCGATCCGTTTATGACAACCTTCCCCTGTGTGAGACGCCCATGCTCGAAGAGCTCACCATCACCAACTTCGCCATCATCGACCGCCTGGACGTGCGCTTCGACCCCGGCTTCAACGTGCTGACGGGCGAGACCGGCGCGGGCAAGAGCATCATCATCGACGCCGTCGGGGCCGTGCTGGGCGGCCGCGTCAGCGCCGAGATGGTGCGTACCGGCGCGTCCACGGCCCGCGTCGAGGGCGTCTTTACCCTCGACGGCGACGCCGGCCCGATGCACGACCTGCTGCGCGAACACGACCTGCTCGACGAGGATGATGCCGACGCCGCGCTCATCTTGCGCCGCGAGATCAACGCCAACGGCCGCTCCACCGCCCGCGTCAACGGCCGCGCCGTTCCCGTTGGCGTGCTCGGCCGCGTCGGCGACCTGCTGGTCGATATCCACGGCCAGAGCGAGCACCTGTCGCTGTTCCGCGTCGACGAGCACGTGGAGTTGCTGGACCGTTACGCCGTGAGTGCGCCCCTGCGCGCCGAGGTGTCCGCGCTGGTCGGCGAGTTGCGCCGCGTGCGTCGCGAGCGCGACAGCTTGCGGGCCGCGCAGGCCGACGCCGCGCGCCGGCTCGACCTGCTGCGCTACCAGGTCGAGGAGATCGCCAGGGCCGACCTGCGCGCCGGGGAGGAAGAGGAGCTGGACGCGGAGAAGCGCGTCTTGTCCAACGCCGAGCGGTTGTCGGCCCTGGCCGGCGGGGCCTCGGATCTGCTCAGCGGCGGTGACTCCGACCTCGGCGCCAGCAGCGTGCTCGACGCGCTCAACAGCGTCTCGGCCTCGCTGGAGGAGTTGGTGGGGCTCGACGAGAGCCAGCGCGAGACGCTGGACTCCGTCAACAGCGCCCTCTATAGCCTGGAGGAGGCGGCGCGCGCGTTGCGCTCGTACGCCACGGCCATCGAGGCCGACCCAGCGCGGCTGGCCGAGATCGAGGAACGGCTCGACCTGCTCTCGCGCCTCAAGCGCAAGTATGGCGCGACCGTAGCCGACGTGATCCGCTTTGGCGAGGAATCCGCGCGCGAGCAGGAGACGCTTGTCAACAGCGAGGAGCGCCTGGAGGAGTTGGCGGCGGAGCTCGAGGGGCTCAAAGGGCGCATCGGCGAGGTGGCGACGCGGCTCTCGGCGCGCCGGAGCGAGGCGGCGGAACGCCTGTCCGCCGGCGTGGAGGGGCAGCTGCAAGACCTCAACATGGCGCGCGCCCGCTTCCTGGTGCGCATCGAGCAGCGCCCCGACGCCGATGGCGTGCCGGTCATGATAGGCGGCGTGGAGCAGCGCGCGGCCTACGACGAGCGCGGCGTCGACCGCGTGGAGTTCCTGATCTCGCCCAACCCCGGCGAGGAGCCCAAGCCGCTGGCCAAAATCGCCTCGGGCGGCGAGGCCTCGCGCCTGATGCTGGCCCTCAAGACGATCCTGTCGTCGGTCGACCACACGCCGACCTTGATCTTCGACGAGGTGGACACGGGCG
>JAABUQ010003749.1_pt1 | contig 27111 bp, 24 predicted proteins | sample 5560001 | NCBI WGS metagenome assembly JAABUQ01 (sample SAMN10711888, study PRJNA513371) | rock metagenome | isolation source: Antarctica rocks | place: Antarctica: Victoria Land, Finger Mt nord | collected 2015-12-18 | reverse complement strand
GCCCCCATGAGAGACCTGTCTGCGCGGGCGCGGTCGAGCAGGCGCGCGCGCAACTGGTCGCGTTCGGCCTCGGTGAACATCCGGCCCCCTTCCCCACGTGTCCCCAGCCAGTGTAGCATCGGTCAAGCCGATCCATGAGCCCTGCCGCATCGTGCCGGACAGCGCCGCACCCGTCGCGGAACTCGTCTTCACCTGATGCGCGTTGTCCAATTGGAGTGTAAGGCGTCACAGTTTCTGCGCCTGGCGTCACAGGTCCTGCGTCGTCTTGCACGCCACCCCTTTGCGCCCCCTCATCCCCCTCTGTTTAAACGTGATTTTGCATCTCTAGAGATGCAGTACCTCCGCTCACCTGAGATGCACGTCGCGCGGATCGGCGCAGCAACTATGACGTTTTTGGAGGATGGCGCAAGAACTGTGACGTTTCTGGCGCACCTACTGTGACGTTTTGTGCTGCGTCACGTGTCACTCCGGCGCAAAAACTGATATTGGTGGCGAAGTCGGCAGGATGCCGAGAAGGGCCGAATAAGCGGCCCTGAACGCCCCTTCTCGGCGTTGCTTATAGCCACGGGCACGTCGTGGCCCGCATAAGCAGCGGGCTGGACGACTTCGCCACCAATATCAAAAACTCTGACGCCTTACAACGGCTTGTCGGGCGAGCACGGTACACTACCTTAGATGGGGCCAGATCCAAGCGCCGCAGGAGAGTGCATACTTGACGTTGGTAGGCTGCGTCACCATACCTCTGCACGACACCAAGGGCGCTGGCTTCCCGTCGATACAGGCCTGTTCGCCCCACTGAATCAAGTGCAGGGTCCGGCCGCGTGCGGCTACGCCGGCATAGCCGTTCGGCCACCAACGTCAAGTACGCAGTCTCCGCCGCAGTGGGGCCGCTTTCAAACGCCGAACACACCTACAGCGGCGATCACGTCACAGTCATGCACCCGTATAATGTTGTCGCCACACAAAAGGTAACGGTTGGCCTAGCCCTGGCTCTACTCGTCACAACATGGCGCATGGCCCCGACCCCTGCTTGATAGCCGGTTGACCTCCTGCTCGTGCCCCTCCGCACGCCCGCTGGCGGCCAGGGCGACGACGGGGCGGCGTGATGGAGAAGCCCAACGCGAAAGCGGCCGATGCCCTGTGCGCGGTCGCCGTGCCGAACCGCTAGCCTGCTGGCGCTTGGACGCGCCACGAAGGCCATACAGGGCACAGGGTTGTGAGTTATAGACAACCTTGCGCCCCCCCCTCCATGTGCCTTCTACGTCATCCTACTAGTTTGCGGCAACTGCATCGATAGCCGTAGCCGTATCCCACCGGCCTCAGGATGGCACAACCTGCTGTTCACCCGCGCGATAGCGATGGGTATGAACGGTTGTGCCAGGTGGCGGCGTGAACGTGAAGACGCGCGCGGGGACGGCCGAGAGTGGGACGGCTGTGTACTGGATAACCCGCACCGTCTGGGAACTGACCAGGTGGCCTGATACGTCGATCGTCGTTGCATCCAGCGCCCGTAGGTCGTAGCTATGCGCGTCGATGTAGTAGGTGATTGTCACGCCCGCCGCGTGTGGAAAGGTGTAGCTCACGGCGTACACCCGCGCGCCAGCGACCATTTGCTGCCCCAAGAGATGCACGTTGCCAGCGGTACCCTGTTGCGCGGCGCGGAGCATCCCGACCCAATCGGGCACATGCGGGTCCGCTCGGCGCTCCGGCGCCGTGGGGGGAATGCCCGTCGTGATCGTGGCCGCGCGTCCCTCGCTGTCGTAGACCGCCCGCGTGAGGCCGGCCGCCACCGTGTGTATCACCCGCACGCCGCGCACGCCGGTCTCGGTCAGGCGCTCCGTCCAGTCCAGGCGCGTGACCAGCCCGTGGGCGTCCTGTTGCACCCATAGGTCGCTCGTCCCCTCCATGACGTACGTCCGCGGGCCACGCGGCCCGGGCCGCGACTCGGTATAATACCGGCGGTCCACGATATGGATGACCTGCTGCGGCCCTGCGTCCGGCAACGCGGCGACGGCCCGGCGCAGCACCGTCTGAGCGGAGACCGCTGTGGGAGCCTGCCACCGCAGATAGCCAATGGCCCCGCCGAGCGCGAGGAGCACGGCCGCGACGAGGGATGTGATGCGGCCGCGCATCCGGAACCGGGCAGCGCGTGGCCGCCGCGTCGACGGTGCGGTGGCTACAACGTGTCCTGTCTCTCCCGTCCGTTGGCCGGTTACCTGCGCGGCTCCGGCGACGGCGAGTTGGCGCCCTAAGCCGACGAGGAAGGCATCGTCCGGTTCCAGGCGACGCTGGTACTGCGCGACCTGGCGTGCGAGGCTGACCATCGCGGGGTCGAGATCGGCGGGGGACGCGCTGGCCGCATCCCGCGACAGGTCTGTCCAATAGGCGTCCAGTAGGTCCGCCTGGCGCTCAAGCTGGGTCATTGTGGGCCTCCTGTGTGACGTTCTACACGCTCTGAGATAGAAGGGTCCGCAGGCGCGTGAAGCCGCGGTGGCGCAGCACCTTCACCGATCCGGGGCTCATCCCCAGGATCGCGGCGCTTTGGGCCACCGACCAGCCCGCGATGTGTAGCTCTATCGCCCGCCGTTGGCTCGCGGGCAACCGGTCGAGGGTGGCCCGTAGGTCCTCCCACCCGGCCTGTCCCAGCGCCGCGTCTTCGGGTGTCGGGTCGGGGTCGCACGCCTCGGCGACGGCCTCGATCTGTTCCGTGGGACGGCGGCGACGATGGATATCCTGCACCACGTTATGGGCGATCTGGAAGAGCCAGGCCGCGAAGGCGCCGTCGCGATAGCGGGGCAAGGCGGCTAACGCCTTGAGGAACACATCGCTCGTCGCATCCTCCGCAGCCGCATGGCTATCCAGCCGCAGGGAGCAGTACCGGTACACCGGGCGGGCGTAGCGCGCATAGAGAGGGGCAAAGGCGCGCGGGTCCGCCTGGGCAGCGGTGACGAGCATCGCGTCATCCGACGGGCCATCGGCCGGCGCCTGGCGCTCCGGTTCCGCATCGGTGGACAGAGCGTGGAGCATGGAGCACTGTTCTCCTGGTTTGTGTTGTTGAGACATCTCTATCACTAGCAACGCGGCAGGAGCCGAAATGGTTAACAAGAGCCCGACATACCTTCTCGTTGCGTGAAAGCTCTCGCGTCCGACGACGTGCTCGACGACGATGCTGGCCGCGCGCCCACCGGGAGCCAGGGCGCCGACGTGACGGAGGAGTCCGACGTGGAGGCGGTCGATGCCCTCTTCTCGGTCGCCGTGCCGGATCGCTAGTCACAGGCGCTCAGGGCCACTACAAGGCCGTAGAAGGGGTATAGAGTCGGGGGAACCTCGACTTCTACGCCCCTTCCCTATCTGCCTCTCATTGCTTCTCGCGGCCCTTTTACGCTGGTGTAAGGGGGCAGATAAAGTGCGCCATTGGGCACCTAACCTGCGCCGTCTGTCGCACATAACCTGCGCTATCCTCACCGCGGCCCCTCCTCTTCCCTCTTCCGTGCCTGCGCATGGCTCTTTCCTCGCGTCAGGCAGCGCCCACCGCGCTCCCCTTGCCGACGGATCGGCGCACTTTATGTGCGACAGATGCAGGATCGGCGCACCTTACGTGCGATAGACCGCGCATTTTATGTGCGATAGACCGTCGTTCACGCCTGTTTTCCGCGCACTTTATCTGCCCCCTTACACCCACAGCGCCCCAGGGACGCTCAGGACCACCACAGCCACGCCGCCCGTTCAGGACCACGCCACGCTTGCAGGACCACGGCCGCGCCGGCGCTCACAGCCCCACGTCGGCCGCGCCCCGGACCTGAGTGCCTACCAGAGCCCCGGTGAGCAGGCACAGAGAAGGGCCGAGGGGAGGCGGGATAAAAAGGGAGGCGTGAGCCGCCACGATGTAGAAGGGATTGGCGGGCCATCCAGCTTGTCGCCTTGCGCGCTCTTCGTAGATCTATAATCTTGTGCTTATGGACAAAGGTGTAAGCCGTCAGAGTGGGTGCGCCTTCCCGCACGACGCGCCCTCTCGACAGGGCACCACGTCCTATTCCACGCTCAAAATGCCTGCTAGGGGACGCCACAGACGAGAGCGGCGCGGACATACTGTGCACGGATCGGCGCACCCACTCTGACGATCCGAGCGCATCCACTTTGATGTTGTGGGTCGCCGTAGGCGTGAGTTTGGCACCTTACAGTGCGACCGACGGGTCGCAGGGGAGGAGGGAGAGATGCTCCCCCGAACATCACGCGCACAACACCTTATTACGGTTATAAATAACCGTATTGACAAAATAGAACTACGTGCTGTACAGTGACTTTATTATGTTTTTGTCCGTAAAGGCTTGTTAGAAAGGGGAGATTGCAATGGCTTTGGTGGATTTGGGAGCTTCGCGCACCATGTATGAGTTCAAGACCTTTGATGAGGCGCGTGTTGCCGCTGTCGATGCCGCCTCGGGTGGTGGGGGTGCAGTTTTCCCCTGTCAAGTATTCACTCAGGGACAACGACTGATGGTGACGTTGACGTTGCCTTTTGCGACTTTGGGCAAGCACGTCGAGTTCCGACCTGCGTCTAAGGGAGGGGATACGCGTCATACTCTGAACCGCCCCCTTATGCCCGAACACGTCGCCGGTATCTTCAATTACCTGCGAGAGAACAAGGAGCGATACATCCTACCTCCGGTGACGCTCAATGCCGATCGGATGCCCGAGCTGTTTACCGTTCAGGCCGGGCGCTCGGCGGTTCGTGGCGGCTATCTCGTCATCACTGACGGAACTCAGTTCGCTGTTACCGACGGTCAGCACCGGATTGCGGCTATCGTCGGGCATAACTACGCGCAAGGGGGTAAGCGTATCGACGGGGTGCTCGACGTCGACTCATCCTTCCGCGAACATGGTCTGCCCGTGCTCTTGACGATCGAACCCCAGTTGGAACAGGTCCACCAGGACTTTGCGGACGCTGCACAGACCCGGCCTATCCCCGCCTCGCTCCTGGCTGCTTACAACACGCGAGAGCCAGTCAATCGGGTGCTCTCGCAAGTTATCGACAAATCACCCCTGTTGAGAGATCGAGTCGACGAAACGAGCGCGAGCGTGTCGAAGCTCTCTCAACACTTGTTTGTCCTGTCGCAGGTGCGTTCTTTCCTCAAGACGTTCATGCTTGGCGACTACGCCTTGGCTGACGACGTGTTTGTTAAGCAATCGTCCGTGCGCCTGGCCACGCTCGAATTGCAAGACGAGGTGGTGACGAACGTCCTCCAACTCTTCTCAGTTCTTACTGAGAAGATGGCCCCGTGGAGCGATATTGTGGGGCTCAAGATGGGCGCTGCCGAATCTAACGTCGTCCCGAGCTACCGCGCCGAGTATCTCAACATGTCTCAGGCCGGCCTATCTGTCATCGGTTACATCGGCTACTACGCAACAACGAATGAACGGGACGACGAATACAGACAAACGATTTATGAAGCCCTTGCCACAGATATCGATTGGAAGCGGTCAGCGTCGATGTGGAGGGAGTGCGGCCTCATCATTCCCGACCCTCAGAAGCCGGATAAGCTCGACATCGGGCGTGGCCGCACTTCGATGCTTAGTGCTGCCAACGCCGTCAGGGCGAAATTAGGCATTTAGGTATCCACATGCTGTTAGCGGTCGATTGGTCCGGCGATCCGGGCATGAAACCACGATCTCTACCTCGATGCATCATGACAATCGTCGTCTGTGGGAACGAAGATGCCCTGAGTGATGCTCTTGCGAAATTGCGCTGCGCGCGTAGCCTCCGCAAAGATTTCGAGTTTCACTACACCAAGATTGACGACGAGGCATTGCGGAACCAGTTCATGGAGGCTATCGCAGGGAAGTTTAGCGCTGTCGTCGCCGTCTATGACAAGGAGCAGATGAAGCCAAAGTGGGCGTGGGGGCGCGACACCGATCTGCTCGTGCAGCTCATCGTACATTGTGTCCTGTCGCTGCCTCCACAGGTCATCCACGACGCGAGGATGATAATTGACGGGGACCGTGAAGTGAGGGCGCTGAGGAAGGTGCTCCGACCGACGCTCTCAAAGGCATACCAAGATCGTGGCATCCCTGAACGCGTCGGTAAGATCGTACCAGGCCGTTCGGAAGCTTATGACAGCATCCAGGTGGCCGACATGGTTGGCGGTGCCGTTAGTGAGGCAGTCAGGCGTCAGATGAAGGAAGGGCGATTCCTAAAGGCAGCGGGCCATAATGTGACAGTGCTTCGGATTACGCCAGACATGGAAAAACCCACCGAGTAATCCTGCCCCTGACGGACAAAAAACGACCCCCTCACTCGGGAGCGTGTTTCCTCGGTGGGAAAAAGACCTTAGCGGCTCCCCGCCCCCTACGCATCGCGCACGCATGCGAACGCAAAGCCGCGTCGTCTTTTATCTACCAACATTATACCAGCCCAAACGGGCTATTGCTCAGTACCAAATGGTCCCGCGCTGTTGAGCGACAGCAAATTGATATAATTCGATCTCAGCAAGGGGCAGTACAACCCATGTCAACTAACCGAGAATCCTTGCTCAACTTCTCCGACGAGAAGCTTCGTGACGAGTTAAGGCAGTACGAGATGACACGAGTCGTAGTCCTCGGTAACTTTCCCAGGTTACAAACACGGGTTAGGTCGTCCTTAGAGTAATGCTAGACGCCTTGCGTAATGTTTTCACGATACAGGGAGGTAGAACAATGGCAAAGGATCGGAAACGAGGAATAGGAACAACAGTTGCACGTCGTTCCTATCGAGACATCGACACGCAGTTTTATCGTGGGTACGACGCAAACTTTCTTTACAACAAAGCTATTGCCCTTCGTTATGCGACGCAACACGCGAACAAATTCAAGGAAGATTTAGAGAGCTCTATGGAGCTTGATACTCCCATCGGCCAGTGGTATTTCTCGTCTCTGTCGGCGGAGTTGCACTTCACGGAGATGCACCAGTTTGAAACCTTCTTCTCTTTACTCGTTGCAGTATTTCAGAATTATTCGCACTGGGTATATCTCACTGGATATGAAAATCAAGAGATGAAAAACGCTATAACGAGTTTCATTAAGGGTGACATTAGCGCCGTAACGAACGGCATCTGCGACAACGATCGCGCCTTTATCCAAAGCGGGCTTTATTGCGATGGTAGCCCAGGTGACGACGAAGACGCTCGGGTCACATGGGACAAGAACTTGGATAACGCAGTGCGCCTGATACGGCGCATGGCACAACGGTTCATAGACGCTGATGATTACATGGCTTACAAACACGGGCTTCGTGTTCTTCCTATATCAAGTACGATTGAGCTTAGCCTGGCGGGCACCAATGAACAGCTGGATCGTCCCGTCTTTACAGCCACGTCGGCGCATGCCATCCAATTCCTTCGACTAAAGGATATTGGCGAAGGGGGCAAAACAATCCATAGTGTCCATCGACACTTCGACCCCGATGATAGCTTTACCTACATTGGCGTCATGCGTAACATGTTGCGTACGATCCAAACAACACGACTGGCCAAGTTAACCGGAACAGAAACCCAACTGGTAACTGTGACACAGTTCAGCGAGCTAGACGAGGATGATTTTAACAATGTGGGAGCCCAAGACTTCGTGCTTTCTCTCACGACCTAGACGGGGGCAATAGACCTCCTGTAGCCTGTTGCTACACTGCTGTAGGAGGAGGTCCCATGTCGTCACATCTCGATGTGCCCACGTTCGTCGCGCGCTGGCAGCGCAGCACGCTCACCGAGCGCAGCGCCGCCCAGCAACACTTCCTCGACCTCTGCGCCGTCCTGGGCGAGCCCACGCCGGCGGCTAGCGACCCTGACGGCACCCACTACACCTTCGAGAAGGGCGCGCGCAAGACGAGCGGCGCCGGCGGCTGGGCCGACGTCTGGCTGCGCCGCCACTTCGCCTGGGAGTACAAGGGCAAGCACAAGGACCTCACAGCCGCCTATCGGCAGATACAGCAGTACCGCGAGGACCTGGAGAATCCACCCCTCCTCGTCGTCTGCGACCTCGACCGCTTCGAGGTGCATACCAACTTCACCAACACGGTGAAGGCGGTCTACGCCTTCGATCTAGCCGACCTCGCCCGCAACGAGCCGACGCCGACGTGCGCCCTGCCGCCCCTGGAGGTCCTGCGCGCCGCCTTCACGCACCCAGACCTGCTCCGCCCGAACCAGACAACGGCCAGCGTCACCGAGGACGCCGCGCGCGCGTTCGCCGCTCTGGCCGAGAGCCTGCGCCGCCGCGGCGAGGACCCCGAGGCCACCGCTCACTTCCTCATGCGCCTCCTCTTCTGCCTCTTCGCCGAGGACATCGACCTGCTACCGGCGGGCCTGTTCACGCGCCTAGTAGCGGCGAGCGTCGCGTCGCCCGGTGACTTTGGCCTACGCCTGCGCGAGTTGTTCGCCCGCATGGCTACGGGCGGCTTCTTCGGCGAGCAAAAGATCCCCTATTTCAACGGCGGCCTCTTCGCCGACGACACGACGCTCCCCCTCGCCGCAGGCGACGTGGCGATCCTGGCGCGCGCGGCCGCCCTGGATTGGGCCAGCATCGAGCCGGCCATCTTCGGGACCCTCTTCGAGCGCAGCCTCGACCCCGCCAAGCGATCCCAACTTGGGGCGCACTACACGAGCCGCGAGGACATCCTACTCATCGTAGAACCGGTCCTGATGGCCCCGCTGCGCCGCCGCTGGGCCGCTGTGCAGGAGGAAGCGCAGGCCCTCGTCGCCCGGCGCGACGCGGCCAGTGGGGCAGCGCGGACGCGGCACCAGCAAGCCCTCGAACGGCTGCTGCTCGCCTTCACCGACGAGATCGCCGCCGTGCGCGTCCTGGACCCCGCGTGCGGGTCCGGGAACTTCTTGTACGTCGCCCTCAAGCGCCTGCTCGACCTCTGGAAGGAGGTCAGCGCGTTCGCCGCCGCCAGCGGCGTCGCCGGCCTGCTCCCCTACACCGTCGGCCCGCAGCAACTTTACGGCATCGAGGTCAACGTCTATGCCCACGAGCTGGCCTCGGTTGTGGTCTGGATCGGCTATATCCAGTGGCTCCACGACAACGGCTTCGGCATCCCCGACACGCCCATCCTCAAGCCCCTCCACAACATCCGACGCATGGATGCCGTGCTCGCGTATGATGAGACCGGCCGCCCGGTGGAGCCGGCGTGGCCCGAGACCGACATCATCGTGGGTAATCCGCCTTTCCTCGGCGACAAAAAGATGCGGACGGAGTTGGGTCACGCTTACGTCGAGGACCTACGCAGGCTTTATGAGGGACGTGTCCCAGGGGGTGCCGATTTTGTCGCCTACTGGTTCGAGCGGGCGCGCACGCTGATCGACGCGAAACACTTAAAGCGAGCCGGCCTGTTAGCGACGAACTCGCTGGCCGGCGGCGTCAACCGGCGGGTGCTCGATCGCATCAAGCAAACGGGCGACATCTTCCTGGCCTGGGACAACCGCCCGTGGGTCCTCAATGGCGCCGCCGTGCGTGTGGCGATGGTCGGCTTCGACGACGGGAGCGACGTCGTACGGCACTACAATAGCGCCACAGTGACAAGCATTAGCGCTGACCTCAAGGGCAGCCTGGACCTCACCCAGGCGCGCTGGCTGGCCGAGAACAAGGCCATCGCCTATCTCGGCGACACGAAAAAAGGCCCCTTCGATCTGCCCGCCGCGACGGCCGCGGCGATGTGCGCCGCACCGCTCAATCCCAACGGGCGGCCCAATGGCGACGTGGTACGTCCCTGGGTCAACGGCCTCGACGTCACGCGCCGGTCGCGTGACATGTGGATCGTCGACTTCGGCGTCGGCATGCCCGAGCCCGAGGCGGCCCTGTACGAGGCGCCCTACGAGTATGTGCGCCGGCACGTCAAGCCCGAGCGCGACGCCGTGCGCAACCCGCTCGAGCGCAGCCGGTGGTGGCTCCATGCCCGCCCAGCCCCTGATATGCGCCGCGCCGTCGAGCCGCTCCGCCGCTTCGTCGCGACGCCGACCGTCGCCAAGCATCGCCTGTTCGTGTGGCTGTCCCATCCGACTCTGGCCGACCACCAGCTCGTCGTGTTCGCGCGGATGGATGACTACTTCTTCGGTGTCGTCCACGCAAAGCCGCACGAGCTGTGGGCGCTGCGCATGGGCACGTCCCTGGAAGACCGCCCGCGCTACACGCCGACGAGCACCTTCGAGACGTACCCTTTCCCTTGGGCGCCGGGCATGGAACCGGCCGACGACCCGCGCGTGGACGCCATCACTGCGGCGGCGCGCGCCCTCGTGGAGCAGCGCGACCGTTGGCTCAACCCCCAGGGGACGACCGGCGCCGACCTCAAGGCGCGCACCCTCACCGCCCTGTACAACGTCCGCCCCACCTGGCTCGCCCTGGCGCATCGCCGTCTCGATGACGCCGTGCTCGACGCTTACAGCTGGCCGCGCGACTTGGGCGACGAGGAGATCCTGGGCCGTCTCCTCGCCCTCAACCTCGACCGCGCCGGCACCGCCAACCCGCCCATGTTGCCAATCGAAGTGGCCTCGTGAGCAATACAAGCGTGGAACCCACGCGTGAGGGCCGTAGAGGCGTTAGGCGCGCTCAGAAGCGCCGCACACTTTCGTTAGAAAAGGACGAGTAGATGGCAAAAGGTAAGGCCTACGGGCTAGATCGGGATTATCAGATGCTATGTCGTGATCTTTTGCAGGTGAGCCGTAACGAGAGGGGATTAGAGCCGTATGCAGGAGACGGCATTGATGTACCAATCAAGACGGGGGCTGCGACATGGACTTTCGACGTTGCTCTCAGGTCCACGGATGGTGGCATCGTTGTAGCCGAGTGTAAGAGGTGGAAAGATCCCGTCGATCAAACATACATTGCCGCGTTCTCCCAAACTGTAGAGGCTCTACGCAAAGCGATCGGAGTACCTGTCGCCGGACTGTTTTTCACAAAAAAAAGCTACCGTAGCGGTGCCACGCAAGCGGCCTACGATTTAGGGGTAGAGATTGCAACGTGCAATCAGGATCAGAGCATAGTCAATTACACATTGGTTTATCAGGTGTACGATCCCGACAGAGATGCGCGTATCCGAAACATATTGGCTGGGGCTACTGTTACAGTGGGTATAAGTACTCAACCTGGTTGGGTCCTTACAAGACCTGACGGCACAGTTAAGAGTGGCTCATAGGCGCCAGCTATCAATTATTCAATCGGATCAGCTAGTAGCCGCGATCCCGTACTGGTCGAGCACCGCGCTCCCGAACAGGTCCGCCGCCTCCGCCCGCCCCTCCGCCGTCGCCCCGTCGCCCCACGCATCGAGCACCGCCCCCATCGCCTCCCCGTCCAGATGGATCGCCTCCCCCTCGGCCGTCTGGCTGATCCGCCTCACCCGCGCCACCTTGTCGGAGGGCACCCGCACCGGCCCCTCCGCGTAGTCCACAGCGAGGCCCTCGGCGCGCAACCGCTGGACGTTGGCCGCCCCCCTCATCGACTTCGATCAATAGCGCTCGCGCAAGGTAGGGCCGAGGCAGCGGGAGGGCGCCGGCGGCCGCGCACCTGGCGGGACACGGCCCGATGGTCCTTACCGATGGACGAGCGTCCGGGACGATGATGAGCCGGCATAGGCGGTGAGGAGCTTGCTCACCTCGTCCATCGCCTGCTGCGTGACCTGGCGGCTATCCACCTGCACGTTATCCCCCACCATGGACACATGCATACGATATGTCGCGTTCATGTCGCTGACGAGGGATCGCTTCTGCGGTACGGTCAGGGCGTGCGGGTCACTCGTCCTGAAGGTATGCACGTATCGATCGGATACCGCCGTCAGGTAGCCCATCTCATAGCCCATGACCATACCAACATACCCAACGATGACGGCGACGACGATCACCACCACAAGCGCACTGGCCACAGCCACGATTTTACGCCCCATCTCTCGCCCCTCCTATCGCTTCTACGGCAGAACACAACCCGTGCCGATGCAACTCCGGGCCACGCCCCCTTAGTCTACCGCTAGAACGCCATTAAAGTGACACGTTTGTCCTAATAACTCGCCCGTGGCGGCTTCATCGCTGCCTGCGCACGCTTAACGCGGGCGTGTCGCGCGCGCCCAAAACCCCCGCGTTAGGCGCGTGTGTGCCTGCCATCGAATCGAAGGCCATTTGATACGATCGCAGAAGGCCACTCGCCCTGGTCAATCTGTCTAGGGACGCTGCCTCCACACAAGGAAGGCAAGGGGGGCGACCTGGTTACGCTGCCTGGAAAAGAAGGACTGGACGATGGCGGCAATTATCGTATCGAATGGCCTTCAGGAGGGTAGCAGTCACAGCGTGGCCGATGGCGTGACTGGCGCTCTAGAAAGCCGCGCTGAATGTTCCCACCACGTCGGTCACGTCGGCGTCCACGTCCATCCCGTAGGTCTCCAACCACGCGCGCCCGAACGCCTCGGCCGCCCCCGCCACGTCGCCCTCTTCCAGCGCGTCCAGCGCTTCGGTCATCTCGTCCCCCCCGATGTGCTGTGCGCCGATACTACGCGGCCGCGCGCGATCCTCGTTATAGACCTTCACCATGACCCGGCACGGCTCTACGTCTAGCCCCTGCTCTTGCACCCGCTCTCGGAAAGCCCGCGCATTGACGGCCCGCTGCTGCGCCGTGGCGATACCCTGCACGCTGATCCGCAGCCCCGGCGTCGAGCGCGCCACGCTGCGCGCCTCCCCGCCCTCCTTCTGCCACCGCTGTACCGCCCTGACGCTCACCCCGAGCTGGCCAGCCAGTTGCTTGTTGCCCTCGGCGACCTGGCCGCGCCCCTCGCCGCCCCCGAGGTCGCGCACCACCGCGCGGATCGCCGCCGGCGTCAGCGCCACGTCCGCCGCCGCTACCCGCGCCTCATAGGCCCGCGCCAGGTCCTCGCCTAGGTCGGACACGCTACGCCGCCCCCTGCGCGGCCGCGTGATCGCGCAGCGGCTTCAGGAGCTTGAGCAGGGTTCCCAGCCCGCCGCGCGTCCCGTCGAACGCCGGCAGCACCCTATCCAGCGGGATCGCCGCGTCCTGCACCTTGAAGTGCCCCAGGCCCGTCCCCAACGTCACCGAGGGCGGGCACGCCGTGATCGGATCGGGCTCGTCGCTCAGCAGGTACACGGCGTCTTTGTGGACAGCGACGGGGGTATAGCCGGCCGCGTCCATCTTATGCAGCGCCCGCGACAGGTTGGCGTTGGCCTGCGCGATGATGAGGTGCCGCCAGTCGGGCCGGTACAGCGGACTCCGCTTCTCCTTGTTCCACGAACTGTTGAAGCCGCTGATCGTGAGCGCGTAGGTGTACTTGAGCGCGCCCAGGGCCAGGCGTCCCGTCGGCGTCGTGTCCGCGTAGAGCGCCGTCCGCGCGCCTCGCAGTCGCTCATACCAGGTCTCCATCGCCCGGCTGTGCTGTGTCCAGACGTGCGCCTCGGTGATCGCGACGGCCTGGCCGCGTTCCAGTGCCCACGCCACCGTCGGCGTGCAGGCCCACCGCTCCTCCGCGCCGGCGATCCGCGCCAGCCAGTAGCCCGGCAGCTTCTTGTCGAAGGGCAGCTTGCCGGCCGGATCGCGCCGCTCCTCGATGCCGGACAGGCCCAACTCCACCACGCCGGCGGCGCTCAACCACTGCGCGTTCTTATCGTAGGAGTGGAGGTATGGCTTCGCGCGCTCGGCCGGCGCGAGCGTGCGCAGCCAACTCACCTCCGTTTCCGTGTCCACCTGCAAGGCCGGCCCTGGCCACCGCTCGGCGAACGCGCGCCCCGCGTCCGCCCCGCGCTTGCCCAGCTCCTGCATGAGGTCCGCCCCCGTGCGGCCCGGCGAGCGGTAGTAGGGCGTCCCCATGGCCCGCGCGTAGGCCAGCAGCGCCGCCAGGAGCGTCGCGCCCTCGGTGTCCACGCCCCAAATCGCGTGCTCGTCGTACAGCGGGAACGCGATCGACACGCTCGATCCGGCTTCGCCCTTCTTGCGCAGGTCGAGCCAGGGCGTGAGCGCCGTGGGGAAGGCGTGCAGGTCGTCCAGCCCGTCCGACACGAACGCATGGCGCAACTCACGGAATTGGCCCGCCACGGCGAGCGTGGCGGGCAGCTCGGTCGCGCGCACCCACGCGTCGGTCAGCCAGAGTTGAGTGAGCCTGTGCCGCCGCGCGCCGTTGTACAGGTCGCCGACGTGCCGGATCGCGCCCCTGATTGGGACGAGGGGCGTGTCGGGCAGGTGCAGCCCGTCCACGTCGAGCACGCCGATCGCGGGCGGGGTCGTGGTCTGTGTCGTCATAGGCGTACGTCTCCAGGCGTGATCACTAGCGGCTGTCTCCTATCACGACGGCCGCTCCTTCTTCCAGCAGCCGAATAGGGCCTTGCGCCCGCTGTCCGGGACGCTGATATAAACAGAGACCATGCGATCCTATGCCGATCGCACGACACTCTACGGAAGGAGTACGCCATGCGCATGAGTGCCCCCATCACAACGAGTCTCGGCCTCCTGCTCGCCCTCGGGTCATCGCTCGTTCCCGCCCCAGCCCACGCGCAATCGCTCGCGCGGTCTCGCGTCGTCATCATCACGCTCGACGCAACCGCCCGCGTCCTCGACATGTCGCCCCTCGGCTCGACGACGCCCCCCAACTGGTACGCCCCCACGTTCGACGCCTCCTCCTGGGATCGCGTGCGCGCGGTCTCGTCGCGGACCCTCGCGTGTGTGCGCCAGCACGTCGGCGCCCCCTGGATCGCCCGCTCCGCGTACTGGGGACCCAACCCCGCCGATACCTACCTCATCCGCCAGCCGTTCATCCTCCCCCGCGCACACGATTATTACGGCAGCGAACTCGATCTCAATGCGCGCGCGAGCCTCGTCGTTTATGTGAATGGCCACGCCCTCTCCAGCGGGAGTTATAGCGGTAGCCAGCAACCACCCTACGCGCACACGGAGCGTTACGCCATCGCCCCGTATCTCCAGAAGGGTCCCAATGTGATTGCCACGTACGCCCTGTCTGCGTCCCCCTCGCCCGCTACCGCGTGCAGCGGGCTCGCGTACACGGCGACGCTGCGGGCCACCGGCGTGTGATAACCCCAGGGCCATCGCCCCCCGCGTGGGTAGATCATATCGCTCGCGCCGGCCCGTCAGGAGCCACGGGTATCCTGCCGGGTCCATTCTCCATCGAGCAGGGGAACCGTCCCGCTGCCGTTCCCGGACACACGGGCAGCAAAGACACTGAGTCCCGGTGTGGCGTCGACCTGGTCCCACGTCAAGCCGGTCAAGGGAATCTTCAGTCGCCTAATCCAGGGCTCTGGACCCGCCTGCGGACGCTTCAAGCTCAGATAGAGAAAGGGGGCGGCCGCGGTCCCATGCACATAGGGTCCCAGGAAGCGGACCGCGTTGGTCGCCCCCTGGCGTGCCACCGGCACGGGGATCTCGTAGGAGACAGACCCGTCGGCGTGCGCGTGCCCGCGGTGGATCATATGTGTGCGGTCCTGTAGGCCGAACTCCGCACGCCCAGAGTCGTCCGTGTGCGACGGTGGCGTGACGCATGTAAGCCGTAGATGCACGACCTGATTTCCCACAGTTGTTTGTGCCATGTCCTATCCTCCTTCGGTCTGTTTGTGACGCGTGCGCGCTCGTGCCCGCCTCTCTTTGCGCGGACAGCGACACGGCGCGGCGTGGCAGTGGGTGCACCGCTCGATGCGCCCAAGCACCCCTGTGGCGACGGGAGCGGCCGCGACGGGAGGCGGCCCCGTGGCCGCGGGCGACGCCCTTCCCGCGCAGGCGCAGGAGCCCCGAGGCCGGCCACACCCGCCGCACTCGATCAAATGCCCATACTTCCCGCCGAAGTAGTCGATGGGCGCGGCCGGCTCCTCCGCGATGGGGCGCTCGCGCGCGATCTTCTTCAACTCGACGCGCACCGCGTTGATGCTCATGTTGAAGTCGGCAGCGCCGCGTAGGGCCTCGATCAGCAGATCCTCGCCGACGGCGGGATCGACGGCCAGACTATGAAGTTGCTTATGCAGCCGCTCGGCCGGCTCCGTGCCCATCAGTTCGCGGTAGACGACCCGCCAGCGCCGATCCTCGGCGGCGAGGTCCGCCCGGTCGAGCACCGCCATGACTGGGGCCGCGCCCTTCCGGGCTGCGCGCCGGCGCATCTGCGGCGTCCCCACGTCGTAGACGTTGGGCAAGCCCCGCCCCTGGGGCGTGCTGCGCAGGTAGCCGGCCGCCTCCAACTCGCGCAAGTAGTTGTAGGCCGACTTGTAGCACCCGCCGACATAGCCGGCGATCCGCGCTACCGTGCGGATGCAGCGCCCCTGCGTGTTGCTGTGGTGCGCCACCATGACGTAGGCCCGCTTCGCCCCCTGCGAGAGGTCCGGGTCGCCGAGCACGGCGTTGGGGACCGTCGCGTAGCCGGTGTCGTCATCCCGCGCTGGCGCGGCAGCAAAGTGGTAGATGTTGGCGTGGCCACGCCCCCCCCGTTTGACCGTGATGAGCGCGGCCTGGCGCAGGTCGGCCGTCCGCCGCTTCACCGTGCGCGTCGAGCAGCCCAGTTCCGCGGCGAGGTCGCCCTGGTACGGGTGGCACTCATCGTCGTCCCAGGCGTAGCTAATGAGCAGCACATGGGCGAGCCGATCGTTGTCCAGCGGCGCCGCGTCCAGGAACGGGCGCGGGATCTGCGTCCAGCCCGCGCGCGGCGCTGGGGCGGGCCGGTCCTGCGGCTCGATCGCGGGGGTGGCGCGGGCGCGGACGCTCACCAGGCGCTCCCCGCGCGCAGCGAGCGCAGCCGCCAGTAGCGGTACTCATCCCACTCCCGCGGGGAGGCCATGGCCCGGGCACGCCGGCGGTCCTCGGCGCGTCGGTCGCGCTCCTCGTCGTCGTCGGCGCAGCGATTGCCGGTCAGGTCCGCCCGCACGCGCGCGAGGACGTGGGCCAGGCGCGTGTCCTGGGGCAGGGCGACCGCGATCCGCGCGCGGCTGTTGAGCGCCGTGGTGTGGTCGGCGCGGCCCAGGGCGTGGGCCGTCGCCATGTTCGTCAGGTGGTAGTCCTCGACGAGCAGATAGGCGCAGAGGTGCCGCGCCTGGGCCACAGCCGGCGGGCGGCCTGGCCCCAGGATCGCCTCGGGGGTCACCTCGTCCGCAGGGTGATAGAGATCGTTATAGGCGTGGGCGACGGCTGTGATGATGGGCTGCGTATCGACCATCCCCAGGCGTGTCCACACGGGACGTGCAGTATCCCTTTGACAGGCACGCAGGTCCGCGCTATCCTGTCGAGAGAGCATAGGTGTGCTTTGAAACATAAACGCCTCCTGTGCAGGTCCGCAACCCGGTTCGGAGCTGGTAACTCCTTGGGGCTGCGGCCTCCGTCTGGTGGCTCTGGTGGTTAGCTTGGTTCGCGTCACACCAGCGCCGGTCACTATGAATAGTTAGTCCTGGGCAAGCACGAGGCTCACCGGTTCCCGCCGGTGGGCCTCGTGCTCTTGCGGTCGCTACGGCCGCTCCATGTGCTACATCGCAGACTTCTCCATGATGGGCATTGTAGCCCACACTCTCCCCTGGCGTAAAGGCGACGCGCAGGAGCACGCCCTGTCCCTCCCTAGAAGGCGCTAACCGGCGCGTTGTCTGAGCGGTCATGGGAGGCCCGTCCAATCGTAGGCGTGCCCATGCTTCACGGGGGCCGTCGGCAGTCGTGCCGGCCTCGATGCGGACGCTCCCGCCGCAGGGGCTGGCTCCGTCGCCGCCGCTGGCATGGAGGCCACAGGCGCGACCGCTGTCGGGGCCGTGGGCGTTGATGGGAGTGTCGCCGGGGCTGGCTTCGCCACCACACGCACCGGCGCGCTGGGTGTCACGGCCGGCAGGGCTCCCCACGCGGGGGATGGAGTCGGCGCCGAGACCACCCGTGCCTCCGCATGCGCGGGGGTCTGTGCGGCTGTGGCGGACGCCGGCGCGGGAGCGGCCGGCGCGGGAACGGCCGGTGCGGGGCGGGGCGGCGCGGGGCGGGACGGCGCGGGTGTTGGCTGTGCGGGGGCTTCGACGCACGCACGGGGAGCCGGCCGCGTCATCAGCCGGCGCATGGCCCGGACGGACCACACCGGCCGCGTGCGCAGGTCCAGGGGCCGCGCCTCGCGCGCGATCGCCACCACGCGCCGCCGCGACGAGGCCGCCAGGTCGTCGGGGAACAGCAGGGGCACGCCCGCCTCGCTCGTCGAGCGGCTATCGCGCTCCGGCCGCCGCCCGAACAGGCCGCCCGGCGCGGCCGAGTTGCCCTCGCCGTGGGCCAGCACCGTGCGGTTGCCCAGCGCCTCGCTCGCCCACTTGGCGTCGTCCCCGCGCGTCCCGCCCAGCCAGGCCAGCACGTTGCACGAGTCGATGATGGCCTTCGCCCCCAGCTCCCCGTAGTCGTCCACGAGCTGCGAGAACGACTGGAAGCTGATAACACGGGAGATGCGCGGCTGCCGGCAGATGTTGAACCACTTGGGCGCGTTGGGGATCGCCCCCATCGTGCCGAACTCATCCAGCAGCATGCGCACCTCGCGCGCCAGCTCCCCATTGGGCAGCGTGCGGGCGCGGTCGAGCAGCACGGTGAACATCGTGGTGAACAGCGCTGCGACGAGGGGACGCAGCGTGTCGTCGCCGGCGGGGATCACGATGTAGAGCGCCACCGGCCGCCGTCCCGCGCGCCCTAAGCGGTCGAGGTCGAGCGCGCCCTGGTCACCGACGACGGCCTTGATGGCGGGGTCGGCGAGCGCGGAGAGGCGCGGGGCCAGCCCCGAGGGGATGGAGGAGCGCAGGTCGCGGTGCTCGGCGATCAGGCCAAGGAACTGCGCCGCCGGCCCCGTCTCCGCGCCGCTCGGCCCCTTCTTCAACGCCCGCTCGATGGCCTCCACGTTCGGTTGCAGCAGCAGGGCCAGCAGCTCATCCAGCGTGCCGGAGGGGCGGCCGGCCGCGGCGGCGACGGCGTGGACGTGCATCACGCCCGCCGCCATGAGCAGGAGGACGGCCTGCTCGAAGTAGGGCTGGGGCGGGGCGCTGTCGGCCGGCTTGGAGTTGTGCAGCCAGGCCCGCGCCCAATCCTCGGCCTTGGCCGGCGTGCGCACCAGGGAGAGCGGCGCCCACGTCACGCTATTGGCCGGGTTCTGCATGTCCAGGCGGTAGCAGTCGTGCGTGCGGGACAGCGCCGCGGCCGTCTGCGTCCAGCCGTCGCCCTTGTTGTCCGTGGCGACGTAATCCACCCGTGGGTCGGGCTCTAAGAGTTGCGTCTTGAAGAAAGCGTTCGACTTGCCCAGGCCGGTCGGCGCGTCGATGGCGACGCCTTCGAGCAGCAGCGCCGATGGCACGCCGACGGTGATCTTCTTGAGGCCGCGCCGCGCCGCGCCCAGCACCATGTCGCCCGGCCGGGCACGTCGCCGCCGCAGCTCGTCCCAGGTCTGCCAGCGCGCCCCACCGTAGGTGTTGGCCCGCGTGGGGTCGAGGGCGCGCTTCCGGCGGCCAATGAGGATGAACACGGCGAACAGGGCCAGGAGCCCGAGCACGCCGCCCAGTTCGAGGGGGAGCGCCGCGCGCACGGGCGCTCCGCTCCGGTTGTGAAGGGTGGCGTAGCGCCAGGCCGCGCCGTGGCGCATCCAGAAGGCCCACGGCGTCGTGCGGATCGTGGGGGCGAGCCCGTGGAAGCCGTGGCGCGCCCACGCCTGCGTCGCGTGTAGGGCCGTCAGCCCGTTGGCCGCCGGCCACGCCACGGCGTCGTAGGCGGTCTGAGACCACAGCGTCACCGCCGCGACGGCGTGGCGATAGAGGGTCGTGGCCTGGACGGCGATCCACCGTGCGCCCGCGAGCGGCCCGAGCCAGAGGCCCAGTGCGATAAGCAGGCCAGCGATGAGGCCGGACCACCCGCGTAATAGCCAGAGCAGGCGGGTGAGCAGCCGGCGTCCGGCGTGCAGCAGGGCGCGCGCGAGCGCGCGCGCTCCCCGCGCCAAGCGGCGCGTCGCGATGCCGGCGCGCGCCCAGGGGCGGGTGGTCAGGGGCGGGCTAGCGGGCGTACTCATGGTCTCTCCTTCGTCCTACAGGTCGAGGGCCGGCGTCAGATCCCGGTCGCGGTCCAGCGCGGGGGTCTGCTCGTGGGAGGGGGCCGACGCCGCCTCATAGTAGTCGGCCGGGTTGGTGATCTCGACGCCGGACAACTCGGGATGCGCTTCCGCGTAGGCGGTGAGCAGGACGGGATCGGTCACCTCGTACATCTGGCCCTCGCCCACGGCGGGGCCGGTCTGCTCCCAGGCGTACACGGTCGGTCCCTCCTCTGTCGGAGTCAGCCGGTCGGGGGCGAGCGCGGCGGGGGCCTGGTCCACCCACACCTCATAGGGCGGGTCGATGCCCTGGGCCAGCGCGCTCTCGATTGTGGCGATCTCGGCCGGGTCGATGATTGGTTGCCAGCGATAGTCGTCCGGGCCATAACCGTCTGGTTCCCGCGTGTAGTACGTCACCTCCTGGTCGCTCTGGTCGAGGCCAGGGTCCGACGGTAGCGTGTCGATCGCGAGAGCCGGCCCCTCGGGACCGCCGGCGCGCGTCCCGTCGTCGGGGGCGATGTCCCTTTCGTCACGGGCTACGTGTGTCATCGTGCGCTCCTTCGTCGTCGTTGTGTGGTCGGGGGGCGGGTCGCCGCGCGGCAGGTATCAAGCAGTTCGGCCGCGGTCAGGCCCTCCCGCGCGCCCCAGGCGAGCAGGCGCTGCACGGGCTCCCACGTCAACGGGGCGACGAGGGTCCGCAGCGTGACGGGCGGCGCGGCGTCGGCGCGCCTGATGAGGGCCGTGTCAGGGGGTGGCGCGTCCTGCACGGCGAGCACACGCCCCTGGCCATCGCTGGTGTACGTGAGCCGTGCCCCGGCCGGCCGGGCACGGCCCCTGTGTCTACGGCTAGCGGTTTTACCCATCGGGGTATCCCTCCTTACAGGCCAATCAGATGCGCGATCCAGTGCGGCGTGCGGGGCCGCGGGAAGCGCCCGGTGACGTCAGCGCGCAGGTCGTCCAGGTCGCGCGCGAGGGCGTCCACCCGCTCGGAGAGGGCGGCGGCCCGCGCCGTTGCGGCCCGATCGCGCAGGAGCAGCGCGTGGGCGGCTGTCACCGCCATCTGGATCTCGGTGGTCGCATCCCGGACGCGTGCGAGGCGCTGGTGCGCCTCCCCGATCCGCGCGTGGGTGGCGTACGGATTGACGAGCCTCTCCGCCGCGTCGTCGCACCACGGGCAGGTCTCTCCCGACTCCTCGCCTCGCACACGTTCGACAGACTCCATCAGCGTGCTCCTCCCGTCCGTCTACTCCACACGTCCATCACGCGGCGGTCCCGTCGCCGTTGAGCGCCCGGATCTCGGCCGCACGCACGTCCCCGCGCTCGCGCACGAGGGCGTAGTGCGGGGGCCGCAGCTCCACGCTTGTCGTCGTCCCGTGCCCTGGCCAGCGGGTCCGCACGGCCGCGCCGGCGAGCAGCACATGGACGTGCGGATCGTCGGTGTTACGGTGGACGGCCGCCACCCACACGAGCTGCTGGCCCCGGTCGTGGCCCAGGTCCATCAGGAGCAGCCGTGTCCAGGTGCGCAGGTCGATGGGGCGGATCACCCCCGCGCGTCGCCCCGGCGAGAGGACGAGCCGGTGGAACACGACTTTAGGGCCAATCGCGGCCGTCAGGAGGGCGCGCGCGGTCGCGCGGTCGGCCACGTCGCCGTGGGCGTCGAACAGCGTCCGCTCCTCGCGCGCCTCGCCGGGACGGAAGCTGCCTTTGAGGTGGTCCACCTGGTCCTCGATCTTCTGCGCGGCCCATGGCCCGGTCGGCACATAGCGGCCCTCCACGAACGTCCGCGTCGGCGTCGTCATCACGCCACCTGTTCCGCGCCCACGCGGATGTGCAGACGCGCGCCCTCGCCCGCCGCGCGCGCCGCCGTGGCGCGCTCCTCGGCCGCGGCCTCGATCCGCTCGGCCACGTCCGGCCCGTAGTCGTTGCTCAGGTGGGCGAAGCCTTCCAGGCGGGCCACCGTCGCCTCGTGGTGGATCGCCGCCAGTTCCGCGCCGAACGGCTGCACGACGACGGCGCGCAGCAGTTCCTCCACTTTCCGGCCTACGGCCGCCTCGATCGCCGGGACCGCCAGCGTACCCGCGCTCTGCGCCGAGGTGGCGACCGCGCCGCGCTGGATCAGGTCGTCGGCCGCCGCCGAGACCGAGAGGCCCGCGCGCTTGGCGTGCTCCGCGACCGCTTGCACTGTTTCGTCGGCGAGGTAGTACCCCGTCCGCTTCTTCTCGCCCTTCTCGTCCGCCATAATAAGTGCCGCTCCTTTCTCCGTGTCCTCTCGTCCGCGTCGTGCGTCCTGGCGGCGCGCTACGCCGCCTCAGCGCGGCGCAGCAACCCCGCGCCCGTGGTGACGACCGTGGCGACCGCGCCCGTCACCCAGCCCGCGCCGCCCGCCCCGAGCAGCAGCAGCAGGCCGCCCGTGGCCGCGCCCCACGTCACCCCGAACGACACCGCAGCGCGCCACGGGACCGCGCGGCGCGGCTGGTGGGGGGCAGCGCGGCGAGCATCTGGCGGGCGTCCTCGCCGCGCGGGGTGATGCGAACGTGCCTGCGGGGCGCGTGCGGGTTCACAGTCGGATCGGGCCGTTCCCCGGTCTCGACCACCAACCCATCGGCGAGCAGGCCGTCGAGGGCGCGGTAGGCCGTCCCGGTCCCGAAGCGCACCGCGCCGTTATGGGCCGCGCGCACATCCGTGATGAGGCCGTAGGCGTGGTGCTCCGCGCCGTCGGCGAGGGCGCACAGCACGTCGTACTGCCGCTGCTGGGCGGTGGTGCGGCAGGGCAGGGGCAGCAGCCCCGGTGTGCGCAGTGCCTCCGCTCCCTGGGGCGTGATGCGGTAGTAGTCGCGCGGTTCGTCGCCCAGCGCCGGGTCGGGCCGCGCGGCGGCCTCCGCGACGAAGCCGTTGGTGAGCAGGCGGCGCAGGGTGACGTAGAGCCCGGTCGGGCCGAGGGGGGCCGCTCCTGGCATACTCCCCACAGCGTGCATGAGGGCGTGCCCATGGCGCTCCTGGCCGTCGGCAAGTACGCGCAGCACGTCGTACTGGCGGTGGGGCGGGCCGAGGTCGTCGGACGACGGCGGCGGGGCGAGCGGGGGGAGCGGCGTCCCCGGCCGGGCGAGCAGAGCCAGGCCGCGCGGGGTGATGCGGTAGTAGCGCCGGCGCTCATCCTCTACCGCGGGGTCGGGCCGCCGGTCCGTCTGGACGATCAGGCCGTCCTCTAGCATGTGTCCGATGGCGCGGTAGAGCACGCCGGGTCCGAGCATAACGTTCCCGGAGGTGTGTTCCTCGACGGCCTCCATGAGAGCGTAGCCGTGGCGCTCCTCCCCGTCGGCGAGCGCCCGCAGGATGTCGTGGTAGCGATCCGTCATGGACATGTCTCCTACCCTTCCCTTTCTTTCGTACGGGAGGCCGGCCGGGGTCCTCTCTCCCGGCCGGCGCTCCTCTCTCGTTACCGCTGCGGCGTTTGGATTGGCTGCTCGAACACGTAGAGCAACCGCCCCGATGTCCCGAGCGACATCTTGGCGATGACGGGTGGGCCAATCAAGCGCCACCCCTGCTGGCCCAACTCGTTCAGGCGTGCCGGCTGACAATTGAACTCCTGCAGGTAGGCCCACTTCTGCGGAGCTTCCACGACCATCGAGATGCGCGGGCGTTGGGCGTCAGTTTGGTTAGCGGACATTGGTCTTCCCTTTCTCTTTCTCCGGCGTGGCGGGTTCTAGGCGCCGAGCGAGGGCACGGAAGAGGCGGCCCTGCCACGTCAATCCCCTGCGTGTGCTCTCCCGCTTGGCGTAGGACAGCAAGAGCCGCCCCAGCAGCCGGCCTTGCGGCGCGAGCGCACCGGAAAGGGTCAGTATCACGATGGCACCGATGAGCAGCAGGGCATCGCGGGCGAGGCCCAGGAGGGGATGCCCGACGGCGTGGACCGCCAGGACCGTCCCCGCGAGGACGAGGACTGCGGCGAGCCGCAGCACGAGGCCCAGCGCCGGCGACATGTCGATCTGGCGCAAGTCGTCCGTCGAACGGCGCACCGTCCTGGGCACGGCCAGGACGAATAGACCCCTGCCTGTCGCGCGCGCCGCTCGCTTGATCCCGCTCGTCACGTTCATTCGATCAGCCCCCATTCTGCGTTAATGGGCGGGGCGATCGACGCGATCTCTGTGACGCTGGCGTTAGGCATCTCCGTCACCGTGGGCATGGAGGGCAAACCGCCGCCCGCGGCTGTTACTTCGCCACCCGCCGCGACGGCCGTGCCGGCGGCCCCCCCTGTGGCGGCTGCCAGGCCCATGCGGGCGGCAGTCCCGAGCATGGGCACGTTGCCGATGCCCAGAGCGCGCGAGGCCCCACCGCCAAGCAGGGCGTCACCCAGGCGCGGCGCCCCGTAGAGCACGAGGCCGCCGGCGAGCGCCGCGGCGAGCGATTGTAGGCCGCCGGTGTGGGCGAACACGGCGAGCATCGCGCGTACGGCCACGAGTGCGACAGCGTAGGACACGCCCCACAACGTGAGACTGAACCACAGCCGCGCCCAGGCCACGGCCACGGAGCGCGTCAGGGGCGTGACCATGCAGATCGCGCACACGGGCGTCGCCATGTACACCGCCGCGCCGTACATGGTCCCGATGGTGCGCGTGATGGCGATGAGCACCAGCAGCGCGAAGAAGGCGACGACGAAGCCCGCGATCACGCCCATGAACACAGGATTGACGGTGATAACAGAGATGAGGTCGCCGCTGATGAGGCGCGTCACGAGCAAGCCGATGGTGGCCCCACCCTGGTTGTTCGGGTCGGCCAGGATCTGCCCCGACGCGTCATTGACGGCCACGATGTAGAGGTGCATCAGGCGCGGCAGCGACAGGGTGAGGGCGAGGCCCAGCCCGCCCTCGACCATCTGCGTGGCCGCCTCCCCGCCCGGCCCCAAGCCCAGCCGCCGCGCGTACCAGGCGGTCGCCCCGGCCACGAAGAGCAGGCCGAACAGGTCGCGCGCGAGCTGCTGCATCGTACCGAAGACGGGCTGCAACTCCGCGATCTGCGTGTAGTCCTGCTGGGTCGTCAGGTCGGTCGCGACCTGCCGCCCGATGGCATCGGCCCCCGCCGTCGCTCCGTGGGCGAGCCAGGAGCCGAGCGTGCCGAAGGGGTCGAGGCAGACCGTCCAGTTGATGAAGGGGACGGTGAAGCCCACGCCGCCGCAGGCGGGCGGGGGCGGCGGCGGCGGGTCCACCGTGAACGAGGCGGAGGTGGAGAGCGTGGGAGCGGTCCCCGCCGCGTCGAGGCGGTGCGTGCCGACGCCGGGCGTCGGGTCGATGCCCAGCACGATGTCGAACGAGGTAGCACCGTTGGCGTCGGCGGCGTGCGCGCCCAGGGCGGTCCCGCCGACCTTATCCCAGGCGAGGGTCACGCCCTGGTTGGGCGCGAAGCCGGTCACGTCGGCGGTGAGCACCGTGCCGGTCACGACGCGCGCGTGCGTGAGCGAGAGTGTGACGTGGGGGTGGTACACGGGCGCGGGCGGAGTGGCCACGGTGAAGGCGGCGCCGGCGGTGGTATGGCGCGGGCCGACGGCGCGCACCTCGTGCGGCCCGTCGGCGGCGGCGTGGGGGACGGCCGTGCGCAGGGAGAGGTACCCTCCGTCGTCGGTCGTGCCGCGCGTCAGATAGGCGCCGTCCCAGTAGACCGTGACCTGCCCGGTGGGGGGGAAATCGCTGGCCACGGCGATGAGCGCCGCGCCGGCCGCGCCCCCCGGCGCGGAGAGTTGGAGCGTGGGGTGGTACGTCGGTGTCGGGGTGGGCGGCGGCGGCGCCGACGCGGCGTGCACGCGGGCCGTCCCGGCGCTTCCCAGGGTCCCCATGATCCCGAGGACAAGCAGCAGAAGCACGGCGACGGCGGTGAGGAGGACGATCACGTGGCGCATGGCGCCTCCTTGTCTCTTGATCAGCGGGCGGCGGTCCATGCCGCACCTCCCGCCCCAGTTAGCGCGGCCGCTCGGTCATCGTCGCCGGCAGGAGCCACGGTGGGGGCCACGGCGGGGGCCAGGCGCGCGGCGTCGACCTCCTCGGGGGTGGCCCCCTCGGCCAGTAAGCACACCGCCTGGTACACCTCCTCGCCGGTCGGCCGCTCCGGGTCGGCGGCCACGGCGCGCACCATCCGCACCCGCATCTCCTTGTCGTCGGGGTCGGAGGCGAACAGCCACGCCTCCTCGGGCGAGGAGGGCACGTTGACCACCCCCCGCGCCGGCCGGCTGGCCGTCTTGGTGGTGCGGATCATGAACATCTGCGCGTACTCCAGCCGTTTCTTGTCGGCGGCCTCCTTGCCGGCGAGGTCGCCGATCCGCGCGGCCTCGCCCTCGGTCAGGCGCAGCTTGCCCGCGATCCACTGCCGCGGATCGACGCCCGACTCGTCATTGGTGTCATGCATGTTAAAGATAAAGTGCAAACTCGTCTGGTCGAAGTAGCCGGCGGCGGCGGCGTTGCTGGTCAGGTCCGACAATTTCTGGCTCACGAACAGGGGGACCATGCCAGAGTGGCGCCCGGTCCGCCCGATGCCGGCCACCCACTCCTGGCCGGCCTGGTGGCGCAGGATGCTCCAGCCCTCGTCGATGGCCAACAGGTGCTGTACGGTGCCGCGCCCGGAGCGGCGGCCCCACGCCTGGGCCAGGGCATCGCGGCGGTCGGCGATGTCGGTCATGGCAAACATCACGAAGGCGTAGATGGGCGTGGTCGTGCCCAGGTCCTTCGGGTCGATGTGGAAGGCGAGGAGCCGGGTGTCGAACGGGAAGCTGGTGGGGCGGTCCACCAGGGGGGCGTAGCGGCCGCCGCGTACGTACGGAGTCAGCTCGGCGGCCACCTCCTTGTACAGGCGGCGATCCTCGTGGTCCTGCTCCGGCTGGCGGGCCTGCGCCTCTAGCCACGCCACCAGGTCGCGCTCCAGGGGTGGATTGGCCGCCGTGCGCAACGGACGCGGCGTGCCGTCGGGGTTGCGCCCCGCGTCGGTCTCGTCGCGGTGGCCGGCGTAGACGGCGGCCACGCCCGCGTCGATGAGCCCGCGCACGCGCCCGGTGATGGCCTTGCCGCTCTCGGCCAACAAGACTTCGTGCGCCTTGCCGACGAAGTAGAGGCGCGCGGCGC
>JAABUQ010003748.1_pt1 | contig 27117 bp, 23 predicted proteins | sample 5560001 | NCBI WGS metagenome assembly JAABUQ01 (sample SAMN10711888, study PRJNA513371) | rock metagenome | isolation source: Antarctica rocks | place: Antarctica: Victoria Land, Finger Mt nord | collected 2015-12-18 | reverse complement strand
GCCGCCAGGACGCAGCGGTGTCCGCTGTCGAGGAGCGCGATGGCGCCCGGTTCTACGTGACTCGCACCTCGCCGCTGCGTCCCATCGCGCTCGAGCGCGCGCCGGGCCTGAAGGCGCTGCGTCCCCAGGAGCTCGGCCGCGCGGCGCGATGACCGCGGGCGGGGCAGGCGCAGCGGCCGCTCTGACGCCCGTGGATGTGCTCGTGGTCTCGCTGGGAGCCACGGGCGGACTGCGCGAAGCCGACGCTCAGCTGGCCAGATCGCTGCGTCGCGCGGGGGCGAATGTCGAGCTGGTGACCGCCGCGCGACCGCGCGAGGTGCGCACGTTTGCCGCGACCGACCTGAGCTGGGCGCTGGCTGCGCGCCGCGCGGCCGCGCAGGCCCTCAGGCTACGACCGGCCCGTGCGGTGATCTACTCCACCATCACGGCCGCGCTGCTCTGGCCCCGCCGCGGGGCGATCCGCTTCGACGCACTGGCCGCGGCCAACCGCCCGGGTCGCCACGGCATCTGGCAGCGTCCGCTGGAGCGCCGGCGCCTGGCCCAGGCCGGGTTGTGGGTGCCCTGCAGTCCCGGTGCCCTCAGTGAGGTGGGTAGAGACCCCCACGATCGGCGTGCCGTGGTGGTTCCCATCGCCGTGGCGCGCTCCGGTCCGCTGCCCGGATCGCGAGACATCGCCGCCATGACCTACGTGGCCAACTTTCATAAGAAGGGGGTCGACCGCCTGCTCGAGGCCTGGGCGCGCGCGCGACGCCCGGGTGAGGAACTGCTGCTGGCCGGGGCCGAGATGAGCGTGCGCGAGGAGGGGGTGCGCGCGGTCGGGCGCCTGGGCGCGACCGAGTACCGGGCGCTGTTGCGGCGCACGCGCGTGTTCGCCGCCGCCGCGCGTCGCGAGGACTACGGCATGGCCCAGCTCGAAGCGCTGGCCGACGGCTGCCAGCTGGTGACCGTGCCCTCACCGGGCCCCTACGCCGCCCTCCCCCTGGCCCGGACGCTTGACCCGCGACTGGTGGGCGAGGACCTGGCCGGCGCACTGCGGTGCGCGCTGGACGCGCCCCTCGATGGCTACGTGACGCGCGCCGCCGAGCTGCTGCGTCCCTACGCGACCGAACAGGTGGATCGCCGGGTGGCCGGCGAGCTGCTGCCGCGCCTGCTCGACGGCTAGGCGGCCGCCGCGAGACCGGCGAGGTCGATGCCGATGACCTTCAGGCGGCGGTTGAGAGCGTTGAAGGCAAAGGTGTTGGTCTCCTGCATGGTGTAGTCAAGGATCCGGTAGTTGTTGGGGTCGGCGCCCGGGGGTACCAGCACCCCGGCGGCGAGCGGGATCAGCTCGGCCAGGCGCTCGGTGATGCGCCGGCGCAGGCCGGGGTCCTTGGCCTTCTCGCGCAGCAGCCAGGTGCCGTAGGCCACGTGTCGGTGCTCGTCCCGAGAGATGTGGCGAAAGCCCTCCACCCACCCGGGCAGGATGCCGTAACGCTCCATGAAGTCGGTGAGGAAGTACTGCCCGGTCAGGGCCAGGGTGCCCTCGATGATCATGTGGTACAGCGTCACGAAGTCGACCTTGGCCTCGGCGTCGCTGGGGTCGGCGACCAGGCGCCGGCCGGACTCCACCAGCACCACGTCGAAGAGCTCGACGAAGGCCGGGTTCAGATCGCGCCTCGCCGCCTCCAGGCGCTGTTCGAAGCTTCCGTCGATGCCCACGACCTGCTCGTAAAAGCGGTTGAAGTGCTGGGCGTGCCGGGCCTCGTCGACCTGCTGAGTGGTCAGGAAAGCCTCCTCGTCCTGGCTCTCATAGGCCATCACGAGGCCGGCGAACTGCGTGGTCACGCGCTCCTCGCCGATGAAGAACGAGGACAGGTTCCAGCTCAGACGATCGCGTCGGTGGCTGTCCATCGCCTCCCAGTCGCGCCTGTCCTGGGAGAAGTCGATGGCGTGCGCCTGCCAGTGCTGGCGCTCCCACAGCTCGTACAGCTGCCCCGGGCCCATCAGGTTAACCGAGGACAGCTTGGATTCGTCACTGATCGTCCCGACGTCTCCCTGGCTGGTGATGTCAAGCAGGCTGGGCAATGGGTCTCCTAGGGGACGGGGGCAACTTGCCAGCCTAGGATAATATTGACGCCGGGTCAATAGTGATGGGCGCCACATGGGAACAATCGTCTCGTGGCGTTTACCGACTCCTCTCCGGCGACACCTGGCGTGCCGCCGCTCAGAAGGCGGCGGCGCTCGCGCGAGGCGGCCCGCGGCGAGATCGTGGCGGCCGCGGAGGCCTTCCTGGTTACTCGGCCCTTCCGCGAGCTGAGCGTTGAGGAGGTCATGGCCGATACGAGCATGTCGCGTTCGTCGTTCTACGTGTACTTCCGCGATCGCCACGAACTGCTGCTGAGCATCGTGCAGGAGATCGGCGGCCAGCTCTTCGAGCAGGTGCAGCCCTGGCTGGCGGGAGGAGTCGAGCCGCGGGCGGAGATGACCCGTGCCCTGAGGGGCGTGGTGCGCGTCTACGCCGAGCACGGCCCCGTCATGCGCGCCATCAGCGACGCGTCGAGCAGCGATCCGTTGGTTGAGGCCGTCTACCACGGTTTGGTCGACGATTTCGTACGCGCCGTGCGCGCGCGGGTCACCGAGCACCCCCAGGATGATCGGGCTCGCACCCCTGAGGATCCCGATGATGTCGTCTACGCGCTGGTGTGGATGACCGAGCGCTACCTGAGCCGGTCCCTGGGCTCCTCCACGCCGCGCGTGGAGTGCGAGCGAGCCGCGAGTACGCTGCAGGACGTCTGGTTCCAAGTGCTCTACCGCTAGAGCCGTCGACGTTTGCGCAGCGCGTCAAATTCAGCCCACGAGCGCGTGTTGGCCACGTCGGTGGCGCTCAGCCAGGCGCGCCGGGCGGTCGCCACACCCCAGCGCATAACGGCCAGGGTGTGTACCCGGTGCGCGTCGGAGTCGATCAGGATGCGCACCCCGGCGGCCGCCGCCGCACGGGCATGTACGTCGTTGAGGTCGCGCCGATCCGGGTTGCCGTTTATCTCCAGCATGGTGCCGCTGCGCACCGCCGCCGCGATCACCGTCTCCAGGTCGATGGCGTAGGGCTCACGCCGCTCGATGAGCCGCCCCGTGGGGTGGCCGATGACGTCGACGAGTGGATGCTCGACGGCGCGCACGACACGCTCGGTCATGGCCGCCTCGCCGGCGCCGAACGCCGTGTGCACGCTGGCCACCACCCAGTCCAGCTCGGCCAGCAGGTCGTCCTCGTAGTCCAGGCTGCCGTCGGGCAGCACATTGACCTCGCTGCCGGCCAGGACCCGGATGCCCTCCAACCGTGCGTCGACCTCGTGCACGCGCTCGATCTGACGGCGCAGCTGCTCGGGAGAGACATCGTTTCCGAAACCGTGCGAGGCCGAGTGGTCGGTGATGGCCAGGTACTCATAGCCACGCTCGCGAGCCGCCACGGCCATCTCCTCGATCGTGTTGTGCCCGTCGGAGGCGATCGTGTGGCAGTGCAGGTCACCGCGGATGTCGCGCAGCTCCACCAGCCGGGGGAGGCCGGCGCCGTCGGAGATCGAGGCGGCCTGCAGCTCACCGCGGTCCTCACGCAGCTCGGGCTCGATCCAGGCCAGACCGAGGTGTGCGTAGACCTCCTCTTCGGTGGCGCAGCGGTGCACGCGAGATTCGCCGTCGCGCGCGATGCCGTACTCAGAGACGTGCAGCCCGCGGCGCACCGCGGCCTCGCGCAGGCTGGCGTTGTGGCGCCCGGAGCCGGTGAGATGCGCAAGCAGGTTGCCGAACCGGTCCGGGGTGACCACCCGCAGGTCCACGCGCACACCCGTGTGGGTGCGTGCGCGAGCTCCGGACTGTGCCGTCGAGGACACGCTCTCGATCAGATCGAGCTCGCCCAGCGCACCCGCGAGCTGCGCCGGCCGCCGGCCGGCGGCGACCAGGTCCAAGTCCTTCACGCTGTCGGCCCGTCGGCGCGCCGATCCCGCGACGCACACCCGTGCGTCCTCCTCCCCGCGCTCGGCCAGGGCCGACGCGATCACCTCTGCGGCCGCGAGGGCCCGCGGGAGCAGGATTCGCTCACCTCGGGGCGCTACGTCCACTCCGTCCGCCAGGGCGGCGAGCACACCCTCCTCGAAGCGGGAGCCGAATCCGCGCACGGTGCGCAGGCGCTGGTCAAGCGCGGCCTGGCGCAGGTCCTGCAGCGAGGCGACGCCGAGCTCGTCGTAGAGCAGGCGTGCCCGCTTGGGCCCCAGTCCGGGCAGACGGGTGAGCTCGATCAGACCGGCCGGGAAGCGTGCGCGCAGCTTCTCCGCCGCCGGGATGGTTCCTGTCTGAACCAAGGCCAGGATCTTCTCGGCCAGTGTGGCGCCCACGCCGGGCAGCTCGGTGGCACGGCCCGCGCGGGCCAGCGCCGCCACCGAGGTCGAGGCGTTTCGCACCGAGCGCGACGCGTTGCGGTAGGCCAGCACACGATGGATGACGGCACCGTCGAGCTCGTACAGGTCGCCCAGCTCCTCGAGGGCAGCGGCGATGACGGCGTTGGCAGGATCGGCCATCTGTGGTGGAGGTGGTCTACGGTTTGAGCGGTGGCGCCGAGGCGGATCCCCCGGGCACGGGTTAGGGTAGGCGCCTCGTGACCGGCAAGGCCTGGCTGATCCTCCCCACCTTCGACGAGGCTGAGAACATCGAGGCCATCGTGGGCGCCGCGAACGGCGTGCTCGAGCGCGCCGCGACCGACGGCTTTCGCATCCTGGTGGTCGACGACGGCTCTCCCGACGGCACGGGAGAGATCGCCGATCGTCTCGCCGCCGAGCACGACTGGCTGCAGGTTCTGCATCGCACCGAGCGCGCCGGCCTGGGCCCCGCCTACCTGGCCGGGTTTCGCTACGCGTTGGACAGCGGGGCCGCGTACGTCATGGAGATGGACTGCGACTTCTCGCACGACCCGGCCGATCTCGCCCGGCTGCTGCGGGCCGTGGGCGATGGGGCCGATCTGGCCCTGGGCTCCCGCTATGTGCCGGGCGGCGGCGTCACCGACTGGGGTGCTCTGCGTCGTGTGGTCAGCGAGGGAGGATCGACCTACGCGCGCTGGGTCCTGGGCCTGAAGGTGCGCGACCTCACCGGCGGCTTCAAGTGCTTTCGCCGCGAGGTGCTCGAGGCCATCGACCTCGAGGGAGTGCGTTCTCGGGGCTACGCCTTTCAGGTCGAGCTGACCTACCGCGCTGTGCGAGCGGGCTTTGCCACCGTGGAGGTGCCGATCGTCTTCCGTGACCGCCAGCACGGGCAGAGCAAGATGTCCTGGCGCATCGCCGCCGAGGCGATCTGGCTCGTTCCGCTGCTGCGCTTCGGACGCCGACTGCCCTTCGGGCGCCGACTCTCGCCGCCCGCCCAGCCCCCCGCACGCGAATCGCCGTCGGCTCAGGCCCCCGCGCGCGAGCCGAGCACCTCCGACGGACGTGCCTCCCCGTCTGCGCAATCCACGGGACCCGCCGCTGAACGCCCGTAGCCGCCGGTCGCGCGGCGGGTCGTCAGGGCACACGCCCGAGCCGCACGCTGCTGGGCCCGGCCGAGCCGATCCGGCCGGGCGTGGTCTCGGCGCGCCTTCAGGTACGGCGTCCGAGGGCCGATGGACGCGGGGTGAGCCAGTCGTCCTACATCTTCGTCCACGGGGTGCGCGATACGCGCGCCACCCTGCGCGGCTGGCAGCAGAGTCCGGCCCCGGTCCTGGGCCGGTGGCTTGCGGGCTCCGCGCTCGCCGCGGCCGGCCTGCTGGGCGCGGTGCTGGTCATCTCTCACCTGTTCGGCGGGGCCACGCAGCACATCGTCCTGCGTCCGCCGTTCGTGGTGGGGAACGCTCACGACGTGCTCGGCGTCATGCGCCGCAACCTGCTCGTGCTGGCCCTGCACGCGATGGCCTGCGTCGCCGGCTTCATCGCCGGCAGCTCGCTGCCCCTCCAGGCCGAGGGTCGTCACGGCGTGTCGCTGTGGGTGCATGAACACGGAGGACGCCTGGCCATCATCTTCGTCGTGGCGGCCACGTCCTACTCGTTGGCCACCCAGGCTTACCTGCTGGGCCACCAGCTGGCGGCCACGGCCGGCTTCTTCGGAGTCTCGCCGGGAGTGCTGTTGCTTTCGGTCATGCCCCACGCGGTGTTGGAACTGGTCGCGCTCTTCCTCCCCCTAGCCGCCTGGATCGTGGCCAGTCGCCGCGGGGAATGGGAGCAGCTCCTGGCGGCCACGCTGGTCACGGTGGCCATCGCCCTGCCCGTGCTGGTGGTGGCGGCCCTCGTCGAGGTGTTCGTCTCGCCCCACCTGTTCGTCGCCCTCACCGGCATCCGGGCTGAGGTTCTGCGGTCCTGATAGCGCCGCTGTGGTGGGTCGGAGCGGGCGTACTACACTTTGTATAGTGCAACGAACGAGACGACGCGCAGACAAGGAGACACCATGGCCGCCAACATCACCGAAGTGACCGACGCCAACTTTCAGGCTGAAGTGATCGAGTCCGACCAGCCGGTGCTGGTCGACTTCTGGGCGCCTTGGTGTGGGCCATGTCGCGTGGTGGGCCCCGTCCTCGAGGAGATTGCCGGAGAGCGCCAGGATCTGCGCATCGTCAAGCTCAACGTCGATGACAACCAGCAGACCGCAGCCAACTTCGAGGTCCTCTCGATCCCCACGCTGATCCTCTTCCGCGGCGGTCAAGTGGTCAAGAAGGTCATTGGCGCCTACCCCAAGAAGAAGCTCGAGGCCGAGTTGGAGCCGGCGCTCGCCTGAGCAGGCCCGGTTTGGGCGGCGGTTGGTGTCGCCGGGCCGCCTCGCCGTCGGTGAGATATAACGGCCGCCGGCGCGTCCGTCCGCCCCGCGGTCACCGGCACGCTCGCTTGCGCTTGCGTGCGCGAGCCGGGTGCCGCCGCGTCTGTGCCACCCCTTCGGCCCCGCGGCCGCCGTTGGCCGCGTACAGTGGGTTGGGTGGACGAAGGCCTTCCGATCGCCTATGAGGTGCTGGACGAGGGTATCCCTGTACACGCCTCCGGTGGTGAGCTACTGGGCACGGTCGACCATGTCGTCTCCGCTCCCGCTCAGGACATCTTTCACGGGATCGTGATGCGAAGTGAGGGAGACCGGCGCTTTGTCGCCGCCGACCTCGTCGCCTCGCTGCATGAGCGTGGCGTGGACCTGCGTATCGATGCTGCGGCGGCTGCGGCGCTGCCCAAACCGCACGGCGGGGCGCCGGCGTGGCGCGACCGCGATCCGGGCGCCAAGCCCAGCCGCTGGACGCACATCCTGGACCTGGTGAGCGGCAGGGACTCGCGCGAGCGCAACTGGACGGAGAAGGACTAGAGCACGGGCGCCACGCCGGCGAGGTGGCCACCACCGCGGCCCGCGCCAACGCACCGAAGGTGGAGCTGGTCGTCAGGGCCACCAGCGGGCGGCCTCGGCGCCCGACGGGGGTGCTCCGGCGGCCGGCAGAGCTCGCTCAATGGCGCCGCCGAGGGCCAGCAGCAATGCCTCCGAGCGCGGCGGCCCGGCGAGCTGGACGCCGAGGGGCAGGCCCGTGCTCGAGTCGCGAACGGCCGGGACCGCGAGCACGGGACCGCCCGTCTGTGAAAGCGGGACGACCTGGCGCAGGAGATTCGCGCGATCACCGGCGGCGTCCCCGTCGCGCCGGGGAGCCACGCTGTCGGTGGTTATGGTCAGCAGCGCGTCGGCGCCGACCCCTCTCATCTGGGCGAAGAGCTCGCCCACGAGCTCGCGGCGCACCCGCTGGGCTTCCAGGTAGCTCCACGCGCTGATCTGTCGGCCGCGCTCGATCCGCTCGCGGACCTCCGGTGCGTACTCCTGTCGGGGCCACCGGTGAGCGTGGGTCGCGGCGGCTTCGCTGAGCTGCACGATCGTATGGAGCGTCCCCGCGTCGCGGAAGAGTCGCGGCTGGAGGGTGACCATCCGTGCGCCCGCCTGCCGGAGTACGTCGACGGCGGCGCACAGGGCCGGACGGTCCTCCCGATGTCCGACCACCACTACGGTCACGCCCGCGACGGGCCGCTGCGGCGCGGAGCGCAGCGCCGCGTCACCTGTCAGCACCGCCTGGAGCGCGACGACGCCGGCGATCGAGCCGGCGATGGGTCCGACCACGTCGTAGGTCGGCGCGAGCGCCACGCACCCGGTGGTCGACACGGCCCCGTGGGTGGGGCGCAGCGCCACGACCCCGCACAGTGCGGCGGGCACTCGCAGCGATCCCCTGGTGTCCGTGCCCAGGCCGGCGGCCACCAGCCCGGCGGCAACCGCCGCCGCGGGACCCGAGGAGGACCCGCCCGGCAGGCGCTCAGGGTCCTCCGGGTGACGACAGGGCGCCCGATGGGGATTGCGTCCATCGATGCCGAGCGCCCACTCATTGGCGTGCCCCTTGGCGACCACCACCGCCCCGGCCCGGCGCAGGGTTCCCACGCTCGCCGCGTCCTCGAGGGGCCGCCGCACCCAGCCCACGGAGCCGGCGGTCGTCGGCACCCCGCCAACATCGAGTACGTCCTTGACGATGAGGGGGACGTGCGCGAGTGCTCCCTCCACCGCCGCGCATGCATGTCCTTCCACGACGTGTTCCACCGCACCCAGCTCGAGCGCGAGGGCGCCGCGAAGCCGGCCCCGAGCCGCCTGCGCCGCGGCCGCGGCCTCAGCGCCTATGCGCATGCCTGCCAGAGGCGCGGATCGCCATCGGGATGCGGCGCGCAGCCAAGTCAGTCCTGGCGCTAGGCGCGCCGCAGGGCGATCCTGAGCTGGCGGTCGGCGATCTGCACGGCCTCGCCGTCGCCGTCGCCGTCGTAGGCCACGGCCACGGCCAGGGTCTCGCCGCTCACGTACGCCTCGTGCTCGCGGGTGGCTCCGAGCAACAGCGCATCACCCCCGAGGCGCAGGTGGATGCGGTCCTCGACCGCCAGGCCGGCCAGCTTGCGGGCGTTCTGCACGGCGTGTACGACCTCGCGGGCGAGGCCCTCGCGCCGCAGGTCGTCGGTGAGGTGCAGGTCGAGCGCGACCGCGTGTCCACCCTCGCGCTCGACGCTGTAGCCCTCCAGAGGGCTCATGCTCAGCAGCAGATCCGTGGGAGCCAGCGCATGTTCGCGCCCGGAGACGCTGACCCCCACCTCGGTTCCCGCACGCACGGCTGCGGCGACGTGTGCTGGGTTCAGGGCGGCGACGGCCGCGGCCACCTGCGGCATGTCCGAACCGAAGCGGGGTCCCAGCGTCCTGTAGTTCGGCTTGACCTCGTGGTGGCCGAGCTCCTCCGCCCCGGCGACGAAGCGCACCCGGCGCACGTTGAGCTCGTCGCGGACCACGTCGACCAGACGCTCGATCGACCGCTGCTCGGCGCCCGCGGCCACGACCACGGCCTCCTGGAGAGGTTGGCGCACCTTGATCTTGGCCTGTCCGCGTGCGCCGAGGCCCAGGCGGACGGTCTCGCGTGCGGTGGACATGTCCCGCTCCAGGCGCTCGTCGCGCTGAGGCAGGTCGGCGGCGCTGGGAAAGTCGCATAGGTGAACGGAATCCCGCTCGCCGTCGAGGTTGTCGTAGATCTCGTCGGCCAGGAAGGGGCAGAAGGGCGCGAGCAGCTTGCTCGTGGTCACCAGGCACTCCCGCAGGGTCTCCAATGCGTGCCGGTCGCCTGCCCAGACCCGCGATCGCGAGCGCCGCACGTACCAGTTGGACAGCTCATCGACCCAGTCGGCGATCGCGCGACCGGCGGCGGTGGCGTCGTAGGCGTCCAGGCGCTCAGCCACCGTCAGCGCGGTGGCCGCCAGGCGCGAGCGCGCCCAACGGTCCAGGTCCGCGCTGGCGCCGGATATCCTGGTCTCCGCCACGCGCGTCGACGTGCCGGGCTCCAGGGAGGCGTACAGCGCGTAGAAGTAGTAGGTGCTCCACAGCTGCTTGAGAAACAGGCGCACGCCTTGTCCCACCGTCTCCAGCGAGAAGCGGTAGCCGTCCCAGGGTTGCTTTGAGGTGAAGAAGTACCAACGCAGGGCGTCAGCGCCGAAGCGGTCGAGCACGGTCCAGGGCTCGACGGTGTTGCCGCGCGACTTGGACATCTTCTGTCCCTCGCCGTCCACGATCAGGCCAAGACAGACCACGTTCGCGTACGGCGCCCGATCGAAGAGCAGGGTGGAGATGGCCAGCAGCGAGTAGAACCAGCCGCGGGTCTGGTCCAGCGCCTCGCACACGAAGTCAGCCGGGAACTGCTCCTCGAAGTGCTCCTTGCCCCCCTCGAACGGGGCGTGGTGCTGGGCGAAGGGCATGGCGCCCGAGTCAAACCACACGTCGATGACCTCGGGCACGCGCCGCATGGGTTGGCTGCAGCGCGGGCACGGGAAGGCGACCTCGTCCACCCACGGCCGGTGAGCGTCCGCGAGCACCGTGCCCGAGCGCTCGTTCAGCTCCGCGAAGGAGCCCACCACGTGCACATGGCCCTCCGAACAGCGCCACACCGGAAGCGGAGTGCCCCAATAGCGCTCGCGCGAGAGGGCCCAGTCGACGTTGTTCTCCAGCCAGTCCCCGAACCGCCCGTGCTTGATGTGGGCGGGATGCCAGTGCACGGTCTCGTTGGCCGCCAGCAGACGTTCACGGATGCGGCTGGTGGCGATGTACCAAGAGGGCTTGGCGTAGTACAGCAGCGGCGTGCCACAGCGCCAGCAGTGCGGGTAGGAGTGCTCGTAGAGGGAGGCGCGCAGCAGCCGACCGCGCTCGCGCAGCGACTCGATCAGGTCAGCGTCGGCGTCCTTGACGAAGCGTCCCGCGTACGGCCCGATGCGCTCGTCGTACGTTCCGTCGGCCCGCACGGGGTTGATCACGGCGAGGCCGTTCTCGAGGCCCAGGCGGTAATCGTCCTCGCCGAAGGCGATGGCGGCGTGCACCAGGCCGGTGCCGTCCTGGGCGGTCACGAAGTCGCCCGCGAGCACGGTGTGACCGCGCTCCCCGTAGTCGCGCCCGGCGATGAAGTCAAACGGGGGCTCGTACGCGGTGCCGAGCAGCTGGCGCCCGGCGAACCGGTCGAGAACCTGGGCGTCTGTCCCGAGGACGCGCTCGACCAGAGCGCCGGCGAGAACCACCGCCCGAGCTTCGCCCGGCGCGCGCGCCCGCACGTACTCGAGCTCGGGGTCCACCGCCACCGCGGCGTTTGAGACCAGCGTCCACGGCGTGGTCGTCCACACGACCAGCTCGTCGCCCTCGCGCAGCGGAGCTCGCGGTGCGGCGGCGTCGGGACGGGTGGTGATGGGCAGACGCACGTAGACCGAGGGGTCCTGCACGTCGCGGTAGCCCTGAGCCACCTCGTGGGAGGAGAGCGCGGTGCCGCAGCGCGGGCAGTAGGGCACCACCTTGTGGCCCTCGTAGAGCAGTCCCCGCTCGTGGATCTGGGCCAGCGCCCACCACACCGACTCGATGTAGTCCCCGTCCAGGGTGCGGTAGGCGTGATCGAGATCGAGCCAGAAACCGATCCGTTCGGTGAGGCGATCCCACTCCTGCAGGTGACTGAACACCGAATCGCGGCAGCGCCGGTTGAACTCGGCGATGCCAAAGGCCTCGATCTCCGCCTTGGTGCGGATGCCCAGCTCCTGCTCGACGGCGATCTCCACCGGCAGTCCGTGACAGTCCCAACCTCCCTTGCGCTCCACGTGGAAGCCGCGCATCGTCTTGTAGCGCGGGTAGATGTCCTTGAACACCCGGGAGAGCACGTGATGGGTGCCGGGAGGCCCGTTGGCCGTGGGCGGCCCCTCGTAGAACACCCAGGGCGGGGCGCCCTCCCGGTCGGCAAGGGATCGGGCGAAGATGCGCCGCTCGCGCCAGCGCTCGAGGACGGCGAGCTCCAGCGACGGCAGGTGCTGTTGGGGATCGACCACGCGACGCGGCGCCGGCTCTCGTGTGGGGGCGGACACGGGCCGCATTCTAGGTGCGCCACCCTGGTCGCCCAGGAGCTCCTGGTCCCTACACCGCCAGCTTGCGGCAGATCCGGGCCAGCGATCGCTTCTCGTGCTCGTCGAGCACGGCGAACGCGTCACGTACACGCCCGGTGTGGTCGGGAAACAGACTCTCGACCGCGCGGCGCCCGCTCTCGGTGAGGGCGACCGTCGCTGTTCGCCGGTCCTTCGGGCCGCGGCGGCGGATGACCAGGCCGGCGTTGTGCAGCGTGGTAACCACCTCCGTGGCGTTGGCTTTCGACGCGCGCAGGCGGCCGCGCAGCGCGCTCAGGGGAAGCTCGCCTCCGGCGGTGGTCAGCACCACGAGCATCGAGAAGCCCGAGGCCGAAAGGCCCTGGCGCTGTAGGTCGGCCGACAGGCGTCGACGTACTGCCGTCTCGGCCCGCAACAGGCCTTCCAGGGCGCGGTGGGCCAGGGGATCGTCGGGCCGCAGGGCCATGCTCGCCACCCGAAGCTAGTGGCGGGTGCGGACGGGGTCACGGCGCCGGCGGTCAGGGGGCAATGCCTTGGGGCCCGCCGACCGAGGCGGCACGCCCTCCAAGCGCAGGCGCGCTAGGCCCCGGCCGCCGCCAGGCGGCGCGGGAGGGGGTCTAGTAGTAGGCGCTCGCGCAGGACGCCCAGAGCGTCGAGCGGGCTGGGGCCGAGCCGCTGCACGGTGCTGGCGCCGCTGTCGGGCAGCGCGCCGCGATAGTCAAACACCCGTGTGGCCACACCCGCCTGGCGCGTGGTGTAAACCAGGCGGCCCAGCGCGTCCAGGCTCGCTCGACGGCCGCTGAGGACCACGGCGCTGGGAGTCAACGCGCGCAGCGCGCGCGCCATCCGCGCCGGCTCCAGGGTGATGGGCAGGGTCAACGCGCGCAGCCCGGCGCGCCGCAGAAACAGCTCGAGCGCCTGCAGGTGCAGGCTGTCCATGTCGGTTGGCCGACTGGCGTCGAACATGAGCACGCCCTGCTCTCTGGTGGCCGGTGGCGCGACACGCTGGGCGGCGGCCAGCCAGCCGGTGGCGTGGCGCCACGCGAAGCCGTACTCGGGTGAGCAGTCGTCTGCGTCGGCGAGCTCCTGGGCCGCGGGCAGCAGCAGGGTCTCCACGGTGCGCTCAACCGAGCGCACCGACAGGCTCTCCTCCAGCAGCGCGTCGGCCTGCTGCTGGTCGAAGAGGGCCAGGGCGGCGCGCAGGCGGCTGGGGGTGGCCAGCCCCTGACCGCGCTCACGGGCGATCGAAACGGCCGAAGAGATGTTGTGGGTCTCGTCGAAGGCCTGGCGCAGTGCCTGGATCTCTCCCAGGTCGAACTGGCGATGGCCGCCCTCGGTGCGACGCGGCATCGGATATCCGAAGCGGCGCTCCCAGCTGCGCAGCGTATTGGGACTGACGCCGAGCATGGCCGCGGCGGCGTTGGTGCGTACGGCACTCACGACTTCCAATGTCGAACATTGAGCTTCTGGCTACAAGCGCCGCAAGGGAGCCTGCACGCGGCCAGATGACGTGCAGGCGCAGGACTCGCGCACCGAACGACGACGCGGTGCGCTGGGTGACCGACCGAAGTTAGGCTTCGAACACGAGCAGCGCAGCGGGCGGCGGTCCGCAGCGCCCGACGCGCACGCGCGCGCCGCGCGTGGTCGCTCCTCCTTTGGGCATGGCGACACGGGGCCAGCGCATGACCCCGACCAGCTCGCCCTCACAGGCGGCGCGCACGGTCGCCAGCAACTCTTCGCGTGACCGTCCCCGAGCACCGAGCAGCTCACCCACCTCCAGCCTCAGGGCATCAGACTCGTCCAGGCCGACTCGGCGCTCCCCTCGCGCCGACAGGGCACATATCCGCCCCAGGTGATCGGCGACCAGGAAGGCGTCAGACTCGCGAGGACGAGCCGGGGCCTCTGCGCAGAGCATCAAGCCCAGGCCGCAGCGCGCGCAGACCCGCGATGGAACCGCCGAGCTGGGGGGGAGCGACGGCCCCCGGCCACAGCGGGCGCAGAAGCTCATCGTCCCCTGGGCAAGGGGGGCGGCGGGCAGCGCCCTGAGGTGGGGCGCGCGCTCCCGCTCGGCGTGTTTTTCGGTCATGCGGCCAGCGTCGGCTCGCTCGCGGCCGGCGTCCAGGGCTCGGCGTGGCTTTGCAGAGGTTCACCGACGCCTTTTCAGCGGCGGCTCGAGGGTCGCGTGCTCTACGTGCGTCCGCCAGCGCCTACGATCAGGGCCATGCTGCGCCGCTCGCGAGGGTTGCTGTGGCTGGCCGGCCTGGTCCTCACGCTGGCCGGCTGCGGGCGCAGTGCCGCCGCGTGTCTGGGTACGCCGCAGGACGTGACCGGCGCGCTGGTCGGCGCACCGGGGCACGTTGCGCTGAGCGACGGCACGTCGCTGTCGCGGTGCGTGGCTCGTGCGACCAGCGACGGCGACCTGCAGAACCTGGGCACCATCCTCTCCGGGGCGGGCGACGCGCTGGCGGCCAGAACGCCCAAAGATCCGGGCGCCGCGCTGCGTCTTGGCTTTCTCATCGGCGCGGTGCGAAAGGGCGCCCTGCACAGCCGGGGGGTGTCGGCGGAGCTCGTGCGTCGCCTGGAGCAGAGTGGGCGCATGGATGCTCCGCCGCCCAGGATCGAGGCGGCCCTGCGACGCGGGCTGAGCGCCGGGGAGGATCACGGCTGAGCATGAGGCTGCGCCTCTACCACCATCATGACGGCGCCCGCGTGGCCTACCGCGAGGCGGGTACCGGGCCGCCGCTGGCCCTGTTGCACTCGGCCATGCTGTCGCACAAGGAGTGGGAGCCACTGGTGGAGCACCTGTCCGACCGCTTCCGGGTCGTGCTCCCCGACCTGCCCCTGCACGGCGACTCCGAGGACCGACCCCGTCACCCGTACACCCTCGAGTGGTTCGCCGAGGTCATGTCGGGGTTCATGGCCGAGGTTCTCGGTCCTCGTCCGCTGGTGGGCGGCCACGACGTGGGTGCCGAGATCCTGCTCGAGGCGGTGCGCACCGGCCAGCTCACTCCCGCCCGCATGGTCCTCATGGGAAACCGGCTGCACCGCGCGCCCGAGAACGGCAAGATGCGCGAGCTGTGGCGAGTAACCGCCACGGCGGCACAGATGCCCGGCCTGGACCGGCTGTTGACCCGCGGCGCGCGCGGTCTCTTTCGCCCCGAGTGGGGCGTGCGCCTCTCGGCGCGCGGCAACCCGGCGGCGCGCAACCTGGTGCGTCACGCGTTCGCCGACGTGGGCGGCAACTCGGGCCTCGCTCGGTCCTGGGGCAAGTGCGCCCGGCGCTGGCCACGAGGCTCCCAGCGTTCGCTGCTTGATGCCTACCCGCTCCTGGATATGCCCGTGCTGCTGCTGTGGGCCGATCGTGACCGTCTGCATCCCCTGTGCGGCGCCGAGGAGGCGCTCGACCTCTTGCCTCGCGGCCAACTGCGTGTGCTGCCCGCAACGGGCTTCCTGATGGCCTACGACGACCCGGTGGGGGTGGCCCGCGAGCTGTCGGCCTTCTGCGGATAGGGTGCGCCCCAGCACCCGGCGGCGCCCCAGTTGCCGGCTGATCTGAACAGGACGCGCGAAAGGAACGGGTCGATGGCTGAGCATCTGTGGGGCGGTGAGACGACCAAGGCCGTGGACAACTTTCCGATCTCCGGTGAGCGGGTGCCGGTTTCGGTGGTGCACTGGCTGGCGCGCATCAAGGGCGCCGCCGCCGCGGTCAACGGTGAGCTCGGCCTGCTGGACGGACGGCGTGCCGCCCAGATCGAGAAGGCGGCCGCACAGATCGCCGACGGCCGGCACGACGAGCAGTTCCCCGTCGATGTCTTTCAGACCGGCTCGGGCACCTCCACCAACATGAACGCCAACGAGGTGATCGCCAGCCTGGCCGGCAAGGAGGTTCACCCCAACGACCACGTAAACATGGGCCAGTCCTCCAACGACGTGTTTCCCTCGGCGGTGCACCTCGCGGCCCTGGACGAGGCGAGCAACCAGCTGCTCCCCGCCATGAGCAGGCTCGAGCGAGCGCTCGCCACCAAGGCGCGGCGCTTTGACGCTGTGGTCAAGGCGGGACGCACGCACCTGATGGATGCCGTTCCGGTGACCCTGGGACAGGAGTTCTTTGGCTACGCGGCGCAGGTGAGACTCGGGCGGGAGCGGATCTCGGACACTTTTCCTCGGGTCGCGCAGATTCCCCTCGGGGGGACCGCGACGGGCACCGGTCTGAACACCCACCCCAAGTTCGCCGCCAAGGTGCGCCAGCGTCTGCGCCGCCAGACCAAGCTGAAGGTCGACGCGCCCGCGGACCCCTTCGAGGCGCAGGGCAACCGCGATGCGCTCGTCGAGCTGTCCGGAGCGCTGAAGGTCGTCGCGGTATCGCTCACCAAGATCTCCCAGGACCTGGCCCTGATGGGCTCCGGACCACGGGCGGGCATCGGTGAGCTGCTGCTCCCCGAGCTGCAGAAGGGATCCTCGATCATGCCGGGCAAGGTCAACCCGGTCATACCCGAGGTGGTCATGCAGGTGGCCGCCCAGGTCATCGGCAACGACACGGCGATCACCATCGGCGGCATGCAGGGGCAGTTCGAGCTCAACGTGCGCATACCGCTGATCGCGCGCAACCTGCTCTCGTCGATTCACCTGCTCACCAGCGCCTGCACGGTGCTCAACGAGAAGTGCGTTGCCGATCTGAAGCCCAGTCGCCAGGGCTGTGAGCGCAGCGCGGAGTCGACTTTGGCCATCGCCACAGCCCTGAACCCCTACATCGGCTATGACCGTGCGACCGAGCTCGTGCAGGAGGCCACCCGGTCGGGACGCACGTTGCGAGAGGTGGCCCGCGAGGCCGGTGTGGAGGAGAAGGTGATCGACGAGGCGCTGGATCTGCGCCGCATCGCCGCCGGAAGCGCCGCCTGAGCTACCCCTGAGCGCCAAGCGCCGCGAACAGATTGCGCACGGCAAGCGCCCCCGGCTTCGCCCGGCGGCGATAGTCGAGCAGTCCCTTCTGGTTGATCCCCTTGACCAGCCGGATGGAGGGCACGACACGCTTGATCGAGCCGCCGGCGAACGTCGGCGCCACCGCAAAGTCGCGCAGGTCCCACACCAGCATGCCGCTGAGCAGCGGATCCTTCTCATAGCTGCGCACGTGCTGGGCCAGCAGGCGCGTCTGAAACGCGTATCCCCCGGGGCGCCTGGGCGGGTTGGCGGCGTTGGCCTCCGCGCCGAACTCGCTGATGATCTGCACCTTGCCGGCAAATGTCCGGTGCAGAGCCGCGAGGCGCTGGTTGATGGTGGCCTGGACGTCAGAGGGACGATCCAGGGCGCCGTTGTACCAGCCCGAGTAGTCGGTCTCGCCCACGGCGTCGACGTTCTGATAGAGCGCACCCGCGCGCACCGGCGGGTGCTCGCCCCAGACGTCCACGGCAACGAGCCGCCCGGGATCGTGGGCGTGCAGGTAGCTGGCCATGGCGTGGACGTACTGGAGCTGGCCGCCGCGGTGACCGTTGCCCCCGATCTCGTTGGCCAGATTCCAGGCTATGACCGACGGGTGCGCCTGAGCCTCGGCCACCGAGGTCCGCACGCGCCGTTCGGCCAGCGCCATGAGCGCCGGCGTGTTCGCGGTCCAGTCCCCGGCCGGGTCGACGGGGCCGACTCCCTGCCAGACCAGGATGCCGGCCGCGTCGAGGCGCTCGAGCAGCGCGGGATCGAGCGCGTGCTGTGCGCGGGTGGCGTTTGCGCCCACGCGACGAAGATCGTCGACGATGCCCTGCTGATCGGCCGGGGTGAGCGCATCGCCGTGCCCGCGAATGTCCTCCTGCAGAGAGGCGCCGTGCAGGATCAGGGGCCGACCGTTGAGGTACATGTGACCCTGCGACCAGTGCAGGTCGCGCAACCCGACCGGCACGTAGTAGCTGCTCTCGCCGGGAACCGAAAGCGCCAGGTCGTACAGGCGGGGGCTGCCCGGCGCCCACAGTACGGGCTTGTCGATGCTGGCTTGTGCGTGCAACTGCGCGGTGGCCCCGTGCGCGATCCGCTGCCCGCCGAAATGCAGGCCGACGCTCTGGGAGCCGTGCTGCAGCGACAGGCGCCCGGTGGGGGTGACGGCGCGGGGGGGGCCGTAGTTGTGCACCGAGACCGTCACCTGCACGTACGCTGCGCCCGAGCGAGGATCGAGTTGGGTGCGCACGTCGGGAGTCGACAGATCGCTCGGCCCCTGGGGGCGGATGCTGACCTCGCGGTTGATCCCTCCGAAGTTGAACCAGGTGCGGTGATACCCGGCCTGCGCCTGTGCGGCCGGATCGCGCCAGTCGGCGCGCACCACCAGCACGTGCGGACCCACCGCCGGGTGCAAGGTGAGGTCGAAGGGCAGATAGGTGCCGGCGTGGGTGCCGATCTGGCGTCCGTCCAGCCACACCGTGGCCAGGTGGTTGACCGAGCCGAAGTGGAGCACGTAGGCGCCGGTCCGCGGGGTGTCGAAGGTCGTGCGGTACCACGCGACCGATCCCCGGAAGCTTGCGATGCCGCGCGCGCCGGTGACCGGCAGCGCGTTGGCCACCAGGGGCACGTGCACCGGGCGGGCGCCGAACTGCCCGCGTCCCCAGTGGCGTGACAGTCCCACGTTGGTGGGATCGCGGCGCAGGGCCCAGCGCGTCAGCGCCACGCGACCACCCGGACCCTCGGCGATCGTCGAGCGTCCGACCGCCGTGCCCGAAGCCGCCGGGGCGGCCGGTGTGCCCCCCGGCGAGAGCACCGTGAGGGTCAGCGCCAGGAGCAGGCCGCCGAGGACTGCGGCAGAGATGCTCGCGTAGACGGTGGCTCGGCTGACGCGTAGGCGACGGCGCGCGGGCGCGGGCCGCGGCGTGGAGGAAGAGGTCGTCGACGGGAGGGACGGGCGAGCGGCCATGGACGAGTCCGGGTGGAGGTGACACCAGCGCTTGACCGTCAGCGTGCGCGGCGGTCGTGACTGGGCGTGCGCGGCCTGCAAACCGGCCAGCGGGTGCCGTGGAGCCTAGCGGGCACGCCACGCGGACACCGTGAGCGGCGGCGCAGGTCGGGGGTGTGGCGAGCTTGCGGGGGCCCAGGTGGCGCTATGGCGAGTGTCAGGCGGGTAGCGCGCCGGCGCGCCGTCGGGTCGGCGGCCGTCCGAGCAGCGTCTCCAGCAGCGCACGTGCTCCCGCCTTGGACAGCGGCTCGTTGAGGTTGCCGCACTTGGGTGATTGCACGCAGGAGGGACAGCCTGCGGCGCAGGCGCACTCGACCACCAGGCGGTGGGCGTCGGCCACCAGTCGCTCGAAGGCGCCGTAGGCTTGGCGGGTGATGCCCACCCCGCCGGGATGGCCGTCGTAGATGAAGATGGTCGGACGTCCGGTCTGCGGATGGAAGTTGGTGGACAGGCCACCGATGTCCCAGCGATCGCACATCGCGATCAGCGGGAGCACGGCGATCTGGGCGTGCTCAGTGGCGTGCAGGGCGCCGAGCAGCGCCTCGACCGGCAGCTCCGTGGAGGGGGCCTCGACGTCGAGCTCGAACCACAGCGCCTGCGTGGCGAAGGCGGTCTCGGGCAGGTCCAGGGCGTGCAGGTCGATGGCGGCGTGATCGGCGCGCCGTCGCCGCTGGTAGGCCAGCACCGTCTCGGTGACGCTCACCTCGCCGAAGGACAGCGACACCCCCATCGCTTGGCGGCGGTCGAGCAGCCGCTGGATCGTCGTGTGCGTCTCGCGCTTGGGCTGGGTGTACCAGTCGCCCCCGAACGGTGTGACCAGGGCGCGGCGGCGCTGTGAGTCAAGTTCGCAAACCTCATACGGACGCCCCTGATGAAGGTAGACCGCCCCCGGATGAACGGTGGAGTGGGCGCGCGCGGCGTCGGTGTCGCCGAGCAGCTCTCCAGAGGACACCTGCACGATGGCGAATCGGTCGGGTGAGGCGGAGCGCAGCGAGACCACCGCGGCCGGATAATCGCCCGGCCGGCGCGGGACGTAGGTGATCCCGCGCGGGTCAGGGGCCGTTCGTGCGCGCAGACCGCCGCTCGACACCAGCAGCTCCGCGGCGGCCTCCCAGCGAGGGCCGAGAAAGTCAGCGTCGGTGCGCGACAGCGGTCCCTCGTGGGCGGCGCACAGAAGGTGGGCCAGGTGGATCTGCGGGCTTTCGTGGTCGAGGATCGCCGCCTCGACCGGCCGGTCCAGGAAATCATCGGGGTGGCGGCAGAAGAACTGGTCCAGGGCGTCCTCGCCGGCGACGTACACGGCCAGTCCCTTTCCCCGCCGCCCGGCGCGACCCCACATCTGACGCAGCGACGCGACCGTGCCCGGGAAGGTGACGACCACCGCGCAGTCCAGTGCACCGATGTCGATGCCCAGCTCCAGCGCGTCGGTGGTGATCACCGCTCGCAGCTCGCCGGCGACGAGGCGCGCCTCGAGCTCACGGCGCTGCTGCGCGGTGTAGCCGGCTCGATAGGGGGCGACGCGCTCGGCCAGCTCGGGAGCGACCGCGCTCAGCTGATCCTGGAGGATGCGGGCCAGGATCTCCACCCCCCGCCGGGACTTCATGAAGCAGATCGTGCGTGCGCCGCCCCGCACGAGCTCCACGAGAATGTCGGCGGCCTCCGAGAGGGTGGAGCGGCGCGTGCCCAGGACCTCGTCGGTAAGGGGGGGATTCCACATCGCCAGCTGACGCCGCGGGGAGGGTGACCCGTCGGCGTCGATCACCGCGAAGTCGTCGAGGCCGGTGAGGCGCCCAGCCAGCTCGCGTGGGTTGGCGATGGTCGCCGAGGCCAGCAGGAAGCGGGGTGTGGTGCCGTAGGCGGCAGCGATACGCCGCAGGCGCCGCAGCACGTTGGCCACGTGGGATCCGAATACCCCGCGGTACACGTGGGCCTCGTCGATGACGATCACGGCCAGGTTGGCAAACAGGTCCTCCCAGGCGCCGTGGTGGGGAAGGATGGCCAGGTGCAGCATGTCGGGGTTGGTCAGCACGACATTGGCGCGCCGGCGGATCTGGGCCCGGGTGTCGTGGGGTGCGTCGCCGTCGTAGATCGCGGGCCGCACTTCACGGGTGAGCCCAAACGAGTTCAGCGCCCGCGCCTGGTCCTGGGCCAGGGCCTTGGTGGGGTACACGTAGAGCGCGCGAGCGCGGCGATCTCGGCACAGCACCTCCAGCGTGGGCAGGTTGAAGCACAGCGACTTGCCCGAGGCGGTCCCTGTGGTGACGATGGTGGGCCCACTCCAGGCCGCCTCGAGTGCCTGTGTCTGGTGTGAGTACAGGCTCTTTATGCCGGCGCTGCGCAGCGCCGCCTGGACCTGCGGGTGCAGGTAGGAGGGCAGCTCCTCGTGCGTCGCGGCGGTGGGGCCCTCGCGCGCCTCGCGCACGAGTCGCCCATCGGCGCGGCCGGCGTCGAGCAGTGCGCTCCAGGGTTCTCTGGGACGCTCGACGGCCACCGCTTGCGATAGTAGACCGGTGCTCCAGGGCGGTGCAGACCTGCAGGTGAGCGGTGCCCTGCGCTGCGTGTACCTAGACCTCGACGGCACCCTGCTGGGCCGCGGCGCGTCGCTGCTGCACGACGGCAAAGGTCAGCCGAGCCTCGATGGGGTCCGGGCCGTGCAGGCCTGTCTACGTGCCTCGGTCGAGGTCGTACTCATGTCCGGGCGCCGCCGTGCGCAGGTGTCTGAGGATGCGCGCCTGCTCGGCCAGGCCAGCTACGCCTTCGAGGCCGGAGCTTGCCTGGTCCTCGACGGCGAGGAGCATTGGTTGACCGGCGCGATGCGTCCCGGCGAGCTGACCATCGCCCAGCAGATCGAGGCCTCAGGTGCTCCGCGCCTGCTGCTCGAGAGCTACCCGGGGCACCTGGAGTACCACGAGCCGTGGCACCTCGAGCGTGAGGTCTCACACCTGTTCCGAGGACTGGTGGACGGCGCGACGGTCGACCGTCTGCTGGCCGAGCACGGGCTCGGCCACCTGCGCATGGTCGACAACGGAGCAGTCAGTCGTCGCTCGTCGGCTCTGGACGGACTGGCCCAGGTGCGCGGTTACCACCTGGTGCCCGTAGGGGCTTCCAAGGCGGGCGCCGTGGTCTCACACCGCCGCGCACGCGGCCTGGATCGAGATCAGACTCTGGCTGTCGGCGACTCGCGCGAGGACCTCGCCTGTGCCCCGCACGTGGGCAGCTTCTGGCTGGTCGCCAACGCGCTGCAGGGCGACCCCGCGCTGGCCGAAGCGCTGGCCGCGCATGACAACGTGCACGTGGCCGAGGCCGGCCATGGGGCCGGGGTCTACGAGGCTGTGGTGAGCACCCTCATGTCCGCTCGGATGTGAGCGGTGGGCTGCTCGGAGTCGGCGCGGCCCTCTTCTCAGGGGGACGGTGCTCTGCGGGTGAAGAGTTGGCGCAGCCGCTCCCAGCCGCGCCGCCAGACCCCGGGCTGAGGTCGCCGCCAGCGCGCCGGCGGAGGCACGGTCGCGCGCACCAGAGTCACCCAGTCCTGCAAGGGCAACTCGCCGGAGATCAGGCGCCCGAGCGCGTCGGTTACCGGTGCGTCGATGCCCGCGCGGGTGAGGGCGCGTGAGAGCAGGGGCACCGACTGCAGCGCCTCCACCGCCTGGCCCACTCGGGCGGGGATCTCGGCCGCCGGCACGCCCGCGGCCAGCAGTTCTCCGGCACGTCGGTTTCGGCTCTGAGGGGCGAGCGCGGTGGCCACCAGGTCACCGGCTCCGGCCAACCCGATGAGCGATTCCGGACGCGCGCCCTGGGCATCGGCAAAGCGCCACACCTCGGCGAAGATGTGCCCGGCCGCCGCGCCCGCCGCGTTGAGCCCCATCGCCTCGGTCGCTCCGGCGGCCAGTGCCGCCGCGTTCTTGGCGGCCCCCGCGAGCTCCACCCCGATCGGGTCGTTGGACTGCTCGCATACCACGCCGGCACGGATGAACACGTGGGCCAGCGAGCGCGCAAGCTCCTCATCCGCCGATGCCGCCACCAGCCCGGCTCCGTCGCGCACCATCTCGTGCGCGTGAGCCGGTCCCCCGACGCAGGCCACTCGATGCGTGCCGAAGGCGGCGGCCAGCATCACCGTCGGGGCGTGGCCCTCGGGAGGCACCAGGCCCTTGGCCACGGAGACCACCGCCGCCCGATCGCTCAGGCCTCCGCGGGTGAGCGCTCCGATCACCTCGTCCAGCCCGCGGGTGGGCACGGCCAGAAACACGTAGTCGGCGCGGGCCACGCCGGCCGCCGCCGATTCGATGCGCAGCTGTCCGGGGAGGTCCACTCCGGGCAGGTAGACCCGGTTCTCGCGGTCGGACTGCAGGCGGTCGGCTTGCTCTGCGGTGCGCGTCTGCAGGGTGGCGCGCAGGCCGCCCCGAGCCAGCAGCACGGCGAGGGCGGTGCCGAAGGAGCCCGCTCCGATGACGGTCGCTCGGCGCGCTCCCGGGCTGGGGAGCGACAGCGAGCGCATGGCGCGGCGGGCGGCGCCCTGGTGGGCAGAGCCGTCCTCGTCGCCGGGTCCGGTGACGTCTGAGGCGTCTTGCATTCCGGGTCTGTCGCCGGCGCCGTCGACCGCGAAGGCGGACTCGACCGTCGTCTGAGGCTCTGACCCGCCGCGCCCAGGAGCGTGGGGCGGCGGCTCGTTTGGTGGGGTGGCGCGGTGCTCGCCGGCAGGGGGCAACCGGGTCCGCTCGGGATCCTCCTGGGACTCGCGCTGGGCCATCTCCCGTCGAGCGTACTGGTCGACCACGGTGTCGCCGGGCCGCGGGACGGGGGGCCTGCTCGGCCGATCGCCGCCGGGCGCCGGCTCAGTCGATCGTTGCCAGGCGAGCTCCCGCACGCTCGAGCGCCGCCTCGTCGCCGGCCTCGATGATGGCCTGCAGGTCCAGGATGCGCGCGTCGAAGCGGCTCATGGCGTTGGTCCCCACCACCGCGTGCGCCGGAACGCCGATCTGGCGGGCGCGGGTGGCGATCTCGGCCGCCACCTTGCCCTCGAGGGTGCTTGCGTCCAGGCGGCCCTCGCCGACGACGACCGCCCGCGCTCGGCGCAGGCGCCGGTCAAAGTGCAGGGCGTCGAGCACGAAGGACGCTCCTCGCTCCAGGCGCGCACCGTAGGCAGCCCACAGTCCGCCCGACAACCCGCCGGCCGCACCGGTCAAAGGGCGCCCGCGCGGATCGCGTCTCATCCCGGCCGCCTGCTCGTGCAGGCGACTCGTAAGGCGCGCCACGGCCGCGGCGTCAGCTCCCTTCTGAGGGGCGAAGACGACCGCGGCGCGCTCGAAGGACGTACGCACGTCACACAGGACCACGATGGTCGCCTCCCCGACGGCGCCGACCCCGGCCAGCGCCTGGATGGCTCCGGCGCCACCGTCTGTCGTGGCGCTTCCGCCCGCGGCCACCAGCACCGTGCGGGCGCCGGCGTGCAGAGCGGCGCCGATCAACTCCCCGGTGCCGCGACTGCTGGCCGCTTCGGCGTCGCGCTCGTGCGGCGCCAGGCGCCACAGTCCCGAGGCCTGGGCCACCTCCACGACCGCCACGCTGCCGTCGCCGCTGAGCTCAAAGACAGCTGCTACCGGGCGGCCCAGCGGATCACTGGCCTGAACGCCGACGGCGCGCCCCCTCAGGGAGGTGCGCAGCACCTCACCCGTGCCCTCTCCTCCGTCGGCCACCGGACACAGGTCCGGGGGCGGTTCGCCCGCGTTCTCCAAGCCGCGTCCGATGGCGGCCGCCACCTGCGGCGCAGAGAGGGTTCCCTTGAACGCGTCGGGAGCCACCAGCAGCGTGCGCGCGACCACGGTCGGGCATCCTTTCAAGTCCATGGCCCGACGGGAACACACGGTGCTGGAGGTGAGCGGGCGCGAGGTGCGCCTCTCCAATCCGGGCAAGGCGTTCTTTCCCGAGCGCCAGATCACCAAGCTCGACCTGGCCCGCTACCACATCGATTGCGAGGAGGCGATCGTGCGCCACCTGCGTGAACGTCCCACCGTCATGAAGCGCTGGGTCGATGGGGTGCAGGGCGAGCCCTTCTTTCAGAAGCAGGTACCCGACGGAGCACCCGAGTGGCTGCAGACCGCCACGGTCACCTTCCCCAGTGGTCGCAGCGCTCGCGAGCTGGTGCCCAACGACGCGGCCCATCTCGTGTGGGGCGTGAACCTCGGCGTGATCGACTGGAACCCGTGGCCGGTGCGCCGTGAGGATCTCGATCACCCCGACGAGCTGCGCGTCGACCTCGATCCGGGGCCCGGGGTGGTCTGGGATGAGGTTCGTCACGTGGCTCTGTGCGTGCGTCAGGTGCTCGCTGAGCACGAGCTGGTCGGATTTCCCAAGACGTCTGGCTCGCGCGGGATGCACGTCAACGTGCGGGTGCGCGCCGAGCACGGCTTCACCGAGGTCCGCCGGGCTGCGCTGGCCTTGGCCCGGGAGGTTGAGCGGCGTATGCCCGGCCGGGCCACCAGCAAGTGGTGGAAGGAGGAGCGCCAGGGAGTCTTTGTCGATTACAACCAGAACGCGCGCGACCGCACGGTGGCATCGGCCTACTCCGTGCGCGCGGTGCCCGACGCGCGGGTGTCGTGTCCGCTGCGCTGGGAGGAGGTGCCCGACGCAGAGCCCGGTGACCTGCGCCTGGACACCGTCCCCGCACGGCTCCGCGAGCTGGGTGACCCGAGCGCCGACATCGACGCCCATGCCGGCTCGCTGCAGGGCCTACTCGACCTGGCCGCCCGGGACGAGGCCGGGGGGCTGGGCGATGCCCCCTGGCCTCCTCACTTCGCCAAGCAGCGGGGAGAGCCCACGCGCGTGGCTCCCAGCCGCGCCCGCTCGGCCAAGCGATCCTGAGGTGCGCTCGGGCGCTACCGTCTGGCGGCCATTGATCTACCTCTCAAACCCCCGGTGTCGCCCCAGCTTGCCCTCTCACGGCGCACCCTTCCCGACGGCCAGGAATGGATATATGAGGTCAAGCTCGACGGCTTTCGCTGCCTGCTCTTTCAGGATGGCGATGACCTGTTCCTGCAGTCGCGTAACGGCCGGCCGCTCGGTCGCTACTTCCCCGAGCTGCGCTTCGGGCCCGGTCGCCACGTGCTCGACGGTGAGATCGTGGTGCGCGACGCCCACGGACGCGAGGACTTCGACGCGCTCGGCCAGCGCATCCACCCGGCCCGGTCGCGCATCCAGCTGCTCTCCGAGCAAACGCCCGCGGTGTTCGTGGCCTTCGACCTGCTGGCCCAGGACGACGAGCTGTGGATCGGCAGGCCCTTTGCCGAGCGCCGGGTGGCCCTGGAGGCACTGGCCGGCCGCCAGGAGTTCGGCGCGGTGCCGCTGGACCTGATGATGACCGCTCCCACCGTCCACCAGGCCGAGCGCTGGCTGCGCGAGGCGGAGGGGGTGATCGCCAAGGACCGCAACGCGCCCTACCTGCCGGGTGAGCGGCGCGGCATGGTCAAGGTGAAGCGGGTGCGCACCATCGACGCGGTCGTCGCGGGCTGGCGCCCGGGCAAGGAGCCCAACACCGTCGGCGCCCTGATCCTGGGCCTCTACGAAGGCGACGAGATGCGCGTGGTGGGCCACTCATCTGGGCTGACCCAGGCTGAAAAACGGCGGCTCGTCGGCTTCCTCGCCCCCTATGAGACCGGGGAGCGGGGCACGGGGGACCCCAGTCGCTGGAGCAGCGGACGCGACCTCGAGTGGATCAGTCTGCGTCACGAGCTAGTGGTGGAGGTCGACTTCGACCACGTCAGCGCGGGGCGCATCCGTCACGGCGCCAAGCTCAAGCGCTGGCGTGAGGACAAGCCCCCGCGCGAGTGCACGATCGAGCAGCTGACCCTATAGGGGCACCGGCCGGCGCCTGATCTGCGTGCTCTGTCTGCCCAGCGGATGGTGCTAGTCGCGCCGCGGGGCCGCCGTGCCGCCGCGTAGCGCGGCAAGCATGTGATCGCACAGGCGCGGGGACACCCCGTGGACCACGCCCATCGTCCGCACCAGGGCCGGGTAGTACAGCGCGCGCCGGTCCCGTTCCACCGCGCGAACGGTGCGCGCGGCCAGCTTGCTCGCCGGGCTGGCGTTCGCCCCGCCGCGGTACCAGTCGGGCATGGCGCGCTCGTGGTCGTGTAGGGAGGTCCCGATCTCGCCGGGATAGACCATGGTCAGCGACACCCCGGTGCCGCTGAGCTCGTGGCGGAGCGCCTCGCCGAAGCCGCGCTGGGCCGCCTTGGTGGCGCCGTACACGGCTGCCCAGGGGAAGCTGCGCAGCGC